>Ga0070670_100000539_pt1 | contig 30116 bp, 18 predicted proteins | sample KBSS63metaG_FD_64665 | JGI IMG/M metagenome (GOLD analysis project Ga0070670, IMG submission 64665) | Switchgrass rhizosphere microbial communities from Kellogg Biological Station, Michigan, USA - KBS S6-3 metaG | ecosystem: Host-associated > Plants > Roots > Rhizosphere > Soil ... | reverse complement strand
AGTCGGCAACCCCGGGCCAGTGGCAGACGCTGGCGATTCCGCTCGGTTGCTTCATGGGCGCCGGAGCGGACATGAGCAAGGTGATGCGCCCGTTCGTAGTGGCGAGCACAGGCGCGCTTCGGCTTGCGGTCTCGGACGTTCGGGTCGCGAGCGCCACCGTGCCGCAAGACCGCTGCAGCCTGTGATGCGCGGCGCTCTGCTCGGGCTCGGCGTCTTTGCGGGAAGCGCCGCAGCGGCGCCGCACATCGATCCGATGTTCTCCGATCACGCGGTGGTCCAGCGAGGGCTTCCGGTCGCGGTTCGCGGAACTGCTGGCGCAGGCGACCGGCTGACGGTCAGCTTTGCTGGCAGGACTGTTTCGGCACGAGCGGACAAGCAAGGGCGCTGGGTCGCGCAGTTCAAGTCGCTCGAGGCTGGCGGGCCTTACCGTATCGAAGCTCGAGCCTTGGACGGCGCCGCGGCGTCAGACGACATCATGGTTGGCGATGTGTGGCTGTGCTCGGGCCAATCGAACATGGAGTTCCCGCTGAAGAACGCGCTTAACGGCGAAGGTGAAGTGTCGGGCGCGAGCGACCCGCAGCTGCGTCTGCTCAAAGTGCCGCACAACGACCAGCTCGCGCCGCAAACCTCGTTCGGCTCGCTGGTGTCGTGGAAAGCGGCGACGCCGGAGTCTGCGAAAGACTTTTCGGCGGCCTGCTACTTCATGGTGCGGGCGCTCAAGCAGTCGCACGGGGTCGCGATCGGAGCCGTGGATTCGAGTTGGGGCGGGACTGCGATTCACAGCTGGATGGACGAAGCCGCCGCACGCGCGACCGGCGGCAGCCCGGACGTCGAGCTGGTCAAGCAATATCGTGCCAATCCGGAAGCGACGCTGACCGCCTTCTCGGAACGTTGGGCAAACTGGTGGCGCGAGCGCAGTGGCGACAAGCGCGGCTTCGAGCCGTGGCACGCAAGCGATCGGCTGCAGTGGCATCGGATGCCGGCAATGACTCTGTGGGAGCAGTGGGGCGACCCGGCGTTCGCCGATTTCAACGGCGCGATCTGGGCTCGCCTGCGGTTCGATCTGACGCCCGGGCAAGCCGCCGAGGGCGCGGTCCTGCACCTTGGCGCAATTGACGATTTCGACCGCACCTTCGTCAATGGCGAGCCGGTCGGGCAAACGTTCCGCTACGACAAGCCGCGCGACTACGCGCTTCGGCCGGGGCTGCTCAATGCCGGTCCGAACGAGCTCGTCGTCTATGTGCTCGACACTGGCGGAGGCGGCGGGTTTTGGGGAGCGCCCGGCCGTCTCAAGCTGAGCTTCGCCAACGGGAACGAAAAGCCGATCGGCGACGGCTGGGAATATTCGGTTATGCCAACCGAGATCGGCATTCCGCCGCTGCCGCCGTGGGATCAGTATCCGGGGGTGACGACGCTCTACAACGGAATGATCGCGCCGCTCGGGCGCGTGGGTCTGAAGGGCGTCGCCTGGTACCAGGGCGAAGCCGACGTCGGGAAAGCGCATTACGATCAGCGGCTCGCCGCGATGATGCGGGTGTGGCGGTCCCAGTTCGGCCAACCGGACCTGCCGTTCGTGATCGTGGGACTGGCGGGTTACGGGCAGCCGCCGGCGCAGCCGGGGCCGAGCAGCTGGGCGGCGCTGATCGACGAACAGCGCAAGGGCGCCGACGCCGACCCTCATGCAGCGCTGGTCAGCGTCATCGACGTGGGCGAACGCAACGACATCCATCCGCCGAACAAGCAGGAGGTTGGCCGCAGGCTGACGCTTGCCGCCGAAGCGCTCGCCTACCGCGACTCCAAAGGTGTGACTGAGCCGAGGCCGCTCGACGCGCGGCGCAGCGGCGGATCGATCATTGTCCGCTTCGACCGCCCGGTGACGGTTTATGGCGGCGGTTCCATTCTCGGAGTCGAGCTGTGCGGCGACACGCAGGTGAGCTGCCGCTATTCCGCCGCCCGCGCCTCTGCGCAGCAGATGATCATCGCCGAGGACGGCCAACCAGTCACGCGCGTGCGCTACGCCTGGGCCGATTATCCGATCGTCAATCTCTATGGGTCAGAGCGGCTGCCTGTCCCGCCGTTCGAGATGTCGCTTAGCCGTTGATGATCGCTACCGCGGCCGCGGGATATCCCATTCAGCCCTCCATTTGCTCGAGTTCCTTGCCGCGGGTTTCCTGCACGAGCTTTTGGACCAGGAAGTAGCTGATCACGGCTGATACCGCGTAGAAGGTGTAGCTTCCGGCGAGACCAAATTTCGCGGCCATCGACGGGAAGGTGAACGAGATCAGGAAGTTCGCGAACCACTGGAAGAAACCGGCGACCGCAAGCGCAGAGCCGCGAATCTGGTTCGGGAACATCTCGCCGAGCATCACCCACATGACTGGGCCCCAGGAGACGTTGAAAAAGATCACGTAAAGATTGGCCGCGACGACGGCGACTTTGCCGAGATTGGCCGACAAAACGAGATTGCCCTGCGGGTCGAGCGAACCGTGGCTGAAGGCGTAGACCATCACGAACAGGGTCACGGCCATGCCCGCAGAGCCGACCAGCAGCAGCGGCTTGCGGCCGATCCTGTCGATGACCGCAATGGTGACGAAGCAGGCGGCGATCGAAACCGCACCCGAGACGATGTTGATCAGCAGCGAGTCGCTCTCGCTGAAGCCGGCCAGCTGCCACAGCGTCGCGCCATAATAGAAAATGACGTTGATGCCGACGAGCTGCTGGAACACGGCGAGCATGATCCCCGCCCAGACGATCGGACGAATTCCGAGGAAGTTTCGCGCTCCCGCGGGTGCGAGGACGTCGGTCAAGCGGGGGCGGTGATCGGCGCTGAACGAGGCGCGGATTTCATCAAGCTTGGCGCGCGCTACGTCGGCTCCGAACAGCCGGGTTAGGACGACGCTCGCTGTATCGTCACGGCCCTTCGACACGAGGTAACGCGGGCTTTCGGGAATGAAGAACAGCGCGACCAGGAAGATCGCGGCCGGCAGCGATTGCATCAGATACATCCACCGCCAGGCTTCGAGGCCGAGCCAGTAATGTGCCGTCGAAACTCCGGCGGACGCAGCGAGAAAATAATTCACCAGGAACGCGGCGGTGAGGCCGGTGATGATCATGATCTGCTGGATCGTCGTCATCCGCCCGCGAATGCTCGCCGGAGCGACCTCGGAAATATAGGCCGGCGAGAGGACGCTTGCGGCGCCGACCGCCATTCCGCCCATGATCCGCGCGAGCAGGAAGATTAGATGGTCGTGCGCGAAGCCCTGGAGCAGCGCTCCGATCAGGAACAGCAGCGCAGCGACGCGCATCACGTTTCGGCGACCCGCCAGATCGGCGAGGCGGCCGGCGAAGAAGGCGCCGATGAAACAGCCGATCAGCAAAGATGCGACTGTGAAACCCAGGCCATTGCTCGGCGAGAAGCTGCCGGGAACGAGCCCGAACGCCTCGGTGAGGCCGGGCTGGGTGCCGTTCACAGCGCCGCTGTCATAACCGAATAGAAATCCGCCGATGGTCGCAACGGCAACGATCGCGCCGATGAACCCCATGTTCGCGCGCTGTGGGCTCGCCTCGGTCATTCGCCTCTCCCCTGCTTGACCGTGTGTGACATTGTTAGCGGTAACGTGAGGCCGGCACCTTGTCGATGGGCCTCAGGAGCGGCGCTTGCGCGGAACGCCCGGGGGCGCTGCGGAATCGCGCACCACAAGCTCATGCCGCAGGATCCGTTCGCTCATGCTTTGACCTTCTGCGTCGCCTCCGTTGCGCAAGGCTTCGACGAGCAGCTCGATCGCCGCTTGGGCCATTTCCGCGATGGGCTGGCGGATTGTCGTCAATTCGGGCCAGACGGTCGTTGCCGGTGCCGTGTCGTCGAAGCCGACAACGGTGATGTCGCCCGGCACGTCAAAGCCGGCGCGGTGCGCTACGTTCACGGCGGCCGCGGCCATATCGTCGTTGCTTGCGAAGATCGCCGTCGGACGCGGGTCGCGGCCGATCAGGCGCTCGGCTGCGACGAGACCCGAGCGGTAGGTGAAATAGCCCTGCTCGATGATCCCCGAGTCGGGATCGAGCCCGAACTCCTCGAGCGCTGCAACGAACCCGCGGTAACGCTCAGAGCTCGCGCTGATATTGGGATGGCCGCGGATGAAACCGATGCGTCGGTGACCCTGGTCGAGCAAATAGCTGGTGATTTCCTTGGCCGCCGCGAAATCGTCGATGCGCACATTGAGGTTCGCCTCCTGCGGCAGGCCCATCGCGACCGTGACCATCGGAATTCCCGAAGCCGCAACTTCGGCATGGACCGCGAGCGAGTCTGACAGGGGCGGCGGGAGGATCACCCCATCAAGCCCGGACTGGAGGAATTCCCGCGCAGTCTCGGCCTGCTCGCTCGCGCTCTCCGATTCACACGCCTCCAGAACGAGATGCGCCCCCGTCTTGCGCGCGCCCTCGAGCGCTCCGACCAGGAATTGGCTCAAATAAGCCGCGCTTGGGTTGGCATAGAGGAGACCGATGTGGGTCGCTTCGCCCGCGGCAAGCGTTCGAGCTGCGGCATTGGGTGAATAGTTGAGTTGCTCGATCGCCTGGAGAACCGCAGCGCGCGTGGTTTGGCGAACATTGCGCTTTCCGTTGATCACCCGGGAAACGGTCATCGCCGAGACGCCGGCATCGCGCGCAACATCGGCGATCGTCGCTGTGCCCCGACTCCTGCGCCTTGCCTTGGCCATCGATCCCCCTTTGGACGCGCCCTGCTATTGGAGGCTTGGGCCGTTTGCAAACGGATCGGCGGATTGTCTGCTCGACTTGCAGGCGAATTTTGTGTTAGCGCTACCGTTCTGGGAGGGGTTCCGGCGAATCCCGTTTCGCGAAGGATTCGGCTGGCTTGTTCCTCGGAATCGACATCGGCACGTCCGCGGTCAAAACCGTCATCGCCGACGAGTCCGGGGAGATCGTCGAAGAGGCTTCCCGGCCGCTGGGTATCTCCCGTCCCAGGCCGCTGTTTTCCGAACAGGATCCCGACGAGTGGTGGAAGGCCGCGAGCGAGGCGGTCGGTGCGCTGAGCGCCGATCGCCGGCGCGCCGTCCAGGGCATCGGACTTGCTGGGCAGATGCACGGCGCCACCTTGCTCGACTCTGCCGATCGCCCGGTTCGGCCGGCGATCCTGTGGAATGACGGCCGCTCCCAAGCGGAATGCGCCGAACTCGAGGCTGCGGAGCCGCGCTCGCGCGAGATCGCCGCCAACATGGCCTTCGCCGGCTTCACCGCGCCCAAGCTGCTGTGGGTCCAAAGACATGAGCCCGAAGCGTTCGCTGCAACAGAGTGCGTGCTCCTGCCCAAGGATTACGTGCGCTTGCGAATGACCGGTGACAAGGCAACCGACGCCTCCGATGCCAGCGGCACTTTGTGGCTCGATGTCGCGGCACGCAAATGGTCCCACGAAATGCTCGCAGCGACCGGGCTCGAGGAGCGCCACATGCCGCGCCTTTACGAGGGCACGGAGGTGACCGGACTGCTCCGCTCGGAGGTCGCCCGCGACTGGGGCATGGACGAGGTGCCCGTCGCTGCGGGGGGCGGCGACAATGCCGCAGCGGCGATCGGCGCCGGGGTTGTCGCAGATGGCGACGCGTTCATCTCGCTCGGCACTTCGGGCGTGTCGTTCGTCGCGACGGACCGGCTGCGGCCGAACGCCGACAGCGGCCTTCACGCTTTTTGCCACGCGTTGCCCAACCGCTGGCATCAGATGTCCGTGATGCTGAGCGCAGCGGCCTCGCTCGACTGGGCGGCGAACCTGCTGGGCATGGACGTTCCAGGGCTAATCGATTGCGCAGCACGAGCCAACGAGCGCTCGACCCCGATTTTTCTGCCCTATCTTACGGGCGAACGAACCCCGCATGCAGACCCGCACGCCAAGGGGGTGTTCTTCGGAATGACGGCCGACACTGATCGTGCGGAGCTCGCTCGTGCCGTGCTCGACGGAGTTGCGCTGGCGCTGCGCGACGGGTTCGACATCATCGATGCGGCAGGCTCGCGCGTCGAGTCCTTCACCGTCGTCGGCGGCGGTTCGCGCTCCGCTTATTGGGGTGCGCTGATTGCCTCGGCTCTCGGACGGCCGCTGGTCTTTCGCCGGCATGGCGCAGTCGGGCCTGCCCTCGGCGCGGCGCGGCTTGCGCAGGTCGCCTGCGGCGCCGGGACCGTCCAGGGGAGCTGCGCTCCGCCAGCGGCGATCGAACGAGTCGAGCCCGACAGCGACCTTACCCAATATTACGCCGACCGGCAGCCGCGCTTCCGGTCGCTCTACGCCGCCCTCAAATCATCGTTCCGGGACTGAGCATGCTGACCAAATCCACTGCTTCCGACCGCATCTTCTCCGAGTTCGAACCGATCCGTTACGAGGGACCGGACACCGACAACATGCTCGCCTTCCGTTTCTACGACGCGGAGCGCGAGGTGCTCGGACGGAGGATGAAGGATCATCTGCGCCTTGCGGTCTGCTACTGGCACAGCTTCAACTGGCCCGGACAGGACATCTTCGGTGCGGGGACGTTCGACCGGCCGTGGAAGCCGGGCCAGCCCTGCACGCAGGAGCTGGCCGAGCTCAAGCTCGACAATGCGTTCGACTTCCTCGAGCGGCTCGGCGTCCCCTTCTTCTGCTTTCACGACGTCGATGCGATGGCGGTTGCCGAGACTCCCGCGGAGCATCAGCGCAACCTCGCAGCGATCGCCGACAAGATGGCGGGCCGGATGGAACAGACCGGAGTCGGCCTGCTGTGGGGCACCGCGAACCTGTTCTCGCACCCGCGCTATGCCGCGGGCGCAGCGACGAGCCCTGACCCAGAGATCTACGCCTGGGCCGCGCTCCAGGTCCGCGAGATGCTGCGCACGACGCACCAGCTCGGCGGCGCCAATTATGTGCTGTGGGGCGGCCGCGAGGGTTATGACACGATCCTCAACACGAACCTGTCGCATGAGCTGGATCAGCTCGGCCGCTTCCTCAGCAACGTCGTCGAATATAAGCACAAGATCGGCTTCGACGGCACGATCCTGATCGAGCCCAAGCCGCACGAGCCGGCCAAACACCAGTACGACCGCGACGTCGGAACGGTGTACGGCTTCCTGCAGCGCTACGGCCTCGAGAATGAGATCAAGGTCAACATCGAAGCCAATCACGCGACGCTCGCCGGCAACAGCTTCGAGCATGAGATCGCGACGGCAGTCGCGTGCGGCATCTTCGGCTCAATCGACATCAACCGCGGCGATCCGCAGAACGGTTGGGACACCGACCAATTCCCCAATGACGTACCCGGGCTGACGCTCGCGCTTCTGTACATTCTCGAGGGCGGCGGGATGACCAATGGCGGGTTCAACTTCGACGCCAAGATCCGCCGCCAGTCGGTCGATCCGGTCGATCTATTCTACGGTCATGTCGGCGGGATCGACGTGCTCGCGAAAGCGCTGCTCAACGCCGAGGCGATCATCAGGGACGGAACCCTGCAACGCTTCGTCGACGACCGCTATAGCGGCTGGCGCACCGACTTTGGGCAGCGGGCCCTGAAGGCGCTCAGCCTCGACGAGCTGGCCGAGCATGCACTGCAACAGACTTCGGATATCCGTCCACAGTCGGGTCGTCAGGAATATCTCGAGAACCTGATCAACCGCTTCGCCTGCTGATCAGCGCGGATCGCCGTAGAGGATGCCGCGGCCGTCGGTCGCCACATAGACTCGGCCGAAGATCCGCGGGTCGCCGGTGATCGCTCGAAAACGCAGGCCCCACTGGTGCTGGTCGTCGTTGATCCGCGACCAACTGCGCCCGGAGTCGTCGGAGCGCCAGAGGGCGGTCCGTTTGTCCTTCGTCCCGGCAGCATAAAGTGCGGGAAGGATGCGGCCTGGTGCGCCGGCGCCGAGACCGAACAACATGATCTGGACGTCATCTCCGCTCGCTCGGACAAAGGTGCCGGCGGCGTCGGTGCTGCGATAGAGTTTGCCGGCGATTAGCAGCCACAATTCGCCGGCCTTGCCCGGCGTCGCCTGCAGCGGAAACTGCGACTCGGCGCGCGGGCGGTCCGCCGCGAAGGTCGGCGGCAGGCCGGCAGCGGCGACCCGCTCGAAGTGATGTGCGCCGTCACGGCTGACCAGGAGCCGGCTCGCGTCGAAATCGACGGCGTAGAGCAGCTTCGGATCGGCCTTGTCCGGGGCGACTCGCGCGTGGAGCGGCAGACCTTCGCATTCGAACCAGGTCTTGCCGCGGTCGCTCGTCGCGATCGGGACCGGCGTGCCGACGACGAACGTGCTGCCGTCGGCGGTGACGGTGATCGTGGCCTCGCCCAAGTCGTATCGTGCGAGCATCTCGTCGTCGATCTTCAGCGGCGGCGCAATCAGCGGCTGCCACGTATGGCCGCCGTCCTCGGACCAGGCGAGGAAGGCGCCGGTCGGGTCCGGTTTATGGAGTGACCCGCTGCGCACGATCACGTTGGGAGCAAGGCCGGCGTAATCGAGTGAGTTGGTGTTGTTGAGCTTGGGGTTGAGAAACATTGACGGAGGCGACCGGTCGAGCCGGTCGTGGGCGAAGCCGGCGATATCGCCGAACCCCGAGATGAGGTGTGGCCCGCCGGTCGGACTGATCAGAGTGATCACCGCGGTTTGCTCGATCCCGCGAACCCAAGGCCGCCAGGTCAGCTTCGGCTTGAGAGCATCATCCGTCCGGTAGAGAGTCGCACCGGTAGTATAGGCGACCGTCGCGTCGTCGAACGGATCGATTGCGAGCCCCGCGATCCAATGCCCGAACTCAGCGTCCTTCTGACCCCAATTCAGGTATGGCGAAGCCGACGTGTCGCGGCCGCTCGACGGCTTGAGATCGGTCCAATGGAGTCCGTAGTCGTTGGTCAGCCATACGGTGTCCCCGGGAATCCAACGGTCGACGCTGGACACGGCTAGCCGGCCTGGACGGGCACGGTCGACGCTGAGGCCCATGTAGCCGCCCTCGGACGAACGATCCGGGGTGATCTCGGTCCACACGTTCGAGCGGGTGTTCAGCCGCCAGACGGCGCCCGCCGTGACCCCATTCGGGCCGATTCCGTTCGAATAAGCGACGTAAAGGTTCGCCGCCGCGTCGAAGTCGGCTTTGACCGGAAGCATGTCGGCTGCGGGGCCGCCGGCGACCGCCGACCAGTGCGCTCCGCCATCACTCGAGGAATAGAGATGTTGCGTCGTCGGATCGGCGACCCCCGCATAGAGGGTGCCGGGTTTCCCCGGATCGAGGATGACGAAGCTGACACCACCGTGCGTCGAGCCGAGGTTGGGCCGGCCAAGTCCGGCATAGGGAAAGCTCGCGACCTTCCGCCAGGTCGCGCCCGAATCATTGCTTCGCCACAGCCCGTCGTGGCGAGAACCAAAGAGCAGCGTCGACGTGCGGAATGGGTCGATCGCGAGGCGCTCGCCGAGTCCGCGGCCGTCTTCGTTGCCGCCCATTCCGAACGGCACGGCGGTCACCCGCCAAGTAGCCCCGCGATCGGTCGAACGGAGGATCGCCGACGGCTCGCGCGAATACATTCCGGCGGCGAGATAAACGACGTTCGGATCGCTCGGATCGGCCGCGAGGCTTTCGATGCCCATGTACGAGCTGACCGGCGTCGAGTCCTGGAGCGGGACCCAGAGCTGGGCTCTCGAGTCCCAGCGATAAGCTCCACCCATGTCGGTGCGCAGATAGGCGAGCCCTTTCTCGGCCCGGCTGAAGACGATGTCGGGCGTAAAACCGCCACCGCCTACGGTGACGTTCTGCCACACGTAGGGTGATTGCTCAGCCGCGGACGGAGCCGGCGACGGCAGCGTTAGCGCTAAACCGGTAACTAGCGACAACAACGTGAATTGCGGCCTTTTCACAACAGTTCGCCTCTGCGTCGTCACGGACCTGTAAGAATTGGGCTAGCCTAGTCTCAATCATGATGGTAGCGCTAACGCAATTCCCGCGAAGTCGGACTAGGAGGCCGGCTTTGGGGGATGAGGGGAACAGGGGTCGCAATCCGCTTGCTTCGGCGAGCATCCGGTTGGCAAACTCCATCTCCCCGAGTGCGTCGCGCGGTGTCCGCAACGGCCGCCGCTTGAGGAAGGAGAGGGCCTCAGATGACTGACGTCGGGTTTGATTCGGGCCGACTTGGCGCCAAGCTCTTTAGCGGAGCTTCGATCATCGCACTGGCAATCACTGCGACGCCTGCCTGGGCACAGGCGGCGCCGCCGCCCGCGCCGGCGGACTCAACCCCTGGCGCGGCGCCGCAGACTGACGAGCCTAATCCGCAGGTCGAAGTCGCGACTCCGGAGAAGGACGCGATCGTCGTTACCGGCATCCGGCAGTCGCTGCGCAGTTCGCGCAACATCAAGAAGAATTCCGAGCAGCTGGTCGACTCGATCACTGCGCAGGACATCGGTGCGCTCCCCGACCGGTCGGTTTCCGAAGCATTGCAGCGCGTCCCTGGAGTGACGCTGCAGCGCACGAACGCCAACCGCGACCCGGCACGACTTTCGGCCGAAGGCGGCGCGGTGTTCATTCGCGGCCTTTCGTGGGTTCGTTCGGAGTTCAACGGGCGTGACACTTTCTCGGCCAACAGCGGCCGCTCGCTGAGCTTCGAAGACGTTCCGGCCGACCTGCTCGCCGGCGTCGACGTTTACAAAAATCCAAGCGCCGACCTGATCGAGGGCGGAATTGGCGGCCTCGTCAATCTGCGCACGCGCAAACCGTTCGACCAGTCCGGCCAGCTGATCGCATTTTCAGCCGACTATAATTATGCCGACCTGCGCAAGAAGGGCTACTGGTCGGCCAACGCGCTCTACAGCAATCGCTGGCATTGGGGCATCGGCGACATTGGGATCCTGCTTTCGGGCAGCATCAACAATATCGGCAACCGCACCGACAGCGTCCAGACGGGTGACTATACGGCGCGCGGTACGGGCGCAGGCACCGTCTATGTCCCGATCACGCTCGGATTCCGGCGCATCGACTGGCAGCAGCGGCGCACTGCGCTCGACGGTTCGATCCAGTGGAAACCCGCGGAGAACCTGCAAATCACCGCCGAGGCGATCTACGCCAAGGCGACCCCTAAAGACATCGAGTATAACGTCGGCGATTATTACGCGGCCCTTCCAAACAGCGACGCGAGCTACGAGTTCGACGACCGCGGAGTGCTTCAGTCGGGAACTGTTCCGGGACGTCTGCTCGATCTCGACACCCGCTTTGGCAAGCGCATCAACGAGACTCGCGACTATTCGCTCAACCTGCAGTGGCAGGCCGCACACAATCTGAAGCTGTCGGCCGACGTCCAGCGCGTCGTCTCGTCAATGGACCTCTACAGCATGACTGCGTTCAACGAAGCGCAGGGTCCGTACACTGTCGACTTCGATCTTGGCGGCAACACGCCCAAGCTCGTCTATTCTGCGCCAGGAGATCCGCAGCTCGACCAGTCGAAATACTGGTGGGCCGCTGCGATGGATCACTTCGAGCATAATGACGCCGACCAGTGGGCGTATCGCGCCGACGCCGAATATGAGTTCGGTAACAATGCGTTCCTCAAGTCCTTCAAGTTTGGTGCCCGGGCAACCGATCGCGGCGCGATCAGCCGGTCGACGGGCTGGAACTGGGGGATCCTCAGCAGGCAGCATTGGTCGTGCCCGGACGAATTCACCGAGTGCCAGCCGACCACCTTCCTGAACGAGCAGGGTGGCGACGGATTTGCGCCAGGCGGGCCCAATCCCGGATTGCCGAACCAGTCGTCGCTGTTCGGATTCAACAATTTCTTCCGCGGCGACATCCAGCAGCCCGGCGGATTCTGGTTCCCGACCGCGGACCTGGTCAGCAACGGCACGGCGAACGCCTATGATTTCCTCAAGTCGACCGAGTCTGGCGGCTGGGGCTGGACCCCGATTGCCGACGGTGCCTACTCGAGCGTCAACGACCAGAAAGAGAAGACCTACGCGGGTTACGGCCTGCTGCGCTTCGGGATGGACGGCCCGCTGCACTTCGACGGCAACCTCGGCGTGCGCGTCGTCAAGACCGACAATGACGCGGGCGATCTGCAGCTGGTCGCGAGCCTTGCCAATATCCCCCCGCCGCTCGCGACGTGCCAGAGCGCTGCCGCGAACTATACGTTCGATCCCGATGGACCGTCCGGGCCCCAGCTGCCGGTGGCAGCGCCGTTGCCGGCGTCGATCTGCACCCCCTTGCAGCAATTCTACAATTTCGCCGGCGGCGGGACTGCGGTGCCGACGCTTGGCGACATCGTTCCAACCACGAACAAATATACCGACGTCCTGCCGACGCTGAACCTGCGCTTCTTCCTGCAGGACAATATGTTCCTGCGCTTCGCCGCCGGCCAAGCGATGATCCGGCCGACCTTCCTTCAGCTTCAGGCGACGACGAACCTCAGCTTCAACTTCGAAGGAGCGACTGGATTCCCGACCGGGTGCAATATTCAGTCTGTTCCTGGGGTGAGCACGTTCACCTGCCCAAGCGCGTTCCGCGGAACCGGCTCGGCGCCGACCTTGAAGCCGACCAAGTCCGACCAGTTCGACGTCAGTTGGGAATATTATTTCGGCCACGAAGGCCAGCTCAGTGCCGCTCTGTTCTACAAACGGGTGAAGAACTTCATCTTCGCCGGGAATCAACAACTCCAGGTCACGGCCAACGGGCAGGCGCTCGATTTCGACGTGGTCACGCTCCAGAATGGCGCGCACGGCACGATCAAGGGTTTCGAGCTCGGCTACCAGCAATTCTACGATTTCCTGCCCAAGCCGCTCGACGGGTTCGGGCTCGCGGCCAATCTCACTTATGTCGACGCCAAGGGCGGGCGGAACACGACCGACGCGCCGAGTGATCCGACGCAGGTGGGTGGGTCAACCGATTTGTCGCTGCCGCTCGAGGGCATGTCCAAATGGGCCTATAATATCGAGCTTCTCTATTCGAAATACGGGTTCGATGCCCGGCTCGCGTGGAACTGGCGAGGGAAGTATCTGCTGACGACGTCGGCGGCGAACATCAACCGACCGGTGTGGTCGGAGAATTACGGCCAGCTCGACGGGTCGATCTTCTACCAGCTGACCAAGAACTTCAAAGTCGGGGCGCAGGCGACCAACCTGCTCAATTCGAGGACCTATCTCGATGTCGGCGGTGCGGCGCTTCATCCGCGCTACAGCTGGAACGTCACTGACCGGAGGTTCGCGGTCGTGGTTCGGGGGCAGTTCTAGAAGCTCCGGAACGCTTTTCCGATGCGGCACCCTCTCCCCTACAGATGGCCGCTCGGTGGGGCAGCTGAAGAGGGGCGGTTTCGACCGCGCCTCTTCAGCCATGCCCGAATGCGTTTCGCCGCTGCAGGGCGTAGGATGGGCAAATGAGTGAGAACCTCATCCGCAATATCCTGGTGGTCGGCGGTGGCACTGCCGGCTGGATGGCTGCGTCGACGCTCGCGCGGCTGCTTCCCAAAGGCCAAGCGACCGTGCGGCTGATCGAATCCGAGGACATCGGGATCATCGGGGTTGGCGAAGCCACGGTTCCGTTGATGCAGATCTTCAACGGGATGCTCGGGATCGACGAGCGCGAGTTCGTCTGCGCGACCCAGGGCAGTTTCAAGCTCGGAATCGAATTCGTCGACTGGGGCCAAATCGGCAATCGCCACTTCCACGGGTTCGGTGATTATGGCGAGTTCATCGATGGCATTGCCCCCCACCATTATTGGCTGAAGCTGCGCGAGCTCGGCGACGAAACTCCGCTCGGCGCTTACTCATTCCCCGAGGTGCTCGCCAGGAAAGAGCGCTTCGCGCCTTCGCCGGTGGGCAGCCGCGCGCAGGCGCATTACAAATATGCCTTTCATTTCGATGCGTCGCTCTACGCCCGCTATCTGCGCGCCTTTGCCGAAGCGCGCGGGGTCGAGCGGCTCGAGGGTCGAATCGTCGACGTTTCCCAGAATTGCGAGACCGGGTTCGTCGAGGCCGTGACCACGTCGGACGGCCGGCGCATCGAAGCCGATTTGTTCATCGATTGCACCGGGTTCTACGGCCTTTTGATCGAGCAGACGCTGAAGGCGGGCTATGAGGATTGGTCGAAGTGGCTGCCGTGCGATCGGGCGGTCGCTGTTCCATGCGAGCATGGCGGCGGGTTCACCCCGTACACACGGTCGACGGCGCGCGAGTCGGGTTGGCAATGGCGCATCCCGCTGCAGCATCGGATCGGCAATGGCTATGTCTATTCGAGCGCGCACGTCAGCGACGACGAGGCTGCCGCGACATTGCTTGCGACCCTCGACGGCAAGCCGCTCGCCGACCCTCGGCTGCTCAAGTTCACCGGCGGACGGCGCCGGAAATTCTGGGACAAGAACGTCGTCGCGCTTGGGCTCGCGTCGGGCTTCCTCGAGCCGCTGGAATCGACCAGCATCATGCTCATTCAGACCGGAATCGCGCGGCTGATCGAGATGTTTCCCAGCAGGGATTTCGATCCGATCCTGGCGGACGAGTACAACCGGATGAGCATCCGCGAATATGAGAAGATCCGCGACTTCATAGTCGCTCACTACTGCCTGAGCCAGCGCACCGACAGCGAGCTGTGGCGCTACGTCGCGAGCATGGAATTGCCGGACTCTCTCCGGCGAAGGATCGAAATGTTCGACGCGCGCGGCATCGTGTCGGTCGAAGGCGACGAGAGCTTCCTCGAGCCGAGCTGGATCGCGATCCTGTTCGGCCAGGGACGCTACCCGAGACATTATGACCCGATGGTCGATCGGATGGAGACAGAGCGGCTGAAAGCGGGCATGCGCAATCGCCGCGAGACGATCGAGCGATTGAGCGAGCGAGTGCCGCTCCATTCCGACTTCATCGCGCGGACGTGCGCCGCTCCGCAGGTTGCGGCGGCTTGACCGAGGACAACCGAATCCGGTCGGTGGTGATCGCCGGTGGCGGAACCGCCGGCTGGATGGCGGCCGCGATCCTCTCACGAGCACTGCCGCGCGAGCGGCTGCAGATCAGCCTCGTCGAATCCGACGAAATCGGGATCGTCGGCGTCGGCGAAGCCACCATTCCGCTGATCCAGAACTTCAACGCGATCCTTGGCATCGACGAGCTGGATTTCGTGCGCAAGACGCAGGGCACGTTCAAGCTCGGCATCGAGTTCGTCGACTGGCACCGCGTCGGAAGCCGCTACATCCATCCGTTCGGCCGCTACGGCGATGATTTCGGAATGACTCCGTTCCACCAGCAATGGCTGCGCGCGCGCAGCTATGGCTATGACGCGCCGATCTCCGATTTCTCGCTGACCATTCAGGCGGCGCTTCGCGGGCGGTTCGACAAGCCGGCCAAGGGCTCGCCGTCGGTCTTTTCGACCTACACCTACGCCTATCATTTCGACGCGAGTCTCTACGCCAAATATCTGCGCGGCTATGCCGAGCAGCGCGGTGTCGAGCGCATTGAGGGCAAGATCGCCGACGTGCTTCTGCGAGGCGAAGACGGGTTCATCGAAGCGCTTGAGATGGAAGACGGCCGGCGGTTCGAGGCCGACCTGTTTATCGACTGCACCGGCTTTCGCGCGCTGCTGATCGGCAAGGCGCTGGGGGTTGGGTACGAGGATTGGTCCAACTGGCTGCCGTGCGACCGAGCGCTCGCGGTTCCGACGCAGCGCACCGAAAACCCGATCCCGTACACCCGCTCGACGGCCCGTGCTTCGGGGTGGCAGTGGCGCATTCCGCTGCAGCACCGCACCGGCAACGGCTACGTTTATTCGAGCCGCTTCATTTCCGATGAGGATGCTCGCTCGGAGCTTCTCGCCAACCTCGACGCGCCCCCGACAGCGGAACCGCGGCAGCTGCGGTTCACGACCGGGCGGCGGACCGATGCGTGGGCCAAGAATTGCATCTCGCTCGGCCTTTCCTCGGGCTTTCTCGAACCGCTCGAATCGACCAGCATCCATTTGATCCAGACCGGCTGCGCAAAGCTTCTGACCTGGTTCCCCGAACGCGATTTCGATCCGCTCGTCGTAGCCGAATACAACCGGCAGGTGCGCGAGGAGAGCGAATCGATCCGCGACTTCCTGGTGCTTCACTACCACGCGACCGAGCGGGACGATTCGCCCTTCTGGACTCATTGCCGGACGATGGACGTGCCGGACAGCCTCCGTTCGAAAATGGAGATATTCCGCAGAACGGGACGCGTTCCCGAGCCCTCTTACGACTTGTTCCACCCAGCGAGCTGGGTCGCAGTGATGCTTGGCCAGGGCATGGTTCCGCAAAGCTTCGACCCGATGGTCGACAGCGTGGCGCCGCGCGAAGCCGCTGCGGTGCTTGCCGGAATGCGCAAGGTCATCGCCGAAGCCGCCGAGCACATGCCGATGCAGCAGCAATTCATCGATCTTCATTGCCGTGCGGAGCCGGTCGAAATGCCGGCCATCGCGGTCGCAGTTTCAGGGAGTTAGAATGGACGTTGTCAGGCGTGCATTGTTGCCGCTTCTGCTGCTGTGCCTTGCTGCGCCGGCGGTTGCCGAGACAGTGCAGCTTCCGCGCATCGCGAGCAAGGACGGAAAGCACGCATTCCTGGTCGACGGCGCGCCGTTCCTGCTGCTCGGCGGACAGGCGCACAATTCGAGCAATTATCCGGCGATGCTTCCGGGCGTCTGGTCGGGTATCCGAGCGCTTCACGCCAACACGCTCGAAATCCCGGTGGCGTGGGAGCAGATCGAGCCGGTCGAGGGGAAGTTCGACTTCTCCTGGCTCGACACTTTGATCCCGCAGGCGCGCGCGAATGGAGTGCGCCTCGACCTGCTGTGGTTCGGCACTTGGAAGAACACCTCGCCGAGCTACACGCCCGAATGGGTAAAGTCGGATTGGAAGCGCTTCCCGCGAATGAAGACCCGGGATGGCAAGACGCATTATGTGATGTCGCCGCATTCACGCACGACACTCGAAGCCGACAAAAGGGCGTTCGCGGCGATGATGCGCCACATCCGTGAGATCGATCCGCAGCACACGGTGATCTTGGTTCAGGTCGAGAACGAGGTCGGAAGCTACGGCAGCCCGCGCGATTTCTCACCCGAGGCGAACCGCCTGTTCGCTGGGCCGATCCCAACCGAACTCGCGCGCAAGATCGGCAGGAGCGGGACTTGGACCCAGCTGTTTGATCGCAAGGCCGATTCCGCGTTCAACGCTTGGTACATGGCGCGCTACATCGACGAAGTTGCCGCTGCCGGCCAGGCCGAGCTGGACCTGCCGATGTATGTCAACGTCGTCACGAGTGACCCCTTCGATCCCAAGGCCGGCGAAGGCACCGCCGCGAGTGGCGGCGCCGACTGGCCGGTGCTCGACGTGTGGCAGGCGGCGGCGCCGCACATCGCAATCGCCGCACCCGACCTCTACGACCGCGATTATAAGATCGTGAACGCCAAGCTCGACCGAATGGCGCGGCCGGACAATCCCTTGTTCGTGCCGGAGAACGGCAACGATCTCGATTTCGCCCGCTTCTTCTGGCTCGCGCTGGGGAAGGGGACGATCGGCTGGGCGCCGTTCGGGGTCGACCCGACCTATAGCAACTACCCGCTCGGCGGTCTCAATACCGCCGAGAATCTCGATGCCTTCGCGTCCAAATATGCGCTGATGGCGCCGATTGCGCGCGACTGGGCGCGGCTTGCGTTCGAGCATCCCACCGTCGGCTTCGCTAAGGGCGAGGATGCGTCCGACCAGACGCAGGTGGTCGGCCGGTGGAAGGTCAAGGCGCAATATGGGCTGTGGTCGTTCGGCGATCCGACCTGGACGTGGATGAAAATCCCGCCGCACCCGAACAAGGATCGCCCCATCGGCGGCGCGGCCCTGATCCAGCTCGGCCCCGACGAGTTCCTGCTCGCCGGATCGGACGTGCGCATCAGCTTCGCGCTCGCCGCTCCGCAGCCCGGCGACAACGTCCAGTTCGCAAGCGTCGAAGAGGGCACGTTTCAGAACGGCCAGTGGGTGATGTGGCGGCGGTGGAACGGCGACCAGACCGATTATGGCCTGAACCTCGCGCAACCGACATTTCTCAAGGTGCGGATGGGGACCTACCGATGAAAGCTCTTGTTGCGTTGCTTGCCTCGGTAAGCGCGGCGGTCTCGGCGCAGGGGGCGTGGCAGCGCACAGACACGGGCATCCTCGTCACTCCCGTGCATGGACCGCAATCAGCGGTCCGGCTCGAGGTTTATGGCGAGGGCATCATCCGTGTAAGCTCGGGCCCGACGCTCGAGCTCAGCCTCCCGTCGAGCCTGATGGTTACGGCCAAACCGCTGGTTAGTGGCTTCACGGTCGGCGAGGCGCCCGGAAGGGTGACGCTCAAGACCGCGAAGGCCACGGCAGAGGTCGACCTGGCCAGCGGGAACGTCAGCTTCCGCAACCCGTCGGGGCAAACGGTGCTCTCCGAAAGCGGCTCGCCGGTTTTCACCACGACCGCCGCTGAAGGCGTCCCGTTTTTCTCGGTCACCCAGCAGTTCAATCGCGGTACGGACGAAGGCTTCTACGGCCTCGGCCAGCACCAGAACCGGCAGATGAATTACAATGGCGAGGACGTCGAGCTCGCCCAGCACAATATGGCCGTCGCGATCCCGTTCGTCGTCTCGACGCGCAATTACGGCGTGCTGTGGGACAACAATTCGATCACGCGGTTCGGCGACCCGGCGCCATATTCTTACGCCGGCGGCGCGGGCGACGGGCTAAGCGTCAACAGCGGACAGGGTTGGACGGCGACGTACAGCGCGAACGGCAAGGCGATCGCTGCTCGTCGGGAGCCGGTGGTCAACCTCCAATACCTCGAGAATCTGAAGGATTGGCCAGCGGGCACTCGAACCGCGGACAATATGAATACCGTGCCGGGACTGCACGTCACCTGGATGGGCACGGTCACTCCCGCGTCGGGCGGCTTGCACCGCTTCCGGCTCTATTCGTCGAGCTACGCAAGGCTGTTCCTCGACGGCAAGGAAGTGCTCAACAAATGGCGCCAGAACTGGAACGCTTGGTACCATAATTTCGACGTCGAGCTCGCCGCCGGAAGTTCGCACAAGGTGCGCATCGAATGGGATCCCAACGGCGGCTACATCGCGCTTCAGCACACGGACCCAAGGCCGGAAGCCGATCGCCACTCGCTGACGCTCTCGTCGGAGCTCGCCCGCGGCAAGGATTATTACTTCGTCGCCGGCGACAACATGGACGAGGTGATTTCGGGCTACCGCTGGCTCACCGGCAAGGCGCCGATCCTGCCCAAATGGGCCTACGGCTTCTGGCAGAGCCGCCAGCCGATTACCCCCAAGGGCAATTTCGCGACGCAGAAGGATCTGCTCGGGGTCGTCACCGAATATCGCAAGCGCGGGTTGCCGCTCGATAATATCGTGCAGGACTGGTTCTACTGGCCCGAGAACCAGTGGGGCTGCCAGTGCGTCGACGCCAAGCGCTACCCCGACGCGAAGGGCATGGTCGACCAGTTCCATAAGAACAACGTCCACGCGATGATCTCGGTCTGGGCGAAATACTATAAGGGCATCCCGACCTACCAAGCGATGGATGCGATCGGCGGAATCTACCGCCGCATGGACACGCCGCGGCCCGACGAGCCGAAGGACCCGAATTACATCAAGGCGATGTACCTCGACTGGGTCGGGCCGGGCTATCTCAACGCCTTCTACGACCCCTACAATCCCAAGGCGCGCGACCTGTTCTGGAGCCAGGTCCGCAATCTGGAGAACCAGGGCTGGGACGCATGGTGGCTCGATTCCGATGAGCCCGATTTCCATTCCAACATTTCGCCGGCGGAAACCGCCTACCGGATGAGCCCGACTGCGAGCGGCCCGGGCGCGGCGCTGTTCAACAGCTTCCCGCTGGTTCACGTCGATGGAGTCTATCGCAACCAGGTCGCCGACAAGACGAACGTGCGGCCGTTCATCCTGACCCGTTCGGCCTACGGCGGAATCCAGCGCGACAGTGCCGCCGTCTGGTCCGGGGACGTGCCTTCGCGGTGGGAGAATCTGCGCGACCAGATTTCGGCCGGGGTGAATTTCTCGATGTCGGGCGTGCCGAGCTGGAGCCACGATATCGGCGGTTTTGCACACGAGGATCGCTACACCGATCCCAAGGGCAAGGACCTCGACGAGTGGCGCGAGCTCAACACGCGCTGGTTCCAGTTCGGCGCCTTCTCGCCGCTGTTCCGCAGCCACGGCGAATATCCGTTCCGCGAAATCTATGCGCTCTCGCCCGAGGGGTCGCCGACCTATCGTTCGATGGAGTGGTACGACAAGCTCCGCTACCGGCTGCTGCCCTACATCTACACGCTTGGCGCCGACACCTACTTCAAGGACGGCACCATCATGCGCGCGCTGGTGATGGATTTTACAGCCGATAAAAACACCTGGGGCGTCGACGACGAATATCTGTTTGGGCCGGCGTTCCTCGTGGCGCCGGTGACCGAGTACAAGGCGCGTGAGCGCAAGGTTTATCTGCCTGCGGGGACCGGCTGGTACGACTTCTACACTGGCCAAAAATATGCGGGCGGCAAGACGATCACCGCCGCTGCTCCGTACGAGCGCATGCCTCTGTTCGTCCGTTCGGGCTCGATCGTGCCGACAGGACCGGCGATCCAGCACACCGGCAACAATTCGCATTCGCCGCTGACGCTCACGGTCTACACCGGCACTGACGGGAGCTTCTCGCTGTACGAGGATGATGGGGTCAGCCGGGAGTATCTCAACGGCAAATATGCCCGCGTTCCGCTGAGCTGGAACGAGGCGACGAAGACGCTGACCATCGGCGCGCGCGAAGGCGCGGGCTATGCGGGAATGGCCGGCAAGCGCACCATCAACGTGCGGTGGGTGAAAGCAGGCGCACCGCGCGCGCCGGCATTCGATGTCAAACCCGACGCCTCGGTGACCTACACCGGAGCGCCTTTGAGGGTTCGAATGCGCTAGACGAGGCCTCGGCCGCGAATTCTCACCGCCGGCACAAATGCGTCAGCGATGGGCGGCGGCAGCGTCAGGCGCAGCGCGTCGGCATCGCGGCGAAATTGCAGATCTGGGCCCCCGATCAGGTCGATCCGTTCGATGACTGCGCAGGGCAGCGCGTTCGCGCCGAGGGATGCGATTGCGCTTTCGCTCTGCGGCCAGTCGAGGAAGATTGCGTAAAGCGTCTCGCCCTTCGTCGTGAAGCGGATGTCTTCGGCGGTGAAGGGCTTCAGCCTGTCTTCCGAGAAACTGCCCGGCGGGGGCGGCTTGGTCGGGCCTTCCCCATATTTGCGCCAGGGCCGCGTGGCGAAGATCGCCTCACCGTTGCTGCTTGTCCATGCCGCGATCCGATCGACGATCGCCTCTTCCTTTTCGTCAATCGTGCCGTCGCCGCGCACCGGGATGTTGAGCAGCAGATTGCCGTTCTTCGAAACGATGTCCGCCAGCATCTGCACGACGAGCTTGGGCGATTTGTAGCCATTCTCCTCGTAGACCCGGCGCGAATAGTGCCAGTTGCCGATGCAGGTGTCGGTCTGCCACGGCTCGGGGCGGATTTCGTCGAGCACGCCGCGCTCGACGTCCTCGACGATCGCGCGGCGCTGCAGGCCCTCGAGCTTCTTGCCGAACAGCACCACGTCGAGATTGCCGTGACGCGTCAGCGAGCGGTTGTAATAATAAGCTGCGGCGTCGAGCCCGGCCTGACCGAGCGGAAGCCCGGTGTCGTCGAAGTACAGGAGGTCCGGCCGGTAATCGTCGACGATCTGGTTCTGGCGCAGCAGCCATTTGCGAACGAACTCGGGATTGAACGGCGGGGCGGCTTCGATCCACTGGCCGTCGCGCTTGTCGTGCCAGTCCATCATCTCCTGGTTCGAGCGGAGGCCGTCAGGCGCGACATAATAAGGGCCGGCGTAGAACTCCTGCGGGTCGAGGCCGTCCCAGAATTTGCCGCGGCCGTGCTTTCTGCGCAGCCAGTAAGCGTCGTAGCGGCGGCCGCGCATCGGCCCTTCGGGATCGTAGCCGTAGGCCGGCTGGTACCAATGCCACGCATGGCTCGAATGGTTGGAGATTCCAAACTTCAGCCCAGCCCCGCGCACCGCCGGCTCCCACCCGGCAAGAATATCCTTCTTCGGCCCCACGCGCGTCGAATTCCACGCGTGGTGCTTGCTTGCGAAATTGTCGAAATTGTCGTGGTGACAGCCCATCGCGAAGAAGTAGCGCGCGCCGGCCTTGGCGTAGCGCGCGATCAGCTCGTGCGGGCGCCAGTTCTCCGCCTTCCATTGGCCGATAATGTCGAGGAAACCGGTGCGGCTGGGGTGGCCGTAGCGCCTCAAATGATCCTCGTAGGCGGTCTCGCCGGTCATCCACGGCGGCCGTCCGGGCATGTACATCAGCCGCGCGTACCAATCGCCCCATTCGGGCTGGCATTGCGGCCCCCAGTGCGCCCAGATCCCGAACTTGGCGTCGCGAAACCAGTCGGGGACGCGATGGCTCTCCGCAAGCGATTCCCAGGTCGGAGCGAACGGAGCCGCGCGCACGCCCGAAGCGAGCGTCGCGACTCCGGCCCCGGCCAGCAACTGACGTCGGGTGATCAGCGGCGGTAGGGGACGAAGTCCCCGAGGACGCAGGACGGGCCGGGGATTTTGCTCACCGGATCGACGGTCTGGACGACATCCCCGCGGCAATATTGAGAGCCGTTTGGATGGCTGACGACGATGTCGAAGCGCGACCCTCCGGCGCACTGCGCCGCGAGGCGGTTGAGCCACACGGTCGAGCCGCTGGTGTAGAGCATTGTCGCCGGATCGACGATCCGCAGCGATGCGGTGGGATCGATACTGAGGCAGGATTGCGGTGGCCCGGCGGTTCGGCCGGCGAGCTCTGGGATCGCGGCAGGAGCTCCGGGGCGCTGCGCTGGAGCACAGGTTGCGGCGGCCGCCGCAAGCGCAATCAGGACGGCGATCCGGCGGGTTGGGACAGGTCTGCTCATTCTACTTGCCCTCATCTGCAACGGCTTGCATGATAGCGCTAACAGACTGATCATCAAAGTAGCGCAAATCGGAGGGGACCGGAATGGCGCTTGCGCGCGTGATGCGAGTTTTGGCCGGTGCCGCGCTGTTCCTCGCTCCCGTTGCCGCGGAGGCGGCGCAACCGGCCGCCGCGAAGCCGCTCGAGCACCGCCACTTCAAGACTGCAATCTACATCGCTGTTGGGGACGTGAAGCGGCTCGCCGACCGTTCGGTCTTCGACCGCGAATTCGCCCGCGCCTCGTCACAATTGCGCTTCGACAAGGTGTGGATCGAAGCCTATCGCGACCGAGTCTTTGCCACCGACGCCGAGCTCGAGCGGGTCAAGGGCTGGTTCCGGCAAAAGGGGATCGAGACCCAGGGCGGGATCACGCTCGCCGCGGGTGGCGAGGGCGGGCAGTTCGGGACCTTCGATTATGAAAAGCCGGCGGACCGAGCCGAGGCCGAGCGTGCAGTCCGGCTCGCCGCGCGGCACTTCGACAATGTGATCCTCGACGATTTCTTCTTCTACACTTCGAAGAGTGACGCCGACATCGCCGCCAAGGGCGACCGCAGCTGGACCCAGTACCGGCTCGACAAGATGCGCGAGATCAGCCGTGACGTGGTGATGGGACCGGCGCACGCCGTGAACCCGCGGGTCAAGATGATCATCAAATATCCAAACTGGTACGAGCATTTCCACGGGCTTGGCTACGACCTCGAGCAGCAGCCAAAGATGTTCGACGCAATCTACACCGGGACCGAAACGCGCGATCCGGTGATCACCGACCAGCTGCTGCAGCAGTACGAGAGCTATTCGATCTACCGCTACTTCGCGAACATTCGGCCCGACGGCAATCGCGGCGGCTGGATCGACACGTTCAGCACGCGCAGTGTCGACCGATATTCCGAGCAATTGTGGGACACTTTGTTCGCAAAGGCGCCCGAGATCACTTTGTTCAACTGGCACCCGATGTCGGAGGCGGCTGCGGTCGATCCGGGCGAGCGGCCGTGGGCTAACATGCGCACCAGCTTCGACTGGAATGCGATTGCAGCCGCACACCCCGGCGCCGGCTGGGGCACGGCGGCCAATGCTGCGCTCGATATTGCCGATGGCGTGCTGGGTGACCTCGGACGTCCGGTTGGCGTCGCCAGCTATCGCCCGCCGCACGCGAGCGGCGAGGATTTTCTGCACAATTATGTCGGAAACCTCGGCGTTCCGATCGAGCTTCGGCCTGATTATCCGGTCGACGCCAAGACGGTGCTGCTGACGCAGGCTGCGGCGAGCGATCCCGCGATCATCGGCAAGATTCAGGCGAGCCTTCGCTCGGGGGCGAACGTGATCGTCACCTCGGGCTTTCTTGAAGCCACGCAGGGCAAAGGCTTCGAACAGCTCGCCGAATGGCAGGCAACCGGCCACACGATCGCGATCGATCAATATCTCGACGGCTACGGCGCCGGGAACGGAGTTCCGCTGATCGAGCCGGGCAAAATGACCAAGCCGGTCCTGTTTCCCGAAATCCGCTTCTACACCAACGACAGCTGGGGGATCATCCGTGGCGTAGCGGCGGCCAAGGGCTTCCCGATGGTCCTCATGAACCGCTATTCGAACGGCACCCTCTATCTTTGGACGATGCCGGAGAATTTCGGCGATCTCTACACTCTGCCGCGGCCGATGCTGACGCGGATCAAGGACTATCTGTTCGCCGACGCTCCTGTGCGCATCGACGCCCCGCCTCAGGTTGCATTGTTCACCTATGACAACGGCGCGTTCATAGTCGAGAACTACCGAGACGAGCCGGCATCGGTGACGATTTCCGTCGCCGGCGCGCCGTCAGCTCTGCTGGAAGTCACCCAGCGGCAGCGGCTGGCGCCGGCTTCCGAGCCTTCGCCCACCCGGCGCGTCGAAGCGCGGCGCCGTAGCTTCGCGACCGAAATTCCGCCGCACAGCTTCCGTGTGTTCAAGCTGGAACCGCAGGCGAGGGAGCGAGCACGCCAATGAATCTTTCGACCGTCGATATCCTTGTCATTGTCATCTACGCGATCGGCATCTTCACGCTCGCGCAATGGGTCAGCCGCGAACGCGCCGGCCACATCAAGAACACCTCGGACTATTTCCTCGCGTCGAAGAACCTGCCGTGGTGGGCCATCGGAGCGTCGCTGATCGCGGCCAACATCTCGGCCGAGCAGATCGTCGGAATGTCGGGCTCGGGCTATGCAATCGGCCTCGCGATTGCGTCTTACGAATGGATGGCGGCGCTGACGCTGCTGATCGTCGGCAAATATTTCCTGCCGATCTTTCTCGCCAACCGCATCTACACGATGCCGCAGTTCCTCGAGCAGCGCTACGGCAGGCTGTTGCCGGTGATCATGGCGATCTTCTGGCTCGCGCTCTACATCTTCGTGAACCTGACCTCGATCATCTGGCTCGGCTCGATCGCGGTCAACAAGGTCGCCGGGGTCGACCAAGACACTGCGCTGATCGTGCTCGGTGCTTTCGCCTTGCTCTACCAATTGTTCGGCGGGCTGAAGGCGATCGCGCTGACCGACATCGTCCAGGTCACTCTGCTGGTGTTCGGCGGGCTCGTCGTGACCGTGCTCACCCTGAACCAGGTCGGGGACGGCCAGGGCGTAATCGCCGGCTTCGAAGCGCTGACCCAGCGCGTGCCCGGCCATTTCGACATGATCCTCGATCCCAGCAATCCCTTCTTCAAGGACCTTCCCGGGATCGCAGTGTTGGTCGGCGGGATGTGGATCGCCAATCTGAGCTATTGGGGTTTCAATCAGTATATCATCCAGCGTGCGCTTGCGGCGAAGAGCATCGGCGAGGCGCAGAAAGGCGTCGTCTTCGCAGCTTATCTGAAGCTGCTGATGCCGGTAATCATCGTCGTTCCGGGGATCGCTGCAGTGGTTCTCGCTCCCAATCTCGCCAAGCCCGACGAGGCTTATCCGACAATGATGCGCCTGCTCCCGCCGGGGCTGCTCGGTCTGGTTTTCGCGGCACTGGTCGCTGCGATCGTCGCTTCCACCGCGTCCAAGATCAATTCCATCGCGACCATCTTCACCCTCGACCTTTATGCCAAGTTGCGCGGTGAGCGGACGACCGCCGAAGACGACCAGGCGGAGAGCGTCCGCGAAGAGAAGCATCTCGTGCTGGTGGGGCGGCTCGTTGCAGGCCTGGCGGTTGTGATCGCGCTGTTCGCCGCGCGCCCCCTGATCGGCCAGTCGGACCAGGCATTCCAGTTCATCCAGGAATTCTCCGGCTTCTTCACTCCCGGGATCACGGTCATCTTCCTGCTTGGGTTGTTCTGGAAGCGCGCAACCGAAGCCGGAGCGATCGCGGCAGCCGTCGCCTCCGTCGTGCTATCTTATGTCTTCAAGGTCGGGATGCCCGACTTCCCGTTCATGAACCGCATGGGCCTGGTGTTCCTGATCAGCCTCGGTCTCGCGGTCGCAATTTCGCTCGTCTTCCGCGGGCGAGGAGACGCCAACCGGGTGTCGATGGAGGGCGTCAGTTTCCGGACTCCGGCAGTGTTCAACATCGCGGGACTCGGGGTCATCCTGATCCTCGTCGCGCTCTACGCAACCTGGTGGTGAGTGGTTTTCCAAGGAGGTGCAAATGAGGCTTCAAAATGTGCTGCTTTGCGCAGCGATCGCTTTCGCCGCGCCGACGCAAGCCGTCGCGCAGGCCAATGGCGCGATCGCCGAATCGGTCAAGCCGCAGAGCATCGTCAGCCTGGCCGTGGAGCCAAAATTGTCGGACGAGAGGCTTGTGCTGAAGATCGCGGCGAAAAATCGCGGGACCGCTGCAGTGCCGTTCGGCCCAGCCTCGATCACGATCGCCAAGCCCAATGGCCAGGCAATCGCGCTCTATCCGTTGCAGTCCCTGATCAATGACGTGCGCCTGGCGGCCGGAATGGAGCCGGCGGCAGGGACGCCGACCGCCGGCGCCTATGCTTCGCCGCAAATGCAGGCCCGGGAGGGCGGGCAGCTCGACGTGACCGGCTATACCGGAGGGCAGGCAATCGGCAGCGATCAGTATCGCCGGGCCCGGGGCAGGACGGCCAAACCGGCCCTCAGCGAGGCTGAGGCCAAGGCGCAGATTGCGGCGCTGAACCAGGCGATCCTGCAGCCCACGTCCTTGGCGCCCGGCCAGGTCGCCGCCGGGCAGGTGGTCAGCGACAAGTTGAAATTCGCCAAGGACGAGGAGCGGATCTTGTATGTCCGCGTCCGCGTGGCTGGGGACGAGCACAGCTTCACGATCGCCGCGCCCACGACTTGAGAAAGCCTGTCAGTTTCGACATCGCTCTCCCATCAAGCCGGGCGCAGCGCGGCGCTCACCTTCATCGCGTGGGCATGGGGCGTCCTGCTCGCCCCGGCACTGGAGAGCCGTGGCCGGATAGCCGCCGAGCCCGAACTCGGCGGCCTCAGCCCCGCGTGCTGGCCGGTCAGGACAAGGCGTGGTGGTAGGCCTCGCTCAACAAGGGCATCGGCGATGGGGGCGAGCTTGATGGCTTCAGGCCTGGTCCCGACGACCAGCCGCACATCCGCAGTACGCAGCGCTTCCCCTAGCTCGGCGGGCGCAATCTGCCCGCGCCGCCCGACTAGCGCAAGCTAGCGGAAATTGTCGGCGTAGGCCTGGAGCTTGAGGCGGACCGGCGGCGCCGGGATGACGTGGTAGGCGAGCCCGTGCCGGTCGCAATAAGCGATCGCGGCCTCCTTGGTCGGGAAGCCCATGCGCACCTGCGTATTGGTGTCGCCCGATCCGTTCCAGCCGGTCAGCGGATCCGGGCGAAGCGCCTGCTGCCGTTCGAATTCGAGCTGCCAGCGGCCAGTGTTGGCCTTGCCCGACTGGGTCGTCCGGCGATCGAGCTCCGAGATGCGGGCGATGGTCATGGCGCGCGAGTTGGCAAAGTGCGGCGTCGGAATCAAGTTATCCCGCATGTCAACGCGGCCGAGCGAACACCGTGCCATGCGGGATCGCCGCACCGGTCGCGCCGTGCGGCCAGACCGTACGGTCGAAATCGATTGTTCCCGCCAGCGCGAGCTTGCCGTCGGCCGGATCGATCGTTGCGAGCAGGATCTTCGAGCGCATCTTCTTGAACCCGGTGATCACGATCCGGCGTCGGTCGGGAGCGAGCGAGAGCCAATGCGGCATCCAGTCCCGGTCGAGAACAAGCCGCGAAGTCTCGCGCGGATGCGATGGATCGGAGATATCGAGGGCAACGAGCCCCGGAAGCGAGCCGACGGCAATCACCCAAAAGTGCCCCGCAACCACCGGAACCGCGCATGACTTCTGGCCGATCGCATAAACCAGCTCGGCCGAGGCCTGCGCGGTCTCCAGGTCTTTGACGCGATAGAGTCCGCAATTGCCTGTTCCAACCATCACCGTGCGACCGTCGGTAAGCAGCCGGGGCTCGTTGGGGCTCCCTTCGGCGCCATTGGGGCCGGCGGGGAGCACGACGGTTTGCAGCAGCTTGAGATCGGACATCCGCCAGATCTGGACGCTCCGCGATGGCGGGGCCTTTGTGGCCGGCTTGCTGGCCATCGCCGGCATGTTGGGCATCGCGGGCATGTTGGAGCCCATGTCCGCAGTCGTGGTGACGATCCGGTCGAGCTTCGGTACGGTCGCAAGGCTGTAGGGCCGCACGAATTCGTCCGAGCGCGGACGCGCGGACGCCCAGCGGAGCAGGCGTCCGTCGACCGCGAATTCGGCAAGACCGCCCGGTGTCGCGTCCGCATGGTCCCCCCGCTGCAGCGTCGCGACGATATTGCCGTTGGGAAGCCGGGCGAAGCTATGGGCAAAGCTGATCGGGCCGACGTCCGCGAAGCTCCAGCGGACCTTCGGCGCAAGCGGATTGGAAAGGTCGAACAACCAGGTCCGGTTCCCATAGAAGTCGTTGGCCAGCAGGGTGCGGTCGTCCGGCATCTGGTAATCGGTATGGTGCGCCATCGTCCCGGATTGTCCGACCGGCACAGTGGTGAGGACGCGGTTGGTATGTAGGTCGATGACCGCGAGGAAATCGCTGTCCTTCCGGTCCTCATCGCTGGCCCATGCAAACAGCAAATCGGGCCGCGGCGTTGGCTGGCGCTGCGATGTGGTCGCGCAGCCTGTGGCCAGCGTCGCGGCCAACAGGCCGAACCTCGATTTCCACGACATCTGCCTTGCCCCCCCCGGCGCCGTCGGCCCTCAGCCGATCGCCCGAACTATCCGCCGCTTAGGCACGGATAGCAAATTCGCGGCGAGCGTCAGTAAGCGCGGGCGATCGCGAATTCGACCGCTTCGGTCAGCGCGGCCTTGGCCTTGCTCGCGGGGAAGTTGGCGAGCGCGTCGATCGCCCTCCGGCCATAGTGACGAGCCCGCTCCACCGTGTCGTCGAGCGCGCCGCTTGCCTTGAGCAGGCGAACGGCGTGGGCGAGGTCGTCGTCGGAGACCCGATCCCCGGCGATCGCGGAGCGCCAGAAATCGCGCTCGGAATCGCTGCCGCGGGCGTAGGCGAGGATCACCGGCAGGGTGACCTTGCCGTCGCGGAAGTCGTCGCCCGAATCCTTGCCCATGGTCGCTTCGTCCGACGCATAGTCGATCACGTCGTCGGTCAGCTGGAAGGCGATGCCGAGGTTGCGGCCGTAGCATTCGAGCGCGAACTCGGCGTCCTCGCTCGCCTCGGCCACGATTGGCGCGACGCGGCACGCGGCCGCGAACAGCGCCGCCGTCTTGGCGCTGATGATCTCGAGATAATGCTCTTCGCCGGTGTCGACCTGGCGCTGGGCGGTGAGCTGGTTGACCTCGCCCTCGGCGATCACCGCGGAGGCATGGCTGAGCACGCGCAGGACCTTGAGGCTGCCGTCCTCAACCATCAGCTCGAAGGCGCGGCTGAACAGGAAGTCGCCGACCAGCACGCTCGCCGAATTGCCCCAGATGAGGTTGGCGGTCCGCTTGCCGCGGCGCATGCCCGATCCGTCGACGACATCGTCATGGAGCAGGGTCGCGGTGTGGATGAACTCGACTGCGGCTGCGAGCTTGTGGTGGCGAGTTCCGGGGTAACCGAGCAGGCTCGCGCTCGCCAGCGTCAGCATCGGGCGCATGCGCTTGCCGCCGCCGGCGATCAGGTGCCCGGCAAGCTCGGGGATCAGCGCCACCTTGCTCTGCATCCGCTCGAGGA
>Ga0070670_100000537_pt1 | contig 30260 bp, 28 predicted proteins | sample KBSS63metaG_FD_64665 | JGI IMG/M metagenome (GOLD analysis project Ga0070670, IMG submission 64665) | Switchgrass rhizosphere microbial communities from Kellogg Biological Station, Michigan, USA - KBS S6-3 metaG | ecosystem: Host-associated > Plants > Roots > Rhizosphere > Soil ... | reverse complement strand
TCATCAGCTTTGCGGACAATTAAAGCGAAACTCCTGAATCCTCAGCCATTCGTACGACAGCAACTGTAACCCGTTCCGGACCGCGCGCACGGACGTTAGCCAGGGGCATCCCGAAGTCAAACGAGGGTCTCGTGCCAGAAGTCGGCTACAAACTAATAAAGGAACTAATAGAACTGAATAATGTTTTGGAAAGCTATGGCGTGACGTTGACCATCGAGCACGCTCAGATCCTGGTAGTTGGTATGCCGAACTTCGAAAATATCGGAGTAGGTAACTCCGACAAAGCTACTGCATGCCGGCCTTCGTCTCATTGGCAGGCGACTCGACAGCAGAGGTGTCGTTAACTCGACCGTTGGCTCGTGAAGAACCCCGGAGTGCAGCCGGCTCTACACCATCACTGCAGAATCCAGCCGCCGTCGACGATGAGGTTGACGCCGTTGACGCCTTTGTTGTTGAACAGGAACTTCACGGCGTCCACAACATCTTCGGTCGTCGCGAGCCTGCCGCCGGGTGTGCGCGCGCGCACTGCTTCCAGGGCCTGCGGCTTGTCTTTCCATGCCGGTGTATCGCCGATGATTCCCGGATGGATGGCATTGAAACGGATCGGTGCGAGTTCGACAGCCATGGTCTTGACCATCGCTGTAACTGCACCGTTCACCATGGTGACGGTCGTCGAGCCGGGATAAGGCCGCTGGCCAGCAAGGCCGCCGAAGATGACTACCGATGCGTCCGTATTCATACGATCGAGCATTACATGAACGACTTCGGTATACCCCACGAGCTTGACCGTCACCGCTCGCCGCGCCTTCGCGATGTCGTAATTCCGAACCGTGTTGGAGTCGCGCTCGATTGCGACAATCAGCAGCCGATCAATGGGACCAACGCCTGCCAGCATGGGGGCAATTTTCTCCGGTTCTGCAATGTCGAGCGCGATGCCACGGACATTCGGACCGATCTCGGCGGCAGTCGCTGCGGCCCTGCCCGCATCGCGGCTTGTAATGATGACGTCGCTGCCGAGTGAGGCATAGCGCTCGGCCAAAGCGCGGCCGATTCCGCCCGTGCCACCGACGATCAATACCCTTACGTCCAGCCTGTCAGTCGGCTTCTCCTTCTCACTGGCCTTCTCGCTCGACTTCTTACTCATTAAGCCTTCTCCTTCGGTGATGCCATCCCAACGGAATTCCTGTTCTTCAACTGTTCGGCGAAATACTCCCAGTCTCGGCTGAACCGATACGAGTGTCGCGCCGGCGGCTGCGGGGACTGGGTCTCCAGCCAGCGCACAGTGGTGTTGCTCCTGTTGTAAAACGCGTGCGTGCATCCCACGCCGGCCCAAAGAAAATCACCGCGCTTCATCTGATATTTCTGATCGTCGGCCCACGCTTCCACTTCGCCATCGACGATGTAGTATGCCTCTTCGAGCGGGTGATCATGCGGATGCGCATTGCCTCCGGGCTCATACTCGACCATGAACATCGTGTGGAGAGCGGCGTCCAGACGCGCGTCAACAAGCATCTTCAGCGAAATGCCGCTGTAGACCAGCAACGCCGTCGCCATGCTGGCAGACACCTTCGGTGCGTCCTTCTTCAGGCCCATGCGCAGCGCATCGACTTTGATGTCATCGTCGGCCATGCGGAACAAGTGTCGCGAAGTGGGGTCGCGGATGTCGAGCGGTTCGATCGAAACCTGAGGCGGCGGTCCGACAAAGTAGGTGTCGTCCGCGAAGTTGACCCCTTTGGGGACCGGGGCATTCATGTCGATCCATCGCGCCGTTCCACTCTCAGGCCCCAGCCAGGCCTGCTTCATACCGACCGGAATCAATCCGCAGGCGCCCGGAGCCAGGCGAAACGCGCGGTTATCCAGAATCAGCACGGGATTGCCTTCGAGTACAAAGAAGCTCTTCTCGAATGACTGCAGGTGCTGATTCACGTGACCCTTCGCGTCGAGTTCGCACATGCCCCAGCCCGTATGGACTGCGCCGCACTCGCGGTCGGACAGCGAGACCCGCCGGTATCCCGAGGCTTCGTCCGCAAAAGCGGCTCTCGGTCGAATGTCGGATGCCCTGATGAAGTGATGCATATCAATTTCCCCCAATCTGTAAACACTCAGGATACTACGGTACCTGTTGCGTTCAGAATTCCAGTTCGGCAGAAGTCTCAAATGTGATAGATCCCTTCTGCATGAACATCCAGTCGTTTCATCGTCGTGAGTTCCTTCGGTTCATGGCGGCGAGTCCATTGGCGGCGCACGCTTTCGCGCAGGATTCCGCGCCGGCGATCACACACGCGAAAGACGCCCTAAGCGTGATGGATTTCGAACCACTCGCGCACAAGGCTCTCCCGGCGGCTCACTGGGGTTACCTGTCCGGCGGTGTGGATGATGACCTCACCGTGCGCATGAATCGGGAAGCATTCATGCACTATCAATTGCGCGCCCGTCGGCTGGTCGATGTCACGACAGCGGACCTGAAACTCGATGTCTTTGGTGCGACCTGGGACATGCCGATTTACGTGAGTGCCGTCGGGGCTCAGCAGGCGTTTCATCCCGAGGGAGAGCTGGCGACGGCGCGAGCAGCCAAAGCTCAGAAGGCGATGCAGATGCTTTCGACTGTTTCATCGAAGTCGGTCGAAGACGTTGCCAGGGCACTGGGGACGCCTCCCTGGTATCAACTCTATATGCCAGCCAGTTGGCCGGATACCGAGAAGATGGTTCAACGCGTCGAAGCTGCGGGATGTCCAGTGCTGGTGTGGACCATCGATCTTCTGGCCGGCCGCAATGCGGAGACGACGGCTCGACTCGCGCGTCAGGACACGCGCGATTGCATGTCGTGTCATGTGACGCAGCCGATTGGAGGTTCGACCGTAGTCCGAAATCGCTTGCGGCCCATGTTTGCGGGGCTGAGCGGTGAGATGAATCCGAGCGCTGCGGACTGGACTTATGTGGATCGTCTGAAAAAAATGACGAAAATGAAGCTCCTGCTCAAGGGCATCGATACTCCGGAGGATGCAAAACTCGCAATGGATCACGGCGCGGATGGTGTGATCGTGTCGAACCACGGAGGCCGTGCAACGGAGACGGGTCGGGCAACCATCGATATTCTTCCCCAGGTTGTCGATATCGTTCGTGGCCGGATTCCAGTATTTGTGGATGGCGGTTTCCGCCGAGGCACCGATATCTACAAAGCGTTGGCTATTGGCGCACGCGGAGTGGGAATTGGCCGGCCGTATATTTACGGGTTATCGGCATTCGGTTCCGAGGGTGTTGAACGCGTGCTGGAAATCCTGCGAGCGGAGTTAACGCTCACCATGCGTCAATGTGGAACGCCTTCGATTTCAAAAATCACGCGTGCGTCGGTATTGCGGCAAGGCTCGCCACTGTAGCCGAGCGAATCCCTCTCCCAACGGGAGAGGGTGGCCCGCGCCAGCGGGCCAGGTGAGGGGTACCGCAGTTTTCCCTTCTTTTGACCTCTCTTCTACTGCTTCAGTTTCCTCGAGAAAAACTCCCCCACCGCTGCTGCCGTTACCTTCCAATGCTGCCATAGCAGCGAGTCGTGTTCGTCGTCAGGGAGCACGAGTTCTTCCACCTTGACTCCCTTTTCCAGAAGCCTGTTCCGCAAATCGATAGTCTGACGGAAATTTACCAGCCGATCATCGTCTCCGTGAATGAAGAGTACCGGCGATTTCCACGTCGACACCGTCGAAATCGGTGAGGATTCGTACGCGAGTTTCAGCGTTTGTTTCAATTCCGATTCGGTAATGCCGTCACCGACCATGGCACGTGTGAGTTGATCCGTCGTGAGTACCGGAATGCGATCGTGAAGGCCGTGAATATCCACGCCAGCTGCAAATACGTCGGAGTTTCGCCCCAGTCCCATCGCGGTGAGATGGCCACCAAGGGATGCACCCCAGATTCCGATACGACGTGGATCCACATCCGATCGCGACTGAAGATACCGTCCCGCTGCAAGGACGTCGCGATACTCCGAAGCACCGCGGGTTGCCGAATTTTCGGGAAACTGAAAAGCCTGGCCGTACCCGACACTCAACCGGTAATCCACCGATAGAACGATGAATCCCAGGCTTGTCAGATACTGATTTATTCCGTAGTCATTGGCATATTCCCAGCGGGTATGCCACCCGAGCAGCATTTGGCGCGGCCCGCCGCCGTGAACGTAAACGATTGCCGGTTTGCGTCCGTCGGCAGTTGGCCTGAAGAGTTGTCCGTGTGCTTCGACGCCATCTGCGGCACGAAAGGAAACCAGCTCCGGCGTGACCAGCCGATCGGCGGGGAAATCCGCAGGCACCCGTTCGACGCCGAGCATGCGCGGAGTTCCTCCCGCAAGAGGCACGACAGCTGGGATCGGTGCTCGCTGCGGTCCGGACGTCAGGAATGCGGCGCTCTGACCATCTGCGGTGACAACCGGGCTCCATTCAATGGTGTTTCCGCTGGTCAGCGAAGTTGCGGTCCCGCTATCGATGGGAACTTTGTAGAGATGCCGTCGATCAATGTCATTGCGATCCGACCCGGTATTGGCGCTATACACGATGGAGCGCAGGTCGGGAGTCAGCGTCCAGTGCTCCACCATGAACGATCCCGGAGTCCGCAACACCGGTTTGCCTCCAGCGCCCGGATGCTGGATCGAATAAAGATGGGGGAAACCATCGCGATAAAGCGAAAGGACGAGGGTGTCGTCGGCGGCCCATCGAAATCCAATCCCTCCCGGATTCTGAAGAATCGGATCGACCGGCGATTCACCGCTGGTGATTACGGTTGCGACGTTTAAGGTCTGAGCATCCGCCACGAGCAATGTCCACGGTGGAATAACCGGGGCGCCGGGCAAACGCGGAGTTCCGCCAGTGCCGGGCTGTCGGAGGAATGCGATCTTCTTTCCGTCGGGAGACCATACCGGCAGCGAATCGCGCGAGGTCGATGGCGCGATGAATCGAATAGGCTGGTCCTCGGTGTACAGCCCGATAAAACTATGCTCGGTTCGATTGGATACGAACGCGAGCGTGCGTCCATCCGGCGACCAAGTCGGCGACTCACTCGAGCTCCGGGCGAAGAACATGATCTGTGCGGGTTTTGAACCGTCGATTGGGACTGTCCAAATTCTCTTTTCCTTCTCCTTCGAGTTCACGAACACGACGCGACTGCTGTCTGGATCGATGGCGAAGTCGTCGCCATCGGCAAGTACCTTTGCTTCGCCCCCGGCAACCGGCACAGACCACACCTGGATTTTCGGTTGAACGGGAAGCTGAGCGGGATTCGGGGGCCCGTCGTCGCCGGGTCTGCCCGAGCCGTGGTCGCCACCACGAACGTAAACAATCATCCTGCCGTTGTTCGAGAATGCGAGATGCGTCAGCTCCTGTCCGTCGTCATCCTTATATGAAGTGACTCGTCGCGCCTCGTAACCCGGCCCGGAGGCCACGTAGATGTTGCGCACGCCGCGTTCGTTGAAACTCCAGGCGATGGTGGATCCCACCGGAGATGCCGTCAGATTCTCGGGAGAAGGATAACTGAGAATCTGCTCCACGGTGAAGTTGCGCGATGGGGATTGAGGCGACGTGGCTGTGACGGTTATGGCGGCTGCGATAAGAAGCAGGGAGATTGAAACCGAAACAGAAGCTTTCATGGGATCTCCTTTGGGAAGTCACTTTACCCCCACCCGGGCTCGCCTTCAATTGATGTCCCAGCATCCCATTCAGGAGCCATGAGGAAAAGATGAATGGACTGCTCCCCTTCGATTTCCCAAACGAACGATTGGTTGGCTACAACGCGATTGTTACCTTACTCACGATTCCCCATGGTCACGAAGGTGGGATCTATCGTGTCTATCGCGATAGATCCGGGAATTGCTGTCTGCTCTGCCCACTACGAACGCAACTTTGGCATGCTGACTGAAAGTTGGCCGTGGATATCGGGTTGTGGGTTCTGGCTAGGTTCTTCCTCCTCAAATCGAAGAAGCGATCCTGTTGGTGGCTGCCTCTCAGTGTATGGGGACCACTTGGGCTGATTGCCCACCCTCGTTCGCGATAACGACTCACTGCCGGGGGACTGGCGAGTCGTCTCTTTTCATCCAGATCTGCCCGCCCGCTTAACTGTTCGTGTGCGCACTGTCCATCAGCCCTTGACGTAAGCGAGTTTGGCAGCAACTTTTCCGTCGCGGATAGCGAACACATCCACGCCGCGCAAATGCCACGGTTGTCCATTTCGCAACTTGCGATAGACCCAACAGACTACGGCGCGATCGCCACAAATAATCATTTCTTCAGTTTCGAACGTCGAGTCGGGATTGCGGGAAAACCAGTCCCGCCAGAATTGAACGACTGCCTCTTTCCCTTCAATCCGCAATCCGTCGGGTGGTGGAGACGTGTTTTCGAAAACGGTATCGCTCGTCAATAATGACGCCAGCGCGTCGGCATCGTGTCTGTTGAAGGCTTCGTTGAATCGGTCCACGACCGCTCGGGTTGTTTCGGTGGATGAAGGTTCATTTCGTCCTGGATTCATTTGCCAGGCACCGGGACCGACCATGGAACGCGTGTGGTTGAATGTGTTTCCCCGAGCACTAGTTCGCTGCCTTTGTTGTCGAAGCCGACCAGCCGCATGACCATTGTGAGTGACGGCGCGGACTTTATCAGAGTGGATCGACTCCTGAAAAGCATTACTGTTACTTCGGGAATGACAGGAATATCCGGCAGCCGCAACTGCTGGACGCCATTTAATTGCAAATGCACAAATCTAGACGGGGGTCCCGCTGAGGTTTGCTGCGACCCGCCCAACAAGAATGTCATCTTCAGCCGCTCACGATGCACTCGACATGTCCTCCGGACGGAATACGATCATCGCGGGCAGCGAGTCCGGAATCTGCCGCGCGTTGAAGTAATGCGTCGCTCACAGTCAATCGGAGGGATTTTTCGAGCGACAGCTTGCAAAGGCGATCGGCCAGGGCGATAAGCTGGCGAAGCGGGTGTCCACAATAATCGGATTCGAACAAATGCTCCTCGATTGCTTCCTCCTCGGGATCCGCGATGAAACCGATCCAGTAGTCGGCAGGCACCGCCGGATCGAAGGGCCGCAACATTTCAGAATGCCGTGCAATTTCGAAATTTTCCGCTTTCACAATTCCCCGCAGTTTCGGCATTTCGTGTAATCCGTGTTACACTCACCTCGGTCTTCAGCCGGAGGTTGTCTCCGATGCCAGTTGCGCTCAATTCTGCAGACTGACGAGAAGACTAAGGAATGAAGTTTCCTCTATTCTGAAACCGACCTTCCAACACGACCGAATTTCCGTCCGACGATTCCTGCGTTTCTCCTCGGCAAATGTTTTGAGCGCGCCTTACCGAGACTGAGTCGCCGATATCTCGAGGCACATCAAAACAGGTAACATGAGTACAAATCAAAACGAAAGTTCCGTTCCAGGGGCAGACACAGACGCTGGCCCAATTCTCAATACATTTGAAGGCCTTGGTCTTCACAAAGCCATCCTTCGCTCGCTGTCCGACGAAGGCTACGAAGCGCCCTCCGAAATCCAGAGCGCGGCGATCCCGCAGATTCTTGCCGGCCGCGATATTATCGGAACCGCGCAGACCGGTACCGGCAAGACGGCAGCATTCGCATTGCCGATTCTCGACATGCTTCAATCTCGTCCATCTAATAATCCCGGAAGCGTTCGGGTTCTCGTTCTGACTCCGACGCGGGAACTGGCGCAACAGGTGGAGGGCAGTTTCCGCGCTTATGGGCGCCATCTGCCGATGCGAACAGCCTGCGTCGTGGGTGGAGTGTCAATGGAAGGACAGATCAAGGCACTACGCAGCAAACCTGCCATCGTCGTGGCCACACCGGGAAGGCTGCTGGATCTTTTGCAACAGCGCGAAGTGAAGTTGAACCAGGTCGAATTTCTGGTTCTGGATGAAGCCGATCGCATGCTCGATATGGGATTCATCAACGATGTCCGGAAGATCGTTTCTGAAATTCCAGCCGCGAGGCGCCAGACGCTGTTGTTCTCCGCGACCATGTCCGGCGACATTGCATCGCTCTCCGCCGAAATGCTGCGCAATCCTGCACGCGTGGCAACAACTCCTCCTGCGTCCGTTTCTCTCAACATAGCGCAGCATGTCTACTATGTGGAGCAGGCGAGCAAAGGATCTTTACTCGCGCACATGTTGAAGGATGAGGCTGTCACCCGGGTTCTGGTGTTTACTCGAACCAAGCATCGTGCAAATCGCCTTGCGATACAGTTGGCGAGGGAGGGTGTATCCGCAGATGCCATCCATTCGAACAAGAGCCAGGCGGCGCGGCAACGCGCGCTGGCCGCGTTTGACAAGGGCAAGATCGCCGTACTGGTTGCGACGGATATTGTTGCCAGGGGGATCGACGTCGATGGAATTTCCCACGTCATCAACTACGAAATGCCGAACGACCCGGAAAGCTACGTGCATCGTATTGGCCGCACGGCGCGGGCGGGCGCGGCGGGAACCGCAGTCTCCTTCTGTGATGCGACGGAAGTTCTGATGTTGAAGGGAATCGAGCAACTGACCAAAACTCCACTCACAAAGATGGAAGATCATCCATTCCACTCCTCGATGATCGCATCCCTGCATGTGAATCGTCCGGCAGCATCCGCTGCACCCGGTGGCCGTTCTTCAGGATGGAGGAGTTTCGGACCGCGAGGACGTTCCGGCGGAAGGTCTCGATCTCACTAACGAGTGTTGTAAGTACCTCTCCAGGATGGAGAGGTACCTTGATCCTACCTTGCTCTTACTCTGGCTCGGACGGGAGCGATCTTTGACAGACAGCGTGGGTGATAAGGCTTGCCCCCGCTCATCTGTCGTTCTTCAGTTGGAGCAATGCGAATGCAGCACTGGCTGCACCAGACGCGATGTTCCAGGGGTGGAGCAACAACAGCCTTCATTTTCATATCCTTTAGCTACGCTTCCCCGGTTCCGGAGTGCGTTGAAACCGATCCACGCGGGACTCACTGTAATCCGCCTGGTGGCGGCATTCGGGCTGCCCGCAGGTCAGCAACAGCTTACGAGGCGCGACAGATTGAACCTGGCCTTCGCTGCGATCCAGTCCAAAAAGAATGGGCGTTTTGCATTTGCGGCAATGCACGCCGAGATACCACCGCGTATCGGCGGATTTGGATGATTGAGAAATATGCATATAGAAAATACCTGACCTTTATAACCGCTACTGGCGCCGGTACGGCGCATATCGGAACACCAGCGATGACACGGCGAACGTCATAATGCAGACCATGCCCATTACGGACATCCATCCGGCATCTTTCAAGAGCGCTATCCAGTTCGCAACAAGGTGTTTGGTCACTTGGATTTTGTCTGAGAAACCGCATGCTGCGGAGCCGGTAGCGATAATGCTTTGCGCAACTCCCGGATTTTTTCACGGTCGTGCATCTTGGACTTCCGTTGGCGGTCATGACGAGATCGATCGCCGTTTTTTCCAGACATCTAGTTCTCCTCGCGAGTGCGTTTACGTTGTGCCGATGGCGGCGAGCTTTTTCTTCAGGCGTCCCTGAATCGGGATTGCCTGCCTGAACTGAGCGATATCGGTGGAACTGAGGCTGATTCGGTTTGCCGTCATGTCGCCTCCAACATCGAACATCTCTTTGACCTTCAAAAAGCAGATGCCGGCTGCTTCCTGTACAAGGATGCGGTCCGGCCCCGAGAAACTTGGCCCCGCTACATCCACCGAATAAACGGTAGTGATCCTGTCTGCCATGGCAATACTGAAGTCGAAGCGCCGACCTCCGTCATGTGTACATTCGAAACCCGTGTAGCGGATACTTTGTTTGCCGTTCAACTAGCCCCAGATCTCTGAATTGAGAATTCTTGTGCTGGGAAGTATTCAACGGCATGAAGAGTTGCGCGAGGAAGCCAGTCCAGGAAGAATTATTGGATAATCAGACGCTTCATATTAGCCGTTTTCACTACACAATTGCAAACACCATCGGTGGGTTGGAGCAGGCTGAGGCTATAATATTTGTTCCTATGATTCCAAGAACCGATGATCTGCGCATTAAAGAAATCAAAGAGCTGTTGACGCCTGCTGCCGTCATGGCCGAGTTCCCACTCAGCGAATCCGCGGCGTTGGTCACTTCCCAAACCAGGCAGGCCATCCACAACATTTTAAAAGGCGAAGATGACCGGCTTCTCGTCATTATCGGCCCCTGTTCCATCCACGATCCCGGCGCAGCCATTGAGTACGCTCGAAAGCTCAAATCGGAAAAGGATAGCCTGGATCCGGACCTTCTGATCGTCATGCGGGTATATTTTGAAAAACCTCGGACGACGGTAGGCTGGAAAGGCCTGATCAACGATCCCCACCTGGACGGCAGCTTTATGATCAATGACGGACTGCGCATCGGTCGTAGACTGCTGCTCGCTCTCAATGATCTTGGAATGCCGGCCGGTGTCGAGTATCTCGACATGATTTCTCCCCAGTACATTGCCGACCTGGTCAGCTGGGGCGCGATCGGTGCCCGCACCACGGAGAGCCAGGTGCATCGCGAGTTGGCTTCCGGCCTTTCCTGCGCCGTTGGATTCAAGAATGGAACCGACGGCAATCTGAAGATCGCAGTCGATGCCATTCGCACGTCGCAGCATCCGCACCATTTTCTGTCGGTAACCAAGACAGGCCACTCGGCGATTGTCTCCACCTTGGGCAACAACGATTGCCACGTGATTCTGCGCGGTGGCAGGCAGCCGAACTACGATGCTGCTAGCGTCGCCTCAGCATGCAAGGAACTGGCCACGGCAGGACTGCCTCAGCGATTGATGATCGATCTCAGCCATTCCAACAGCCAGAAAGACTATCGTCGTCAGGTCGACGTCGGCCGCAATGTTGCTCTGCAAATTGGGTCCGGCGATACGCACATCATTGGAGTGATGATTGAAAGTCATTTGACTGCCGGCCGTCAGGATTTGGCTCCGGGTAAGAAACTTGCGTATGGCCAAAGCATTACCGATGCATGCATCGGTTGGGACGACAGTGTTGCGCTTCTGGATGAGCTGGCGAAGGCCGTACAGGCGCGTCGGCCCCGATGAGAGTGAATCCGTAGCTACGTGGCCGAAGTCTCAACGACACTGTCGACCGGCTTGTCGGGCACCCACAAACTTTCGCGGGATTCCTGCTTTTCTACCGCGAGACTCTTGCCTTCGAAAATTCCGCCCTCGTTGATGACGAACTTCGGCGTGCGCACGTCCCCCCGAAAGTGCCCGCTTGGGTTGATTTCTACCCGACGGACGCATTCGATATTGCCGAAGACCTTGCCGCTGATCAGGACTTCTCCCGCCTTGATGTCGGCTTCGACGGTTGCCTTTTCACCGACGACCAGAATATCGTCGGTTGAAATCGTTCCGCGGAATTCCCCGTCGAGATGCAGCTTCCCGGAAAAACGCAGGTCGCCATTCAGAGTCGTTCCCTGCGCCAGGAAGCCACTGAATTCGTCGGAAATTGCTTTGTTTTTGCTGAACACGATTCGTCTCCCCATGGATTGATTCGACTCGCATTGTTTAGTGGAGTCATTGGAGAGTCAACCGTAATAATCCCCACTAGTGACGGGCATTCGGAAATTATTTCGCATCGCGAGATCCTGTATTGTTAAGCGGGTCAAACGCGGGATTAATTGGATAAAGTCAGGGAATTTACGGTCATCTTGCTTATGAATCCGTTGCTCATCGCGGCAATTCTCCTCATACAGGTCCACAACGGAAATCTCCAGATCACCTTCTTTTTTTCCAAATCGCCATCAGTTGACGACAACCCGTTTCAAAACTTCCGGTGAAATCCACGAACTCAAATCCGGAAAGTGTCCAGGACAATTTCGAGAACTTGCACTCGCGAAGCAGAAGAGGAATGATCCGCCCGTTGTATTGATTCTCACGCAAGGCGAAAAGCAATTCGTGTTTCACCCATTTTGATCTTACGGAGTTCGGCGTCAGGACTACGATCAGCCAGTTGCATCGTTTGAGGGAATGACCGATCTCGTCGTGCCACTGTTTCGCGCCGACGATATGGGTTTCGCTATACCAGTATCGAATTCGTTTGGATCGGAGGAATTCGACCAGCTTGAGGACGAACCGGCGATCGCGGCTCGAATGAGAAAGAAAAATTTCCTTCGGCGCTTTTTGCGGCGCCATAGCCCTACTTCAGGGAAGGCGCCAATTTCGCGGCTTCCGCAATGGTTGCGCCCACTTTTTCGGCCCCGTGCTTTGCGTCCAGAAGATTGAGCTTGCGGAGAATCCAGGGAATCTTTTGTGTCGGTCGAATCTGGACCGGAAACACGCGCCCCTGAAATTTGGGATCGCCCAGGGCATATTCGATTTCGCGTTGTTGAGTTTCCGATCGCACGGATTCCGGAGAAAGCAGAACGATCATGGCCTTTGAAGCCTTGAGGGCGGCTGCAATTCTCTCCCAGACATTCTCGCCGGGCAGGACTTCAGCAGCACCTCTCCACACTGTCAGCCCATGCTTTTCGAGATATTCGGAGAGAGCCATTGCGAATTCTTCATCGCTTCGATCGTAGCTGAGAAAAATCTGCATCGGTATACCTGCGATGGATTCTATCACGCAGACTCCGCCCCTTGTCGTTCCTGTTGATTTCAAAAACGCCGTGCGCCGCACAACTGGCGCGGTCTATGACCGCGCCGACACTTTCAGTTTGAGACGTTGCTGAACGCCACCACTCGTCCTTGACCGAATCCAACCAAAGGTGGTACCTGAATGAGTCGTGAAAAAACAGCCATATGACGTTGTGCGATTGAAATCCTGGGGGGAATATCTTTCGCTGGCAGCCGAGTCGCCCTATCACAACTGGGCGTTTCGCGGACAGCGTGACGCGTCGCTGTCGCTGTTCAGTGCGGTCTCGCGTTACCTGCTGACGTATCGGATTGATCCGCAGTCCTGGCGCGAACAGGAAGAACGCATCCTGCGAATCTTCAAACGCAAAGCCATTCACTTTCTGGATCACGTTCCCGATCGCGAGGACGATTTTCAGTGGCTGGCCCTGATGCAGGACCACGGCGCACCCACCCGGCTTATTGATTTCAGCTGGTCTCCGTATGTGGCTGCCTTCTTCGCCCTCCACAATGCGACGGACGATGCCATTGTCTGGGCCTGCAATCCGTTTGAAATCGAGAAAATGAAAAAACTTGATGCGTCGAAGCCAGGCGTTTTTCGAAAACATTTTCTTTCGGAATCAAAACCATTTGTATGGATGGGCGAACCGCACGCCATGAACCGAAGGCTCATCGCTCAATCCGGAACGTTCCTGGTGCCATCGGTTCTCGATCGGCCCGTCGAAGATATTCTCGCCGCGTATCCCAACCCGAAAGGCACACTGATCAAGTTCATTCTTCCGTTGCGCAACATCCGCGAAAAAGGCATGCGAGAGCTTTATAAGATGAATATCACTCAGGCATCGCTGTTTCCCGATCTCGATGGCCTGGCACGCTCCATGGCATTCGAGCTGGAATTTCACTGGGCCTATAATCCCCGGCAGAAACGTAATTAGCTGCGATGAATCCTTCCCTTGTCCTGGCTTCGCAATCTCCGCGTCGTAGAGAGCTTCTAGCCATTCTCGGTATTCCATTTGAAGTCATCCCCGCCAACATCGCTGAAGTTCCAGACGTCGGCGAGTCTGCGGAACAGTTCGTTGCGCGGGCTGCCCGCGAAAAGGGAATCGAAGTCGCGTCCGGCGTTTCAAACTCCGTTGTATTGTCGGCAGACACGGTTGTGACTATCGACGGTTTGATTCTTGGAAAACCGGAAGACGAAGCTCAGGCCATTCGCATGTTGAAGCAACTATCCGGACGTCAGCACGTGGTTTACACCGCGGTGTGCGTTATCGATCAGATCCATGGCGAGATGCACCAAGCCCTGGAGAACACCAAAGTCTGGTTTAATTCGATGACGGACGCGCAAATCATCGATTATGTGCGACGCGAAGAGGTGCTCGACAAGGCAGGCGCGTACGCAATTCAGGGATTTGCGAGCGTGTATATCTCGAAAATCGAAGGGAATTACGGCAACGTGATGGGACTTCCGCTACCGGTGGTGCACGACTTTCTCACTCGCGCGAAACTCTATCTTTGAACTTACTTCCGCCCGTTATTTCTGGTCCTTGGGATGGGTATCCATCGATTTCTTGAAGCCCTTGATGGTCTCACCCACGGCTTTCCCCATTTCAGGGATGCGCTTGGCGCCAAAGATAAAGAACAAAATTACAGCGATGATGAGCAGTTCGGGTACGCCTAGACCAAACATGGAAGCCTCCTAGAGTTCGTTCAGTATACAGGAGCCTTATTTAATTGGTCCAAGTGTATTCCCAGATATATCGCCTTGGTGCGCTAGTGCGTCTTTCGGACACCACAACATGGAGCTTTCCGGCGAATTGAGTCACCAAATAGGCATACACCTGAGCATCGGCTCCCCGTATCACGACATAGTGATAGGTCCCTTTGTCGTCAGAACGTTGCCTTAAGTCCAGGATCTTCCCCTTGTCGAAGGGTTCCATCAGCAACTGTCGAACGTCTTCTTCGGTGGGTTCTCGGAGCGCCTCCAGGTCCTGGCTGGCGCTCAACACGATGATCGACTTGAGGGCTTCCACATCCCCCCAGCTCATGGCGGATTCGAATTTCTGTACTGCGCGGATCGGAGGGTCGTAGATGAAGAGGTAGTCATAGCCCAGGGCGATAGACCCCGCGAGAAAGACTCCGATAAACCAAAGTAAAGAACGGCGTCGCGGACGATTCATCGGACGATTGCCGGCTCCCTTCCTTGTGACGCCTCAATGGTTGTGTTGAATTTTTCAAGTCCTGGCCGGCCCACCATTGCAAACGTCAGCTTGTTTCCGTATTTCACGCCAGGCTGATAGAAGGCATTGATATCGTAGAATTCTTCAGCGAACGCGATCATGTATTGCGAGATCACGATGAGTTCACCCAGGTTTTCTTCATCGACCCCATCGACCCCATCGACGCCAAGATGCGTGGATGTGGCTGCATTTTCAAACGCGCTCTGCGATATTCCATGTGCGCCGACCGAACTATCGAGAACGTAGGTGTAATCGAATTCCAGCATATCGTTATTCTTCGAGCCAGTTCCGAGGTTCCACCGCAATAGACTTGAATTCCAAAAGTCGCACGAGTCCCGGTTTTGCTTTCCGCGGCTTGGAAACATGTTTCCGATGCGTGTAGTGCACTTCCACCTTTGAAGAGTTACGCGCCTGGGAAAAGTATGCCGCCAATTGAGCCGCTTTGGTGAGGACGTTCTCTGGCGGCTCCTTTTCCCTCTGCGGATTCCGGATGACGACATGGGAGCCACTGTAGTCGCCGGCGTGAAGCCAGAAATCATCCGGAGTTGCCATTTGAAAAGTGAGCTCATCGTTTTCACGGCTGCTGCGTCCGACGAGAATTTCCCGGCCATCGACCACAACGCTTCGGAATCGCTTACGGTTGGAAACGGATTGCCCCTTCGCTGCCGAGGGAGCTTCCTTTTCCTTCTCGATACGATTTGCCACCGCCAGCCAGGTATCCCAGTCGCGGATCGCATCCAATCTTCGGGTCTGTTCGCTGATGCTCGCTTTGCGGCTTCGAACGTCACCAAGCTGTCTTTCAACAATGGAACGTCCCCGCCCAGCCTTGTGGTGGCGCTTGAACAACTTGTCGATGTTCTCCCGCAATGTAATCGCGGAGTCCAGGTCGATGCGGAGCGATGTGGGTTTGTCGCCGAAATAATCGGTGACATCGGCCTTTTCATACCGCTGGTCCATTTTCATTCCGCTGGACGACAGCATCTGTGCAGTCTTTTGAAGGGACTCAGCTTCCTCATGTTTTTTCTGTTCCCGGATGAGTTTCCGTTCCCGTTCTGTGAGACGCTTTGTTGCCAGACGAAGGTCACGAACGATCGGGAGCTTTGCTCGTTCCAACAGGTTTCGGCTTTCCAGTTCATCAAAGTAAAACTGCGCTGCATCCAGCAATGAATTGAATGTGCGAGAGCTGTGTGTCCGTTCCAGGGACAGCAGCTGGATTGGACTGAGGATGGCCTTCTCCAGAAGCCGCAAGTCATTCTGGTCGAGAATGTGTCCCATCGGAAGTTCAGTGTAAATCCACGCTGTCGATGATGCTTTTTTCGTCAGTTCAAGCATGGACCGGATTTCTGCAACTGTACTTTGTCCGCTCAACCGCTGTCGGTGAGCGATCTCGCTGGAGAAAACCGGGCCAAGTCCGCCAACCTGCGAAACCAGCCACTGTGCAGGATTGGATCTTGCGGACAGATTCTCCAACTCCGGAAATTCTTCAGCAGCTATTCGCTCAAGTGCGATCTTGTTGCCAGACACAGGGACCGAATACGCCTCGTATTCTCCCATTCCATGCTGCGGTGTTATTGGTGAAAATGACGCCAGGACGCGCCGCTCCATATCCAGAAGAAGAATGTTTGGAGCATTGGGGATGAGCTCCAGTACCAGGGTGATTCGGGCGAGATCTTTTGAGGGGACGACGGTTTGGAATTCGAATTCCAGAATGCGTTCGGACAGAGGCTTTCGAAACTCCAACAGTTCGGCAGAAGTCAGATGTTTTCTCAACACCATGAGAAAGTCCGAACCCTCCGCTTCCGCAAACGGCCGGGACTCCGATATATAAAGCGCGGGAAACTGCGAATTCATCAGAATCTTTAACGCAGGTAAACGTGCCGACCTGCTATGAAAGATGAAGCCGTGTGACTGATGCTGAGTAATTCTCCGGATTGCAAAATCCGCCAATGCAGGTTTCAGCTGCTCCGCGAGCGCGATGAGCGCGAAGTTTTCCATCCTCGTAATTGTAACCCGCAGTTAAACCTTCTTCAGGAATGTCCCGGACACCTTGTCTGCCCAGGTCAGATGTTCAGGGTCCACAAGCGCCCAGATGAACCCCAGCATCAGCGGTGCGATGGAAATGAAGTAGCCAAATCCGCGCAAGCATGCGCTGCGCGGATCCAGCGGTATGCCTTCGCGCGTGACAACGGCCAGATGCCTGATCTTCATTCCTGGAGTCTGACTCATACTCATCATGAATAGCAGATAGTACACGCCTGTCAGCACCAGGAGGCCCGCGAGATAAATTCCAGCGGCGCGTTTATCGAAGCCGGGATTCGGCATCTGAATGTACGTTATCACCACGAAGATGAGGTAGATCGCCGCGACAATGACGATATCGATGGCATCGGCTGCAAATCGCGAAAAGAGCAAATCCCTTTGATATTCCGGAAACGTGAACGGTGGAGAGAGTTCGGCTTCCTCAAAATCGATAGTGGACTGATGTTGAGTGATATCGATGACCGTTCGTCGCGCCTTTCGTTCCATTCCGGCCTGATTCTAGCACGTTCTTTCTATGGCATACTCAAGCCGCAATGCTTACGTTTGCTTTCGCAGCGCTACTGTCGCTTGCACCTCAGCAGGCCGGTTCCGATCGCGCAGCCAACTGCGCAAGTCTGACCTATGAACAGGAATCGAATACGTATCGTGGCTCCGGAGGCTGCATTCTGGAGTACGAGGACATGCGTTTCGAATCCGCCTGGGTTGAATTCAATCGGAGCACAGGCGTCGTCACCGCGGGCGACCACATTCGATTTACACGTGGGGCGGAGGATATGGAAGGAAGCCGCGTGGAAATGAATGTTCGAACGAAGGCCGGGAAGATCTGGGATGCAACCGGCAAGGTCGAGCCGGGATTTCATGTCACCGCAAAAGTTGCCGATCGATTTGAGGATGAAACATGGGAGTTCCACAATACAACCATTACGGCATGTGAATCCAAAGACCCATGCTGGAACATTGTTCTGGGTCGCGCATGGTACCGCCCACACGAATGGGTAAAGGGAAAGAGCACAGTATTTCACATGTATGGCTTGCCGTTGTTCTGGCTTCCAGTTGTTGTTGCTCCCAGCGAGTCGAAAGATCGTTCGACCGGATTTCTGATTCCTTCGATTTCAAAATCAAACGCCAAAGGCTGGGGCTATCACGATGAGTTCTATATCGTGATCAACGACAGTGCAGACGCGTCGATCGTTGGCGAATACTACAGTCAGGCTGGACTCACCGGCGAATTCAATTTTCGTGCAAAGCCGACGTCCACAGGATTCATCAGCGTAAGCTCCTTCTTTGCGAAAGACCTCCTGAACTCGGACGTCAACAAACAGGATGATATCGGTCACAGTCTGCGTATCCTCGGATTCTCCGATCTCTGGAAGCATTCCCGGGGAGTCGTCGACCTGGAAACGGAAAGCTCGGAATTCTTCCGTCAGATGTGGGGCGACAGCTTCAACGCCATTTCTTCGCCCGTCAACAGGTCCATCGGATACCTCACGACCAACAAGCCAAACTCCAGCTTCAACTTTCTCTACAGCCGTTCGGAATTCCTCCAAACGGTCTCTTCCACCACCGGCGAACCCGTCAGCACCTCGTTGCGGAAAGCGCCTTCGATGGAGTTCTCGATGCCGTCGCATGAAATCTCCCTGCTGCTTCCGGTGTATTTCAGGCTGGACGCCAGCGCTACGGGGTTTTCACGTCAGGACGAAGTGATCACGGGATCGATGTACGGAGAGAGGTTCGATTTTCATCCGTCCGTGCAGATGCCATTATTGCGCACGAATGCTTTCGATCTGAGTCAGGAAGCTGGAATCCGCGACACGCTATATTCCCACTCGTTGCAGCCGGCCCTCGAAAATGAATCGCTGAATCGATTTACGATGGAGTACTCCGCTCATTTCTCGGGGCCCGAGTTCAGCAAGGCGTATGGAATAGGGCGTCATTCGATCCAGCCGACACTGGACTACCGCTACGTGACGGGCGTGAATCAATTTCGAGATACGATCATCGTCGATGACGTCGACCTGGCGGCCAATACCAGCGAACTGGAGTATGGCATAACGAACCGGATCATGGGAGACAGGGAACTTCTCAACTGGCGCGTTGCGCAGGTGGCCTATTTCAGGCCGGACTTTGGCGGCGCAATCAAGCCCAACACTCGGAATGTTTTTAATCCTCTCCTGGGTCTTACAGGGTATTCATTCGCGGACGGGCCCCGAAAATTTTCTCCGATAGTCTCGACACTTCAACTTTCTCCAACACCAGCGAATACCCTCGGCGTGCAGGTGGATTACGACACGCAACTGCAGAAGATGCGAAGCACGGGTGTGCTGGCGGCATTGCGAAAGCGAATGTGGGGTTCCGCTATCTCCTACGTGTACACAGCGGAGACATCGCTACAGGCGGCCAACAATCAGCTACATGGCAGCTTGAGCTACGGCAATGGATTGAACAAGGGGCTGAGCTTTGCCACTGCTGCCGCGTATGACCTGCAGCAGCACGTTTTCCAGGGAGTAACCGTGAGGCTTGGCTATAATACCGAGTGTTACGGCTTGAGTTTCGAGATCACGGACTACAACCTGGGAGCACGCCAGGAGCACAAATGGCGGCTCGCCTTCTCATTGAAGAATATCGGAACCTTTGGAAACATGCGCCCTCAGGATCGAGTTTTCTAAATGCCATTTCCAGTACACCGGTTGCGCCGACTTCGTCGAACGGAGGGACTTCGAAGTCTGGTTCGAGAAACTCGTATCACGCCGGACGCCATGGTTTATCCGATATTTGTCGGTCCCGGCAAAGGCGTGCGAAAGGAAATTTCCTCCATGCCCGGCCAGTTCAATCTTTCGATTGATCGAGCAGTTGAAGTGGCGCGTGAGGCGGAAAAATTTGGCGTTGGAGGCCTTCTGCTTTTTGGTCTACCGCTTCATAAGGATGAGACCGGATCCGAGGCCAGCGATGAATCGGGCATTGTTCAAAACGCCCTGCGGGCAATACGACAGAGCGTCAGCAATCTGGTTTTGATCACCGACGTCTGCTTGTGTGAATACACGTCGCATGGCCACTGCGGAGTTATCAAGCATCGCGAAGTGGACAACGATGCGACGGTGAAAATTCTTGCCGACTCCGCAGTCAGCCACGTCCGCGCAGGTGCGGATATGGTCGCGCCGTCGGACATGATGGATGGCCGCGTCGCTGCAATTCGCGGTGCGCTGGACCGCGAAGCCTTTACGAATATTCCGATCATGGCTTATTCGGCGAAATACGCTTCCGCGTTTTACGGACCGTTCCGGACAGCAGCAGATTGCGCGCCGCAGTTTGGCGACCGTCGCGGTTATCAGATGGATCCACCCAATTCCCGCGAGGCAATGAGGGAGATTGCGCTGGATATTCAGGAAGGCGCGGACATCGTCATGGTGAAACCCGCGATGCCCTACCTGGATATCATTTCGCGAGCGCGCCGCCTGTATCATGTTCCAATTGCCGCGTACCAGGTCAGCGGTGAATACTCGATGATTGAAGCCGCGGCCAAAGCCGGATGGATCGATCGAGATCGCATCGTCATGGAAACGCTGACCGCCATCAAACGCGCAGGCGCCGATATTCTAATTACCTACTACGCGCTCGAACTCGCTAAAACCCTATGAATCGTTCCGCATCTTCCGATGCATTGTTCGTCCGTGCGCTGGCGCGCATACCCGGTGGCGTGAACTCTCCCGTCCGGGCGTTTCGTTCCGTCGGCGGAAAACCAATCTTCATGGCTCGAGGCGAAGGCTCTCGAATATGGGATGTCGACGGCAAGGAATACATCGACTACATCGGATCGTGGGGCCCGCTCATTTTCGGTCACCGCCAGCGCGAAGTGCTTCGAGCCCTGGAAGAAGTTCTGGAGATCGGCACATCGTTCGGAACTCCGACCGGACGTGAAGTGGAACTGGCGGAGTTGATATGCAAACTCGTTCCGTCCATTGAGAAGGTTCGACTGGTGAATTCCGGAACCGAAGCGACGATGAGCGCGATCCGGCTCGCGAGAGGTTTCACTGGTCGTGATCGCATTATCAAGTTTGACGGCTGCTACCACGGTCACGGGGACAGTCTGCTGGTGAAGGCGGGGTCCGGTGTAGCGACGCTCGGCTTGCCGGATAGTCCGGGTGTTCCTCTTTGCCTGGCTGAACTCACAACGGTGCTGCCATTCAATGATGAGGATGCACTCGAGGAAGAGTTTCGGGCGCGAGGAAGTGACATCGCTTGTGTGATTGTTGAGCCGATCGTCGGCAACATGGGATGCGTTGCACCAATCCCAGGATACCTGAAGCGAATGCGCGAAATAACTGCGCAATACGAAGCCGTGCTCATCTTCGACGAAGTCATGACGGGCTTTCGTGTGGCCGTAGGCGGATCGCAGGAGTTGTACGGCATTCGGCCGGACCTGACAACTCTCGGGAAAATCATCGGCGGGGGATTGCCTGTTGGAGCCTACGGCGGACGTGCCGACATCATGAACAAGGTCGCCCCGTCCGGACCGGTGTATCAGGCCGGAACACTTTCAGGAAATCCGCTGGCGGTTGCCGCAGGCCTTGCGGCGTTGCTTCGATTGGAATCCGAGAAGCCGTACGCGAAGCTCGACGCGCTCGGATTGAGACTCGAACAGGGGTTGACGAATGCAATGTCGAAGGCTGGAGTCGTGGGCAGCGTGAATCGCGTCGGTTCGATGTTTACTCTTTTCTTTACAGATAGAACGGTGATCGATTTCACGACGGCAAAAACGAGTGACACGATTCGATTCAACGCGTATTTCCACTCGATGCTGGAAGGGGGAATCTACTTGCCGCCTTCGCAGTTCGAGGCTGCTTTCATTTCCACTGCTCATTCGGAAGCCGATATCGATCGCACGATCGAGGCGGCACGGACGGCGTTTGGCAAACTTTGAGCTCCGCGGTCTATGTCGCACACGCTCTATCGTCCCGGGGAAATCCAATTGAAGGTTTGTGCGCCGTCATAGACTGCGCCTACAGCTATTCGGTTGCCGTCAGCGGTATTTTCCAGGGATTCAAAAATAGACATGGAGGACTGCATGAACAAATCCCCCGCCCCATATGGTTCCTGGAAGTCGCCAATCACGTCATCCCTACTCACATCTGCAGGTGTTTCGCTCAGCCAAATTACACTTGGACACAGCTGTCTTTACTGGTGCGAAGGCCGCCCGATGGATAGCGGACGCGTCGTTATCGTTCGCCGCACGCATGACGGAGTTTCAACGGATGTCACACCGGCACCATTCAACGTGCGGACGCGGGTTCACGAATACGGAGGCGGAGCATATACCGTTCATGGGAGTTCCGTGTACTTCACAAATTTCTCGGATCAGCGGATGTACCGTCAAGTCGGAGACTCGCTTCCTGAGTCCATTACGCCAGTTCCACCTCAACCTGCGTCTCTTCGCTATGCCGATGCTCGCGTCACTCCCGATGGCCACACGATAGTCTGTGTGCGCGAGCGTCATGAGACTGGACATGAGCCATTCAACGAACTCGTATCCTTCCCCGCAGACGGCTCCGCCGAGCCCCATGTTATCTCCGCCGGCCACGACTTTTATGCCGCGCCCCGCATCAGTCCCGATGGGACCTATATCTCCTGGGTGACCTGGGATCATCCGAATATGCCGTGGGATGGCTCGGAGCTATGGATCGGAATGTTTGATCCGGTCGAGGGCATTTCCAATGTGCGTTGCGTCGCGGGTGGATCTTCCGAATCTATTGTTCATGCGGAATGGAGTCCCGACGGCGTGCTTCACTTTGTTTCCGACAGAACAGGATGGTGGAATCTTTACGCCGAGCGTCGCAGCTGGATTCTTCCGCTTGCGCCAGTCGATGAGGAATTTGGAATCCCACACTGGGTCTTTGGTATGCCCCGATACGCTTTCCTGAGCGATGACCGCGTTGCCTGCATTGTCAGCAGCAAAGGGCTCGATCGGCTCGCGATATTAAATTCGTACGACGGAAAGCTGACAACTTTGGATTTGCCGTATTCCTCGTATGGAGATCTGCGATCCGACGGGATCGGTCAGTTGTACTTCATCGGCGCTTCTCCTTCGATTCCACCTCAGATCGTGACAATGGACGTTACTTCGCTTCGGCCACAGGTACTCAAGACCAGCCTGAACGTGGAATTCGAAGCGGCAGACATTTCCACGCCAGAGCCCATTGAATATCCGACAGCGAACGGACGTACCGCATTTGCGCTATTTTATCCGCCCGCAAACAAAAGCTTCGCCGGTCCCGAATCCGAAAGGCCCCTGCTTTTAGTCATGATTCATGGCGGGCCCACCAGCTCTGCGGGATCCAGCATGAAGCTCGGCGTGCAGTACTGGACCACCCGTGGCTTTGCCGTTGTCGATGTTAATTATGGAGGAAGCACCGGATACGGACGCGACTATCGCGAACGATTAAACGGGCACTGGGGAATCGTGGATGTCGAAGACTGCATTCATGCGGCGCGCTATCTTGCAGATCGTGGCGACGTGGATCCTCAACGGATGGCGATTCGTGGCGGCAGCGCTGGAGGGTACACCACGCTCAGCGCTCTGGTGTTTCATCACGTTTTTGCTGCAGGAGCAAGCCACTATGGCGTTGCCGACCTCACGGCGCTGGCGACAGATACTCATAAATTCGAGTCGCGATATCTGGAACGCTTGATCGGTCCCTACCCGGAGGCTGCGGACGTCTATCGCGCGCGTTCGCCGATTCATTTTGCAGATCGTCTATCGTGTCCGGTGATTTTGTTCCAGGGGACGGAAGACAAAGTCGTGCCGCCCAACCAGGCCGAGACATTCGTGGAGGCCCTGCGCTCAAAGCATCTGCCATATGCCTACATTCTTTTTCCGAATGAAGGTCACGGCTTTCGCCAGGCCGCAAACATCCAGCGCGCTGCCGAAGCCGAACTCTATTTCTACTCCCGGGTGTTTGCGTTCACTCCTGCAGAAGAGATCACACCCGCAGTTCTGGGGACAGACCACTCCATCCCCTGATTCCGAGTAATGTTTCTGCCGAATTTTAAGAGAACAGAGCATGCTGCGAACCGCATTGCTACACGAACCCGATTCGTTGCGGCATTCAGCGCCGGCTCCTCAACTTGGATAACAGTCGAAGCAATTCGATATACAGCCAGATGAGAGTCACGATCAGGCCAAAGCCAGCATACCATTCCATGTACTTCGGGGCGCCTTGCCTGGCGGCGGATTCGATGAAGTCGAAATCCATGACGAGATTCAATGCCGCGATTCCAACGACGAGCAGACTGAAAGCGATGCCTATCGGGCCGCTGGTATGGATGTATGGAATGGTATGCCCAAAGAAACCCAGAATCATGCTCACGAAATAAACGAGAGCGATGCCTCCGGTTGCCGCCACCACACCGAGTTTGAAGTTATCCGAAACTCGAATCACCCCCGACTTGTATGCAAGGAGCATGCAAAAGAGTGTGCCCATTGTCAGTCCCGCAGCCTGCATGGCGATTCCGGGGAATTGAGCCTCCAGCAGCGCCGAGAGTCCGCCGATCACCAGACCCTCCAGCAATGCGTAGATTGGCGCTGTGACTGGAGACCAGCTCTTCTTGAACACGGTTACCATCCCCATCACGAATCCGCCAATGGCGCCAAGGGTAATTGCGGAACCCGCCGCTTCGCCAGACCTCACCTGATTCCATGTCCATGCAGCCGTAATCAAAACGCAGATCAGGAGAACGCCGGTCTTGTTCACAGTACCCTGGAGCGTCATCGCGTCCGCGCTAGCCACAGCGGGGAGATTTTCAAAACTTTTCGAGCTCAGTGCTGGATTTGAGGTTCTCATTTCCATTGCGTTTCTCCTTCGGTACCTAAGTTATCAGAGCCGACGGTTCATACGTGTAAAATGCTGCGGTAATAAGGTCTCAATCCCAGGTACGGAGGCGGATATGGCGGCTAAGAAGATCCTGATGCTTGTTGGCGATTTTGTAGAAGACTACGAGGTGATGGTGCCTTTTCAAACGCTCCTGACAGTGGGGCACATTGTTCATGCCGCATGTCCGGGAAAGCGCGCCGGCGAGTCCGTTCGAACAGCCATTCATGATTTTGAAGGCGACCAGACCTACACGGAAAAACGAGGACACAATTTTTCTTTGAACGCGACGTTCGATGATATCGAACCGAAAAGTTATGATGCGCTCGTGATTCCCGGCGGCCGCGCTCCGGAGTATCTTCGTCTGAACTCGAATGTTCTGCAAGCCGTCCGCCATTTTGCATCCGAGAAGAAACCCATTGCCGCCATCTGCCACGCGGCGCAGATCCTGGCGGCGGCTGGGGTTGTGAAGGGACGCAAGGTCAGCTGTTATCCGGCCGTCTCACCGGACGTGACGATGGCCGGTGGAACATTCGTCGAGGTCGCGATGGATCAGGCTGTCGTGGATGCCAATCTGATTACTGCTCCCGCATGGCCGGCACATCCTGCCTGGATGTCGAAATTTCTCTCGGTTCTGGGAACGAAGATCGAACTGTAGACGGAATCGAACGAGACGAGTGCATTCCGATACCCTCTGAGCTGTCCAGGTGATCGAGACGAAACGTGAGATGAACCGGGCACCTTTCGATACACCTGTTAGAGTTACCAGTGCGACGTCCAACTGTCTGCCGCTCGCGGGATACGATTCCGGATTCTTGTCGAAATCCTCCAGGTTTGCCGGCATAGGGACGCTCGTGGAGCGATTCAATGCCGCAAGCTGGTTCTGCGGGACCATTCCGTTGCTGGTGACAGAAGTGATCCTGCAAGGCCGCAAAATCCTCAAAGCTCCATCAGCGTCGTCGAGCGTTGCAACCGGAACGTGACAAGGTTCAGATTGAAAGCCGCGACGGATGTTCGGCAAATGGGGGGATCCGTCGCTTGCTACTGGCCTCTCGGTGGAGCGGGCGCAGCGCCTCGGCCTCCTCTTCCGCCGGCAGGGGGCCCCGGTACTGCACCTGCCCCGGCCGGTGGAGCTGCAGGCGCCTGTGCCGCACCACGCGCGCCTCTGCCAGCGCCGCCCGCAGGGGCTGGCGCTGGTAGCGCAAATGCCACGAGCTGAGGCCCTTGTCCGTTCGCCGCACCGACAGACAGCAGGATGAATTGGCGGCCCTGGTGCACATAGGTCATGGGCAATCCGGTTTGCATGGCGGGCATCGGAAGTTGCGCGATCAAGGCACCGGTCTCCTTGTCATATGCATCGAACATCGGATCGGTGCCGTCACCCGCAAAGAGCATTGTCTTCGTCACCAGTATTCCGACATTTCTATTGGTACCCGTCTTCGGAATGTTCAGCCCCTGCAACAAGGGATTGTTCTTTACGGCCGCTGGCGTATCTCCATTGGCGGCTACCCATGCGATCACTCCCTTGTTCATGTCGTAGGCGGTGATGCGGCCGTAGGGCGGTTTGAGAATACTCAGGCCCCCGCGACCTCCAGCGGGAGCACCAATCGTGGGGAAGGCGGCGCCGCCGCCGCTGCGATAGTCAAAGCCGCCATAGGTTCCCGGGGCAAGAGGCGTCGCGGGAGGATCATTCCTGGTCAACGCGATTACTCCCGGACTTGTTGCGGAGCTGACATAAACCCATCCTCTTTCCGGATCCGAGGACCCTCCCCACCAGTTGGAGCCACCGCCTAATCCAGGCAGCGCAATTGTTCCCCTTGTGCCATCGGGAGCGTTAGCCAAAGAGCCTGGGGTGTAAATCGGCCCATAACGGAGACCGGAAGCTTTGAGGGCATCCAACGCCTGCTGGTGCAGCGCCGGGGTGAAGTCGATCAAATCGCTTTCCTTAAGACCCTGGATATCGTACCCCGGCGGTTTTGATGGTATCGGCTGAGTTGGAGATGTCCATTCGCCCGGCACATCCGTTTGTTTCACCGGAGTTTCCGGCATCGGCCAGATGGGTTCGCCTGTGGTCCTGTCCAGGACGTACGCGAATGCCTGCTTGCCAAGTTGAACCACAATCTTCCGAGGCCTGCCATCGACCGTCACATTGAGCAGAATGGGATGCGGCGGCATATCGTAATCCCAGATATCGTGATGAACGAGTTGCTTGTACCAGATCATCTTGCCCGTTTTGATATCCAGACAGACCAGCGAGGAAGAAAACAGGTTGGCGCCGGGACGATGCCCGCCGTACGTGTCGTTGGTGGCATCTTCAATGTTGAGGTACACGTAGCCGAGTTCCTCGTCGGTGGAAAACGGTCCCCAGACGCCGGCGTTGCCGGTGTAATCCGCCGATCCATTCAGCCACGTCTCATAGCCGGGCTCGCCTTTGCGCGGGATGGTATGAAACACCCATAGCTTCTTTCCCGTGTGAACATCGAAAGCCATGACGTCGCCCTTCACGTTGTTGTACGACGGGGAGCTTGGCGTCAAGGCAGGTCCCACAATCACGACGTCGTTGGAAACCACGGGCGGAGAGCTGTTGCCAATCTTGCCGGTGATATCGCCCTTGTAGTCCAGGTCCAGAGCTTCAAAAAGATCCACGGCGCCATTCTGGCCAAAACCGCTGATCGGTTGCCCGGTTTTGGCGTTGAGTTCGACAAGCCTGAAGCCGGGCGTGATGGTGACAATCCGCTCATCGGTACCATTGCTCCAGAATGCTACGCCACGAGCATATGTACGCGCCGCGCGTTCTTCGCGGGGGTTCGACTCCGGTCTCCATGTCCACAACGTCTGACCGGTGCCGGCATCCGCGGCGACAATGGTCCGCGAGGGACTGAGCGGGAAGTAAACAACACCATTCACCATGATGGGCGTTGTCTCGGAATTCGTATTGCCGAAGTTGTCGAACTTCCAGCTCCAGGCGATTTGGAGATTCTTTACATTCTCTCGATTGATCTGGTCGAGAGGCGAATAGCCCGTGCTGCCATTCTCGCCCGCATAGAAGCGCCATTGTCCATCCTTAGCTCCCTGTTGCGCAATTCCTGGAATTTCCCAGATCAGAAATGTGGTCAGCAATAGGAAAGCCCCGTATCGAAGCGATCGCGCCATGGTCGTATCCTCCAAAGGTCTGCAGAACCACAAGCCGGTCCGTCATAACGTTCGTTGTTCGAAGAGATTTTCGAGCCCTTATACCACATTCGATTCCCAGCTAAGACGGTTCTTCAGCGTATCGGCAATGACCTGGGTCGGGCTACGAAAGTGGGAGCAATGAAGGGGTTGTTTCGCGGAGGGTGGTCTTTTCGGCGAGCAGCGATTTTAATGCCAGAATTTCGGCGATCTGAAACGGCTTTGAGATGACTTTGTCGACACCGGTTTCCCTCAATTCATCGGTCATCGAAGCTACGTGTCCGCAGCCGGTAATCATGACAACAGGAACGCTGGGGTTGAGTTGCCGGATGGATCGGGTCAGTTCCTTGCCGTCGAGGCGGGGCATTTCAAGATCCGTAATCACGAGATCATATTCGCGGTCTGCAAACGCCCGGATGGCTTCCAAGCCATTGGTGACGAGATCGACAGCGCATTCGGAGGTGCCTAGGATGGTGGCAAGAAGTCCGCGTATTGAAGCATCGTCGTCGGCAATGAGCACGCGCAACATGCCGAGATCATAGATGTGAGGAGGGACACACCAGGGGAATCCGTGAGCAGACTCCGCTATTTTACAAGCAGGATCTGACCTGCGTAGATCACCGGTTTGTTGAGGTTGTTCTTATCCATCAGCGATGCGATGGATGTGCCAAAGCGTTGTGCAATTTCAAAAAGCGTGTCGCCACTTCGGACTTTGTATTTGGCCGCGGCTTTGGGGGCCACTTTTGCAGGAGCTTTTGTGGCAGCCATGGTCGGTCGGTTTTGAGGAATCGAGTCGGACCGTTCGAGCGCCAATTCGCCGAAATACCGCGGATAGTTGTCATAAATCTCAACTGCCGCAAGGAACTCCGAATAGAAATTCATCGACGCGTACCCAAAGACCGGACCACGGTACTCATCGATAATTTTCGGCAGATCTGAACCATGTTCCTTCTGCGCAGCCAGCATGCCGCCGCGTCCATGGTTATATGCCGTAATCGCCAGCGGCCAGGCTCCCAGAGCGGAATAGTTGTCGCGCAATAAACGCGCTGCCGCCTCGGAAGACCGGACCGGATCGAGTCTTTCATCCACTTTGCTCGTAATTCTCAGATAGGAGCGTCCCGTGCCGGATGTGAACTGCCAGACGCCAACGGCGCCTGCCTTGGATCGCACATTCTGGAACGAAGATTCGACCAGTGGAAGCAATGCCAGCTCGGCCGGCACGCCCTGATTCATCATGATCTGGCGGAACTGATCCACATAACGGCCGGACCGGACAACGCCGTCTCTAAACCGTTCCTTGATTCCCTGCTGCGTGTGGATATTGTCGAGCAAATCGTCCATGAGTCCTGGAGAGAGGGGCAGGCCCTGCGCAACGATGGCCTGCAGCACCGGCGTTGCCGACCTGCTGAGATTTTCAGGGCTATCCAGATTAGCCTGGATTTCACGAAGGGCGCTTTTGATGCTGGCAGTCTTTTCGCTTTGAGTGGCGTCCGTTGCAACATCGTAGATCAGGTTGACATATACCCGGTCGTGTATCACAACGTCGTCTGCGCCATACTGCGTGTAAATTTTCTTCCAGAAGTCGACACGCTGTTCCAGCCCGTCACTGGGAAGTGCAGGATTGGTCGCAAACGCCGGAACGGCCGTGGCTGCCAGAAACACCAGAATTGAGGTTAAGCGAAGTCTCATAATTTTGAAGGATTCTAACATATGGACGAAAAAGGTAGTCCTAGTCCTATGTCCTATTGCAGTTTTTTCATAACCGCTTGTGCGGCAATCAGTAACGCGTCCCACAGACTGCTATATGGGGGCGAGTACGCCAGGTCCAGCTGAGAAAGTTCGTCAATTCTCATTCCCGCGGTTATTGCTGTCGCAGCGACGTCAATTCGCTTCGACGCATCGCCATAACCCACAACCTGAACTCCGACCAGCTTCCTGCCCGTCCGCTCGACGATCAGTTTAACCCAAAGCTTTCGAGCGCCCGGATAGTAAGACGTACGATCTTCAGCTTCGATTCGTTCAGAAACAACATCTATGCGTTCGACCGCGGCTTCGTGTGTCGTCAAACCGGTTCGCGCCACGTTCAGGTCAAAAACTTTCAATACCGTTGTTCCAATCGCACCAAAAAACTTTGACCGTCGTGCCGCCATGTTCTCTCCGGCGATTCGTCCCTGTTTGGCGGCCACGGTTCCAATGAAATTCAAGACCGGCCGCCGCCGGATCGGGCACCAGGATTCCGCACAATTTCCCGCCGCGTAAACTCCCGGGACCGTGGTTTCCATATTGGCGTTCACCGCGATTCCGCCGGTCAGGCCAATCCTTATATCGGTTTCCGCCGTGAGATCTTTATTCGGTTC
>Ga0070670_100000536_pt1 | contig 30410 bp, 32 predicted proteins | sample KBSS63metaG_FD_64665 | JGI IMG/M metagenome (GOLD analysis project Ga0070670, IMG submission 64665) | Switchgrass rhizosphere microbial communities from Kellogg Biological Station, Michigan, USA - KBS S6-3 metaG | ecosystem: Host-associated > Plants > Roots > Rhizosphere > Soil ... | reverse complement strand
ATCATCGCGGTGCTGATGGGGATCGGTGCCGTTTTCGGCGCCGTCATCACGATGTATACCGCGGTCGCGAGCCGGACGCGCGAAATTGCGACGCTGCGGGCACTCGGGTTCGGCGGTCTGCCCGTCGTCTTCTCCGTCCTCTCCGAAGCGACGCTCCTCAGCATCGTCGGCGGGCTGCTCGGCGGCGCCATCGCCTGGCTCGCGTTCGACGGCTACGAGACCGCGACCATGAACTTCCAGTCGTTCAGCCAGATTGCGTTCGCATTTGCCGTCACTCCGAAGCTGCTCGGGCAAGCCCTTTTTTACTCGGTCGTCATGGGTCTGCTGGGCGGCCTGTTTCCCGCGTGGCGCGCGGCGCGGTTGCCGGTGGTAACGGCACTGCGGGAACTCTGACAGAGGCTTAGGGCTTAGGGCGTAAGGCTCAGGGCTCAGGGCTCAGGATTGAGCCTTGAGCCCTCCCAACCCTCCCGTAGCGTTTCCAGACAAACACCGGTGGACTGCAGTACGGATTCACTCCATCGGTAAAAGAGACGCTCGTCGCATCCGGCGCGCTGCCCCCCAGAAGCCCTCATTTCCAAGTACCAATACCTGAGAGACTTACCAGGGTCGGCCGAGTCGAACGGTCATCGCCGAGGGGGCGGGCCTGCGCCGGTACAGGGGTTGCTATCAGTACCGCACCGGAAAGCTCTCCATAGAAGACCTGTTTGGAGACGAACCCATGCGTATCGACCAAGTGCTTCAGCGAATTCAGGGCGAATACTTGGAAATGCCCGGACTTCGCTTGACGCCCTCGCAGGCACAGCGCCTGTGGGGCCTCGAGCGCGACGTGTGTGATGCGCTGCTGGGCGCCCTGGTGGATGCGAAGTTCCTCGCGCAGACCCGCGACGGCGCGTTCGTCCGGGTTGATGGCGCCCATTCGACGCAGGTTACGAACATTCGCCGCGGAGGCCACACGCTGGCCGTCGCTTAGAGTTACACCCACCAGTGCCGGCAAGCTGACTACCTGCCTCGTCAGCTAACAAATGCCGGCCTGTATCCTCGCTCCCGGGCGGCAGGCGCCCGCGGCCAGGTTTGTCGGAGGTTGAAGGCCTCGCGGCCTTCAACCTTCGACATCACATCTTCTCCGAGCGCCACTGACACACACACGCATCAGCGCGGAACGTCAAACCTTCGCGTGACCACCTCGCCGAAATCTCCGAGCGCACCCTTATCGATACCGCCGATCGTCAGCCGTACCGCACCGGCATTTCCTGTCCGAATGACGATCTTCTCGCGGGCGACGAACGGAAGGCGCGTGTTCGCCGGAAGTTCGCGTTCGACCACGGGCGCGCCGTCGGCGACGATCCGCACCCAGACCGCGCGCGAGGTGGTCACTACCGATTCGTGCCGCGCAGGCGGCGCGGCAGTGCCGACGTTCGGCTCTGGCGCGGCAGTGCCGGCTTTCGACTGTGGCGCGGCAGTGGTTTTCGTCTGTGGCGCGGCCGCGCTTTTCGGCGCCTGCGCAACCGTCGCGGCGGGCGGCACCGCTGGCCTCGTCTGCACCCAGAGGACGTAGGACGCGCCCGCCAGAAGGAGCAGCGCCCCGGCAATCATGGGCGGGCTGACACGCAGGGCAAGACGACGGGATCGGAAGATCCGAGCTGGGTCGGCGGCCGGCGGCGCCGCGACCGGAGCCTCCGCCTGAGCGCGCACTGGAAGTTCGTCGCGCGCGGCCGGATCGAACGTCGGCAGCGCGGCGGGCGGCGGCGCGGTCGGAGGCGGCACGCTCGGACGCGAGACGGTGGCCGGCGGCACCGACGGAGGCGGCACGCTCGGAGCCGGCACCGGTATTGGCTTCTTGAACGACGCAGTGAACCGGTCGAACTCCTCTTCGAGAGTCTTTCGCTGCGCCTGATACCGTTCGATTTCCTTCCTGACCTGCTCGAGCTCCTCGAGCGCCGCGCGTTCGTCGAAGGGCTGCTCGCCGCTGTCGCGATCGGACATGCGTCTAAGGTGAACGCGCGGCCGCTCGACGTCAAGCAGGTTATTCCGCCCGGTCACTTACCCAGTCGCCGGCATCCGTTGTAGGTTATTCGTATGCTCAAGCCTGGAGAGGATGCCCCTGACTTCTCGCTGCGGAGTCACCGCGGCGGCACCGTCAAACTGTCCGACTTTCGCGGGAAGAAGAACGTCGTGCTCGCGTTTCACCCGCTCGCGTTCACGCCGGTGTGCGCGAATCAGATGACCGGATACGAATCGGATCTGTCGCAGTTCGAGCGCGCCGGCGCCGCGGTGCTCGGGGTCAGCGTCGACGCGCAGCCCGCGAAGGCGGCGTGGGCGAAGACGCTCGGCCCGATTTCGTACGACCTCCTCAGTGATTTCCATCCGCACGGCGAGGTGGCGCAGAAGTACGGCGTCTTCCGCGCCGCCGATGGCATCTCGGAGCGTGCGATCTTCGTGGTGGACAAGAACGGAAGGATCGCATGGTCCAAGGTGTATCCGATTCCGGAACTGCCGAAGAACCAGGAAGTACTCGAGGCATTGCAGGATCTGTGAAGGGGCTTCGGGGCTTCGAGATTGGCGATTAGGGATGGAATTCTGCTATTCTGGTTCTCTCCCCTGGCAACCCGGAAAAACGTGACCCTAACGCGGCGGATCGTCTTTGGCCGCAACCCGCGGCGCACGCTTGTGCGCGTGCTGGTGCTGGCTGTCATAAGCTTCGTTACGTTCGGCTGGGTACTGATCCCCGTCCGCGCCGAGGGCATCAGCATGCAGCCGACGTTCGCGTCGGGATCGCTGCATTTTGTCAGCCGCGTCGCCTACCGCTACCGCCGGCCCTTCCGCGGAGATGTGATCGCAATCAAACTCGCCGGCCCGCACGTGCTCTACGTCAAGCGGATCATCGCGCTCCCCGGCGAACGCATTGCCTTCATCAAGGGTCAGGTTTTCGTCAACGGCGCCGCACTGGCCGAGCCGTACGTGCGCGACCGGCGCCTGTGGGACGTCCCCGAGGTACAGCTCACCGCCCGCGAATACTTCGTCGTCGGCGACAACCGCGGCATGCGCGCGTCCGACCACGACTTCGGCCGCGTGGACGTCTCGCGCATCATCGGAAAGCTGCTCTTTTGAACCGGCGCCACGCGACACGAGGCCTCCTCGCGCTTGCGCTCGTCGCCGTTGCCTACGTGGTATGGCGGGGCCGGGAGGGTGACGACGAGCGCGCCGTCGGCGCCCGCATCGAGGCGCTTCGCAACGACATCAATACCAGCACGAGCGACGGCCTTGGCGCCGTCGCGCATGCCACGCAGATTGGCAGCTACTTCACCGAGAACATGGTCATCGAGCTGGGAGAAGGAACGTCGCCGATCCACGGGCGCGACACGCTGATTGGAATTGCGGCACGGCTGCAGACGCGCACGGCCGCCTTCCGCCTCGAACTCGACGACGTCAGCGTGGAAATGGTGCCGGGCGGCCGCGCCGCCGACGTGCTCCTCACCGCCAGCTTCGTTCGCCGGGTCGCGTCCACGGGCGAAGAGTCGCGCGACGCGCGCGAGTTCTCGCTGGTGTGCGAGAAGGATGCAGGCACGTGGCGCATCGCGCGGGTCACGGCGATCGATACGCTGCGCTGAACTCCTGAAGCCCCGAAGCCTTGAAGCCCTTCTACCGCCGCTTCGAATACTGCGCGTAGGTGTCGACCCCGCGCACGATCTGGACGAATATCGTGGAAGCGGCCGGCCCGGCCGCGTACACCGGAAATCCCTGCAGCTCGCCAACCTGCGTCAGCGAGCGCACGTCCACCGCGGCCGCCGGACCAGCGCTGAACCATCGCGCGTTGCTGAATTCGACATAAATCGCGTTCGCTGCCCCGGGACGGACGCGGATCGGAGGAGGCGGCGCCTTCGACGTCGTCAGGCCCGTCGTGGCGACTGGCTGAGATGTCGCTGACGCCGTTGGCGCGGCCGCGGGCGAAATCCCGGCAGCCGAGGCGACCGGTTCGTCGAGGATCAACGGCGCGCCAACCACCGGCGGCGCGGCCGCCTGCGCCATCGCCGGCGATGGCGCGCCATATGGTGATGCGGCGGTCGTCGGGCTAACCGATGACGCGAGCGCAGGCGAGAGCGCGGGTGCCGTGCTGCCCTGCGTTCCCGCCAGATCGAAATCGCGCCGCCGCTCGTACGGCTGCATCAGGCCGCCGCCAATCGGAACGAAGATCACGCTGAACGGCTCGATCGTCGTCCGGGAATAGAGCGGCACACCGCGAAACGAGCCGGTGCGCACCATCTCGTTCGCCAGGAAGTGAATCGCGGCACCGGCCGGATAGTAGAGGTTGCCCGCAAAGGCCAGCGGCTCGCCGGTACGAAGCCACGTCTCGTTTTCAGCGGTGACGACCGGCAGCGGCGTCGGCCGGAGAGTAACCTGTCCCCATGAGGTATGTGCGGCGCCAATCAGGATGATCGAGGCAAGCAGTACACGAGCTGGTTCTTTCATCGCACACTCTCCCAGCCGATCTAATACCACGTCCGTGCCAATCGGCGGGGTCTGAAGACCCCGCCCTACCGGGTGTGTAGGGCGCCGTCTTCAGACCGCGCCGTGTTTTTTCTTCCAGTAGCGCGAGAGCCCCTGCCAGGAGAAATCCAGGCGGCCAGCTCGGCCATACTGCTCGGCCTCCTGCTCGCCGATTCTCCGTTTGATGTCGGTGACCGCTTCCTCGATGAATGCCTGCCGCTTCTGGTCATCGTTCAGGTTGCCGTTGGCAATCAGCCGGCGCACGATCCGGCTCCACGAATCCAGGTTCTCGAGCATCCCCTGGAAGTGCGGACGGACGCCGTGAAACGGCCCGAAGTGCGTGAGGAACAGCGTGTCGGGATCCCAGGCGAGGATGCGGTCAATGCTCCCGTGCCACGCCTCCAGATCGATGTCCGGAGGGGGCGTCGGCGGCATGATGTAGCCGAGCCCGTGGCGGCGGATGCCTGCGGTGTCGCCCACGAACGCCACCCGCGTCGACGTGTCGAAGAAGCTCACGTGATGGGACGCGTGGCCGGGCGTATACGCCACCTCCAGCTCGCGCCCTGATGCCGTGATGCGTTCTCCCCCCTTCAAGACGTGAATCCGATCGCGCGGCACCGGAACGAAGTCGCCCCACAGCCGATCCATCTCCGCGCCGTACAAGCGGGCGGCACTGGCCATCAGCTTCGACGGGTCGACCATGTGCGGTGCGCCGCGCTCGTGCACGAACACGTCGATTTGCGGATTCTCGCGAACGAGGGACCCCGCTCCCCCGGCATGATCCAGATGAATATGGGTCAGCAGAATCTGCCGGACGTCGCGAAGCACAATGCCCTTCCGCTCCAGGGCGCGCCTCAGATTGTCGTTGGTGGTCGAAGGACCTGGATCGATTAGCGCGACGCCCGAAGCGCTGTGCAGGATGGCGGTGGCGATGATTTCAGGGACGCCGAGGAAGTTCAGGTCGATGTAATCGAGCCCGGCCGCGAGTGTTGTCATCGTCCGTCTGCCACGCCGAAGCCAACCGCGTGACTGAGGGGCGGCGGCGGGATCCACGGATTCTATCACCCTGCTAGAATCGAAGGAGACGATGTCCGGAACCGACCGTCGGACCGAAGGCGAGCTGCTCGAGAAGACCCGGCAGGAGACGAAAAAACCGGAGCTGTACAAGGTCTTTCTGCTCAACGACGACTACACCACGATGGACTTCGTCATCGAGGTACTCGAGTCGATCTTTCACAAGCAGCCGGCGGAGGCGTTCCGGATCATGATGATGGTGCACACCCAGGGGAAGGGACTCTGCGGCGTGTATCCTCATGAAGTGGCGGAAACGAAAGTCGACACCGTCATCGAAAGCGCGCGCGAGCATGGCTACCCGCTGCGCGCGGCGATGGAACCGGAATAAAACATTGCCAAAATTGCCATAATTGCCAGAATCGCCGTAATTGAAATACCCAAATTCAGGGAACAAAATTGTGGCAATTCTGGCAATTGCGGCGATTCTGGCAATTAGGAATCACCTTGTTCAGTCAAGCTCTTGAAATCGTGCTGACCGTCGCTTACCGCGAGGCGACGGCGCGCCGCCATACGCACCTGACGCTGGAGCACCTGCTTTACGCGCTGGCTCACGACCAGGACGGCGAGCGTATTCTCGCGGCGTGCGGGGCGGACCTGGCCAAACTGCGCCGTCATCTCGACACCTACTTGAAAGAGTCTGTCGAACAGTACTCCCGCGGTCAGCAGAAGGAACCTGAACAGACCCTCGCGTTCCGGCGCGTGCTGCAGACAGCGGTGCTGCACGTGCAGAGCGCGGGGCGGCAGGAAGTGCAATCAGGCGACGTGCTCGCGGCCACGCTGCAGCAGAACAAATCGTACGCGGCGCAGCTGCTGACCGCCCAAGGCATCACCCGTCTCGACATCCTCGAGTACATCACGCACGGCATCTCCAAAGTCCCGTCGAGCGGGAACGGATCGAGCTCGGAAGGAGAATCGGACGAAGCCGAGGCTGGGCAGGGGGAGCGCGGCGGCGCCGCCGCGCGGGATCCGCTGGCCGCCTATGCCATGAACCTCACGGAGCGGGCGCGCGCGGGCGAGCTCGATCCCCTCATCGGCCGCGCCGACGAACTGCAGCGCACGATCGAGATTCTCTGCCGGCGCCGCAAGAACAACCCGGTGTTCGTCGGCGACGCGGGCGTGGGCAAGACGGCGCTCGCGGAAGGACTCGCAACCCGGCTGCTCGGCGATGATGTGCCCGAGCTGCTGGAGGGCGCGGAGGTCTTCTCGCTCGACACCGGCGCACTTCTCGCGGGCACGCGGTTCCGCGGCGACTTCGAAGAGCGCTTCAAGGCCGTCATCCACGCGCTCTCGAACCGGCCCATGCCGATCCTCTTCATCGACGAGATCCACGCCACCGTCGGCGCCGGCGCGACGACCGGCGGGACGATGGATCTCGCGACGATGATCAAGCCTGTGCTCACCACCGGCCAGCTCCGCGTCGTGGGATCGACCACGCACGAGGAGTTCAAGCACATCGAGAAGGATCGCGCGCTGGCGCGGCGGCTGCAGAAGATCACGGTCGAGGAGCCGTCGATCCCCGAGACGGTCAGGATTCTTCAGGGGCTGCGATCGCGCTACGAAGGGCATCATCGCGTCACTTACACCGACGAGGCACTGGACGCGGCGGCCAAACTCGCCGCACGGCACCTGCGCGACTACCGGCTCCCCGACAGCGCGATCGATCTGCTGGACGAAGCAGGCGCGAAGATGCGTCTCAAGGGGGGCAGCGAAATCGGCGCGGAGCAGATGGAGGAAGTTGTCGCGCGGATGGCGCGCATCCCCGCGAAACAGGCGTCCTCCTCGGACAAGGATCGGCTCAAGGGACTCGAAGAGGCGCTCGGCCGCGTCGTATTCGGCCAGGCAGAAGCGGTCCGCACCGTCGCCCGAGCGATCAAGCGGGCGCGCGCCGGACTTGGCCAGCCCGATCGGCCGGCGGGCTGTTTCCTTTTCACCGGTCCAACCGGCGTCGGCAAGACCGAGCTCGCCAAACAGCTCGCCCTTCATCTCGGCAACGAGTTCATTCGCTACGACATGAGCGAATACATGGAGAAGCACGCGGTCGCGCGGCTGATCGGCGCGCCGCCGGGCTACGTCGGCTTCGAACAGGGGGGCCTGCTCGTCGACGCGATCCGTCAGCATCCCTACGCGGTGCTCCTGCTCGACGAGATCGAAAAGGCGCACCCCGACATCTTCAACATCCTGCTGCAGGTGATGGATCACGCGACCCTCACCGACAACAACGGCCGCAAGGCGGACTTTCGTCAGGTCGTGTTCATCATGACGTCGAACGCCGGTTCGCGCGAACTGAGCAATGCGACGATCGGATTCTGGGAAACGGGCGGCTCAGCACGCGCGGTCGACAATCGCCAGAAGGCGGCACACCAGCGCTCCCGCCAGGCGATCGAAAAGGTCTTCAGTCCCGAGTTCCGCAACCGACTCGACGCCATCGTGTCGTTCGATCCGCTCACCCCCGCGGTGATGGAAACCATCGTCGAGAAGTTCGTGCTGCAGCTCGAAGCGCAGCTCGCGGAGCGCCGCATCGCGATCACCCTCGATCCGGCGGCGCGCGCCTGGCTCGCGGAGAAGGGATACGACCCGGTTTTCGGCGCGCGGCCGCTCGGACGCGTCATCCAGACCGAGGTGCGCGATCCGTTGACCGACGAGATTCTCTTCGGCGCGCTCGAGCGCGGCGGCACCGTGACGATCGGTCTCGAGGACGGGAAGCTCACGTTCGCGTTCGAGGCGCGCGCGGTGGCGCCGGCGCCGGCCGACGCCTCCTAGTCCGGATGACACGATGGCAGATTCAGATCGCGATAAGGAGCACGAAATCCCGGTCAAGGTCGTTGACCGCCGCTGGTGGGCGCGTCACGACGACGGCGTGGCGGCCACCGCCGAGCGATCGACCACCAAACCGACCTACGTCGAGGAGCTCGAGCAGCGGCTCGCCGAGAAGGATCGGATCGCGCAGGAATACATCGCGAAGTACAGGCAGGCGGCCGCGGAGTTCGACGAGTCGCGCCTGCGACTACGGCGCGAGATCGGCAAGGACATCGAGCGCGGCCGCCGCGAGATTCTCGCGGATCTGCTCGACGTCGTCGACAACCTGGATCGGGCGATTGACTCGGCGCGTCAGACCGCATCGGCGGACGCGCTCCTCCAAGGGGTCGAGATGGTCCGGCGGCAGTTCCTCTCGAAGCTGGAAGGGTTCGGGGTGAAGCGTATCGCCGTTGACGGAGAGACGTTCGATCCGTTGCGCCACGAAGCCGTCAGCACCGTTCCCGCCCGGAGCCCCGAAGACGACGGACGTGTCGTCGGGGTCGTGCGTCACGGCTACACGATCGGCGACGACGTGCTCCGTCCCGCATCGGTCGCGGTCGCGAAAGCCGGCTGAAGGGTAAAATACGGTATGCCGTTGTTCGAATACGAGTGCCGGGATTGCGGTCGGCCGTTCGAAGCCTTTGTCACCGCCGACCGGACGCCGCATTGTCCCGCCTGCCAGGGTGAAAACCTGGCCAAGCTGCTGTCGAGTCCCGGAATGGTCGGTGTCGCGCCGGCGCGCAGCGACGGATGCGCGATGCCCTCCGCGCCGACCTGCGGCGGCGGCCGGTGCGGATGCGCGCATCAGAACTGATCTGCGCGAGCCGGCTGCAGGATCGCCAGCGCGATACCGGCGGCGACCGCGACGTTCAACGAATCGACATCGGGCGAGATCGGAATGCGGACGCGCGCGTCGGCCGCCTCTAGCGCCGCGTCGGTGAGGCCGGGCCCTTCCGCACCGACCATCAGCGCGAGCGGCTGATCGGGAGCGATCGACGCCGCGAACCGCCGCAAGGTCGTCGCGGATCGATCGGGCGTCAGCGCGAGCAATTTCATTCCCGAGCGCTGCAGCGAGCGCAGGTCGTCGAGCCACGAATTGGCCTGGATGAACGGAATCCCGAGCGTCGCGCCCATCGACGTTCTGATCGCCTTCCGGTACAGCGGATCGCCGCAGCGCGGATCCAGCAGCACGCCGCCGGCAGCGAAAGCCGCCGCCACGCGGAACAGGCCGCCGATATTATCCGGATTGCCGACGCCTTCGAGCGCGAGCAGGCGGTTCGCGCCGGCAAACCGATCGAGCGGCACCGTCTCGAGCGGCCGCTTCGCCAGCGCCAGGCAGCCGCGGTGGAAGTTGAATCCCGCGAGCTGATCCAGCACGTCCTGCTCGCACACGTACACCGGCAGGTGATCGCGGTAGCGATCGCCGGCCAGTACCGCTCCGAGCGCCGCGACCGCCGCCGGCGTCACCAGCACCGAGTGCACCGCGAACCGATCCGTGTCGAGCAGGCGCCGGACGACCAGCCGTCCTTCGACGACAAAGAGCCCATGATCGAGCAGCCACGCCGGATTCGCGACATGCGCGTATTCGGCGATCCGGCCATCCGCGAGCGATTCGATGCGGTGGATCAATCGGTGCGGACGACCGATCGACGGCTGCGGTGCCGATCGATGACGTGCTGCCCCAGGCGCTTACTGAAAAACAACTTCGATTCACCGGGTGTGTACGGATGCTGCACGAACCGGACGACGTCGAAGTGGAGCTGGGCAAGCGTGCTGCGCATCTCGTAGAACTTGTTCTTCGTCTTGACGATGAGCTCATCGAAGCCGTTGGCCAGCGCCCACACTTCCTGTTCTTCGGTCAGCGCGCGGAAATGTCCCTGACCGCGCCAGTCCGTGCGCGTGCCGCCAATCCACTGATAGAGGATGCGGCGGCCGTCGAACTGCACCACGTCTTCGAGCGACGCGACCAGATCGGCCAGTTTGGGATCGCTCTCCTGTGCCCGGAGCTCGTGCGAGACCTTGAACGACACCGGCACGATCATCCCCGGATCGTCGGGCAGCGGCGCTTCCGCCATCAGGATTTGATGATCGCGGTCGGAGAGCCGCTGGATCACTTCCGCCGCCGTCTTCTTACGCGGGAAGTCGAGAAAGAACTCCTCGATGTACTGGATCTCGAGGGCTCCCTGCTGCAGGGCGTACTGCTTTAAGAGGTACTCCACTCGGCTCCTACTATATTACGGGCGGTACTCCCGCTCCACGTGGCGGCGCACCTCGCTCTCGCGAAACCATACCGGGCGCAGCGCGTGATCCGCAAAGATCCGGAGCTGATCGCGGCTGTGCGTCGAGTCCAGCGCTGACGACTGCCCGTAGGCGAGGACCGACCGCGCCTGGACGCCATGAGAGAAGTCGACCAGCAGGACCCAGGCGTCGCCGAAGCCCGCCAGCGGGCGTCCGCCGCCGGCGTTCCCCGCAATTCGCAGGCGCTCACCCGCCGCCTCGTCGAACCGCATCACGCGATAGCAGCCAAGCGCGCCGTTGCCGCCGTCGCCTGGCAGGTCGAGCGCGCCGATGCGAAACCGATTCACATCACCCCACGCGACCCGTTCCGATCCGTATGCCTGCCGCGTGGTGCGCACGGCCTCCGCCAACGCGGTGACCGCGGCGGCCGGCGCCCCGATTCCGGCCGGCGTCTTGGCCGGATTCTCCTCCTGCCAGACCGTCTCGAACGGCGTTCGCGTTGCCGCAGCATAGCTTTCCCAGAACTTCTCGAACAGCACGGCGCCGCGGCTGTCGGCTGCGACGCGATCGTCCCACGCCTGGAGCGCTGCCACTCCGTCACGCGCCTCTTGCGCCGCGTCCGCCGCGGTGCTCACCGCGTCGATGACCCCACGCTTGACGCGCTCGGCCAGCAACATCCGCGTATTGAATTTCAGCCTGACGACGTCGTCCGGGCTGAACCGCGCGCGCGCGTCGATCATGTCCAGCGCGAGTTGCGGCCGAAGCGCCAGCGGGCCGCGCTCGAACGAACGCGGATATTTCGACATGTCGATCGGATCGCGCAATGATACGAACTGTGGCGGATTATTCGAGTTCATGACGTAGCCGCCGCGCGGATCGAGCAATCGCGGCAGGTCGTCGACGTGATGTACGCGCGTCCAGATGTCGCTGCTACGCTCAGCGGGCACGTCGAGACGATAGTCCTTCGACTCGTCGCGCACGGGCAACTGGCCGTTCCAGAGATAGAGGATGTTCCCGTCGGCATCGGCGTAGGTGAAGTTGGATGTCGGCACGTAATTCAACCGCGCCGCGGCCATCCATTCACGCAGGCTCCGCGCCTTGCTCATCACGTAGAACCCTTCGAAGTAACGGAACGCCTCGAGCCGCGTCGACTTCACCGCAAACGCGCGATTGCCCGATCGGTAAACGATCGGGCCGATGTGCGAGTCCCAGAACGTGCGCTTTTCCTCGCGCAGCGCGCCGTCGTCGGCCCTGACTTCGATGGTCACGTCGCGACGGGAAAGCGGCATCGAACGGCCGTCGAAGATGTAGCGCTCGGCGTCGTTCGGGTCGAGCGATAAAGCGAACAGATCGTCGAGGTCGGGGGCGTTGTTCGTGGTGACGAAGGCCAGGCGTTCGTTGAATCCGGCACGCAGGACGGGGATGCCGGCAAGCGTGGACCCATAGAAGTCGATCTTCCCTGGCACGCGCACGTGCGCTTCCCAGTACAGCGACGACCAGCTGAGATGGGGATTCGCCAGGAGAATCGGCTTGCCCGTCGTCGTGCGGCGGCCGGCGAGGGCGAGCGCATTTGACCCGGGTGCGTCGACCCATTCGGCGTCGTCGCGGGGGGCAGGCACTCCCTCGTATTTGGCGCGCAGCAATCGTGGCAGCGCGGGACCGGCGAGTGCGTCGACGGCTCCCGCGCGGCTGTTGGCGAGCACGTCGACGGCGCTGATCTCCGGCATCCACGTCGGCAAGGCATCGCGGTGCAGTGAGACGTACCGGTTCACGCCGGCGGCGTAGGCGTCCAGAATCGCGTGATAGAGCGGAGAGACGAGCCCGAGACCACGTCGCGCCGACGAGACGTTGTCGAACATCGCCATGCCCAGATCGTTGGCAACTCCCGAGACGCCGAAGTATTTCGCCTCCTCGCCGCGCGCGCTGATCAGCCGCCGGCCTATCTCAATCGCATGATCTTCCGCCTGCGCGTAGCCGAAGCCGTAGGCCGCGGCCTCTTCGCTGGACGCAGTGATGTGTGGAACGCCGAACGTGTCGCGGCGAATTACCACGTCGCGCGCGAGTACATCCGGCGACGGCAAGAGCGGTTCGCGCGGGCCACATGCGACGGCAAGCGACAGCCCGACGGCAATCGCAAAAACCGACCGCTTCATGCCTCTTCGCCCACCGGTGCCGCGTCGTCTGCCGGTAACCCCGCCGAGACCTGCTGCGCGACAATCAGCTCGCGCGCGCCGCCCTGCAGGCTGCGCAGCTGGGCGCCGAACATGAGACCTCCGGCGATGCACACGACACCGCCAATTGCGACGGTTTCCGGCGCGCCGATGTGCGCAGCGATCGCTCCGGCCAGCAGCGCGCCGACCGGGGCCATGCCCATGAACATCATCGAGTAGACGGCCATGACGCGGCCGCGCAGCCGGTCCGGCACCATCGACTGAATCAAGGTGTTGGACGCGGCCATCTCGACCATCATGCAGAAGCCGGCCGGGATGAGCAGCGCCGCCGACAGCCAGAGCAGCCGTGAGAACGAAAAAGCGATCAGGCTCGCGCCAAAGCCGATCGAGGTCACCGCAATCCAGCGCCCAAGTCCGCGGATGTGCCGCTGCAGCGTCAGAATCGCCGCGCCGGCAAGCGCGCCGGTCCCCGAAGCGGACATCAGCAGGCCGTACGCATCGGGGCCGCCATGCAGCGTGCGGTCGGCGATGATCGGCATGAGCACGGTATACGGCATGCCCATCACGCTCACCAGAGTGAGCAGCAACAGCAGGACGCGCACTGGACGCGTGTGCCAGGAGAACGAGAATCCCTCGACCAGGCTATGCCATGTCGAGACCCGCGGATGGACGTCGGCACGGGGCGCGATCCTCATCAGCAGCAGCGCGATGACGACGGCAATATAGCTGAGCGCGTTCAGCAGAAAACACCAGCCCTCGCCCACTGCCGCGACAACGATCCCCGCGACGGCCGGCCCGACGATGCGGGCGCCGTTCATCATCGACGAGCTCAGGGCGATGGCGTTGAGGATGTCTCCCTTCTCCACCATCTCGACCAGGAATGCCTGCCGCGCAGGGATGTCGAACGCGTTGGCGATGCCGAGCAGCGATGCGAGGATGAAGATATGCCAGACCCGCACGGCGCCGCTGAGCGTCAGCGCCGCCAGCGCGAGGGCGAGCAGCATCATCACCGTCTGCGTGGCGAGAAGCACGCGGTGGCGATTCATCCGATCGGCGACAACGCCGCCGAACGACGCGAGGATGAAAATCGGAATCTGGCCGGCGAATCCGATCAGTCCGAGGAGCGCGGCTGAACCGGTGAGGCGGTAGATCAGCCACGCTTGCGCGACCGACTGCATCCACGTCCCGATGAGCGACACCAGCTGCCCGACGACGAAGAGGCGGTAGTTGCGGGAATGGAAGGCACGCAGCGCGGCGGGCAGGGGCATCCATTACAAGCATGCCATTTCGCGCTATTCTCTGCGAATCATGTTCACCTATCTGCGTCGTCTCGCCGCGGTATTCATGCGGACGCGTGGTCCGTTCCATCCCTTCAATCCGCCGTCGGATCCCTATGCAGGCGTGCGCGAGCCGCGCCGGCCGAAGCCGGGCGGCGGCCGAAGCGCCGCCGTGGCGGTGGACGAGCCGGCCCCGCCGGCGGTCGTCAACGCGGTGACGCGCAATCGCACGCTCGCGCTCGCGCTGCTCGCGGCCGGCGGCCTGCTCGCAGCGCCGGCAGTGGGCGCGCAGAACACGAATTCGAGCGAGAAGCCATTCGTGTCGGGCGGACGGATCGATATTCAGTTGGCGGGCGGCGGCTACCAGATCCGCGCCGCACCGGACAATAAGATCCGCGTCAGCATCACGAGGAATCCGGGCAGTACGAAGGTGGAGATCGCGACGAACGGCTCCCAGGGAACGGTCAAGGTCACGAACACACCGCACAGCGAGTTCGGCGCGACAATCGAAGTGCCGAAGATGGCGGACGTGACCGTTCACCTCACGGGTGGCGAGCTGACGATCGCGGGCATCACCGGAAACAAGGATGTCGACAGCTACGCGGGGAACGTCACGGTCTCGATTCCAAATCCGAACGAATACGCGACTGTCGAGGGATCCGTAAAGGCCGGCGATATCAACGCGCCCGCGTTCGGGGGCTCGAAGTCGGGTCTGCTGCAGAGTGTCAAATGGTCCGGCAAGGGAAAGTACACGCTGCGGGCCAAGCTCGGCGCCGGGAATCTCGAACTGAAGGACAGGTGATCATGTCGAGGTGGCTGTTCGCGATCGTCCTCTCAGGTGCGGGGATCGTCCTTCCAGCCACACAGATTCCCACCGCTCAAGCAGTCATCGATGACCCGGAAGCCTACGCCGTCTACGCGACGCTGATTGGTTGGGAGAATCACACCGCCAAGGCCAAGCCGCTCGTGATCCAGCGCGAGACGGCGACGAACAACTGGTGCACGCTCTCGGGAGCTGCGCTCGAAGGCGATTGGAAGCCGGTCGTCGAAGATTTCAAGCGCCAGAATGCGCCGGTTCGCTTCCTGGCTCCCGATCGCGATCTAGAGGTGCCGTACATCGTGGTTCCGGTCAAGGACATCCGCGCATTCTTCAAGCAGGGTGGCGGCGATTGGCAGGCCTTCTACCGCCGTTATCCGGATTCCGGCGGCTACGTCGAGGTATCCGCCGTCGGCTTCAATCAGGCGAAGACGCGTGCGCTGGCCTACATGGCTCATCACTGCGGCGGATTGTGCGGCAGCGGCACGCACTACCTGCTGGAAAAGGTGAACGGCGCGTGGCGTGAGGCGAAAGTCGCAGGCGTCTCGACGTGCGGATGGGTCTCGTGAACATCAACACCGTCGCGTTCTGCGCGGCGCTGGCACTATGCGTAACCAACAGCACGGTTCAGGCTGCAGCCGGCGCGAGCCAGACCGCGAGACGTCCGCGGCCGAGTGAGATTCTGCACGACATGCAGGAGGTCGGCCCCAAGGCAACGCTGAACGAGTTGTATCGCGACGACGAGAAATGGAGCACGATGCTGCGCGGGATTGCCGGCGGTACCGCGGAGTGGTTCGCAGTCGCCGAGGCGCTGCGTCCGGCGGCAGATGCTCATACGGCAGAAGCGCTCGAGGCAGTCGTCGGCGAGGCACTGCGAACGAACGCCCAGCTGATCCTGTCGAATGCGACGGGACCCTTCTTCCTTGGCACCGTCTGCAAATCGCCCGATCTCGGCGACGAGCGGTTCAACTCGCTGCCCACCGCTCTCGCGGAACTGAATCGGCGTGTCCGCGGGGTCGAACGGGTGCAGGATTCCACACTGGCCCTTGTGCGCACAGACTGCCTGACCCTGCTCCGCGGATCCGAAACCGAACTTCGCCGCTACTTCGAGAAACGCTGAAAGGGCCGGCGTTGTGGAAATCAGTCACCTGCCACCGGGGCACGCTGACCTGATCGATCAGGCCGCGCGCTTGTTGCATGAGGCATTCCTCGGTCGTACGGAGGAGTGGCAGGATCTGGACTCCGCCCGCGAGGAGGTCCTCGTCTCGCTGGCGGCGGACCGGATCAGCAGGGTCGCCGTGGATCACGCGGGCACCGCGATCGGATGGATCGGCGCGATTCCCAGTTATGCCGGCCGTGTCTGGGAGATTCACCCGCTCGTCGTCGCGACGGCGCATCGCCGGCGCGGAGTCGGCCGCGCGCTGGTCGAGGACCTCGAACGCATCGTCGCGCGCCGCGGCGGCCTGACGCTCTGGCTGGGCAGCGACGACGAGAATGCCGAGACGACGGCGGGCGGCGCTGACTTGTACGCCGACGTGCCCGGCGCAATCCGGGATCTGCGAAAGCTGCGGGGTGAGCATCCCTGCGAGTTCTACCTCCGGCTCGGATTCCGGGTCACCGGATTCCTGCCCGACGCCAATGGCCGCGGGAAGCCCGATATCTTTTTCGCCAAACGAGTGGGCGTCAGCGATAGCTCCTCGTCCCCGATAATGAACATATGACGACGCTGCCTTCGGATCTGCAGCAGCTCCTCGATCAGGTCGATGCGGCCGATCGCGCGGGGGCCGCGATTGCGGCCGGCGTCACCGATGAACAGTTTCACTGGCAGCCGTTCGACGGCCGCGGCTGGAGCATCGCGCAGTGCCTCGAGCATCTCGCGGTCATGGACAAGTACTACGCTGCGGCGGTGCGACGCGGCGTCGACGAGGGGCTCCGCCGCGGCCTCCGGCGCACCGGTCCTGGTCGTTCGACGTTCTTCGGGCGCCGATTCATCGCGGCGCAGGAGCCGCCGGTCAAGATGAAGATGAAAGCGCCCAAGGTGGGCCGAACGCCGGAGGACAAGCCGCGCGAGGAGGTCATGCGCGGGTACCGCGAGGCACACCAATACGTGCGCGAGTTAATCCTCGATGCCGCGGACGTCGATCTGACTCGCGCGACGTTTCCGAACCCTTTCATTCCGGTCGTCCGTATGCGGGTCGGCACGGCACTCGCGGTCCTGACGGCGCACGATCGACGTCATCTCTGGCAGGCCGAGCAGGTGAAGCTCGCACCGGGGTTTCCTGCAAGGTAGAAGGTGAAAGGTATCTTTCACCCCTCGACCGGCGTCAGTCCGTAACGCCACGCCAACTTGGATTGATTCGCACGTACAGCGCCTGGTCGCGCGGCTTGCCGTACTTGACGCTGCTGCACTGCAACGTGGCTTCGCGGACGTAGCCGGCTTTCTCGAGCACCCGAATCGATCCCGGGTTGTCGGCGAACGGCAGCGCGAACAGCCGCAGCAGGTTGAGCGTGCTGAACACGTAATCGGTCACCAGAATCAGCGCCTCGCTCGCGATCCCCCGGCGCCAGTACGACTCGCCGAGCCAGTAGCCAATCTCCGCCGAATAGCGCTCGACGTCTGTCCCGCGCACGTAACCAATCGCGCCCGCCGCCGCGCCGTCGACCTCGATGGCGAGATTCGACGCGTCCGAGTTGGCTACCGCGGACTTCAGGAACGGGATCGCGTTCGCGCGGGTGTAGGGATGCGGAAAGCGATCGCGAAGCTGCCGCGCCACGTTGATGTTGTTCGCGTGGCGCACCACGGCATCGACGTCCTCCATCCGCCACGAGCGTACGGTGCAGCGCGTACCGGTGAGGGTCATTACAACAGGCCGCGCCCATGACGCCGGAGCCAGTCCTCGGCCGCCCGGAATCCCGGACACGCCGACTCGACGAGGCGCCAGAACCGGATGGAGTGGTTCTGCTGCTTCAGGTGCATCAGCTCGTGAATCAGGACGTAGTCGCTGACGAACGGCGGCATCTGCACGAGCCGGAAGTTGAGCGCGATTCTGCCCGTGCGTGAGCAGGATCCCCAGCGAGATTGCTGATTGCGAATCGTCACGCCGTGGACGGTCAGCCCGAGGTTCCCCGCGAGCTCGCGGAGCCGCGCGCCCAGCTCCTCTCGGGCGAGCTGCCGCAGATCGCGTTGAATGTGCGCCCGAAGATCGACCGCCTCGGACGGAATGGCCACAGACCGATCGCCGTAGTGAGCGAACTGCCGCCTGCCTGATCGTTCGATCCGGATGATGACGGGCTCACCGCGGAGCCACATCGTGGCGCCGGCAGTCCACACAGGCGTCACATACGCCGCCCGTACGCGCGCCCGCTCTTCCTCCAGCCACGCTGCGTGACGTTCGAGGAAACGCTGTGCCTCGGCGCGGGATCCGCCGCGTGGCACGGTCACGCGCACCCGGCCATCGGGGCGCACGCGGAGGATGTACTTCCGCGCGCGGCGCGTGCGGACGAACTCGATCGCCGGCGCCGCAGCATCCGGGGGCCGCGTGATCAGAAACGGAAGATCGAGCTGCGCGGGCACGAGAAGATGATAACGAAAGCCGAGTAACCGCGGAAAAGGCGAAAAAGGGGGCTGGCACCTTTCGGACGAAGGTGCCAGCCCCCTTTTACGTGGCACGCCTCTTGACTAAACGCTGGATATGCCACGACCACCTCGAATAATTCCGGACGGAATTCCTCAACACGTCGTCAACCGCGGTAACCAGCGCGCAACAATATTTTCCGACTCGGCCGATTACCTCGGGTTCCTTGCAGCGATGGCAAAGGCAGCCGAACAGACGACCGTCCGGCTTATGGCGTATTGCCTGATGCCAAATCACTGGCACCTTGTGCTGTGGCCGTTTGTTGGTCGCGAGATCTCCCGGTACGTTCAGCTTGTGATGAACGACCACATTCACGATCTGCAGCAGCGTCACGGGACGAGCGGCACTGGGCACATCTATCAGAGCCGGTTCAAGAACTCTCACATCCTCACAGAACGCCGGTTCGTGAATGTCTGCCGGTACGTTGAGGCGAATCCGTTGTGCGCAGGATTGGTCAACCGGGCGGACGACTGGGCGTGGTCCAGTCTGACCAGATCAGGCCCGGCCGAAGGTATCAACCTCTTGTCGCCCTGGCCATTTTCCCGCCCGAAGGGATGGCTTGCGGAGGTGAATCGTCCTCAGGCCAACAAGATCCAGCGCGAGATCGAGCGAGCGGTTGAACGACGATCGAAGGGTCAACGCGTGGTTGCCGCGAGCCGTTAGCCCAGCCGAAAAAGGGGGCTGGCACCTTCCCGGCGAAGGTGCCAGCCCCCTTTTCTTAGGCAACGCCAGCGGCCTTGGTTCCGTCCAACGGCTGGGAAAAGGAGACGCCATGAACGTGAAATCAGGCAGCCGGTGGACGCGGATCTGCGTGTTTGGTGCAGCGGTCGCGCTGGCGGGGTCGAGCGCAACTGCGCAGCGCGGCGCGTCGAACAACGACTGGTGCGCGGGCGAGAACTGGGGCAGCGACCGCGAGGGGGTCTGCGAAGTGCGTGACTACACGCTGCCTGCGGCCGGCGCGACGCTCAGCGTTGACGCATCGCCGAACGGAGGCATCAACGTCGCGGGTGAATCGCGGGGCGACATACTCGTTCACGCGCGCGTCGTCGCGACGGCTGATACCGAAGACGAGGCTCGCGCCATTCTGTCGCGCGTGCAGATTGTCGCCACGGCGGATCGCGTCGAAGCCAACGGCCCGCGGGGCCTTGGCCGCCACGAAGGGTGGCATGTCAGCTACCGCTTGCAGGCGCCGCCGCAGACGCCGCTCTCGTTGAAGACGACGAACGGCGGCATCAGCGTCGACAACATTACCAACCGCGCTGAGCTTCAGACCACGAACGGCGGGCTGAAGCTGTCGCATATCGCCGGCGATATCGAAGGTCGCACCACGAACGGCGGCATCGACGTCACGCTCGACGGCACGACCTGGCAGGGGAACGGACTCAATCTCGAGACGACGAACGGCGGCGTGAAGTTGAACGTGCCGGACAACTACAACGCGCATCTCGAGACCGGCACGACGAACGGCCGCGTCAGCATCGACTTTCCGGTGAACGTGCAGGGCACTCTGGGACGTTCACTCTCGACGGACCTGGGCAGCGGTGGCGCGACAATCCGGGTGCGGACGTCGAACGGCGGCGTCAGAATCTCGAGGCGGTAAGCGCCTCCGCCGGCGCGCGATTCGGACCGGCTACGGCGAGGCCTCGCCGAAGCCGCGTCGCGGCGAAGGCGGGGGATGCGGGATCGTTAGAGATACTTCCGCATCCAGCCGAAGACCGCATCGTGCCACACGCGGCTGTTGAGCGCTTTCAGCACAAAGTGGCCTTCGTCCGGAAACACGAGGGCCTCGCCGGGCACGCCGTTACGCCTCAGCACGGTGAACAGCTGCAGCCCTTGATCGACGGGCACGCGGAAATCCAGCTCGTTCGTGATGACCAGGGTCGGCGTGCGGATGTTGTGTGCGTACAGATGGGGCGACCACTTGGCAAACTGCGCACGCGCCTTCGGATCCCATGGCCGACCGCCGAACTCCCATTCGGTGAACCACAGTTCTTCGGTCGCCATGCTCATCGACTCGAGGTTGAAGACGCCGTCGTGAGTGACCGCCGCCTTGAAGCGATTCGTGTGGCCGAGGATCCAGTTGACCGCGTAGCCGCCGTAGCTCGCGCCGGCGATTCCGAAGTGCTGTGAGTCGGTGAACGGCATCTTCGACACCGCGGCAACCACGGCATCGATGTCGCTCATCGCCCGGCCGGCCCAGTCGCCGCTGATCTGATCGACGAAAGTCTGGCCGAACCCGAACGAGCCGCGCGGATTCGGCGCCGCAATCACCCAGCCTTGCGCCGCCCACAACGACGGGTTCCACCGCGTGGACCACGCGTCTTCCCATGCGCCCTGCGGACCACCGTGGATGAGAAACACCACCGGATACTTCTTCGCCGGATCGAAGCCGGGAGGTTTGATCAACCAGTACTGGATCTTCCGGCCCGCCGGCGTCGCCGCGGTCAGGCTCTGAGGCTCCGAGAAGGTCACGTCCTTCAGCCATCCCGCGTTCTCATGGGTCAGCGCTCTGACGTCCTTGCCGTCAGCCGCGACGCGAAACACATCGGGGGGTGCCGTCAGCGTCGATTTCGAGAAGACGACAAATCCGGAAGCCGGTCGGGCGGCGGAAATCGACCCGCCCTGAAGAACGTGGACAGGCGCTCCTCCCGACGTTGCGACGCTGAAAAGATCTTCACGCCCCTCCTGCGCCGCGGTAAACCAGATCGACATGCCGTCCGGTGACAAGGCGTAGTCACCGACCGAAATGTCGGGCGTGGTGAACAGCGTTCGCTTCGTCCCCGTTTCCCGATCGTAGGCGTCCAGATACCATCGATCGGATTCAAAGCCAGGGCGCCTCTGCGCGCGCACGAAGATCGTCCGCCCGTCGCGTGAGTACAGCGGCTGAAGATCGGAGGCGGGGTTCGCGGTGATCTTCCTCGCTTCACCGCCGGTCGCAGCGACCACCCAGACATCGTGGTTCGTCGTCCAGGCTTCCTTATCTCCACCCTCGTGGCTGGAGACAAATGCGACCTCGCGACCGTCAGGAGAGAACGCGATCGCGGCGTCTTCCTGCTGCCCCGGAGGCGAATCGTAGTCGCCCGGCGTCACGTCGAGCGTGTTCCCGGTCGTCGCGTCCGCGACGAACACGTGGTGTCTGATGTTCTCGCGCCACTCGTCCCAGTGGCGAGACAGCAGCCGCGTCAGGCGGCGTACCTTGACGGGGTTCTTCTCCGCCTCGTCGCTCTTGCGCTTGTTACACGCGTCGTCGGTGCACTCAGGATAGACGTCGGACACGAATGCGACGCGGCTGCCGTCGCCCGAAAAGACGAGGGGAGGCTGCACACCCATCGACAGGTTCGTCACCTTACGCGCTCCGCCGCCGTTTGCATCGGCCACGTACACCTGCGGCGCACCGTCGCGCGACGAGATGAACGCGATACGGCGCCCATCCGGTGAGTAGCGCGGCGTGTTCTCGCTCGACTCGCCGCCGATCAGCTCCTTGGCGCCTGAGGCCCCATCGGCCGCCACGCTCCAGATGTCCGCATTCCGCTCGCCGGTCTTGCCATCGGTGGTCGTCCGTACGAACAGGACGCGCGTGCCGTCGGGCGAGAGTTGAGGATCGCTGACCCGGATGGCGGTAATGAGGTCATCGATCGCCATCGGACGCCCGCTCGCGGCGCGGCCGGATGACTGGGACCCGATCGCGATTGCCAGCGCAGCAACCAGAGCGAAAGCGCAACGCATCTACCACCTCAAGAGCGGCCGCCCATTCGGCGTGCCTGGCCACGGAATGGACGCGAACATCGCGACCAGCGCCAACCCGAAAAAGATCGCGGCGAGCCTGCGGCGGCGGGACGGATCGGTTTTACGCATCCGCGCACGGCAGACGTGCGCCAGCGCGAGCGCGATGACCATGCCAAAGATGTGCTCGACCGCCCAGAACCGCAGGCCGGAGGATTTCATGGCGGCACCGATGTCACGAAACGCCTCGTGCGTGATCGGACTCAGCCACGCATAAAGCAACAGCCCGATCAGCACCTGCAGGTCGAGCAGCATCACGAACCAAAAGCCCACGCGATCGTCGGTCGCGGTCCAGGGGCGCCGGCCACCGCTGATTGCGCGGGCGAAGGCGGCCACTCCTGCGATCACGACGAGCCATCGGAGCCAGGAATGCAGCGTGAGAATTGTGAGATATAGCATCAGCGGCTCAGGAGAGCGGCGATTTCGGCGACCGTGGTCTTGCCCGCATCGCTGGCGTACCACGCTTCGAGCTGATCGTGAAGCGGCTTCTGCATCGTGACTTTCTGCTGTTCGAGAAACCAGGATTGGGTGGCTGTCGGACGTTCGGTCCAGGCGGCGATGAACCGGCCGTCTTCGCCGAGGATGGCAATCGTTGGAGTTGCGGCGCGTCCGTCTGGCGTCTTATGGGCTTCCATAATCGGCTGTCCGCGAGTTGGATCGAGCACCCGCAGCTGCAACCGTTCGGGGACGGCGTCGGCGAGTCGGGCGACATACGGGATTGTATTCGTGGAATCGAAGCAGTAGTCGGCCGCGACAACCAATATGCGGCGGCGATCGGGAAGCGCGCGCATGCGTGTAATCAGATCCGCCGAGACCGTCGCGTCGTTGTAGTGCGCGCGCCACTCCTCGCGGCGTGCGCGCACCTGATCCAGGAACTCTGCGAACGTGATCCCCTGCGCGTACAACGCGCCGTAGTTGACCTCGTCACGCGCCGGTCCGGCGACTGCCAAGGCGCAGGCGCAGGCAGACGCGCCGAGGAAGACGAGGAGCCAGCGCGTGAACGGCGGCATCGATGGATTCTAGCGCACCCCGGTCCGTGCCGCGGTTCGCGCCGCGGTTCAAGCGGATGCGGCCGCCCACACGGCTACCGCGACGACCCAGCCGCTCAGCGCATCAATCGCGTAGTGATACCGCCCGTACACAGCACCGGCGGAGACCGCCAGCGCCGCAAGCATCATCATCACCACCACCGGCAGGGGCGCGTTGGTGACGAGCAGCGCCGCGGCAACCGCCTCCGCCGCGTGACCGCTCGGGCAGGTGTTCACGCGGATGCTCGTGGACCCGAGCAGCCGGAGATTGAATCTTCGCAACGTTGAACGCCACGGATCCCCTTCCTCGAGTGCGCGAGGCGGACGCGTCTGAATCCAGGGCAGCAGCCCGAAGCAGAAGAAGTCCGTGACCAGGATGACCGTCCAGAACCGATCGCGGTCAATCGACTCCGCCGGCGTCGTCATTACATGAATGAGCAACGCGAGTGGAACGAGCCCGTATACGGCGGCGTAAGCGAATTCCAGGAGCTCGGCCACCACCCTGGGAATCGACGCGGCCGTGGCGCGAACCCGGAGCGTCGAATCGAACCGGCGCAGGAGAGACTCGAGACGCGGCATGGGAGCTCGAAACAGCAGGCCGGTCGTCCAGTAGCCGAGCAGAAGCACGAACGCGGGCAGAAACAGAAAGCGGCCGATGACGTCGGTGCCCGGAAGTGACGCGGACCAGAAGACGATCGCCAGGCCGGCAATGCCGCCGCATCCGCTCAGCATGCGCGCGCGGCGGGTCAACCCGGGCAGCAGCAGAACGCAGGCGAGGGTATAGGCAAGGAAAGCCAGGCTCGCCAGTTCCCAATGGCAGAATCCGTACGGCATGCGTCACCTGGTAAGGCGTTGAAACGCCTGCGGCGGGCTCATCCGACAGCGCACCGTAGATCGGAACGGGGTCCTATAATGTGCGCGCCCGATGCGCAACCTCGTTCTCAAGCTTCATATCTACGCCGGTCTGCTCACTTTCACACAGCTGATGATTTACGGCTTCGCTGGGCTCGCCGCGACGGCACAGACCGCCGCCGAGCGGCCGAAAGTGCCGCACACGATCCGGCACACGACCTTTACGCCGCCGCCCTCCGTGCCCGACAAGGAGATCGCCGACGCCGTCTATCGCGAACTGAAACTGCCGCTCACTCGGCCGATGCCCCTGTTCGCGATCAAGCGCAACGCCGACAACGACCTGCAGCTCGATTTCTACAACATCAACGGCATCTACCGTGTCGTCGTGCTCGAACGTGAAAACCGGCTGCGCATCGAGGAGATTCGCAACAGCCTCGCGATCTTCCTCGAGGACATGCACGCGACCACGATGAATGATCCGGAGGCACCGCGGCTACTCCGCATCTGGGCGTTCTACAACGAGCTCGCGATGTGGTGTCTGCTGACCTTCGTGGTGTCGGGGTTGTATCTATGGCTCAGCGCGCAGGCGCGCACGTGGTGGGCCTGGGGCTCATTCGCCGCAGGCACGATGACTTTCGCAGTGCTGTGGATGGCATTCCGCTGATGTACACAACGATCCGAAGTATTCACCTCCTTCTCGCCTCGTTCAGCCTTCCCTTTCTCGTCATGTACGGCGTCAGTGCCGTGCAGATGAGCCACAACAGCTGGTTCCAGATGAAGCCGACGGTTCAGGAACGCGACCTCCCGCTGGCGCCTGGACAGACGGACGGACGCGCGATCGCGCGGGACGTCATGGACCGCGAGCGGACAATCAAAGGTGAAATCTCGAACGTGCAGACGAGCGCCGCCACTGTGTCGATGCGCATCGTCGTGCCGGGGACGGTGCACGAGGTGAAGTACAACGCCGCGTCCGGCATCGCACACGTGAAAACGAGCGTCGCGGGGGTAATGGGCATGCTGAACCGGCTCCACCACTGGGCCGGGTTCTATCGCGAGCCGCTCTCGGCGAAAGTCTGGGCGCTCGCGGTGGCGATCGTCTCAACGGCGCTGTTGCTGGTCGGCGCCACGGGCATCTACATGTGGTTTACCCGCCGTCCCGAGCGGCGCATCGGGCTCGCGCTGCTGACGATCAACGTCGTGTTCGCGGTCACGATCATGGTGATGCTGCGCCGCGGCGCTCCATAGTGGTCGCAGCGATGGATTACTTGGCGTGCAGCTTCAGCGCGTCCAGCGCCCACATGCCACGGCCATACGTCGAGATCACGATCAGGTTGTCTCTCGGCTGATACTGGAGATCCGAGACCTGCACCGACGGCAGATTGCCGCCGAGCACGTTCCAGCGCTTCCCGCCGTCCACCGAAACGAACGCGCCGAAGTCGGTGCCGACGTACAGGATGTTCGGGTCGGTCGGATCTTCGCGAATGACGTTCACCGAGCCCGCCGGAATGTTGTTGACGATGCTCGTCAAGGTTTTGCCGAAGTCGGTGGACTTGAAGAGGTAGGGGGCGAAGTCGTCGTCTTCGCGCCCCCGCTGGGTGATGTAGACCGTGCCGTCCGCGTGCTGGGACGGCACCACGCGCGAGACCCATTTGCGTCCGCGCAGTCCGGCTGTCAGGTCGGCCCATGTTTTCCCGTCGTCCATCGTGACATGCAGTTGCCCGTCGTCGGTCCCTGCGTACAGCAGCCCCGGCTTTCGTGGTGATTCGGCCAGCGCGACGATCGTCTGATAGGGGATCTCGGCCGCGCTGCGGCGCAGCATCTTCGCGGGATCGTTGTCGGTGAGGTCGCCACTGATCTTCGTCCAGTTCGCGCCGCGATCGATCGAACGGAAGACGTACTGGAATCCTGCATACACCGTCGACGGCTTGTGAGGAGAGACGATGATCGGCGCCATCCACTGCGCGCGGAGCTCCTCGTCGGTCGGGCGGATCGGCGTCGTGCGCCGGGGTTCGCCGGGGGTCGTCCGTCCTCGGGCTGCCGCGCCGTTGTCGTCTGCGGCGCCACGACCGCGGCGCGGCGGCGGCGGGATGCTCTGATCGTCGCGCGTGAAGTTTCCGTAGAAGCCGTGGGAGTACACGAGGTTCGGATTCTCCGGATCGACCGCGTGGTACGATCCTTCGCCGCCTGGCGCAGCGCTCCACTCCACCGCGGGTATGCGATCGCGGCCGGCGCTCAGATCCATCCTGCCACGGCGGCTGCCGATGTCCTGGATCGAGCCGTACGCCCAGGCCGGCGTGCTGTTATCGAGCGTGACGTTGTAGAACTGGGAGCCCCCGGCCGACATCGCGAATTTCCAGGTCGCGCCGGCGTCCGAGGACATGTAGAAGCCGCCGTCGTTGGCGCTGTAGAGGCGCGACGGGTTCGCGGGATCGATCCACAGGCCGTGATGATCACCGTGGAGGCCACGCAGCGCCGAAAACGTCTTGCCCCTGTCGTGCGATACGTTCAGGGCCAACCCGAGCGTGTAGATCGTCTTGTCGTCCTTCGGATCGACGCGAATCTGGCCGAACACCCACCCGTACGTCCCGGAGTGCCCCGACATGAAGGGGGTCGAATCCGAGACCTTTCGCCAGGTGGCTCCGCGGTCGTCCGTGCGGTAGATCTCGGCCGCCTTGATTCGCGACTCGAGTACGGGCCGCTGGTACGCGTCGCGCTCCCCTTCGCGCGGCGGCGTTCCTGGCTCGTAGCTGTCGACGAAGGCGTAGAGCACGCCCGGGCTCGAGCGCGCGACATCGATGCCGATGCGGCCACGATACTGCGGCGGCGGAAGACCCCTACTGACGTCAGCCCAGGTGGTGCCGCCGTCAGTCGTCTTCCAGATGCTGCTCTCGCTGTATCCGGGCTCGACTCGCGGATCGCTCCACTTGCGCCTGATCCGCTGCCACGTCGCTGCGTACAGCGTGTTGGAATCGGCGGGATCCATCACCAGATCGATGGCGCCGGTGCGCGGGCTGCGATACAGCACCTTCTTCCACGTCCGTCCGCCATCGGTGGTCTTGAACACGCCACGATTCTCGTTGTCCGTCCACTCGTGCCCGGAGGCGGCGACGTAGACGATGTCCGAGTTGGACGGATGCACGACAATCCGCGCGATCGTTTGCGTGTCGGCCAGCCCCATGTGCGCGAACGTACGGCCCGCGTCGGTGGACTTGTAGACGCCGACGCCGGGCATCGACGCGCGGAAGATGTTGGCTTCTCCCGTGCCGACCCAGACAACGCCGGGGCTCGCGGGGGCGACCGCGATGTCGCCGATGCTCGTCGACGGAAAGTTCTCGAACAGCGGTTGCCACGTCGCCCCGTTGTCGTCGGTCGCCCACACGCCGCTGGTCGCATAGGCCGCGTAAATGCGGCGGGCGCCGCCGCCGTCCGCGACGGCGATATCGGTGGCCCGGCCGCTGATGTTCGTCGGCCCGACGGACTGCCATTTCACGCCCGCATACGGCGAATCCGTCTGCATCTTTCGATAGGTGTCGTATGCGGTGCGAAGATATTCAGCGTCGGCCGGCCGCGGCGCCTGAGCGCCCGTCGTGACGGCGATGAATAAAAGAGTCGCGGCGCTAACGGTTCGGATAACTATTCTCATGGCTCATGTGTATCGATCGGGTCGATGATGACCTTCTCCCTCGTCGTCTTTGATCTGGATGGCACGCTGGTGGATTCTAGCGTTGACCTTGCAAATGCCGTCAACGCGCTGCTCGGCGACTTCGGTGCCGCGCCGATTCCTGTCTCTGACGTCACCGCAATGGTGGGCGAAGGGGCCGCGGTGCTCGTTCGCCGCGCGCTGGCGGCCCGGGGGCTGGATCCGGGCACGCCTGGCGTGCTCGATCGCTTCCTCGCCCACTACGATCCCCACCTGCTCGACAACACAAAACCGTATCCCGGAATGGTCGAAACGCTTCAGCAGCTTTCGGCGCGCGTGCCGCTCGCCGTTCTCACGAATAAACCGGCGCGCGCGACCGATCTGATGCTCGCTGGACTCGGGCTGCGCCAATATTTTCGCGAGGTCATCGGCGGCGACACGCGGTGGGGCCGCAAGCCCACGCCAGCGGGGCTGTTGCATCTCTGCGACGCCGCCGGTGCCGCACCGGCGGAAACGCTGCTCGTCGGCGATTCAGCCGTCGATCTCGCGACGGCGCGTAACGCTGGCGCCCGTATTTGCCTCGCGCGTTATGGCTTTGGTTATCGATTCAGCGGCAGTGAATTCGAGGGGAACGAGCAGTTCATCGATTCACCAGCCGCGCTCGTGCGGCTGGTCGAGGAATCGCCGTAATTGCCACGATTGCCAGAATCGCCGTAATTAAGATTCAGGGAACGAAATTCTGGCAATTTTGGCAATTATGCCAATCGTGGCAATTCACCGTTCGTATGATTCCCGCCGCGCTGACGCCGACTGCTTGATCAGAAACCGCGACGGGTCGCTCCAGAACATCTGGCGCGCCTCGACGAGAGACGACGCTCCGCCATAGCTGATCGACGAGCAGACGTGTTTGATCATGTCGCGGACGATCGGCCTGACGGATCCGCGCGACGGCACGCTGATCTCCATGCCTTCGGCGCCGATCGCCTCCAGCTCCACTTTGTCGGCATCCTCGACATCGAGCCGATCCCGAATCGCGGTCAGCGAGGCCATGCCGCGGAGCACTTTGAAGGGCACCTTGACGGTCTTCTGCGACTCGGGCAGCAGCACCGACTTGTGCACCACTTCGCCAGGCGCCTCGTCGGTGCCGGCAAACGCGCTGCCGAGCATCACGCAGTCGCCGCCGAACAGCAGCGCCTCGAAGATCGCGCCGTGGCGGCGGACGCCGCCGTCGGCGATGAGCGCAACATCGGAGTCGCCCAGGGCGAGCCGGCACTCGACCAGCGCCTGCACCTGGGGAACGCCGAAGCTGGTGGTGATTCGAGTGGTGCAGCCGCCGCCCGGGCCGATGCCGACTTTGATCCCGTCAGCGCCGAGATCGAGGAGGAACTTCGCCCCTTCGGCGGTCGCGACGTTCCCGGCGATCAGCTCGAAATCGCCGAACCGCTTGCGGAACTGCTCGATGGCGCGCTCCATCACGACCGAGTGGCCGTGCGCGATGTCGATCACGAGCACGTCGACTTCGGCACGAATCAGCTCCGCCGCGCGCTCGAGGTAATCTCCGGTTGCCCCGATCGCCGCGCCGACGCGCAGCCGGCCGTGGCTGTCGCGCGTGGCGAACGGCATCCGCCGCTGACGGACGAGGTCGCGCGCGGTGATCAGCCCCAGCAGCGTGCCGTCCCTCGCGACGAGCGGCAGCTTCTTGATTTTCCGCTCCACCATCAGCCGCTCGGCGGCGTCAGGCTCGATCACCCCCTCGTGCGTGACGAGCGTGCCAATCGGCGTCATGCGATCCGACACGTGCGAACCCTGGCGCGCGACGAACCGCATGTCGCGCTCGGTGAGCAGCCCGACGAGGCGCTGCCGGTCGTCGACCACGACGAGGGTGCCGATGCGTTTCCTGGCCATCAGCGCCGCGGCCTCCTCGAGCGACGCCGTGGGAGCGATGCTCGAGGGATCCTTGATCACGCCGTGCTGCGTGCGCTTGACGATCTCGACCTCGCGGACCTGCGGCTCGATCTCGCCGGCACGGAACCCGCGATCGATCACGCCGAGCCCGCCTTCTTCAGCCTGCACGATGGCCATCGGCGCACGGGTGACGGTGTCCATGTTGGCCGAGACAATCGGGCGTTTCAGCGTGATCCGCCGCGAGATGCGCGACGAGAGATCGATCGTCGACGGGTCACGCCGCGCCAGCACGCTACGCTGCGGCGAGAGGATGAAGTCGTCGAACGTGCACCCGCGTGCGGCGTCGTGCACCATTCGTCCGGCCGCGGGATCGATGCGGGGGAATGCGGACATGGGGACATGTTACTGGGATCTTCGCTGTCCGTTACGGGGGCTTCGCTGACCGTTGGGAACTGACGCTCTTCGTTGGCGGCTTCGCTGTCCGTTAGGTTGGCTTCGCTGTCCGTCACGGCGACTTCGCGGTCCGTTCTGGCTTCTTCGCTGTCCGTCGGGAGGCTTCGCTGGCCGTCACGGCGACTTCGCTGGCCGTTCTGGGGTCTTCGCTGGCCGTCACGGTGACTTCGCTGTCCGTTACGTTGGCTTCGCTGTCCGTCGGGAGGCTTCGCTGGCCGTCACGGCGACTTCGCTGGCCGTTCTGGGGTCTTCGCTG
>Ga0070670_100000535_pt1 | contig 30434 bp, 28 predicted proteins | sample KBSS63metaG_FD_64665 | JGI IMG/M metagenome (GOLD analysis project Ga0070670, IMG submission 64665) | Switchgrass rhizosphere microbial communities from Kellogg Biological Station, Michigan, USA - KBS S6-3 metaG | ecosystem: Host-associated > Plants > Roots > Rhizosphere > Soil ... | reverse complement strand
TCGAGATTGTGCTCGATGACGACGACCGAATTGCCCTGGTTGACGAGCTCGTGCAGCATCTCCAGCAGCTTGGCGACATCGTGGAAATGCAGGCCGGTCGTCGGTTCGTCGAGAATGTAGAGCGTGCGCCCGGTCGAGCGCTTCGACAGTTCCTTGGCGAGCTTGACGCGCTGCGCCTCGCCGCCCGACAGCGTGTTTGCCTGCTGGCCGACCTTGATGTAGCCGAGGCCGACATCCTTCAGCGACTGCAGCTTGTCGCGCACGGCCGGAACCGCAGCAAAGAAATCGACGCCTTCCTCGACCGTCATGTCGAGCACGTCTGCGATCGACTTAGACTTGAAGGTGACGTCGAGTGTCTCGCGGTTGTAGCGCTTGCCGTGGCAGACGTCGCAGGTGACGTAGACGTCGGGCAGGAAGTGCATCTCGATCTTGATGACGCCGTCGCCCTGGCAGGCCTCGCAGCGGCCGCCCTTGACGTTGAACGAAAAACGCCCCGGCTGATAGCCGCGTGCCTTGGCTTCCGGCAGCCCGGAGAACCAGTCGCGGATCGGCGTGAAGGCGCCGGTATAGGTGGCAGGATTCGAGCGCGGGGTGCGGCCGATCGGCGACTGGTCGATGTCGATCACCTTGTCGATATGCTCGAAGCCGTCGATCCGGTCGTGCTCGGCCGGCGTTTCGCGCGCACCCATGACGCGGCGAGCGGCGGACTTGTACAGCGTCTCGATCAGGAAGGTCGACTTGCCGCCGCCCGATACGCCGCTGACAGCGGTAAAGACGCCGAGCGGGATCGAAGCGGTGACATTCTTCAGGTTGTTACCCCTGGCACCAACGACCTTGATCTCCTTGCCCTTCTTCGGCTTGCGCCGCTCGGAAGGCACGGGAACGCCGAGATCGCCGGAGAGATAGCGACCGGTCAGCGAATTCGGATTGGCCATGATCTGCTGCGGCGTGCCGTGGGCGATGACCTCGCCGCCATGGATGCCGGCCGCAGGGCCGATGTCGACGACATCGTCGGCCTGCATGATCGCATCCTCGTCATGCTCGACAACGATCACCGTGTTGCCGATGTCGCGCAGATGCTTCAGCGTCTCCAGCAGCCGGGCATTGTCGCGCTGATGCAGACCGATCGACGGCTCGTCGAGGACGTAGAGCACGCCCGTCAGGCCGGAGCCGATCTGCGAGGCAAGCCGGATGCGCTGGCTTTCGCCGCCCGAGAGCGTGCCGGAATTTCGCGACAGGCTCAGATATTCGAGCCCGACATCGTTGAGGAAGCGCAGCCGGTCGCGGATTTCCTTGAGGATGCGCACGGCAATCTCGTTCTGCTTCGACGTGAAGATCGCCGGCAGTGTCTCGAACCAGTCGCGGGCATTGCGGATCGACATTTCCGACACCTGGCTAATGTGCAGCGTGGCGATTTTTACCGCCAGCGCTTCCGGCTTCAGGCGATAGCCATGGCAAACCGGGCAAGGTGCCGCCGACATGTAGCGCTCGATCTCCTCGCGGGCCCAGGCGCTGTCGGTCTCCTTCCAGCGGCGCTCGAGGTTCGGAACGATGCCTTCGAAATTCTTGTGGGTCGTGTAGGCGCGGGCGCCATCGGCGTACTGAAACTCGATCTTGTCTTCCGTGCCGTGCAGGATGACGTCCTTGGCCTTTGCCGGCAGCTCGTTCCAGCGGCTGGAGAGCTTGAAACCATAATGCTTGCCGAGCGCTTCCAGCGTCTGGTTATAATAAGGAGAGGTCGATTTTGCCCAGGGCGCGATGGCGCCGTCACGCAAGGTGCGCTCGTGTTCCGGCACGATCATGTCCGGATCGATCTTCTGCAGGGAGCCCAGCCCGTCGCAGGAAGGGCAGGCACCGGCCGGATTGTTGAACGAGAACAGCCGCGGCTCGATTTCCGGAATGGTGAAGCCGGAGACCGGGCAGGCGAATTTCTCCGAGAACAGCACCCGCTCATGCGTCTCGTTGAGTGACTTGTTGGCTGAACCGCCAGCCGAAGTTTCCTCGGGCGGCAGCGGCTTGTCGGCGAATTCCGCGACGGCAAGGCCATCCGCGAGCCGCAGCGACGTCTCGAAACTGTCTGCCAGACGCGATGCGACGTCCTCGCGCACGACGATGCGGTCGACGACGACGTCGATGTCGTGCTTGTACTTCTTGTCGAGCGCAGGTGCGTCGGCGATCTCGTAGAACTGGCCGTCGATCTTGACGCGCTGAAAACCCTTTTTCATGAGCTCGGCGAGCTCTTTCTTGTATTCGCCCTTCCGGCCGCGCACCAGCGGCGCCAGGATATAAAGCCGTGTACCGTCGCCGAAGGCCAGCACCCGGTCGACCATCTGGCTGACCGTCTGGCTCTCGATCGGCAGTCCGGTAGCGGGAGAGTAGGGAACGCCGACGCGCGCAAACAGCAGGCGCATGTAGTCGTAAATTTCCGTGACAGTGCCGACCGTCGAGCGCGGGTTGCGCGAGGTCGTCTTCTGCTCGATGGAGATCGCCGGCGACAGCCCGTCGATCTGGTCGACATCGGGCTTCTGCATCATCTCGAGAAACTGGCGCGCATAGGCCGACAGGCTTTCGACATAGCGTCGCTGGCCTTCCGCATAGATCGTATCGAAGGCGAGCGACGACTTTCCGGAGCCGGAAAGGCCGGTCATGACGATCAGCTTGTTGCGCGGCAGATCGATGTCGATACCCTTGAGGTTGTGCTCGCGCGCACCCCGGATGGAGATGGTTTTCAGTTCGCTCATCGTTTTTCCGCTAATTCCTGTTCAGCCCTTATCTAGTGATGCCGGCTGGCGAGTCGAGGTTGAAATGCGACTCTCAGTCCGCTTTTCGATTCGGTTGACAAAATGATAGCTGCTGGCTAGAACAAAGAAAGAACAAAATTCCTTGTGGATGACGTCCGCTTAGATCGCACCGGGCGGCAACGATGGTTTAAGGTGCGTGCAATTGGGTTCCAAAGGCCGCCAATGGCGCGGCGAGCAGGGTGATTGGTATGGCGGGCAGCGTAAACAAGGTAATTCTGATCGGGAACCTCGGAGCTGATCCGGAAATCCGCCGGACCCAGGACGGCCGCCCGATCGCCAACCTCAACATCGCGACATCGGAAACCTGGCGCGACAAGTCGTCCGGCGAGCGCAAGGAAAAGACAGAGTGGCACCGTGTGGTGATCTTCAACGAAGGTCTCTGCAAGGTGGCCGAGCAGTATCTGAAGAAGGGCGCCAAGGTTTACATCGAAGGTGCGCTGCAGACCCGCAAGTGGACGGATCAGGCCGGCATTGAAAAGTACTCGACCGAAATCGTCCTGCAGGGCTTCAACTCGACGCTGACGATGCTCGACGGTCGCGGTGAAGGCGGCGGCGAAGGCGGCGGTCGCGGCATGCAGCGCAGCGGCGGCGGTGGCGGCAATGATTTCGGCGGCGGCGGTTCGGGCTATGGCGACGACTATAACCAGTCCTCGTCTTCCGGGCGCGGCGGTTCTGCAAATAATAGCAGCTCCGGCGGCGGAAACTTCTCGCGCGATCTCGACGACGACATTCCTTTCTGAAATAGAATTTTCCCCATGCGCCCGGTTGTCGGGCGCATGAGCCGGATACCGGCTCACCAAGGGGGACTTTAACCTATGTCAGAAGCTGCTCTACCTAGAAACCCGTCGACCTGGCGGCGCGTCTTGGCTTTTATCCTTGACTTGATCACTGCTTTTTTCGTTATTGGCTACATCGTTGCTGCAGCCACCGGTGGCACGACCGATGACGGCTTCCAGCTCAATGGCTGGCCGGCACTCCTGCTGTTTGCCCTTGTGATCGCCTACTTCGTGATCTTCAATCGCTTCTTCGGCGGCACCATCTGGAAGTATATCCTGAAGGCACGCACGTAAGCCGCGCAGCCGTCTGATTTAGCCGATCGCAAAGGCCGCTCGGATCCCGTCGACGACGAACTGGGCGGCCAACGCCGCGAGAATCACCCCCAACAGACGTGTCAGTATGGCTCGCCCCGTCATGCCGAGGAAGCGGTCGAGCCGTTCGGCGATCAACAGGGCGGCAAATGTGAGTGCCAGGCAGGCCGCAATGACGACGATCAGTTGCGAGCGGTCGATGGAGCTCTGCATGGATCCGGAGAGCAGGATCGTCGCCGAGATGGCACCCGGTCCGGCAATCAGCGGCAGGGCCAGTGGGAAGACCGAGATATTGTGGATGTGATCGCGGGTGATCGCCACCTCGGCGGTCTTCTCCTTGCGATCCTGGCGTTTTTCGAAAACCATTTCGAACGCGATCCAGAACAACAGCAGGCCACCGGCAATCCGGAAGGCGCCGATCGAAATGCCGAGCACGCCAAGCACGCTCGCTCCGAAAAGAGCGAAGGCAGCCAGGATGCCGAAGGCTATCAGGGAACCGCGCAGGGCAACCTGGGTCCTTTGGCTGCGGTTCATGCCCGTGGTCAGCGCCAGGAACAGCGGCGCCAGCCCCGGTGGATCGATCGTCACCATCAAAGTGGTGAAGGCGTTGATCAGACTGTCCGCGCTCGCCATAATTCCTCCGATATCGGCATTCTTAACTGACAGGGCGCTTGTCACACGGCGCGTGACGCCACGCAACGCTTCGCCTTCAATAGGTTTTCGCACAGGTCACGGAAATGTGCTATCTAACCCTTCCAAAGCCTAAAAGCCTGTTCAAAACCCTTGGCGAAATTGGCGCGTTTGTCCGCTTTCGGCTATAAATTCCACAGTGATTCTTAAAGAGATCGTGATCTGTTTTGACTGAACAATCCACACCCGGTGGCGGGAAGCTCCCGCCAGGCATCGAGCCAATTTCCATCATCGAGGAAATGCAGCGGTCCTATCTCGATTACGCCATGAGCGTTATCGTCAGCCGCGCACTTCCGGATGTCCGCGACGGTCTGAAGCCTGTTCATCGGCGTATCCTGTTCGGCATGTCCGAACTCGGGATCGACTGGAACAAGAAATACGTCAAATGCGCCCGCGTCACCGGGGACGTGATGGGTAAATACCATCCGCACGGCAACTCGGCGATCTACGACGCGCTGGCCCGCATGGCGCAGGATTGGTCGCTGCGCCTGCCGCTGATCGACGGTCAGGGCAACTTCGGCTCTGTCGACGGCGATCCACCGGCGGCCGAACGCTACACCGAGTGCCGGCTGCAGAAGGCCGCCCACGCGCTGCTCGACGACCTCGACAAGGATACGGTCGACTTCCGCGAGAACTATGACGGTACGCTCAGCGAACCAGTCGTCGTCCCGGCGAAATTTCCGAATCTGCTGGTCAACGGCGCTGGCGGCATCGCCGTCGGCATGGCGACCAACATTCCGCCGCATAATCTGGTGGAAGTGGTCAATGCCTGTATCGCGCTGATCGACGATCCGGCGATCGAGCTTGCCGATCTGATGCAGATCATTCCCGGCCCGGACTTTCCGACAGGCGCCAAGATCCTCGGCCGCGCCGGCATCCGCTCCGCCTACGAGACCGGCCGTGGCTCGGTCATCATGCGCGGCGTCGCGGCCATCGAGCCGATGCGCGGCGATCGCGAACAGATCATCATCACCGAGATCCCGTTCCAGGTGAACAAGTCAACGATGATCGAGAAGATGGCCGAACTGGTGCGCGAAAAGCGCATTGAAGGCATCTCCGACCTCCGCGACGAATCCGACCGTCAGGGCTACCGCGTGGTCGTCGAACTGAAGCGTGATGCGAACGCCGAAGTCATCCTCAACCAGCTCTATCGCTATACCCCGCTGCAGACCTCCTTCGGCTGCAACATGGTGGCGCTGAACGGCGGCAAGCCGGAGCAGATGACGCTGCTCGACATGCTGCGCGCCTTCGTTTCGTTCCGCGAAGAGGTCGTTAGTCGGCGTACCAAATACCTGCTGCGCAAGGCCCGCGACCGTGCCCACGTCTTGGTCGGCCTCGCCATCGCCGTTGCCAACATCGACGAAGTCATCCGTGTTATCCGCCAGGCGCCCGATCCGCAGTCGGCCCGCGAAGAACTGATGACCCGCCGCTGGCCGGCATCGGATGTCGAAAGCCTGATCCGGCTGATCGACGATCCGCGCCACAAGATCAACGAAGACCTGACCTACAATCTGTCGGAAGAGCAGTCGCGCGCCATCCTCGAATTGCGCCTTGCCCGCCTGACGGCCCTCGGTCGCGACGAAATCGGCGACGAACTCAACAAGATCGGCGACGAGATCAAGGACTACCTCGACATCCTGTCGTCGCGCGTCCGCGTTCAGACCATCGTCAAGGAAGAAATGATCGCGGTCCGTGACGAATTCGGCACGCCACGCCGCACCGAGATCATCGATGGCGGCCTCGAGATGGACGATGAGGATCTCATCTCCCGCGAGGACATGGTCGTCACCGTCTCGCATCTCGGCTACATCAAGCGCGTGCCGCTGACCACCTACCGCGCCCAGCGCCGTGGCGGTAAGGGCCGTTCCGGCATGGCGACCCGCGACGAAGATTTCGTCAATCGCCTGTTCGTTGCCAACACCCATACGCCGGTGCTGTTCTTCTCGTCGCGTGGCATCGTCTACAAGGAGAAGGTCTGGCGCCTGCCGATCGGCACGCCGCAGTCGCGCGGCAAGGCACTGATCAACATGCTGCCGCTCGAAAAGGGTGAGCGCATCACCACCATCATGCCGCTGCCCGAAGACGAGAAGTCTTGGGAAAACCTCGACGTGATGTTCTCGACGACGCGCGGCACGGTTCGCCGCAACAAGCTGTCGGACTTCATCCAGGTCAACCGCAACGGCAAGATCGCCATGAAGCTCGAGGAAGAGGGCGACGAAATCCTCTCGGTCGAGACCTGCCAGCCGCCGAACGCCGATCTCAACCTGCAGGGCGACGACGTCCTGCTGACGACGGCGCTGGGCCAGGCGATCCGCTTCCCTGTCGACGACGTCCGCGTCTTTGCCGGCCGCAATTCGATCGGCGTGCGCGGCATCACCATGGCCGATGGCGACCGCATCATCTCGATGACCATCGTCAACCATGTCGACGCCGAGCCATGGGAACGCGCTGCCTACCTGAAGCGCGCCGCCAATGAGCGACGTCTCGCGACCGGCGAGGCCGAAGAGGTGGTCCTGGTCGGCGAAGACATTGCCGAGGAAGAAGGGCAGCTTCCAGAGCATCGTTATGAATTGCTGAAGGCGCGTGAGCAGTTCGTGCTCACCGTGTCCGAAAAGGGCTTTGGCAAACGCTCTTCGTCCTACGAATTTCGCATCTCCGGCCGTGGCGGCAAGGGTATTCGCGCCACCGACACGTCGAAGACGGGTGAGATCGGCGAGCTCGTTGCAGCCTTCCCGGTCGACGAGCGCGATCAGATCATGCTGGTATCGGATGGCGGCCAGCTGATCCGCGTCCCGGTCGGCGGCATCCGTTTCGCCAGCCGTGCCACCAAGGGTGTGACGATCTTCTCGACGGCCAAGAACGAAAAGGTTGTTTCGGTAGAGCGGATCAATGAGCCAGAGGACGATGAGGAGATCGCCGACGTGGTTGCCGAGGATGGCAGCGTGGTTGCGGTGGTAGGTGAAGCCGGCAATGCCGCACCAGAAACCGATGCTCCGGAAGGCGAAGGCGCGGAATAACCCGCGCGACCGATAAGCGAAAAGATGAACCGGGCAGCTTGGGCTGTCCGGTTTTTTTTTGACTGCACAGCTCATCGGCTGGCTTTGGAGGTTTTGCCTCGTCTATCCCGGCGGCGGAGCCGACCCGATTGGCAGCGAAGTCCAGATCACGCTCATAGCCTCCGGTGAGTTGGGCAAGCGGTGGCCCTTGCCGTCGATATATACCCCCAAGACGAAGCTGCCTGCGGGACGGCGGCGGACCTCCAGGTCACGGTATCACAGTTCACGAATCCCCAGCCTGCCTGACGGACATCAACGGCTTCGCGAGCGTGTGCCAGGCGATTTCGCGCATGCTTCGGGTCTGAAGGTGAGCCGCAAAGGGATGCGAGATGGTGGGCCGAAACATTGAATGGTGTGGCATCGTGGTGAACCGCGACGCTCCGTGGTCGGCACCCCGACCTCATCGAAAAGCTATTCGCCGCAAGGCATTGCGTCGCTCGGGGGCATTGGATGGCGGTTTAGGCACTCCGTTAGGCTGCAAGGACAGCGGGGGCGTAGCGAGGACAAGCAGGGCAGCACGGCGGGCATCGATATTACCAACTGCACAAAAGAAAATAGCCAGGCGCTGTGAAGCGTCCGGCTATTGTGGGTGGCATTCAAGGGCGACGAAGTCGGCTCCTCAGAATACCTTGTGCTGCTTGGTGATGTGCTTCATCTCTTCGCTTTCGCGCCGTAGCGCTGAGACCGTCGAGGCCACGGACACGATAAACATGAGGCTGATGACAGCAGTGAGCAATGTCAAAATCGTGAACATGGGGTTGTTTCCTTCTTCGCAACTACGTGCGATCAGATCCTCAATATTGGCTCGCCACGTGGGACTGAGCCGATGCATATGGACCATAGACAGGAGACTGATCGGCCTTCTGGCCATAGAGAGCGACAGTGAAAGCCAGCATGCCGGTGATGACGGTCATCCATACGACGTTGATCAGGATGACTTTGTCTGGCATTGCTTTTTTCCTTGATGTCAAGATGTTCATGTCTGTGTTCCGATCCTATAACGTGTCCTTTGGAAATTGGTTCCGCCGGATATTAAGGGCTGTTTAACTTCAGCTGGCTGAAGCCACCTTGAATAGTCTGTTCATTTACCGTTCATCTTTATGGCAGCCTGACGAAGCTTTGCTGCAACCTCCAGGGCGAGCGCATTCTCCGGCTTGACGGCTGCCTGCGGCCACTCGATTTCGTAGCTGTCGCGAAACAGGTGTGCGAAGATTTCAACGACCAGCGAAACGACGATAGTGGCGGTGACAAGCAGGATCAGCATGACCGTTTGCCTTCGAGTTGAGCGTGAAGGCGAAGCCCTCTGTCCGCCTCCGATGATGAAGCCAGTTGATCACAGGCTGGCTGAAACAGGCTTGAACGGCCCATTCATCCGGCGTTCAGCCGTGGGCGGCGGCGGCCGCAAATCGCTTGCGATGGCGTGCCATCCATGACAAAAGGCCTTCCAAGCAACCGGCCGGTAGAGAATGACGATAGCTTTCTATCCCGGATCCTTCGATCCGATGACAAACGGACATCTCGACGTGCTCGCCCAGGCGTTGAACGTTGCCTCGACCGTGATCGTCGCAATCGGTGTTCATCCCGGCAAGGTTCCCCTGTTCTCGTTTGAGGAGCGCGCCGATCTGGTGCAGCAGTCGCTGGCGTTGGCTTTCCCGCTGAAAGCAGGATCGGTATCGGTGGTTTCCTTCGACAATCTCGTCATCGACGCGGCCCGCAGTCATGGTGCATCCTTGCTGGTCCGCGGTCTGCGCGACGGGACGGATCTCGACTACGAAATGCAGATGGCCGGCATGAATCGCCAGATGGCGCCGGAATTGCAGACAATCTTTCTACCCGCTGGCACGGCGTTCCGGCCGATAACGGCCACATTGGTCCGCCAGATTGCGGCCATGGGCGGTGACGTCAGTGCCTTCGTGCCCGCGCCGGTTCTTGCCGCCTTGAAGGGCAAAGCGAAACGCTAAGCCCAACGATTTTCCAAACGGAGCATTCCATGAAGTTCATCAACATCGCTTTCGCCGGACTTATGTGCCTGGCATCTTTCGCCGGCGCAGCCTCGGCAGCCGACGACAACGACATCACCATCCAGCTGAAGGACGGTCCGGTCGTCATCCAGCTGATGCCGGAAGTGGCCCCGAAGCATGTCGCCCAGATCAAGGCGCTGGTCGCCAAGGGTGCCTATGACAATGTCGCCTTCCATCGCGTCATCGACGGCTTCATGGCCCAGACCGGCGACGTCAAGTTCGGCAACATGACCAAGGGCTACAACGCCCAGCAGGCCGGCATGGGCGGCTCCGACATGCCCGACATCAAGGCCGAATTCTCCAAGACGCCATTCGTGCGCGGCACGGTGGGCATGGCCCGCTCGCAGGACCCGAATTCGGCGAACTCGCAGTTCTTCATCATGTTCAAAGACGGTCCCTTCCTCAACGGCCAGTACACGGTCGTCGGCAAGGTGATCTCCGGCATGGATCTCGTCGACAAGATCAAGAAGGGCGAGGGCGAAAGCGGTTCCGTTACCAACCCTGACCGGATGATCAAGGTCACCCTGGGCAAGAAGTAAGAAGTTCAAAAGAGGAAAATACAATGGCTGAGATCAAAGATCCCGAAAACACCATCATCCTGGAAACCACCAAGGGCAACGTCGTCATCGAGCTGCTGCCGCAGGTAGCGCCCGAGCACGTTGCGCGCATCAAGGAACTGGCCCGCGAAAAGGCCTATGACGGCGTCGTCTTCCACCGCGTCATCAACGACTTCATGGCCCAGACCGGCGACGTCAAGTTCGGCAAGACCGGCGGCGCAGAATTCAATCCGGCCCGCGCCGGCATGGGCGGCTCGGAAAAGCCGGACCTGAAGGCTGAATTCTCTGCCACCAGCCACGTTCGCGGCATCTGCTCGATGGCCCGTTCGCAGGCCCCGAACTCCGCCAATTCGCAGTTCTTCATCTGCCTGGCTGACTCACCCTGGCTCAACAAGCAGTACTCGGTCTGGGGCCAGGTCATCGAAGGCATGGACAATATCGACAAGATCAAGAAGGGCGAGCCCGTCAAGGATCCGGATTCGATCGTCTCCATGCGGGTTGCCGCCGACGTCTGATCGTGATTAGTCCTGAAGCCCGCCCTTCACGCTGCCTGCGTGGGGGCGGGTTTCGCTTTGTCTGGAATTGCCCATGCGCGTAGACCTTTTCGATTTCGACCTCCCGGACGAGGCCATTGCGCTGCGTCCCGCCGAGCCGCGCGACAGCGCCCGGCTGCTGCTGGTCGATCCCCATGCCACGCCCGCTCTGTCCGATCGCCGCGTCCGGGATCTGCCGTCCTTCCTGAAGGCTGGCGACGCAGTGATCTTCAACGACACCAAGGTCATCCCGGCGCAGCTCGAAGGCTTGCGCCATCGCGATGGTGCGCCCGCCCAGCCAGTGTCGGCCACGCTGCACATGCGGATGTCGCCGGGGAGCTGGAAGGCCTTCGCCAAGCCCGGCAAACGCATCAAGACCGGTGACCGCATCCAGTTCGGCAGCGAGACCGCCGATATCGCGCTCGAGGCGACCGTCGGTGAAAAAGGCGAGGGTGGCGAAATCACCCTGCATTTCGACGTCTCGGGCGCCGACCTCGATGCTGCCATCGCAGCGGTCGGCCACATTCCCCTGCCGCCCTACATTGCCGCCAAGCGGCACGAGGACGAGCGCGACAGCAGCGATTACCAGACGATCTATGCCCGTGAGAAGGGGGCCGTGGCGGCCCCAACCGCCGGCCTGCATTTCACACCCGAACTCTTCGATGCCCTCGACCGCCTCGGCGTCGAGCGCCACTTTGTGACGCTGCATGTGGGCGCCGGCACCTTCCTGCCGGTCAAGGCCGACGATACGGACGACCACAAGATGCACCAGGAGATCGGCCATGTCAGCGCCGAGACGGCGGCGGCACTGAATGCCGTCAAGGCGCGGGGCGGTCGCATCGTCTGCGTCGGCACGACGTCGTTGCGGCTGATCGAGAGTGCGGCCTCCGACGACGGGATCATCGCGCCATGGTCCGGCCCGACCGGGATTTTTATTACCCCTGGCTATCGCTTCAAGGCCGTCGACATTCTCATGACCAATTTTCACCTGCCGCGCTCGACGCTGTTCATGCTGGTGTCGGCCTTTGCCGGCTACGAGACCATGAAGGCCGCCTACGACCATGCGATCGGCACCGGCTACCGCTTCTATTCCTATGGCGATGCCAGCCTCCTGTTCCGGAAAGACTAGATGAGCCAGACCTTCCAGTTTCAATTGAAGAAGACCGATGCCGGCGCCCGTCTCGGCGAAGTCTCCATGCCGCGCGGTTCGATCCGCACACCCGCCTTCATGCCGGTCGGCACCGTCGGCACGGTCAAGGCCATGTATCTCGACCAGGTGCGCGACACCGGCGCCGACATCATTCTCGGCAACACCTACCACCTGATGCTGCGCCCCGGCCCGGAGCGCGTCCAGAGGCTCGGTGGCCTGCACGAACTGATCCGCTGGCCCCATCCGATCCTCACCGACTCAGGCGGCTTCCAGGTGATGTCGCTGTCGGGTCTGCGCAAGCTCGACGAGAAGGGCGTCACCTTCAAGTCGCATGTCGATGGCAGCACCCATTACATGTCGCCCGAGCGCTCGATCGAGATCCAGGGCATGCTCGACAGCGACATCCAGATGCAGCTCGACGAATGCGTGGCACTGCCATGCGAGCCGAAGGAAATCCAGCGCGCCATGGAAATGTCGCTGCGCTGGGCCGAGCGCTGCAGGGTCGCCTTCGGCGAGCAGCCCGGCAAGGCGATGTTCGGCATCGTCCAGGGCGGCGATATTCCGGACTTGCGCATCCGCTCGGCGCAGGGTCTGACGCAGCTGGACCTGAAGGGCTATGCCATCGGCGGCCTTGCTGTCGGCGAGCCACAGGATGTGATGCTGAAGATGCTTGAGACGACCTTGCCTGTGCTGCCGACCGACCGGCCGCGCTATCTGATGGGTGTCGGCACCCCAGACGACATTCTGAAATCGGTGGCGCGCGGCATCGATATGTTCGACTGCGTCATGCCGACCCGCTCCGGCCGTCACGGCTTGGCCTTCACCCGCCGTGGCAAGGTCAATATCCGCAATGCCCGCCATGCCGAAGACATGCGTCCGCTGGACGAGCAGTCCAATTGCCCGGCGTCGCGCGACTATTCACGCGCCTATCTGCATCACCTGACACGGACCGGCGAGGCACTGGGCGGCATGCTGCTGTCCTGGCACAATCTGGCCTATTACCAGGAGCTGATGCAGGGAATCCGCAAGTCGATCGAAGAGGGGCGTTTCGCCGACTTCATGGCGGAGACGCAGGAAAACTGGGCAAGGGGTGACATCGATCCGCAGTGAGGATCAGATGCCCTTGCTGGTCGTGTTGGGCACGATCTGGACGCCGTTGATCTTGTAGCTGCCATCGGGCTGGCGGGCGATCTGGTAGATGGCGGACCAGTCCTGACCGTTGTTTCCCGTGATCAGAACCTCCTGATAGAGGAGGGCGTCGTCATTCTCGGATTTGCTGCGGCCGAAAGCATAGTTGCCGGGACGGTAGACCGGCTGGTAGCTCTTTTTCACCATGGCAAAAAAAGTGGACTTATCGGGAAATTTTGCTGTGATTCCCGGGGCAGCGAAGGAATAGGCCGCGTCCGCATCGTCGTGAAGGAAGGCCTGGATCTGCTTTTCGATCACCTGTTGCGCTGCTGAGCGGGCATCCTCGGCCGACGCTGGCAGCATCATAGCGAGCGTCATCACGCAGGCAGAAAAACCGAGAGCAAGAATGCGCATGCAAGGACCTCCGCGAGTGCAGGCCTGAGAATAGCGCAATTTCCCTGTTTGAGAAGGGCACGCCGCGGTGCTTCTGTCGTATCGCGGCGAAGCCGGCGGCTCGCCAGTTGCAAGCCGCCGCGCCTAGACCTTAGTTCTGGCAGTCTGAAACGATGACCTTGCAATGGGGGCAATTTTCCAGAGCCTTGCGTTCAGCTTCGCGCTTGGTGTCGCCGTAGCCGATGCCGTAGTTGACCTTGTCGCCAACGTAGGCGCCGCAGGTCTCGAACCAGACGGCAACTTCACAGCTGTCGTTGCCGGCATCGCGGCAGGACTTCATCGCGTCGCGTTCTGCTTCCTTACGCGTCGAGCCCCAGCCTGTGCCGTAGCCGACGTCGCTGGCCGATGTTCCCTTGCTGTCATTGACGGCAAAAGCGCCGAACGCGAATGCCGTGCTTGCCTGAACCGAAAGCAAAAGTGCGATCGACATGCCGAGTGCAGCTTTGTAACCCATGGTAACCCCCTGATGGTAAATTGGTAAACCGCCTGACGCGGTCGGGGGCTATGATATCATCGTCTGGCGCAAGTAAAACTGCCGCCTATACTTCGACGGTGGCCCATTTTTGGGGACATCCGTTGAAATATAAGAATTTTATCGGTTGCAGTTCGCTCCAAAGCTCGGCGGGCTGCATGGTGGGCAGTCAGCGAGCGCTGTCCTCGTCCCGGCGGGAAAAGTAGTTGGCGATCAGGGCGCCCGATATATTGTGCCAGACACTGAAGATCGCACTCGGAACGGCGGCGACCGGCGAGAAGTAAGCGTTTGCGAGTGCCGCCCCGAGGCCGCTGTTCTGCATGCCGACTTCGATGGCCAGAGCCTTGCGCTTGGGCAGCGAGAGACCGAAGGCCTTCGCCGTAAAGAAGCCGAACAGGTATCCGAGGCCGTTGTGCAAGACGACGACGGCGAAGATCAGCAGGCCGGACTGGGCGATGGCGCCCTTGCTCGCCCCGACCACCGCGCTGACGATCAAGACGATGCCGATGACGCTGACCAACGGCAGAACCGGGATTGCCGCGCGCACGAGGCCGGGCACGAATTTCTGGAACAGCAGGCCGAGCGCCAATGGTAGCAGGATGACCTGGACGATGCTGAGGAACATCGAAACGGGATCGACCGGGAGATACTGGCTGGCGAACATCCAGACCAGGAAGGGTGTAACGATCGGTGCCGCAAGGGTGGTCACGCTGGTGCAAGCGACGCTGAGTGCGACATCGCCCCTAGCAAGGTAGGTCATCACGTTGCTGGACGTTCCGCCCGGGCAGCAACCGACGAGAATGACGCCGGCGGCGACCTCCGGCGGCATCGGGATGATGCGGGTCAAGAGCACGGCCAGCGCCGGCATGATGATGAAATGCGCCAAGACGCCGATCGCGACTTCCAGCGGCCGCCTGAACAGGGCCTGGAAATCGTCCAGCGACAGGGTGAGACCCATGCCGAACATGATGATCCCAAGCAGGATGACGATATAGGGAGCGATCAGCTTGAAGGTGTTGGGAAACAGGAAGCCCAGGACTGCGAAAAGAATGACCCAGATGGCAAACGTCCTGCCGACGAATCCCGACAACGATGCAAGTGATTTCACGAAAACTCTCCCGAATGACAGGCGTCCGCTTTAATCCCGTGCTCCCGCCTGTCAAGGCCAGCAGGCGTTGAGGCGGTTCGGACGTTGTCTGAGGAGGATGAGTGCATCCATGAGAGGCAAGCTCACTTCGCAGAGAGACGGTTGGGAGCTTAATCCGGAACGTATTTGTTTTCGTACCTGACGCGAAAATTCCTGCGATGGAAGTCCTCGCGAAAACAGATGAAGATCAACTCGAGGTCACCGTCGTCATGATCATGGCCCAGCAGGCTGAGGGCAATAACGATGGTTCCGTCGTAGCCGCGCGTCAGGCGGATCGCGGCATTCCGGATGTCGTTGGCGCTGATGCCTTTGTCGGCTTCGGTTCGTCGGTAGACAAGCCAGAACGGCGCGTCGCGCTTGGCGTCGGTCAGCGCAGCATCCACCTGATCGCGAAACTCTCCAGTGTGACGGCCTCTTTCCGAAGCTTCCGCCCGCTCCATATGCTCGGTCATGACATTGAGATACCCGTCGCGGTCGCTGCCGTCGAGAATCGTCGCCTCGACTTTCTCCAACGCTTTGTCTTCGCTTATCGCGGTCTTGAACAGGATCGCCATCGAATCGCCTATACTGAATACTCGTCTAGATATTAGTCAGTTGCCAAACGGCAAGATACCTACGCAGGCTTCTTGACGGATCTGCGACTTTATAAGGATTGTCATGGTTCTCGCAATGCAGGGTGTCAGCAAGGCATATCAGACGGCCGAGGGGCCTCTGCAGGTGCTGCAAGACATCGATCTCAAGCTCGAAGCTGGCCGTAGCCTGGCGCTGACGGGAGAATCCGGCAGCGGCAAGAGCACCTTGCTGCACCTGGCCGCCGGTCTGGACGGGGTCGACGCCGGGCGGATCGAGATCGATGGGCAGGATGTCACGCAGCTTCACGATGCCGAGCGCGCAGCCTTGCGCAGGAACGTGGTTGGCCTGGTGTTCCAGCAGTTCAATCTCATTCCTTCGCTCGACGTCGCGGCCAATCTCGCTTTCCACGCCCGGCTCGCCGGCCGCCATGACCCCGCCTGGCAGACGGAGTTGACGCAGAGGCTCGGATTGGCCGATTTGGGCAAACGCTATCCTGAGCAGCTCTCGGGCGGCCAGCAGCAGCGTGTCGCCATAGGGCGCACGCTGGCGGCGCGGCCGAAACTGGTTCTCGCCGACGAACCCACGGGTAATCTCGACGAGGCAACCGGCGATGCCGTGCTCGACCTGATGTTGTCGCTGGTCGTCGAGACGGGGGCTGCGCTTTTGATGGTCACCCATTCGCAGCGGCTTGCCGAACGACTGGACGGTCGCATTCATCTGAGATCCGGGCGGATCGCCTGATGCTGACCGTTGCCCTTTCGGCGCTTCTTTCTCACTGGCGCCGCCGCCCCATGCAGCTCGCCATGCTCCTGCTCGGCCTTTCGCTTGCCACCGCCCTCTGGTCAGGTGTCCAGGCGATCAATGCCGAGGCGAGGGCCAGCTACGATCGGGCCGCAGCCATGCTGGGCCAGGACAGGCTCCGACAGATCGTCTCCGATGATGGTGAACTCATACCGCAGGCGGACTTTGTCGCCCTGCGACGTGCCGGCTGGCTGGTCTCTCCGGTTCTCGAAGGCCAACTGCGGCTAGGTTCCGTTCGACTGCACGTCATCGGCCTCGATCCGGTAAGCCTTCCGGCCGAAGCCCAACAGGTGAACGTCAGCGCCGGCGACGATCTTCTTGGCTTCATCACGCCGCCGGGACGCATGTATGTGGCATCCGCGACAGCGCGCCAGCTTGCCGGGCAGCCCACACCTCCGCTTGAAATCGGCCAAGGCCTGCCGCCCGGAACCGGCCTCGTGGACATCGGCATCGCCCAATCGCTGCTCGACAAGAAAGGTCTGATCAGCCGCCTCATCGTCGATGCGCATCAGCCGGCGGGTCTTGCGCCGATCGAGACGATTGTCCCAGGCCTCTCGGTCCGCGCGCCGGATCCGCAGGGCGACCTGGTCAGGTTGACGGACAGCTTTCATCTCAATCTCACCGCCTTCGGCTTCCTGGCATTCGCCGTCGGCCTGTTCATCGTCTACTCGGCGATCGGCCTTGCCTTCGAGCAGCGCCGCGCGACCTTCCGGACGCTGCGCTCGCTCGGCCTTTCCGCCAGGGCTTTGATCGGTCTTCTGCTGGCGGAATTGCTGCTGCTGGCTCTGATCGCGGGGCTCTGCGGCGTGGTGCTCGGCTATTTCGTTGCCTCCTTCCTGCTGCCTGACGTGGCCGCAACACTGCAGGGGCTCTACGGTGCGACGGTGCCGGGAGCACTGACCCTGCGCCCCCAATGGTGGGCGACCGGTCTTGCCATCGCCGTGCTCGGAACCCTGGTTTCGGCGGCGCAAAGCCTTTGGCAGGTTTGGACCTTGCCGCTTCTGGCGCCAGCGCAGCCCCGGGCCTGGGCACGGGCCTCCGAGGCTGCGCGGCGGGTGCAGGCTGTCTTTGCCCTCTGCCTTTTTGCAATGGCCCTGGCGCTGGCCATATGGGGCAATGGGCTGATCGCCGGCTTCGCCGTTCTCGCCGGCCTGTTGCTGGGTGCCGCGCTGTTGCTGCCGGTGATCATGACTGCATTGCTGGCGTTCATGCAGCAGCTTGCGCGGGGTCCCTTGACGCAGTGGTTCTGGGCCGACACGCGCCAGCAATTGCCGGGGCTCTCCCTCGCTTTGATGGCGCTGCTGCTAGCGCTGTCCGCCAATGTCGGCGTCGGCACCATGGTCGCGAGCTTTCGCCTGACCTTTACGGGTTGGCTCGACCAGCGGCTTGCCGCCGAGCTCTATGTCACCGCCCGCAACGAAGGCGAGGCGACTGCCTTGCGGACGTGGCTTGCACCGCGTGTCGATGCCACTCTGCCGATCTGGAGCGTCGAAGGTACGGTCGCAGGCGGACCGGCGCAGGTCTTCGGCGTGGCCGACGACCGCACCTACCGCGACAACTGGCCCCTTCTGCAATCCGTGCCCGGTGTCTGGGATAAAGTCGCTGGGGGCGATGCGGTGCTCGTCAACGAACAGATGGCACGGCGTGAGAAGCTCCAACTTGGCGAGCCGCTCATTCTGCCGGGTGGCTGGAAAACTACGATCGTCGGGGTCTACTCGGATTACGGAAATCCGATCGGGCAGGTCATTGTCGGCATCGATGCATTGACGTCACATTATCCCGATGTCTCGCGGCTACGCTATGGGTTGCGGCTGGATCCAGCAAGGACGACGGCACTCATCGATGCGCTCCAGGCGCAGTTCCATCTGCCGTCCCAGAATGTCGTCGACCAGGCGAGCATCAAGGCGAAGTCGCTGGAGATCTTCGAGAAGACCTTTGCCGTTACCGGTGCTTTGAACGTGCTGACGCTGGGTGTTGCGGCCGTCGCGATGTTCGCCAGCCTGATGACGCTGTCCGGCATGCGCCTTTCTCAGATCGCGCCGGTATGGGCAATGGGCCTGACGCGCCGCCATCTCGTTGTGCTCGAGGTGGCGCGCACGATGGTGCTTGCCACTGTGACGCTGCTGGCGGCGATCCCCGTAGGTATCGGCCTCGCATGGGTGTTGCTGGCCATCGTCAATGTCGAAGCCTTCGGTTGGCGCCTGCCGATGCATCTCTTTCCCTCCGACTGGCTGCGATTGGCGGTATTCGCTCTTGCCGCCGCTCTGCTGTCGGCACTCATTCCGCTGCGCCGTCTGGCAAGCCTGTCGCCCTCCGATCTTCTGAGCGTCTTTGCCAATGAGCGTTAAATCCTTGCTGTTGTGCCTTCTGCTCTCGTCCGCAGTCTGCACTGCGGATGCGCAGGCGCAGGGTTTTGCCGGATTGGGCACCAGCGCCGATGGTTTCGCCATTCCGCAGCGCGGCGTGCCATTCCGCTTTCCGGCCGACCATGGTCCCCATCCCGACTACCGGATCGAGTGGTGGTACCTGACCGCCGATCTCAAGGGGGCCGATGGCAAAGCCTATGGCGTGCAGTGGACGCTCTTCCGCTCCGCTTTGGCGCCGGGCGCCAAGGCAGATTGGTCAAGTCCGCAGATCTGGATGGGCAATGCCGCGATCACCACGCCGACCGCCCACTATGTGTCGGAGCGCCTGTCGCGGGACGGGGCGGGGGCTGCAGGCGTTGACGCCACACCCTTCGCGGCCTGGATCGATGACTGGCAGATGAAGAGCCTGTTGAAAGCAGGGAGCGCTGCCGACGCGCTTTCCCTGATCGACCTGCGCGCCACGGGATCCAATTTTCGCTACGATCTGCGGCTTAGCGCGCGAGGCCCGATCGTGGCCCACGGCGAGGGCGGCTACTCCGTGAAGTCGGCCGGCGGCCAGGCCAGCAATTACTATTCGCAGCCGTTCTACGCGGCAGAGGGTGTCCTGAAGCTCCCCGACGGCGAAGTGGCCGTCACCGGCGAGGCGTGGCTCGACCGCGAATGGTCGTCGCAGCCGCTTTCAGCCGACCAGACTGGCTGGGACTGGTTTTCCCTGCATCTGGAAAATGGCGAGAAGCTGATGGGATTCCGGTTGCGCGACAGCGGCGCAGGCTTCACCTCGGCCACGTGGATTGCAGCCGATGGCACGCCGACGCCCTTGCCTGCCGGTGCCCTGACGATCACGCCGCTGAAAACCACCGACGTGGCCGGCCACAAGGTGCCGACGGAATGGCGGCTGGACATTCCCACCCGCCATTTCAGCGTCACCACCACGCCGCTCAACACGCAGGCATGGATGGCCACGCGCTTTCCTTACTGGGAAGGACCGATCAGCTTCGAGGGTAGCCAGAAGGGACGCGGCTACCTCGAGATGACCGGGTACAATTAGCGCGATGCGCTGACGTCTACATCGGTCTTCGGGGTGTCGCGGTGGATGCGCACAGGCAGTTCCTGTTCGGTGAGGTCAGGCTCTTCCTCGGAAAGTTCGACCTCGCGGATCCATTCGCGCCAGATGGCCACGATGATGGCCATCAGCACGGGTCCAATGAATAGCCCCAGGAAGCCCATCGTCTTGACGCCGCCGACAAGGCCGAAAAATGTCGGCAGGAAAGGCAGCTTGATCGGTCCCCCGACGAGACGCGGGCGCAAGGTCTTATCGACGATGAAGAGCTCCACCGTTCCCCAGACCAACAGTGAGACGCCGGCGATCTGCGCCCCGCTGCCGAGCAGATAGAGCGAGACGAGCGTAAACGACAGCGGTGCGCCGCCGGGGATCAATGCCATTATGCCCGTGAGTACGCCGAGCGTCACGGGCGAGGGGACGCCGGCGATCCAATAGGCGACACCGAGCACGATGCCCTCGCCGATGGCGATGACCGTCATGCCCATGACCGTGGAACTGATGGTGATCGGCACGACCCTGGAAATGCGCTCCCAGCGATTAGGAAAGATGCGTTCGCCGATCAGATCGAGCTGCCTGACGAAGCCGATGCCGTCGCGATAGACGAAAAACAGAGCAATCATCATGAACAGCAGGGTCAGGACAACGTGGAACGCGCCGCCGCCGGCCGCCAGCACCGCACGATAGATGTTGCCGATATTGGCGCCGCTGACGAGCTGCGCCATCTCGCCGATCGCGCCGGGCACGCCGACATAATGAGACCACTGCTCGTTGAGCCAGGGACCGGCAATCGGCAGGTCCACGATCCAGAGCGGTGTCGGCGCGCCGAAGCGGTTGACATGCAGCGCCCAGGTGAACCACTCCTTGACCTCACCGGAGGTGTAGATCACCGCAAACACGATTGGCAGGACGAGGAACGCGATGATCAGAACGATCGCGATCGAAGCGGCGATCGTGCGGCGATTGCCGGTGCGCCGCAGGATGTCGCGGTAGATCGGCCAGGTGGCGAAACCGACCACCAGTGCCGCCAGCACCGGCACGATGAATCCATAAAAGAAGTAGATCGCAGCCAGCGCGATCAGCAGCAGCAACCAGCGGGCAGCGGAGATCGACGGGATAAGCGCCATGCGTGCCTGCGTGGCTGGCCCCAGCCAGCTCGGCTCCCCCGGCTTTTGACGTTCGAACATACCCACCCGGACTTTTGTCAGCATTTCAGATTATTCGGTTATGGGGCATGAACCAGGCTGATTCAAGGGTAAGGCCCATAATGGGCTGTAGTGCATCGTCATGACAAGGATGCGACCGCAGGTTGGTTTTCAGCAAAGCTGCGGTCGATTCTTGGTCAGATGTCCAGGTTCTCCGCGAAGGCAGCCCGTTCCTGGATGAATCGGAAGCGGGCATCGGGTTTTGTGCCCATCAGCGCGTCGACGGCGTCGCGTGTACCTTCGAAATCGACGTCGTCGATGGCGACCTTCAGAAGCGTACGCTGCGCCGGGTCCATCGTCGTTTCTTTGAGCTGCGCCGGCATCATTTCGCCCAGCCCCTTGAAGCGTCCGATCTCGACCTTCTTGCCCTTGAACACCGTGTTCATGATCTCGGCACGATGGGCATCGTCACGGGCGTAGAGGGTCTTGGCGCCCTGCGTCAGCCTGTAGAGCGGCGGCACGGCCAGGTAGAGATGGCCGCCGCGGATGAGGTCCGGCATCTCCTGATAGAAGAAGGTGATCAGCAGAGACGCAATATGCGCGCCGTCGACGTCGGCATCGGTCATGATGATGATGCGCTCGTAGCGCAGGTCCTCGTCACGGTATTTCGCGCGCGTGGCGCAGCCGAGCGCCTGGATAAGGTCCGAGATCTGCTGGTTGGCCGACAGCTTCTCGCGCGTCGCGCTGCCGACATTGAGGATCTTGCCGCGCAAGGGCAGGATCGCCTGGTTGGAGCGGTTGCGCGCCTGCTTGGCCGAGCCGCCGGCCGAATCGCCTTCGACGATGAAGAGTTCGGCGCCGGCCGCCGTGTTCTGCGAGCAGTCGGACAGTTTGCCCGGCAGCCGCAGCTTGCGCACGGCTGTCTTGCGGTTGACCTCTTTTTCCTTGCGGCGGCGCAGCCGCTCCTCGGCACGCTCGATGACCCAGTCGAGCAGCTTCTCGGATTCGCCCGGATTGTCGGCGAGATAGTGGTCGAAGGGATCACGCAACGCGTTCTCGACGATGCGCTGGGCCTCGACGCTGGCCAGGCGATCCTTGGTCTGGCCGACGAATTCAGGTTCTCGGATGAAGACGGACAGCATGCCGACGGCTGATATCATCACGTCGTCGGTGGTGATCGCGGCCGCACGCTTGTTCTGGGTCAGTTCCGCGTAGTTCTTCAGTCCTTTCAAGAGGGCGATGCGCAGGCCAGCCTCGTGGGTGCCGCCCTCCGCCGTCGGGATGGTGTTGCAGTAGGAATGCACCTGCGGATCCCCGCCATACCAGCTGATCGCCCATTCCAGCGAGCCGTGGCCACTGGCCTTCTCCGACTTGCCGGCGAAGATCTCGCGGGTAACGGTGAACTCCTTGCCCATCGTGGCCTGGAGGTAGTCCTTCAGGCCGCCCGGAAAGTGGAAGACCGCCTTGTCCGGGATCTCTGAACCCTCAGGCAGCATGCCGGCATCGCAGCTCCAGCGGATCTCGACGCCGCCGAACAGGTAGGCCTTGGAGCGGGCCATGCGGAAGACGCGGGCCGGATCGAACCTGGCATGGTCGCCGAAAATCTGCGGATCGGGATGGAAGCGGACACGCGTGCCGCGCCGATTGTGGATATCCCCGAGTTCCTCAAGGCCGCCCTGGGGAATGCCGCGCGAAAAGCGCTGACGGTAGAGTTTCTTGTTGCGGGCAACCTCGACTTCCATGTCGTCCGACAGTGCGTTGACGACGGAGACGCCGACGCCGTGCAGGCCACCTGATGTTTCGTAGGCTTTGCCGTCGAATTTCCCGCCGGCATGAAGCTTGGTCATGATCACTTCGAGGGTCGACTTGCCCGGCACCTGTGGATGGTTTTCGACCGGGATGCCGCGACCGTTGTCGCTGACCGTCAGGTAGCCCTGCACATCGAGATGAACCTCGATGAAATTGGCGTGGCCGGCGACGGCCTCGTCCATCGAGTTGTCGATGACTTCGGCGAACAGGTGGTGCAGCGCCTTTTCGTCCGTGCCGCCGATATACATGCCGGGACGCATGCGCACAGGCTCGAGGCCCTCAAGCACGCGGATGGCCGATGCGTCGTAGCTGTCGGACGAAGACTGGCTCGGCGGCGCCGGCCTTGGCGCGGCTACACCCTCGGGCTTCTTCTGAGCCTCAGGCTTCTTTTCGACTTTGGGGGCTGCGGCGACAGTGGCGGCGGCTGAGAAGAGATCGTTGCTATCATCCATAAGCGTGTTCAAATCTTAAACTGAGGGGATATCCCGTATGTGGTGACAAAGCGATGGGACATGGAATAGCCCACTGCACGCCCGACTCACGCGGATTCTGGCAGAAATCTTTCGAAACTGCGACGCACGCATCTTCGGGACCAATTGGAAAAAAGATTTGCGTCCGCCATCGACGAATGGCAAGCCACACTTCTCCAAAGGGTCAGATCGGCATGCCAGTGTCCACAGTTCATTTCGTCAAAATTGCTTCAATTGCTGCGTTTGTCGCATTTTTCGCGACACAAGTCGCCGCGCTGGAACTGAAACCTTTCAAGGACGAGCTGTTTTCCAACCAGACGGTCGCGGAGAGCCATGACAAGGGCGCCTTCGAGACCATCGATTACCAGGAAATGCGTGACATCAACGGCCGCGACGTCGTCCCGGAGCGAAGGGTCAAGCCGTCCTACCTGGCGCTGGGCGTTCGCCACGACCAGGTGGACGAAACCCTTGCGATCGGGACGCGAAAGCTTGATGTCACCAGGGTGGGACCTGCTGTGTCGCAGGCGTTCACGGTCATCTTCATCCACGGGCGCGCCGGCGATCGGCGCCTCGGCGCCAACGACTACATGTTCGGCGGCAACTTCAACCGATTAAAGAACCTCGCCGTCGACAATGGCGGGAGTTACTATTCGCCCACCATCAAGACATTCGATGCGCAGGGCGTGGCAGATACGGCGGCGCTGATCAAGGCTGTCTACGAGCAATCCGGCGGTAAGCCGGTCGTCCTTTCCTGCGCATCGATGGGGAGCATCATTTGCTGGGGAATCAGCCGCGAGCCCGAGAGTGTCAAGCGCCTGGCGGGCATGGTGATGATGAGCGCCGTCACCGATCCCGCCTTCAGCAAGAGCGCCTTCTATAAGGCGCGGCTGCCGATTTGGTTCGCCCATGGCAGTGCCGATAAGGTCTATGCCGCCGCCGATCAGCAGGGTCAGTTCGAGAAGCTCATCAAGGCGCGCTATCCGGCACGCTTCACCCTCTACGCCACCGGCTCGCACGGAACGCCGTTGCGTATGATCGACTGGCGAAAGACGCTCAACTGGGTGTTTTCACAGGCGCATTAAAGCGGATCCGGCAACCGGGCGGCGCGACAGCCGAAAGCCGGTGGCGCGAAACTTTCCTTTTCGCCATTCTTTTGCTAGGTCCGCAGGACGAGGGAGGAGAGCACCATGACAGAAAAGATACGTCCGCTTCTGGCGGGCAACTGGAAGATGAACGGAACGCGGGACAGCCTGACGGAGATCAAGGCGATTGCCGAGGCCATCACGCCGGCACAGGCGCTGAAGGTCGAAGCCTTGCTTTGCCCACCGGCAACGCTACTCTATGTCACGACAGCGCTCTGCCAGGACAGCCCGTTGGCTGTCGGCGCGCAGGATTGCCATCAGCACCGCAGCGGCGCCCATACCGGCGATATCTCCGCCGAGATGATCTCCGACTGCTTCGGCACCTATGTCATCGTCGGTCATTCCGAGCGCCGGCGTGACCATGCGGAGACAAGCGAGCTTGTCAGGGCGAAAGCCGATGCGGCACATGCAGCTGACCTCACCGCGATCATCTGTGTTGGCGAGACTCTCGCGGAGCGCCAAGGGGGGCAGACCATTGCAGTCCTGCAGAAGCAGATCGAAGCATCGGTGCCTCAGGGCTCGACGGCTGAGAACACTGTCATTGCCTATGAGCCTGTCTGGGCGATCGGAACGGGCATGGTCCCGCAACCCTCTGAGATCGCCGAGGCCCACTCGTTCCTAAGGTCCGATCTGGTGACGCGGCTCGGCAGGACGGGCAAGAGCATGCGCCTTCTCTACGGAGGGTCTGCCAATCCTTCGAACGCGGCTGCTCTTGTCGGCATCGAAAACGTCAACGGTCTGCTGGTCGGCGGCGCCAGCTTGAAAGCCGTCGATTTCATCGCCATGTACGGCGCGTGCTTGAAACAGCCGGCCTGATTTCGTCGGGGGCAAACTGAGTTCGTGGCCGTTTTGCGGCCACGGCAGCGGACCGCGTCGAAAAGGCTTGGAATAGGCGAAAGCCTCATGTAAAGAGCCGCGAGCTTTTCTTCTTATGCCTGCGTTCGCGGGCGGGACTGGACCTATGCAGACCGTATTGATTGTCATTCACCTCATGATCGTGCTCGCACTGGTCGGTGTCGTTCTTATTCAGCGCTCGGAAGGCGGCGGCCTTGGCGTCGGTGGCGGTTCGGGCTTCATGTCCGCACGTGGTGCTGCCAATGCCCTGACCCGCACGACGGCGATCCTTGCGACGCTGTTCTTCATCACCTCGCTCGGTCTCGGCGTTCTGTCGCGTTACGAGGGTCGTCCTACCGACATTCTCGACCGGATCACCCCGGCCGGCCAGACCAAGAGCGGCGGCGTTCTCGATTCGCTGGGCGGCGCAAAGCCCGCAACCGGCACCGCGCCCGCAACGGGAACCGCGCCCGCTGGCACTGCTCCGGCAGCACCTGCTGGCCAGGCCGCTCCGGCGACGCCTGCTGCTCCGGCCACGCCGGCACCGGCTCAGACCGGTGTTCCAACGGGTCAGTAAGAGACCCTCGAAACAATCCTCCGGCAGGTCTCAAACCTGCCGGTTTTCTTTTGTGTATCATCCGCCTGGCCTTCAAAAGTTCTGGAAAAGAATTTTTGGGCTGGCGGAATCATTTGTGAAAAGGTAACCGGTGGCTCCCATGGCGCGATATGTATTCATCACCGGCGGCGTGGTTTCCTCACTTGGTAAGGGAATAGCGGCCGCAGCTCTCGGAGCACTCCTGCAGGCCCGCGGTTACCGCTGCCGCCTGCGCAAGCTGGACCCCTACCTCAACGTCGATCCGGGCACCATGAGCCCGACCCAGCACGGCGAAGTGTTCGTGACGGACGACGGCGCGGAGACCGATCTCGATCTCGGCCACTACGAGCGCTTCACAGGCCGCTCGGCGACCAAGACCGACAACATCACCACGGGTCGCATCTACAAGAACATCATCGACAAGGAACGCCGTGGGGATTACCTCGGTGCGACCGTCCAGGTCATTCCGCACGTCACCAACGAGATCAAGGATTTCGTCACCGAAGGCAATGACGAGTATGATTTCGTCATCTGCGAAATCGGCGGCACGGTCGGCGATATCGAGGCGATGCCGTTCATGGAAGCGATCCGCCAGCTCGGCAACGATCTGCCGCGCGGCACCGCCGTCTACGTCCATCTGACGCTGATGCCCTATATTCCGGCCGCCGGCGAATTGAAGACCAAGCCGACCCAGCATTCCGTCAAGGAGCTGCAGGCTCTGGGCATTCACCCCGATATTTTGCTTGTCCGCGCCGACCGCGAAATTCCGGAAGCCGAACGCCGCAAGCTGTCGCTGTTCTGCAACGTCCGCCAGTCGGCCGTCATCCAGGCGCTCGACGTTGCCAACATCTACGACGTGCCGACCGCCTACCACAAGGAAGGCCTCGATAACGAGGTTCTGGCCGCCTTCGGCATCGAACCGGCTCCCAAGCCGCGTCTCGAAGCCTGGGAAGAGGTCTGCCACCGCATCCATACGCCTGAGGGCGAGGTGACCATCGCCATCGTCGGCAAGTACACCGGCCTGAAAGACGCCTACAAGTCGCTGATCGAGGCGCTGCACCACGGCGGCATCGCCAATCACGTCAAGGTCAAGCTCGAGTGGATCGAATCGGAAGTCTTCGAAAAGGAAGACCCGGCTCCCTATCTCGAGAAGGTGCACGGCATCCTGGTGCCCGGCGGTTTCGGCGAGCGCGGCTCGGAAGGCAAGATCCATGCGGCGCGATTCGCACGTGAGCGCGCAGTTCCCTATTTCGGCATCTGCTTCGGCATGCAGATGGCGGTCATCGAGGCGGCCCGCAATCTGGCTGGTATCGAGCATGCGTCGTCGACCGAATTCGGCGCCACCAAGGAGCCTGTAGTCGGCCTGATGACCGAGTGGATCAAGGGCAACCAGCTCGAAAAGCGTGCTGCGTCCGGCGATCTCGGCGGCACGATGCGTCTCGGTGCCTACAAGGCAGCGCTGAAGAAGGGCACCAAGATCGCTGAGATCTACGGCTCCTCCGACATATCCGAGCGCCACCGCCATCGCTACGAGGTCAATGTCGACTACAAGGATCGGCTTGAAAGCTGCGGGTTGGTGTTCTCGGGAATGTCGCCGGATGGCGTCCTGCCGGAGACGGTCGAATATCCCGATCACCCGTGGTTCATCGGCGTGCAGTATCATCCGGAGCTGAAGTCGCGCCCGCTCGATCCGCATCCGCTGTTTGCGAGCTTCATCGAAGCCGCACTTGAGCAGAGCCGGTTGGTCTAGCACTTCCGTGCTGTACCGCTGATCCTTCGAACCCGGCGATATGCCGGGTTCGCTGTTTGAATGCCGGAAAACGAGCCGACACTACGTCGTTTGCCTCTGGTCCCGCTTTTCTTTCCATGGCACTTTGCGCTGCCGTGCCTGAGGAAAGCGATTTATGATCCCCAATCCGTTTGACGACCGGAAAGACCGGGCCAAGACGAAAATCACCACCACCTATATCCTGATTGTCGCTTTCAATGTCGGCGCATGGTTCTGGGCATGGATGGCATTTTCCGAACGTCCGGCCCTGCTCGCCACAGCCTTCCTCGCCTACATGCTCGGTCTGCGCCATGCCTTCGATGCCGATCATATCGCCGCGATCGACAACGTGGTCCGCAAACTGGTCCAGGAAGACAAGGCTCCGTTTTCCGTTGGTTTTTTCTTCTCGCTTGGTCATTCCAGCATTGTCGTCCTGGCGTCGATCGCCATCGCCGCCACGGCCTCGGTGGTCGGGCTCGGCACGTTTCATGATCTTGGCGGTGTTGTCGGCACATCCGTTTCCGCGTTATTTCTATGCATCATCGGGCTTGCCAACTTCTTCGTGCTGCGCGGCATCTGGGCAGCGTTCAACCGCGTCAAAAGAGGTGAGGTGATCGTCGAGGAAGACCTCAATACGCTGCTTGCCAAAAGCGGTTTCCTGGCACGGATCTTCCGCCCGATGTTCAAGGTCGTGACCCGTTCATGGCACATGTATCCAATCGGTTTTCTGTTCGGACTGGGCTTCGATACGGCGACGGAAATCGGTCTCCTCGGCATCTCGGCGACCCAGGCAGCACAGGGAATGTCGTTCTGGACGATCCTGGTTTTCCCGGCGCTCTTCACGGCCGGAATGTCGCTGCTCGATACCACGGACAGCGTCCTGATGACCCGCGCCTATGGCTGGGCCTTCGTCAATCCGGTTCGCAAGCTCTGGTACAATCTGACGATCACCGCCGCCTCCGTCGTCGTTGCCATCTTCATTGGCGGCATGGAAGCATTGGGCCTGGTCGCTGACAAGCTCGGCCTCGAGGGCGGCGTCTGGAGCGCTGTCGCCGAGCTCAACGACAACCTCGCCAATTTCGGTTATGCCGTGGTCGGCATCTTCCTGCTCAGCTGGCTGATTTCGACACTCGTCTACAAGACGCGGGGATATGACGATATCGAGATCAACAGCGGTGCCATCAGACTTCGGTCGAGATGATCGATCTGCACCTGCAGAACACCGGCGCGACGGCGCCGGTGTTTGAATTCGCAAGGTTCATCTGTAACAGCCCGATCTTGCCGAGTCGGATGCCCGACTGACAGGGTGTGCAGTTCCGCTTGGTTTCAGGCGGCTTTGGGGACCAGCCCGATATAGCGCGATTGCGGGCGGATCAGCCGCCCGTTCAACACCTGCTCGCGGGCATGGGCGATCCAGCCCACCGTTCGGCCGATCGCGAAGACACCGGTAAAGGCCTCCCGCGGAAAGCCGAGCGAATCGAGCAGCATCGCTGTGTAGAACTCGACGTTGGTCTCGAGCGGCCGGTCTGGCTTGCGCTCGCGCAACAGCGTCACGGCCGCCTGTTCCACGGCTTCTGCAAGCGCCATCCTCTGGCCGTCCACCTGGCCGGCGGCAACGATCGGCCTTAGCGCCGCCTTCAGCGCGTCGGCGCGTGGATCGCGGACACGGTAGATTCGATGTCCGAAGCCCATCAGCCGCTCGCCCCGATCAAGTTCCTCTGTCAGCCAGCCGCGGGCATTCTCGGGCGTGCCGACCGCATCCAACATGTCGAGAACCGGACCCGGCGCGCCGCCATGCAATGGCCCCATCAGCGCGCCGAGCGCACCGAGGACGGAGGAGGTGAGCCCGGCATGGGTGGAAGCGATGACCCGGGCGGTAAATGTCGAGGCGTTGAGCCCATGGTCGGCGATCGTCACCAGGTAGGCATCCAGACCGGCTGCCTGTTCCGCAGTTGGCAGGATACCGTTGGTCATCCGCAGAATATCCGTTGCCTGCGACAGGCGGGGGTCCGGGCGGATGGCGGGCTCGCCGGCCCGCAACCGCAGAACTGCCGGCAGGAAGACGGCAGGCGCCGCCATCAGCCGGACAGCGGCTGCGAAATCCGTTCCATCGGGCAGACGCGCCAGCAAGGCCCGCATCGCCTCGACCGGCGGCAGCGCCAGCAAGGCCGGGTCAATATGCGCGACATGGTCGAACAGCGATAGCCTTGCGTCACCGATCAGCGACATTAGCCGGCCAGCATCGACCTCCTCATCGAACATGCCGGAAAGCAGCAGTGCGGCAACGTCTTCGTATCGGCTTTTGGCCACGAGGTCGTCCAGCGAGACACCGCGAATGATCAGCCTGCCGGCCAGACCGTCGACATCGGACAGCTGGGTTTCGGCGGCGATGACATCATCCAATCCACTCTTCATCGTATTCTCCTTTGACTATCCAGCGAGGATCGGCACAATTCGCGGGAGGGTCAATCTTGACGCTTTGGATCAATGTGAGGCGCCATGTCCTGGATGACGGCGGAAGAGGCTCTGGATCTGCTGGGCACCAAGCAGCAGACACTCTATGCCAATGTCAGCCGTGGTCGCATCCGCGCCAAGGCCGATCCCACCGATACGCGCCGCAGCCTTTATCTGCAGGACGACGTGAGGCGTCTGGCGACGCGGCAGACCGGTCGTCGCAAAAGCGAAGCGGTGGCCGCCGAGACGATTCGGTGGGGCGATCCTCTGCTGCCTTCGGCAGTCTCGACAGTGTCGGACGGCTGCCTGTTCTACAGGGGC
>Ga0070670_100000534_pt1 | contig 30436 bp, 23 predicted proteins | sample KBSS63metaG_FD_64665 | JGI IMG/M metagenome (GOLD analysis project Ga0070670, IMG submission 64665) | Switchgrass rhizosphere microbial communities from Kellogg Biological Station, Michigan, USA - KBS S6-3 metaG | ecosystem: Host-associated > Plants > Roots > Rhizosphere > Soil ... | reverse complement strand
CGATAAGCTACACGCTTATGATGCGGCGACGGGAAAGCAGCTATGGGAGTTCGCACTCGGGGCAGCGAGCCGTGGAATTCCCGCGATGTACGAGTATCAGGGGCGGCAGTATCTCCTCATGACCGCGTCAGATCCCGGAGTCGGCCCGAATAGAAACCCCCGGCCGGAGCTGCCGCGCGGCTACGTCGCGTTTGCGCTGCCGAAGTGAGTACACCTGAGGAGTCGTCAGAGCGTCGCAACGACGACGTCGTAGATCGCCTGCGTGCCTTCGTGGCCGTTGCTCGCTTCAATTGTGTACAAGCCTTTGTACCCGAGGTCGTGTTCCAGGAATTTGATCGCTGTCGCCAGATCCCAGCGTTGATTGACCCTGGTGTGCATTGAGCCGGCGTTGAATGGGAAGAGCAGCTTCAGGCACTGATGCAATTCTTCCTGGTTCGCCGCGCCGGCGCCGCCGACGTCGACATTCGCGCGCGCCCCCGAGGCGTTGAGGATTTCCGCCAACAGTGCCCAGACCTCCGGTTGCGGCATCGCCGGAGCGGCCGGTGGCGCGGGAGTGGGAGGGGCGGCTGGTTGTGCCGCGGCGGCGGCAGCGCCAGGCGTTTGGCCTGAGGTCGCCGAATTGGCAGCGCCACGGCCCCGACCACCGCCAGCGCCCCGCGTCTCCACCGACACGATGATCCCTTTGGACTTGCCATAGTCGGCCATCGCTTTGAGCGCTGGAATTCCGTACACCTTGTTCTCGTGGTTGGGCATGACCGACGACGTTCCCCCCTGGGCGCCCTGGTTGATCATCACGCGCTGCGCTCCCAGCATGACCGCGTGATCGATCCACATCTTCGTCAGATCGATTGCCATCAGCCGATCGCGAAGCCGCGGCGCCGACATATTCAGGCCCGAGAACTCGAGGTTGATCTGCGTCATCCGCGACTTGCTCTTCTCGATGTGGGAGCGAAGATCTTTCAGGTAGGACGGTTCGGTCGACGGAATGTGATAGTGCTGAAACTCGACCTTGTGGACGCCGTACTTGTCCGCGATCATTTCCGCGATGTCGAACAGCTCGAGCGTGCGAGTCGGACTCTCCGCCTCGTCAGGCACCTTCAACATGCTCTGAAAATTGAGCGTCATGATCGCGATGCGATCCAGCGTCGACTGCTTGGCGCCCTTCGGCGCCTGCGCCCGGATCGCGCGGCTGCCCGCGACAGCGACGGCGGCAGCACTCATCAGGAACTCACGACGTTTCATCGCGCACTCCTCTGTGATCTATTGCCGGGGTCTGAAGACCCCGGCCTACCTCTTCGCCTGGCCGCGTCGCCGACTTTCCCGGGTGACCGTGGCGGGGCCGCCCCGCTTCGAGCCGCGCGCCGTCTCCCGTCGGCATGGCTTTTCGGCGCGCGGGCGAAGTGAGGCTGCCGGGGCAGGACCCGGTCAATGGCGGCGAGGTAAGCTTCAATCGACGCCCTGCCGGGGTCTCAACACCCCGGCCTACTTCTTCTCCGGCAGCGCGAACGCGATCGCACCCCTCGGAGCATCGGGATCGGCGGCAGTGTCCGAGGCACCACGTCCCCTCCCGCCAGCTCCCGGATTCGTCATGATGACGAAGTACTGTCGTCCCTTTGCTTCGTAGCTGACAGGGACACCAGCGGTCGTTCCGTTGAACGTTCCCGTCCAGAGCACTTCACCAGTGTCCTCATCGTAGGCGCGCACCTTGCCGTCGTTGCCGGCATGAAAGACCAGCCCTCCCTTGGTGACGACGATGCCGTAGCGTGCACCCACGCCTCCGGTATTCGGCGGTCCGCCGGAGCGCATCGTCGGCAGATGATCGCCATTCGGCACCTGCCACTTGATCTCTCCCGTATTGAGATCGTAGGCCGTGAGCGTCGTGTAGGGCGGCTTGGTAAAAGAGGCGAGCACGCCGTAATCGGTCATGTAACGGTTCGATGGCACGTCCTTCACGTCGGCGGGGTAAGGAGTGTTCCCCGCGTTTCCTCCCACACCGGGATAGAACGGGCCCATCGGTCGTGGCGGCAGAGGCGGTTGCGGTGCGCCGCCGCTGCCGACAACCGGCCCCGGCGGGAACGCCTCCGCCGGACCGGAGCCGCGACCGGCGGTTCGTCCGCGTCCAGCGGATGGACTCGTGTTCGCCAGATACGCGATCACGGCGGACAACTCCTGTTCGCTAATGCTCGACACCGGCCGCATCTGCCCCTGCCCGCCGGTTACGACTGCCTTGATAGCGTCCTCACCCATCCGATCGGTGATGCCGACGAGCGAAGCCACGCCGGGAAGCGCGCCGCGGAGATTCGCGCCGTGACACCCGGTGCAATACTGCTGATACGCCGTGAATCCCGCCTGCAACGGCGCGCCGCCGGCGCCCCCGCCGCCGCCACGCGCCGCCTCCACCGTGCGCTTGGTGACATCTTCGAGCTTGAGAATCGCGACCTGATTCACGCCGACGACGAACACCATGCCCTTCTGTGGATCGGCGGCGGTCGTGCCCCAATTCGATCCCCCCTGGTTGCCCGGCATCGCAATCGTGTCCGTCAACCCGGGAGGCGTGAACATTCCTTCGTTGCGCGCCTTCGACACACGTTCGCGCATCGCCTCGTATTGTTCCGGCGACGACAGCCACGGGTTCACATCGTCCACGCTGAAGCTCTGACGTACGAATGCCGGCGGCTTGGTCGGAAACGGCTGCGTCGGCCACGCGCGTTCGCCTGGCACGTCGCTCTTGGGTACCGGGCGTTCTTCGATTGGCCAGAGCGGTTTGCCGGTGACGCGATCGAGGACGTAGAGGAAGCCGGTCTTCCCGGCATGAGCGACGACATCGACGCGACGGCCGTCGTGGCGCACGGTTACGAGCTGCGGCGCCGACACATTGTCGAAGTCCCACAGATCGTGATGCACCGTCTGGAAGTGCCAGAGTCGCTTCCCGGTGCGCGCGTCCAGCGCAAGAATGCAATCGGCGAACAGATTCTGGCCAAGCCGATCCGCGCCGTAGAAATCGTAGTTCGCGCCTCCCGTCGGGATGTAGACGATGCCGCGTTTATCGTCGACCGACATCGAGCCCCAATTGTTCGCGCCGCCGACGTATTTGTACGCCTCCTTCGGCCATGTGTCGTAGCCGAACTCGCCGGGCAGCGGCACAGTATGGAACTGCCACTTTTTCTCGCCCGTGATGACATCGTAGGCACGGATGTCGCCGGGCGGGTTGACGAAGGCTTCACCGGGCGCCGATCCAAGAATCACCAGGTTCTTCCAGATCTTGCCTGGGCTGTTGGACTGGATTCTGCCGGCATACTGCTCGGCGCGCGCCAGCCCGTGGCGCATATCGACGATGCCGTTTTCGCCGAACGTGAGGATCGATTTGCCGGTGCGCGCGTCGATCTCCTGCAGGAAGCTGTTGATCGAAAACAGCAGCCGCTTATCTTTCCCGTCTTCGCTCTGCCAGTAGTTCACCCCCCGGCTGTTGATACCGGCGAGCCCCTCATGGATCCACAGCTCTTTGCCGTTCGTGGCATCCAGCGCGATCAGCGAATTGTTGCGACCGAACATGTAGATCACGTCGTCGACGACGACCGGGTTGAATCCGGTCGCCGCGTAGGGATAGAACCACGCGACCTCGAGCTGACTGACATTGGATTTCTTGATTTGCTCGGAGCTGACGAAATTCGAGCTGTCGGGTCCGGCGAGGTTGTCCCACCACCATTTGTCGCTGCGGGCGGCCATGGCCACGCCGATGCCGACGGCCACGACAAAAATCACGGCGACGACCGAGAAGCGCCGGTGCCGATGCGCGGATGACATCAGACCTTCAGCGTCTTGAGGAACGCGACGCTTTCCTTCGTGAGCTCCATGTTCTGTTCGACGAAGTAATTCTTGATCCCGCCGGTCTTCGCCGCCTTGAATGTCTTCACCCAATCGATCGTGCCCTGTCCGACGGGCTTTTGCGGCCGGCCGCCGCGACCGCCGCGGCCGCGGCCCGCCGGCGCGTTCGGATCCGGCGGCGGTGGCGGGGGCACCGGCGCGTTCATGTCGACATCCTGGAGATGCATCGAGATGAAACGGCCGGGATACTTCGTGAAGTAATCGGCGGCCACGAGACCGCTCGTGATCGTGGACATCTGGAACTGGAACTTCACCAGCTTCGGATCGAGCAGCTCGAACAGCGTGTCGTAGACACGCTTGTCGTCGACCATCGCGAGCTCGAACCCTTCGTTGTGCAGTCCCTGCTGAATACCCGCTTTGGCGGCCACCTCGCCGATCTTGTTGTACTCCTCTGCCGCTTTCTTGACGGCATCCATCGTCGTCGTGCCGTTCTGCACCGGCCCGCTGAGCGTGGCGGTGATCATCTGGGTGATCCCGATCTCTTTTGCCCAGTCGATGCTCTTCTGCTGGCTCTCTCGCAGCTCCCGCATGCTGAAGTGAGCGCTCTCGCACTTCATGCCGTGATCCGCGATGGTCTTCCTCGCCTGCTTGGCGTCCGCCAGCGGAGCGAACTCGGCATATCCAATCGCGGAACACAGTTCGATCCGCTCGACGCCGATGTCCTTCAATTCCTTCAGGAGGCCGGCAAAGTTGCCGTCCTTGATCATCGCTCGATGTGGATACGTCTGACTGCCGATCGGCATCCCGAGCGGCTTCGCGCGAAGCGTTGCCACACCGCCCGCCACGAACAAGCCGGCGACGGCCGCATCCGTCGCGGTCTTCTTGAAGAACTCTCGTCGTGTAATCGCAGCCATGAGACGTTCCCTCCTGAAGCCCTGAAGCCCTGAAGCCCTGAAGCCCTGAAGCCCTGAAGCCGTTCTTACAGTTCCCGCGCGCGGATGTTTTTGTATTTCACGCTGCCGGCAAATCCTCCGGACTCTCCAGCCGGGGGCCATTGGAAGGAGATCGGCGCGGCCTCTTTCCAGCTTGCTTCTGCCGGATCCGTCGGATCATCGACGACGTCGGCGATCTGCGTGTTGTTGAGCCACACCTGAAGATGCGTTCCCTTGAAACTGATCCGCACGTGGTTCCAGTCTCCCTTCTTGCGGATCATCGGGAACGCCTCGCAATCCTGGAGATAGGTGTTGTTCTTGGCGCCGCAATCGCCGGTGGACAACCAGTCGACGTTCCCTCGGATCGCCTCGGGCACCGTGCGGTGCACGACGACGCCGATGTATTCGCCGGCTTCGCGACGTCCGAGATTGAGCTGATAGCCAGTGCGAAAGGACACGCCGCTGTTGAACGTGCAGGTCTTGTCTTCGCTGAGATTCACCTGCTTCTCACCAAGTTTCGGCGTGCACTTCGTGCCCGCTTCGGCCAGCATGAAGTCGAACTCGAGCTCGAGGTCCTTGAACTTGTCGGCGGTCGCCAGGCTGCCACCGCGCTGACCCGCAGCCGGCGGCACGCTCGTAATCACGCCGTTCTCAACCTTCCAGCCCCTCTCCTCGGGATTGGTCGAAGGGGGTACGGGTGGCGGCTCGCCACGGCGGCCGCCCGCGAGAACGGTCCAGCCGGTCAGATCCTTTCCGTTGAAGAGCGGCTTCCAATCCCGCTGAGACTGCGTGCTGGCAATCGGCGCCGTGTAGAGCGAAGCTCCAAGCACCGTCATAAGGACGAGAGATCTCATGCTGAATCCCTCCGAATGGAGCATAAGCATTGTCCAATCGGTCCGTCGAGGCAAGGCCCTAAAAAGCCGAATCAGAACGGGTGCAGCGGTGCCACCGGTGCCATCGGTGCATATTGGTGCCTACGGGTGCGAAGAGTGCATAGAGGTGCGGCGGGTGCATAGAGGTGCGATGGAGGGATCAAAAATGCCAGCGGTGATAGATTTTTGGCGGAGCGCACATGAAGAAACTGATCAATGACCCGCAGAATGCGATGCGGGACTCGCTGGCCGGGTTCGCCGAGGCCCACGCCGAGATTCTCAAGGTCAACTTCGATCCCGTGTACGTGGTGCGTGCGGACGCCCCCGTCGCCGGCAAGGTGGGCGTCATTTCGGGCGGCGGCAGCGGCCACGAACCCATGCATGCCGGATACGTGGGCCAAGGGATGCTCGACGCCGCCTGCCCTGGCCAGGTCTTCACGTCTCCCAGCCCCGACCAGATGGAAGCGGCCACCACCGCCGTCGATGGCGGCGCCGGCGTCCTCCACATCGTCAAGAATTACACCGGCGACGTCATGAATTTCGAAATGGCCGCCGAACTTTGCCACGCCCGCGGCATCCAGGTGGAGACCGTCATCATCAATGACGACGTCGCGGTGAAAGACAGCCTGTACACGGCGGGCCGCCGCGGCGTCGGGACGACGGTGCTGGCGGAAAAGATCTGCGGCGCGGCGGCCGCCCGCGGCTACGATCTCGGCCGCGTGGCAGCGCTGGGCCGCACGGTGAACGAAAACGGGCGTTCCATGGGGATGGCCTTGACCTCGTGCACCGTGCCCGCCGCCGGTAAACCGACGTTCGAGTTGGGCGAAGGCGAGATCGAGATGGGGATCGGCATTCACGGCGAACCGGGCCGCCAGCGAATGGCCCACCGGCCAGCCAAGGACCTGGCCGCGCACATGGCGGAGGCCATTTTGGCCGACCTGCCGTTTCGCGACGGCGACCGCGTGGTTGCCATGGTGAGCGGCATGGGAGGGACGCCGCCGCTCGAGCTTTACCTTATGTACAGGGAACTGGAGCTGATCCTGCGCGCCCGGCAAATCGCGGTCCCGCGCCGCCTCGTCGGCAACTACATCACCAGCCTCGACATGGCCGGTTGCGCGATCACGCTATTGCGGATCGATGACGAGTTGCTGTCGCTGTGGGACGACCCGGTGCTGACGGCCGCCCTGCGCTGGGGCGTCTGAACGTGGCAGTGAGCAGGCAGGACGTGCTGCGCTGGCTCAGCGCTCTGCAAAAGGTCTTCGCAGAAAATCGGCAGCAGCTGACCGATCTGGATTCAGCCATCGGCGACGGCGATTTTGGAATCAGTTTGGACCGCGGGTTCACGGCGGTGGAGGCCGAGCTGACCGCGAATCCTCCGTCTGATCTCCGCGCTGTCTTTCAGAACGTCGCGACCGTCCTCATCAAGACCATGGGCGGCAGTTCGGGGCCCCTCCTCGGGACTTTTTTTCTTCGGGCCGGAGCGGCTTGCGCGGGGAAGTCCGAGCTCGCGCCCGCCGACGTGGTGGCGCTGTTCCAGGCCGGCGTCGACGGTATCCAGCAGCGCGGCAAAGCCGCGCGTGGCGACAAGACCATGATGGACGCGTGGCTGCCCGCGGTGGATGCGATGCGAGGTGCCTTGGAGGCCGGAAGCGGCCTGGCGGAAATTCTGGAGCAAGGCGCGGCGGCCGCCGAAGCCGGCATGCGGGCGACGATTACGATGCAGGCGCGCAAGGGACGCGGCAGCTATCTGGGAGAGCGCAGCGTCGGACACCAGGATCCCGGAGCGACGGCGGCTTACTTGTTGGTCAAAGCGGCGGAGGAAGCGTGGCGGCCGTGATTGGCCAGTCGCATTGTCGTGACTGGTAAGTGGTGTTATACATTTGCACCGCTATCGAGGTGTGACATGAAAACACGTCGGATTAGTTTGGCCGCGGCCTTGGCGCTATCGGCAGCCGTGACTGTAGCCGCCCAGAGCCAGGCCCCTCCCGCGCAGACCCCTCCTGGCGGTGCCCAGGCACCTTCGGCGACCCCGCAAGTCCCGCCTGGCGGCCTGTCGCCGGCGCAAATGCGACTTCTGCCCAAGGCGTTGGACAACGCGCCGGACATCAAGTACGAAGTCGTGCGCGACTTCATGAAGATGCCGCCCAACGTGTATATGGGCGAAGGCATCGGTGTTGCCAGCAACTCGAAGGGACATATCTTCGTTAACACCTGCGCGCAGCAAACGCGCAACTTCGAATTCGACCAGAACGGCAACTTTGTCCGCGAGATCGGGAAGGACTCGTACGGCAACGTGTTCTGTCACGGTATACGCGTTGATGCTCAGGACAACATCTGGGTGATCGACGAGGGCGCCAACTCGATCATCAAGTACAACCCCCAGGGGCGAGCGGTCATGATCCTGGGCCGCCGCATCGGGTTCCCGTATAACGGGATGGAGCCAGCTGTGAAGGAGCTCAATCCGGCTCCGCCCTATATTTTCAATCGCCCCACCGACGTCGCGTTCGACGCTGCCGGCAACATCTTCGTCGCCGACGGCTACGGCAATTCACGCATCGCCAAGTACGACAAGAACGGCCGCTTCCTCAAACAAGTCGGCAGTCGCGGACCGGGGCCCGGCCAGTTCAACCTGATACATGCCATTGCGGTGGATGCCCAGGGGAATGTCTACGCGGGCAGCCGCAGCGACCAGCGCATCGAGGTGTTCGACAACGACCTGAATTACAAGACGACATACGATCACGTCGGCGCTCCCTGGTCCCTGTGCATCACCCCCGGCCCGGGGCACCAATATCTCTACACGTCCAATTCCAACCCGGACAACCAGGACACGCCACTCCACAAGGTCAGCGGCCAGATCTTCAAGATGGAGCTGGACGGCACGGTCCTCGGCAAATTCGGCGTCCCGGGCAAAGAGCAGGGACAGTTCAGCACGGTGCACGGCATCGACTGCCGCGGCGAGAATGTGATTCTGACCACCGAAATCGTCGAATGGCGCCTGCAGAAATTCATCCTGCACCCCACCAAAGCTCAAGGGGGCACGAAATGAGGTACTCACGCCTCGCGTCCACGCTGATGTTCGCCAGCTCGCTGTTGGCCGGCTCGCTGTTCGCGCAGCAGAAGGAAATCTCGTTTGATTCCGCCGGTGATTTTCTGAAGCTGCCCGACGACATCCATCTCGGGGAAGTGGCCGGCGTGGCGACGACGTCGACGGGCAACCTGTGGGTCTACTACCAGGGTGGCGGTCCGAACGCCACGATTGGCGCCGCACGCATCCACATCAACGGCGGTGCGCGCCTGCTCGAATTCGACCGCACCGGCAAGTTTCTTCGCGAGATCGGCACCACCGAAAACGGACGCCCGTATGCGTTTCTATTTGCGCAGGGCGTCAGGGTCGATCCGCAGAACAATGTCTGGATCGTGGACCGTGCGTCGAGAATGGTCGTCAAGTTCGACCAGGCGGGCAAGGTCCTCTTGACCCTCGGCCGCAGGCTCGAGGCGGTCGGAGAACTTGGCAGCAGCGGCGTGTTCGGCCGTGCTTCCGGACCTCCCGGATCTGGCGTCCCCGGCGACAACTTCAATCAGCCCCTGGACGTGGCGTGGGACGCTGCCGGCAACATCTTCATCCCCGACGGCTACGCCAACGCCCGCGTCGCCAAGTTCGACAAGAACGGGAAGTTCATCAAGTCCTGGGGGGCGACCGGTGCCGGCCCCGGCCAGTTCAACATTCCCGCCTCGATCGCGGTTGATGCCAAAGGCATGGTGTACGTCGCCGACATGGGCAACAACCGGATTCAGGTCTTCGACAACGACGGCACGTACAAGACCGAGATCAAGAACATCGGCGCGCCGCGCGCTATCTGCATCTCCCCGGGTGCGAATCAGTTCCTCTACAGCTCCAACTCCAATCCGACTGAGGATCCGTTCCTCAACGGCGAGATCTACAAGATGCAGCTGGACGGCACGGTGATCGGGCGTTTCGGCAAGGCCGGTAAGCAGTTCAAAGAGTTCGGGATGGTCAATGCCATCGACTGCCGCGATCCCAACACCTTGTACGTCGCCGAGATGATGAACTGGCGGGTGCAAAAGCTCAGCCTGCAAAAATGAAGGCGCGAGCCGCTCTTGCGGCGCTGGCGCTCGTGTCGATCGCCGCGTGCGGCGTCGATCCGCGGCTGACGCTGGCGATCGGTTCGCCCGCACCCGATTTCAATCTGCCTGGCGTTGACGGCCGGAACCATACGCTCGCCGAGTACTCGAACGCTCCGGTTCTGGTGCTCGTTTTCACGTGTAACCACTGTCCCGCCTCCCAACTCTACGAAGGCCGGATCAAGAAACTCTACGAGGACTATCGCGGCAAAGGCATCGCGCTCGTCGCCATCAGCCCGGACAGTCCGAGCGCGATTCGCCTGAGCGAGCTTGCCTACTCGGACGTGGGCGATTCTCTCGCCGAAATGAAAGCGCGGGCGACACACCGGCGCTTCGAGTACCCGTATTTGTACGACGGCGAGGCGCAGGCGCTGTCGACGAAGATTGGCGCCATCGCCACGCCTCACGTCTTTGTCTTCGATCGGCAGCGCAAACTGCGATACCAAGGACGCATCGACGACAACCAGCGCGAGTCACTCGTCAAGACCCGGGACGCACGGAATGCGATCGACGCCCTGCTGGCGGACAAGACGGTTCCCGTCGCGCGGACGACCGCCATCGGCTGCCCGATTACGGGGCTGGCGACGCCGTCCGCCCGAGACCAGGAGATGGCACAGATCGCTGCGGAGCCGGTGACGCTGGAGATGGCCGACGCGGACCGGCTGAAGAACCTGCGCAGGAACGGACGCGGCAAGCTGCTGCTGGTGAATTTCTGGGCGACCTGGTGCGGACCGTGCGTCACCGAATTCCCCGAGCTCGAGGCGACCTACCGCATGTACCGAGGACGGAGCTTCGATTTCGTGTCAGTCTCGGCGAACGATCCCGAGGACAAGCCTCAGGTGTTGGCGTTCTTGCAGAAGCATCACGCGTCCGGCTCGAATCTGCAATTTGGCACGCCGGACACATTCGGCCTGCAGGCCGCGTTCGATCCGCTGATGCCGTCGGCGGTGCCGTTCACCGTCCTCATCGCCCCCAACGGCGACATCGTGTATCAGGAGTTGGGAGAATTGGACAGTTTGAAGCTGCGGCGGGCCATTCTGGCAAATCTGCCGGATGACCCGGCGCATCCCGGGCAGCAGGCCTATTGGTCAGGACACTGAGTGTGGGGAGAGACTGTATGAAGACCGCAACCCGTCCGCGCAACTCCGTTTCGATGTTCCTGACCGTCGTCTTCGCCATCCTGACGCTTGCCTGGCAGCAGGGGGAGGTGCACGGGCAGGCTCCCGCGCAGGGACGCGGCATCCAGCCAAACCTGGAGCACCCGATTCTGGCGATCGGATCGCCGGCGCCGGATTTTGCGCTGCCCGGCGTGGACGGCAAGACTCACAAACTGAGCGAGTATTCCGGCGCCAAGATCCTGGCAGTCGTGTTCGAGTGCAATCACTGTCCTGTGTCGCAGCTGTACGAGAGCCGGATCGAGAAGCTTTACCGTGACTATCGCGGCAAAGGGGTCGCGTTTGTCGCGATCAATCCCAACAACCCGAAGTCGATTCGATTGAATGAGCTCGGCTACACCGACGTCACCGATTCCCTGGCCGAGATGAAGATTCGAACCGCGTTCCGGCATATCGAATGGCCGTATCTCTACGACGGCGAAACCCAGGGCGTCTCGATCAAGTTCGGGGTGGTGGCGACGCCTCACATCTATCTGTTCGACCAGGAGCGGAAGCTGCGCTATCAGGGGCGCATCGACGACAATCAGCGCGAATCCCTCGTCAAGTCGGAGGATGCGCGCAACGCGATCGAGGCGATGCTGGCGGGGCGTCCTGTCCCGGTCGCGGAAACGCACGCCTTCGGCTGCACCACGAAATGGATGTCGAAGGCCACCGGCGTGGAAGAGGAGTGGGCCAAGATTCAGTCGGAACCGGTCACGGTCGACATGGTCGGTGCTGACGAACTGAAGAAACTGCGGGCGAACGGAACGGGCAAGGTGCTGTTGGTGAACTTCTGGTCAACCGGCTGCAGCGCCTGCACCAGCCAGTTCGTCGATCTCGAAACGACCTTTCGGATGTACCGCCTGCGCAGTTTCGATTTCGTGACGGTTGCGACGAATCCTCCAAGCGACGCGCCGGCGGTCATGGATTTTCTGCGAAAGCAGTACGCGTCGAGCCCCAACAAACAATTCGCCTCCGCGGACGCGAGCGCGCTGCAGGCGGCGTGGGGCGCCCGCTGGAAGCTGGGATCCCCCTTCACGATGGTCATCGGGCCCGACGGCAAGGTGCTTTACGAGAAAGAGGGAAAAGTCGACATCCTGGAATTGCGACGAGTCATTCTGGCCAACATGCCGGATACCCGGTCGTACATCGGCCAGCAGGCTTACTGGCAGGCGGCTGTGGCGGACAAGACGAAAAAATAGAAGGGGTCAGATCTCGATTTTCCATTTTTCGACCGAACCAATTACAAGCTCGTCGAAAAATGGAAAATCGAGATCTGACCCCTACATGTTGGCGGGCTGTCAACGGCCAGGACCCGCACAGCGCGTTTTGAAACCATCCCGAAACTCCGCGTGGCACTGCCGCCGCGCCGCTCACTTTCCCAGGTGTTTATCAAAGAACCGCGCAATCTCCTCGAACGCTTCCTTCGTCTCCGGCGCGTTCGCGTCGCGCATGTACTGCGCGTGCGATTGCCCTTCGTAGACGTGCAACTCCGCCTCGACGCCGGCCTGACGCAGCTTGCGATGCACGCGGACGGTGTTGCTGAGCAGAAGATCGCGGGTGCCGGTCGTGAGAATCGTGGCTGGAAATCCGTGCATGTCGCCGTAGACGGGCGACAGCATCGGGTCTTTCACATCATGGCCGTTCGCATAGAGCCGCGCCATCGCATCGCAGCGACCCTCGCCGACCAGCACGTTGTCGACCATGAAGTTGGTCTGGAAGGAGTCACCGGTGCCGGTCAGGTCCGACATCGGCGTGCCAGGCGCGATGGCGCCCGGCAGCGGCAGCCCTTCCTGTTTCGCGCGCAGCGTCATGGAGAGCGTCAGCGCCCCGCCGGCGGACGTGCCGAACACTGCCATGTTCTTCGCGGCCGCCATCTTCAAGGCGCCTTTCCACACCGCCACGACATCATCGAGTGCCGCGGGATAGGGAGAGTCGGGCGGCCGGCGATAGTCGATCGACAGCACTCGGAAATGGCCGAATCCGGCCATGTAGATCGCCTCGCTCGTGCCGGCCTCGCCGCCACTCAGGACGTAGCAGCCGCCATGAACATGAACGAGAAGTCTGTTCTGGTTCTCGGGCGGGATCGCAGCGGGAGTGACCATGAAGGCATTCACCCCGTTGACGGTGAGCGGTTCCGTCTTGACGCCGAACCGTTCGCGAAGCGCCGCCACTCTGCCGGCCGAAGGGGCGGAAAGCGCTTTCCATTCTTCGATCGATTTGGGCACGACGTTCCAGGTGGCGCTGAGCGGCGCGCCGATGAGCGCCTGCATCTCCGCGCTGACTGTCGTGGGTGCCGGGACGCTGCGCGCGGGTATCTCCCGCGGTTGCGGCGCGGGGGCCTGGGACATCATTTCCGTCACAGCGAGGACAATAATCGCAGCCGCCGTAAAAACAAACCGGAGCGCAAACCGACCAACCCGGTGCGAACGAGCCTTCATGGCGCCCCCTCCAATGTTGCGTACGTATCTGGAAGTTGCGGTATCGTCTCACAGCTTCCGCTCCAGGCGGTCGTAGTTCGGCGCATTCGACGTATCTGTCAGTGGTGAATTCGCGTATCCCGGCTCTTGGCGTCGCGCTGGTGGTGGCATCGGGCGCGGCCTTGACGACCGCGCGAAGCGACCAGTCGCCGTCGACGGACGCGGCGGCGGTCCACCTGCGGAATGTGGCCGCGTCCGCCGGGATCCGCTTCACCCACCAGTACTCTCCAACCGCGGGGAAGTACTTCGTCGAAAGCGCGCCCGGAGGCGTTGCCGTCTTCGACTACAACGGCGACGGCCGCCCGGACGTCTTCTTCACGAACGGGGCGGCGACGCCGTCACTCGAGAAGAGCTCCGCGGCCTATTGGAACCGCCTCTACCGCAACGACGGACAGATGCATTTTACGGACGTGACGGAGACGGCTGGCGTGCGCGGCCTCGGATATGCAATGGGCGCGGCAGCGGCCGACTACGACAACGACGGTCATGTCGACCTTTTCGTCGCGGGAGTACGGCGCAACCAGTTGCTTCGCAATCTGGGTGACGGCCGCTTCGAGGATGTGACGAAGCCGGCGGGTATTACGAGCGGCGAATGGGCGGTTGCCGGCGGGTGGTTCGACTACGACAACGACGGACGGCTCGACCTCGTGGTCGTCAATTATGTGCAATGGTCGCCGGAGACGAATCGCTCGTGCGGCGATCAGGCGCGCGGGATCCAGATCTACTGCGATCCGCGGGTCTTCCAGGGTCTGCCGAATCGCCTGTATCGAAATCGCGGCGACGGGACGTTCGAGGATGTGTCCGCGCGGGCCGGCCTGCGGGCGCACGTTGGCAAGGGGATGTCCGTAGCCTTTGCGGATTTCGATCACGATCGACATCTCGACATGTTCATCACCAACGACACGGTGCCAAACTTCCTGTTCCGCAACAACGGCGACGGCACGTTCGCGGAGACGGCCCTCTTCGCCGGCGTATCGGTGACCGATTCAGGCAGGCCGATATCCAGCATGGGCGCGGATTTCCAGGATTACGACAACGACGGCTGGGAGGACATCCAGGTCACCGCGCTTGCCGGCGAAACGTTCCCGCTGTTCCACAACGACAGCCATGGAGCGTTCACCGAAGCGACACAGGCGAGCGGCCTCGCCGGCCTGACGGTGAAGTTGTCGGGCTGGTGTTCGATTGCCGCCGACGTGGACAACGACGGCCGGAAAGACATCTTCACGGCCAACTCGCATGTCAACAATCGCATCGGCGAGTTCGAAGCGATCGCCTTCAAGCAAAGCAACAGCCTGTTCAGCAACGACGGCGGCGGCCGGTTTCACGACGCGACGGCGTCCGCGGGACTCGCCAACGCCATCGCGGCGCATCGCGGTTGTGGAATGGCCGATTTCAATGGCGACGGCCGCGTCGACTTCGTCGTCCTCACGCTTGGCTCGCCGGCCGAACTGTGGGAGAACGAAAGCGCGCCAAGCAATCGGTGGCTGATCGTCCATCTCGTCGGCACGAAGAGCAATCGCGACGGCATTGGCGCTCGCGTGACCGTCGGAAATCAGGTCCGCACGATGACCACCGCAATGGGCTACGCGTCTTCCTCGCACGCCGGACTGCACTTCGGATTGGGAAATCCGAGCGGCCTCGTTCGGATCGAAATCCAGTGGCCTTCCGGAACGCGACAGATCGTCGACGACGTGAAACCCAATCAGGTGATCGAGGTCAGAGAGAAGTAGCTGGAACAACGCTTTCAAAACCCGCGGTGGATGCAGCTAGAACACCAGCGGGACGCTACTTCGGCGGCGTAATCGTTCGCGCCGCCGCCCGCGCGGCGCGATCTCTGGCCGCGCGCTGCAGTTCGTCGGAACGTGCGAGTAGTGCACGCGCCTTGTCGCTTTGTCCGAGGCCCGCGTACGCGCGCGAAAGCTGCAGGTGCAGACTTCCATCATCGTCGCGGGGAAGCTGCTCCTCGATCAGGGCGATGGCTGCGCTGAAGTTCCCGCTTTGAAGATGCGCGCGACCGAGTGCGAGACGTACCCCCCGATTGCGCGGATCCCGCGCGACGGCCTGCTCGAGGATCGGCACGGCCTCTTCCGGTCGCCTGAGCTCCAGCAGTGAATTGCCCTTCAGGCCGAGAAGCCGTGCGTCGTTCGGATTCGCCTGAAGCAGCGGCGCCGACGTCGCGATGGCCAGATCGAAATCGCGCGCCGCGTAATATGCCGAAGCCAGCGCGAACATGAGCGCCGGCTCGTCCGGCGCGAGCTTCAAGGCAGCCTTCAGCTCCGCGATTGCGTCGATGTACCGCTCTTCGGCCTGCGCACGTGTCGCGCGGACACTCCGGCGTTCGGCGGAGTCCGGCAGGACGTCGAGCTGCTTGAACGCGGCGAGCGCGAGCTCGTTGGCGGCGCGCGCGCGCCAGTAGCGGGACTCCGGATCATCGCCCGAAGCGGCGGCAAGCGCTGCACGAAACTGCCTCGCGCGGAATTCACAGAGCGCCGTGCGCGCGGCGCAGTCGGCAGTTGTAAGCCTGACTTTGGCGCGCTCGCGCACGCTCCAGGGAGGATGTCCGGTGCGGTCGTAGATGTCCGCGACAGAATCGTGAATGCTGACCATCGATGGCAACCGCTCGAGCGTCGCTTGGTACAACGCGAACGCGTCGGCGAAGTGATTGGTGGACAGAAGCGCGTCAGCCCCGAGCAACTGCCGCCACGGCTCGTCTGACGAACTGGTGAACGTGGCCAGCGCATCCTGTTTGACGGAGTTGTACGCCTGCCCAAGGGCGTACCACACAGCCGGAACCCGCGGCGCGATCTGCGCCGCGCGGCGCAGGTGGGTCACCGCGTCCATCGGCCGGCCCGCGGCCAGGTAAGCGTCGGCGAGCCGTTGCCTGGTCTGTACGTCCGTGGCGTTTGCTGCAGCCGCTCGCTCCAGTGCCGGGATGTCGGGCGACTGGCCCGGTGGCGCAGCGGATAACAACAGCAGAAGCAAGTTCAGATGAGTTGCGATCACAGTCATCTTTTCGAGTGTTCTTCGGATCTTACTTCGTGCCCTTCGTGGCCTTCGTGAACTCCAGGTGAGGTTGCCGTGGGCTCGTCTCAACGTACAAGCGAAGACTGCGCCGCGTTTGACAAGAGCCAGTCCCTCACGGATATTTGGCTGCGCGTTCCGCGCCAAGGAACTCTCAAATGGACCGACGAACTTTCCTGAACTCTGTCGCTGGTGTCCCGGCGTTCGGGCTCTTGCCCCGCCCGGACGCGCCGACCGCGACCCCGAAGGCGGTCGCCTCGCTGCCGCAGGCGAAGGTCACGCGCGTGCGGATCTATCGGCCTCCGAATTTCAATCCACTTTTCAACCAGAGCAACATGGTGGTGACCGTGGAGACCGACGCCGGGCTCACCGGGATCGGCGAGGGCGGCGGGAAAGACACGCTGGAGCAGTGCGCGGGCACGCTGATCGGCCAGAATCCGTTCAAGATCGAGGCGCTCTGGCAGGAGAGCTACATTGCCTGGTTCTATCCGCCGGGACGCGAGAAAGCGCACGCGCTCGGCGCCCTCGATCTCGCGCTGTGGGACATCAAGGGCAAGGCGCTCGGCGTGCCGATCCATCAATTGCTGGGCGGCGCGGTCCGCAATTACTGCGAGTGCTATGCGACCGGCGGCGTGACGCCCGCCGGCGCGGCGCCGGGCGCTCGCATCAGCCTCAAGGAGCGGGCCCGCGCGACGATGGAGGCGGGATATCGCGCGTTTCGAACCGCGCCCGCCGATGTGCCGATCGGACAGACCTACGACACGCGTTCGGTCATTCGACGCGTCGAGCAGGACTGCCGCGAGATCCGCGAAGGCGTCGGACCCGACGGCAACTGGTGCATCGACTTCCACCAGCGCCTCGACTTGAACGATGCGCTGCGGCTGTGCAAGGCGCTCGAGCCGCTGGATCCGTTCTTCGTCGAAGACCCCGTCCGCGACGAGAACGCGCTCCAGGACATTCCCAAGCTGCGCCAGATGACCACCGTCCCGCTGACCCACGGCGAAGAATGGGGCTTGAAATGGGACTTCAACCGGCTCGTGGAAAACCACGACGTGGACTTCATCCGCTCGACGCTGCCCAACGCCGGCGGCATCACCGAGATGATGAAGATCGCGGCGATCTGCGAGACCCACGCCGTCGGCATCGTGCCGCATTTCACGGGGCCGATCGCGACGGCGGCGCTGGTCAACTGCCTGTCGACGTTCTCGGGGCCGGTGCTGATGGAATACAACTACGGCGGGCGTCCGATCGACTATTTGCCGGAATGCCTCGACTTCAAGAATGGAAAGGCGTATACGAACGACCGTCCCGGACTGGGCGTCACACTCGATCTGTCGCGGCTGACGATGCTCGGAGAAGTGACCGAGGCAGGACGGAAAAACCTGTACCGCCGTCCCGACGGCTCGCTCACTCACTGGTAAGAGATCAATCCCTAATCCCTCATCCTTGAATCTCTGAATCCCGCGAATCCCTGGATGGAGTCGACGGCTTGCGGCCCACCAGGAGCAGGTGGGCGCTGATGCCAAGGAGCGACGACTCGGATTCGAACATCCGTGCGACGCGCAGCACGTCGGCACGACGTCGCGCGTCCTTCAGGCGCTCGTTCACATCCGAGAGCAACCACCCTGGGCCTTCGACACCGAAAACCCCGTCAACGAGCAAGCCGGCCTCGAGCGCTTCGGTACGCAAGTCTTCGGGGCGGTGAAAGTACGCCGTGGTGAAGTAGTCCAACCGCCCGGTAGGATTTCTGTGCTGCCCTTCGCGGACGTCCCTGTCGACGATCGGTGCAAACTCGGGGTCTCGAAAAAGATCTCGCGTGAGACCGTCCAATGCGGAAGCCCAGCGCGAGATTGCGGCGGCAAACAGACGCCCGCCTGGCTTGAGTACGCGTGCCGCTTCAACCAGAGCGGCCGTGCGATCTGCAGTCGTGATCAGATGATAGAGCGGTCCCAAGAGAAGGACGATGTCGGCGGTATCATCAGCAAACTTCGTGGTCCGGGCGTCGCCGACGTCGCATGACGCGAGAGGCCGCGAACGCGTAGCGCTCCGCCGGCGGGCTTCGGCGACCAGGCGCGGGACCGCGTCGAGCAAATGAACCGTATACCCCGCGTCGGCCAACCAGAGCGAATACGCCCCGGCCGCCCCGCCGATGTCGATCACCGTCGCAGGTGCGGGTGGCGCATACCGCTGGATCAGTTCCCGAGTTCGAAGCGCTTCGAGGAGAGACGAACCTTCTTCGAGGCGGTTTTCCTCCGGCGCCTGCTGATAGAAGTCGGCAATGGCCGGATCGAATTCCGGCGGTCGGGTTTCCACAGGGCTCACCTCGCTCGAGCCTAAATATAAACCTGCGGAAAGCGATCGTCTGTTAGACACCGCAAAGCGGTCGCGGATACACTCGCGTCGAGGTGACACGCATGCGTGCAGGGTGGATTGCCATCGTCTGTCTGTTGTCAATCGGCGTTGGCACTGCCAGCGCGCAGAACGGCCGCTTCGGCGGCAAAGTGGGCATGACGGCATCCGACGCGGTCTTCGAATCGCTGGATGATGATCCGGGATATGGCAACAGGGTGTTCGTGAGCGGGGGAGGATTCTATGTCCAGCCGATTACGGGACCATTGGCCCTGCAGCTCGAGGCGTTGTTCATGGCCAAGGGGGGCGAATACGGCGATGATTCCACGCAAACCACCTACACGCTGATGCTCGACTATCTGGAGATTCCTGCGCTCGCGCGGATCAACGTGGTTCGCCGGTCATCCCATTCCATCTACCTCTTTGGCGGACCAGCGGTTGATTTCCGCATCAACGCCAAGTTCCGCACGGCCGCCGGACGCCCGGTGCGGAGCGGGGTGAACGAGGACATCAGCTCGACGGTGAATCTTTTCGATCTGAGCATGACGGCCGGCGGTGGTGTGGACATCGGTCGTCACGCGGTCGTGGATGCCAGATACTCGTGGGGTCTCACCGACCTGAACAAGGACGCGACGGACGGGCACGGCGTCCGCAATCGCGCGCTCACCGTCATGGCGGGGTTTCGCTATTAGGTTCGGGGCTCCCCGAGATCTGCTTCCAGCGGTAGTACTTCCGCTGGGCCAGCGCCAGCATCGGCCCGTCGTCCGGCGTATCACCGTACGCGTAAATCAATTCGTACTCGGACAACTGGCAGCGCTCGAGAATGCGCCGGGGCTTCTCGTGACCGCTGCAGTCACCGTCCACGCATTTCCCGGTCAGCTTGCCATTGCGATGCTCGAGCGTGGTGCAGATGTAGGACAGTTGCCGCTCCTCACACCACGGACCGAGATACACATCAAGCGAGGCGGACACGACGACGATGTGGTCGCCTCGCGACTGGTGCCACTCGATGCGCTCCTGCGCGCGGCGGCGCACCATGCCGGGGAGTGTTTCGTGCGCGTACCGGCGTCCGGCGTCGCCCACCGCAGCAGCGTCTTCGCCGGTGAAACCGATGCGTGCGGCGATCTCCCGGACGCGGCCTGCGGTCGTGAAACCACACTTATAGCCGACGTATGCGGGCGCGAGCAGGGCTCTGCCGGCGAGGCGTCGCGACGGTCTTACCGCCGTGCGCATGAACGGCGTCCAGGTGTCGCCGGAGGTAATAGTGCCGTCGAAATCGAAGAGCGCGAGATCCACGCGAGCGCTTGATGGCTGTCCGGACGACCTCGAAGGATTCGGCTGCGGGAGGAGGCGGCGGCAATGCGCCGCCTCCTCCCGCCCTTGTTCTGATCTCGAACGCCTAAGCGTTCACCGACACGTGAGCCGGGGCTGTGATCGCGATGAACGCGTCGAGCACCGAATCGGGGGAAATATCGGAATTCCTGCCCCGCGATTGTACGGCGATGTCGTGAATCGACACAATGCCCGCCAGCCGGCCGCCGTGCTCGACGACGGGTAGTCGCCGGACTCTGTGCCGCTTCATCGTCTCGAGCGCCGACCGCGCGTCGTCGCCAGGCGCGCAGGTGTACGGCGGCTTCGAAATGACCTCCTTGACCGGGATTTCTCCCTCCCTCCGCGGTCGAGTCGCGGCGGCGATGCAAATGTCGCGGTCCGTGATGACCCCAATCACGCGGTCTCGCTCGTCAATTACGGGGACAGCTCCGCAGTCACCTTCCCACATGATCTTCGCCGCCGCGGCGAGGTTCGTCTCCGGGCTGCAGCGTTTTACGTCAGTCGTCATCAGTTCTTTCACTTTCACGGAAGTGCTCCTTTCTCGTGGCTCCATTGTTTCGCGTGCGTCACCGGGTGTGACGACACACGAAGGAGCTCGCATTACGATTGGATGTACCGACAACGCTCGCAACCCACATGCCGGGTTGTCCGCCGTAGAGGTGTGGACCTGGTCAGCGAGTGTGTCGCCGTGATGAGGTCGGCGCAGGATGAGCCGCCTACACGACGCTTGGAGCCACGTTGCATTCCTGTCGTGAGTTCGGCATGATGCGCGAAAACATTACCCCGGGGGGTCCATGAAACGATTTCTTCTCACAGCAACGATGACATCCGTGACGGCCGTTGCGGTCGCGGCGGCGGTGCAGTCCGCGGGAAATACCGGCGTCGGGCAGGTCTTCTTTCCGAATCCCGTCGCCTCGCTGCAGGATCAGACGCTCACCGACCAAAAGGACGCCGACTATCCGGCGCTGCAACCCGCCTATCGGATCGTGACCCTCACGAATCTCGACGGCAGCGGATACCTGCGGGGTGATTGGGCGAACATCGTCAGCGAGACGGGGGCGGCGGCGTTTTCCGCCAGCAACACGTTCATCTACACGCGCAATGAAGACCAGTTCGAGCAGGTGATGGCGTACTACTGGGTTACCGAGGCACAGAAGTACATCCAGAGCCTCGGCTTCGGTACCGGCCGGCTCCGTCCGGTCAACTACGAGTCGCAGGATGTCCGCATCAACCAGTGGGGCGCCGACAACTCTTTTTCGTGGTCCAAGAAGGACGTGCTGCGCTTTGGCAAGGGGGGCGTGGACGATGCGGAGGACGCGGAAGTGATCCTGCACGAATATGGGCACGCGATGCAGGACTCACAACAGACGCCGTTCGGCTTCGGCTTGTCTGTGGAAGCGGGATCGATTGGCGAGGGTTTCGCCGATTACTGGGCCGTCACGGTCTCCGACGTCGTCGCGCCGACGCCAGATCCTGCGTGCGTAGCCGACTGGGATTCGGTTTCATACACGTCAACCGTTCCGCACTGCCTGCGCCGCGTCGACAGCGATCTGCACTACCCCGAGGACCTCACGGGTGGGGTTCACCACGACGGCATGATCTGGTCCCGCGCGCTGTGGGATATTCGGAACGCGTTGGGGCATGCAACAGCCGACACGATCATCCTGGAATCCCACTTCGGGATGCGCGATCCGACGATGCCGGAGCTCGCGGCCAACACCGTTGCGGTGGCGTCGCGGCTGTATGGCGCCGCGGCTGCGAAGAAGGTGAAGCAGGCGTTCGTCAGCCGCGGCATCCTTTAATTGCGGGTGACAGTCGGATGCTCTACCAACCGAGCTACTCGTGCGCGCGATCACAGTAGTCGCTCCGGTGTTCCTCTTGGCGTCTCTTGCCGGATTGCCGCAACCACCGCGGGTTGTCGTTCGCCTGATCGATGTCGCCGAGCAAGCCGGCCTCACGCTGCTCAATATCTGCGGCGGTGCCTCGAAGGACTACATCGTCGAGGTCAACGGCAATGGCGCGGCCTTTTTCGATTACGACAACGATGGCGATATGGACGTCCTCATCGTCAATGGTTCGACGCTGTCGAACATGAAACGCGGAGGAGACCCGATGCTGGCCCTGTTCCGCAACGACGGGAAGGGACACTTCGCTGACGTAACGTCATCGAGCGATATCCGCGCACGAGGCTGGGGCATGGGCGCCTGCGTCGCCGATTACGACGGCGATGGTTTTCAGGATGTCTACATCACCGCATTCGGTCCTAACGTGCTCCTTCGCAACCGAGGCGATGGAACGTTTACCGATGTCACCGCGCGAGCCGGAGTGGGCGACTCGCGCTGGAGCACCAACTGTGCGTTTGGTGATTACGATCGCGATGGAGATCTCGATCTGTACGTCGCCAACTACGCAAAGTTCGATGAGACGATTCCGAAGCGCGGCGCCGCGCCCAACTGCAAGTACATGGGACTGGACGTCATGTGCGGTCCGCAAGGTCTCGCCGGCGAGCCGGACGCTCTGTATCGCAACAACGGAGATGGAACCTTCACGGACGTCACCCGGTCGTCAGGAATTGTCGATCCGGGTGATTACGGCTTCGGCGTCCTCTTTTCCGATCTGGACGACGATGGGTGGCTGGACATTTTCGTGGCGAATGATTCGGTGCCGAACCTGCTGTTTCGCAACAATCGCGACGGCACTTTTTCGGAGATCGGCCTGCGATCCGGCCTGGCGCTGAACGGCGACGGAAAGGCACAGGCCAGCATGGGAGCCGACGCTGCAGATTACGATGGCGACGGGCGGCTCGACCTCTTCGTCACGAATTTTTCTCAGGACTACAACACTCTCTATCAGAACAGCGCCGCAGGATTCTTTGCTGACGTCAGCCATCAGGCGGGCGTGGTGCCGCGATCGCTGTCGTACCTCGGCTGGGGCACCGGGTTCGTGGACGTTGACAACGATGGTCTGCTCGATCTCTTCGTGGCGAATGGCCACGTCTATCCCGAAATCGATCGTTCAGGTCGCGGTACGAATTACCTGCAGCGCAAGCAGGTGTTCATCAATGAAGGCAACGCCCAATTCAGAGACGCTACCAGCGAGATCGGCGGCGGACTTCTGGTCGAGAAATCGAGCCGCGGCGCCGCATTTGGCGATATCGACAACGACGGCGACACGGACGTCGTGGTCATCAACATGAACGATCGCCCGACGCTGCTGCGAAACGACACAGACGCCGCGAACAACTGGATCGCCTTGAAGCTCGAAGGCAGGTCACCCAATCGCGACGCGGTCGGCGCTCGGGTATGGCTGCAGGAAGAAGGTTCGCTCCAGGTCGCCGAGGTGCGAAGCGGTGGCAGCTATCTTTCACACAGTGACATGCGCGTCCATTTCGGGCTGGGACGAAGAACACAGGTGCCGCCGGTGAAGGTCCGGTGGCCGGACGGTGCGGTCGAGCGATTCGAGGGGCTGGCGCCGAACGCGGTTCACGTGATTCGGCAGGGAGGCGGATGAGCTTCCGCTTCCAGCTTCCAGCTTCCAGCTTCCAGGCTGCCAGCATGCCAGCGATGAGTTGTCAGATGCGACAGGCCGAAGGGTGGAGGCCGGAAGCTGGTAGCTGGTAGCTGGTAGCTGATTCTGTGTTGACAAATCGGTCCGCTAGCGGTTAGCTGCTCGTCCACGGGGGGAGGAACCATGACGATGAGAGCCCAGAGGTTCGTGGTCGTCGCGTGGCTGTTATGCGGCGGCATCGCGCACGCGCAAGTGGCGCGGTCACAGTTCAACGGCACCGTTACGGACGCCAACGGCGGCGTGCTGGTCGGTGCGACGGTGGTCGCGACCAACGTGGACACGAACGTCGAGTCGAAGGCGACCACGACCGACGCCGGCGTTTACGTCATTCCCTACTTGCCGAACGGCCTGTACCGCGTCCGGGTCGAGGCGCAGGGATTCCGGCCGGCCCAGGCGGAGCAGGTTACGCTTCGCGCCGCCCAGACGCTGACGCTCGACTTCAAGCTCCAAGTCGCGACGGTCGCCGAGGCATTGACGGTCACCGCGCCGGTGATTGAAACCAGCACCGCCGAGATCGGGCAATACGTCTCGAACAAGGAGTTCCAGACGTGGCCGATCGCGGTGGGGGACGGGCAGCGGCAGATTCAGCAGTTCATCTTTTCGAGCTTGCCCGGTAGCACCGGCGGGACGTTCGAGGGCGCGATCAACGGCGGCCGCAACTACTCCCACGAGATTCTCATCGAAGGCATGCCGCTCGGCCGCAACCTGCAGGGTGGCAGCAACAACGAGATGTCGCCGCCGACGGAGGCGGTCGCGGAGTTCAAGTTCCAGACCGGTACGCTGGGTGCAGAGTACGGCGGCGCGCAGACAGCAGTCGCCAACTTTGTCGTCAAGTCCGGGACGAACGAGTTCCACGGATCGGGCGCGGCGTATTTCATGGATGGCAAGTGGGACGCGAAGCCGTTCGTCGCCAACGCGCTCAACCAGCCGGCACCCGTGCGCACTCAACAGAATGGCGCGGTGGCGGTCGGCGGGCCGATCCTCCTGCCGGGGTACGAAGGACGCAACCGCAGCTTCTTCTTCACCACGTTTGAAAAGACGCGCGCCCGCGAACAGACGTCGACGGCATTCCGGACGCTGCCCACCCGCGAGTTCCAGAACGGCGACTTTTCGCGGCTGTTGGATCCCGCATACACGGGTGACGCACGATCGGGCACCGTCGTCGGCACCGACGCGCTCGGACGGCCGGTACGTTTCGGTCAGATTTACGATCCGCGCACGACGCGCGTCGTGGGCAGCAGCGTCGTGCGTGATCCGTTCCCCGACAACAAGATTCCACGCGCGCAGTGGGATACCGTGGCGCGGAACACGCTCGACCAGGGGCTGTGGGACGTTCCGGAGCTCGATCGCCTGTTCAACAATCAGCCCATCCTGGCGACCTGCTGCCCGGTGTTCGACCAGAACACGTTCGCGTTGAAATACGATCAGGTGATCAGCGCCAAGCACAGGGCATCGTTCTACATCAACCGTGAATGGCGCGAGCGGAACAACTCCGGCGGGGGACGCTACGGCGTGCCGCCCGGCAAGCCGACGAACCTATATCAGCTCCAGAGCACGCCGAGCTGGCTGGTCCGGGCTACCGAGAACTGGGTAATCAACGACCACCTGCTGCACCACTTTGCCTTCGGGTACAACTTCTTCGGCAACGCGAATCGCAGCGTGTATTTCAATTACGGCTGGCCGTCGAAGATCGGGCTGACCAATCAGCCGGATACGACGTTCCCGCGGTTTGCGTTCGGCGGGACTGCGATTCTCGGCAATCTAGGCAATTACGGATCGCTCAATCGCAACTCGACCGACGAGGGGAGCACGATCGTCCAGGACGATCTGACGATCGTCCGGGGCAAACACAACATCAAGACCGGCTTCGAGGGGCGTCTTTATTTCCTTAAAAGCGACAGTGCTGACGGAACCGCAACCTACAACTTCAACCCCGCACAGACGACACTGCCTGGGTTCGACTCGCAGAGCGGGCATTCCTATGCCAGCTTCCTGCTGGGCGCAGTGCAGACGTCGAGCCGGCCTGTCCAGATAGTCAACAACTCCTACTATCAGAACAACTACGACTTTTACGTCCAGGACGACTACAAAGTGACGCCGAAGCTCACGTTGAACCTGGGCGTACGGTGGCAGATTCTGCCGGGCTTGTACGAGGAGAACGGGTACGTCACCAACCTCGATCTGACGCTGCCCAACGCCGCCGCGGGCAATCGGCCCGGCGCCCTGCGCTTTGCCGATAAGGAAGGCGACAAGACCTTCATCGACACCTACTACGGCCAGATCCAGCCCCGGCTGGGCGTTGCGTACTCGCCGTCGCCCAAGACCGCGATCAGCGCGGGTTATAGCTCGAGCAACCGACCGGCGCTCGCCTACAGCGACGGTGAGAATTTCGTCACGCTGAACTCGGCGGGCTACAACGCAACCATCTCGATTACCCGCGCCACGCGACCGACGCCGAACTCGCAGGATCCGGTCATGTACTTGAGTGAACCGTATCCCGCCTTGTCCGGAGTGTTTCCCAACTACGACCCCACGCAGCTGAACAACCAGGGGGTCGGGACGGTTCTCAGAGGAGACGAAGCGAGGCGTGAACGGTACAACAATTACAACGTGACGTTGCGCCGTGAGCTGCCGGCCAATTTCTCAGCGACGGTCGCGTACATCGGCGCATACGGCACGCGACTGCCGTTCATGCCCCTCGATCTCGGCAACGGCAACGAGATCAATCGCATTCCCTTCGCGGCGCTCTCACAGTATGGCGACCTGCTGTTCAGCAACCTGTCGAGTCAGCCGCAGCTTGGCATTCCGTTGCCGTACCCCGGTTTCACCGGCACCGTGCAGCAGGCGCTGCGACCGTATCCGCAGTTTACGAGCATCCAGTACCAGAATAGCTTCAGGGGAAAGACGCGCTACAACTCCTTGCAGACGACGCTCGAGCGTCACTTCAGCAAGGGCCTTGCGCTGGTCGCTGCCTACACGCTATCCAAGACCGAAGACAATTACCTCAAGCAGGATGCGTCCGGCGAGGAATGGGGACTCGCGACCGGGGGCCGGCACTACCCGCACTTCCTCAAGCTGACGTGGATCTACGAGTTGCCAATCGGGCCAGGCAAGGCAGTCGACGTGAAAGGCGTGCTCGGACAGATCGTCGGCGGCTGGACGCTGACTGGCATCCACAACTACCGCAGCGGCGGGACGATCACCGTCTTCGACAGGCGGATCAATAACCCGGGCAACACCGGATTCCCCATCCGTCCCGACATCGTCCCGGGTGTCGACCCGATCATCTTCGACGGGTCGCACCTCGATGTCGTTCACGGGACGCCGTATCTCAATCCCGCCGCGTTTACGACGCAGCCGCTGACTGCCCAAGGGGTCGCGACGCGGATTGGCACGGCGCCGGTGGTCCTGGATGTACGCGGTCCGGCGTTTTATTCGGAGGATTTCGGGCTGATGAAGCGCTTGGGCGTCACCGATAAGCACAGCTTCGAGTTCCGTCTCGATCTGATCAACGCGCTGAATCGATCCGGCGTCGGAGGTCTGGACACCGATGTTTCGAGTCCGACCTTCGGCCGGATGTTCGGCGTCGGCATCGGCGCGCGGCGTCTGCAGATCGGCCTGCGCGCGACATTCTAAACAGCCGACAGCTAACAGCTGTCAGCTCTCAGCGAGAACTGCAACGTCCGTTCATAGCTGATAGCTGATAGCTGATAGCTGATGGCTGACAGCTGACAGCTGATAACCCCGTGACTCTCCGCCTCGTGCTGGTGGTTCTGACGCTCGGTCAGGACTGCCAGCAGGCGCAAAAGCTCGCACGGACCGCCTACGACGAGCGGCGCTACGATCAGGCCGCCGCACACTTTGCTCACGCCGTCACCGCATGCGGCGCGAGCAGTCCGCTACTCCTTGCATTGGGGCAGGCGCAGTTGCTCGCCCAGCGTCCAGCGGACGCGATCGCTGCGCTCGATCGCGTCCCCACTGACAGCGCGGAGTATGTGCCGGCGCTGAAGGTCAAGGCGAAGGCACTCTACCTCCTCGCTCGCGATGCCGAAGCCGAAGAAACGCTCAAGCGTGCGGCGACGCGCGCGCCGTCGGATGCGGAGATCCCGTACAGTCTCGGCCGCATGTATTACCAGCAGGGCCGACATGCCGAGGCCGCAGCGTCGTTCCGCCAGGCCACGACGCTCGACCCGCGCGATTACAAGGCCTGGGACAATCTCGGCCTCGCGTCCGAGGCGCTCGGCGATGTCGCGCAGGCACAGCAGCATTACCTCAAAGCCATCTCGCTCGTGTACAAGGACCATCCCGGCTACGACGTCGTCTACGCGAACTTCGCTGACCTCCTGATCAAGCTCGGAAACTTTCAACGGGCGTTCGACCTTGCCGCCGAAGCGGCGCAACGCAATCCCGGCGAACCCCGCAACTTTTTTCTCGGAGGGAAGGCGCTCCTTCAAACCGGACGAAGCGATTTGAGCGTTCGCTGGTTCGAGCAGGCAATCAAACTGAATCCCGACTATCCCGAGCCGCAGTATCAGCTTTCACTCGCCTACCGGAAACTCGGGCGAATCGATGAGGCCGACCGAATGCTGAAGTCTTTTCAGGCGGCGGCGGCTCGCGCTCCGAAGGAGCGCCGGTAGCGTGCGCATCCCAACCGTCGCAGCTCTGCTGAGTCTCGTCGTGATCCTCGACGGCCGTTCATCCGGCTCGGGAGTCCAATTCAGTGACGTCACCCAGGCATCCGGCATCACCTTCCGCCATGCCGCATCGAAAACCAGCGTCAAATTCCTGCCTGAAACCATGGGCGGAGGCGTTGCCGTCTTCGATGCCGATGGTGATGGCCGCCTCGACCTGTTCTTCACGAACGGCGCCGCGATCGACGAGAGCACGTCCTCGAATCGACCGCCGGACAAGAGCAATCCTCGCTACTGGAATCGGCTGTACAGAAATCTTGGCGGCTGGAAGTTCGAGGATATAACCGAGCGCGCCAAGGTCGCGGGCACCCGCTACGATTTCGGCGTCGCAGCGGCCGACTATGACAATGATGGCGATATCGATCTCCACGTCTCTGGGTTTGGAGGAAACACGCTGTTTCGTAATGAAGGCAATGGCACCTTCACGGATGTCACCGCCGCGGCAGGTGCTGAAGTGTCTGGCTGGTCGTCGAGCGCCGCGTTTGTGGACTACGACCACGACGGCCGCCTCGATCTGTTCGTCGGACGCTATCTCGCGTGGACGTGGGAATCGAACATCGTGTGCATGGCCGCGGACGGCGCAACCCGAGCTTATTGCCACCCGAGACACTTCTCGCCGGTCTCGAATGTGCTCCTGCGCAACAACGGTAACGGCACGTTCAGCGATGTGTCGGACGCAACTGGGATTGCCCGCCACCCTGGAAAGGCACTCGGAGTCGCCATTCACGACTACGATCGAGACGGATTCATTGATCTTTTCGTCGCGAACGACTCGATGCAGCAATTCCTGTTTCGCAATACCGGCGCTGCCACATTCCGTGAAGTTGGATTAACGGCCGGCCTCGCGTACGACGACGACGGGCGGAGCTTTGCCGGAATGGGGATTGACGTAGAGGACTACGACAACGACGGCTGGCCAGACGTCTTTGTCGCGACGTTGAGCCTCGAGCGCTACGCGCTCTATCGCGCAACTGGCGACGGCCGGTTCGAGTACGTGTCGCACGCAGCCGGTATCGGGCGCGCAACGCTTCAGCACGCGGGTTGGGGAACGAAGTTCGTGGATTTCGATAACGACGGTCGGCGTGATCTCTTCATCGCGCAGAGCCACGTGCTCGATACGGTCTCACGCTCACGTCAGGGCTTCGACTATCTTCAGCCGCCGCTGATGCTGCGTAACTTGGGTTCTTCATTCACTGATGTATCTGCATCGCTCGGCCCCGTGTTCGCACGCCCGGCTGCCGGACGGGGCGCCGCCTTCGCCGACCTCGATAACGACGGCGACATGGATATCGTCGTGGCCAATCTCGATGGACCGCCGGTATTACTGCGTAATGACGGAGGCAATGCCGATCACTGGCTGTCGGTGAAGCTGCGGGGAACACGATCCAACCGCCAGGGTATCGGAGCTGTTGTGACGGTTGTGGACGATCGCAATCGCACCCAGTCTGGCATCTGCTCGACTTCTTCGAGCTATCAATCAGCCAGCGACCCTCGCGTGCACTTCGGGCTCGCGGACGCGGCGAAAGTGCGCCGCATCGAAGTGCGTTGGCCGAGCGGGATTACGCAGGTGCTGACCGACGTTGCGACGAATCAAGTCCTGGAGATCATCGAATCCGCTTCGAAGCCTCAATGACGACGGATAAAACAACCAACGTAGGTTCGATGGAGGCGAGCCGACTTGGACGCGCGGGGCTTGCATTATTGCTAGTCGGTTGCGCTGGATGCGGTGGCTATACCCAACCGGATTGTGTCAGACCACCCTGTCCACTGCCGTTGGCGATCAGGCTGAGCGTCACGTCCGCCGCCGGTGGACCCGTGTCCGGCCTCACCCTGACGTTTTCCCGCGTCGGGGTCTACCTCATGCAGCGTCGAAGGATCCGCGACGTCGTGCATCGTGCCCGGGACGGCCGGCACTTACGAGCTGCGGCTGACCGTCTCGGGGTTCCACGAGACGACGCTCACCTCGCGGTGCAAGGCAGCACCCCGTCGTGCGGGTGTCCTTCAGTGACGATCGAGCAGCGGAACGTCGTGGTCGATCCGAGCTGACCGGCGGGCAGGTATAATTTC
>Ga0070670_100000531_pt1 | contig 30505 bp, 19 predicted proteins | sample KBSS63metaG_FD_64665 | JGI IMG/M metagenome (GOLD analysis project Ga0070670, IMG submission 64665) | Switchgrass rhizosphere microbial communities from Kellogg Biological Station, Michigan, USA - KBS S6-3 metaG | ecosystem: Host-associated > Plants > Roots > Rhizosphere > Soil ... | reverse complement strand
TGTTGCTGGCCGTGTTGTCGCTGCTTCCTCGAATAAGTGAGGCGGAACGCTCCAAATGGCTCGGTGGTCAGACTGCTCAGGCAGCGAACAACGATGCGATTCAGGGCCAGGACCAAAAGGGCGACATCTCGGTGGTTGCCTCATATCACAACGACACTTCCAAACCGCTTCGCGATATGAAGCCTATGCCGCTCGTGTTCAAAGGCGTTCACGAGAACGAAAATCCCAAGATTCCCAACAAACATAGAGACGCCGCCGATCCGGTGGTCCAGGACAGGTTCAACGTCATCAATCTCATGACGACAAACATGCCCAGTCCCCTCCTTAACTTCAACGGTATTGGATTCCCCGGTGTGGCCTGCAACTGCGCGCCTCCGGACACAAATGGCGAAGCCGGTGCGACGCAGTACGTGCAAATCGTTAACGAAGGCTTTCAGGTTTTTGACAAGACTTCCGGCGCCTCGGTGTTAGGCCCGGTGGGAATTTCGACAATCTGGAGCGGCTTTAACGGTCCCTGCGAAACCGCAGGCGATGGCGACCCGGTGGTGCTCTACGATCAACTTGCCAATCGCTGGGTCGTCACTCAGTTTGCCGGCGCTTCAGTTCCGACCGACGAGTGCATCGCAGTGTCGACTACGAGCGATGCCACCGGCACTTGGAACCGCTACGGCTTTCACCTGGGCAGCAACTTTTTCGACTACCCACACCTCGGTGTCTGGCCGGATGCTTATTACATGAGCATGAACGTATTCAATTCCACCGGCACCCTGTTTCTCGGCCCGCAGCCCTTCGCGTTTGATCGCGCCAAGATGCTCGCCGGCCTACCTGCCACTTTCATTACTCCTGGAATCACTGGCGGGTCGAGTGAGGAAGTTTACCTGCCCGCCGATCTGGACGGTTCAAATCTGCCACCTGCGGGCGCGCCGGCGTCTTTCGTCGAATTTCCCGGCGGCGGCAGTTTCCGCGTCTTTCACTTCCACGCCGACTTCGTTACTCCCCTTAATTCGACGTTCACACTTTTCGCGAGTCCCGCGTCCGCAGCATTCACGGTTCGCAGTGGCGGCATACCCCAGGCGGGAACTTCTTCGCTGCTCGATCCAATCGGCGACCGGCTGATGTTTCGCCTGGCGACGCGGTTCTTCGCTGACGGTCATGAAGCTACGGTCGGCAATTTCACAGTTAACTCTAACAGCGTTGCCTCGCCGCGTTGGTTCGAGCTGCGTAACGTGACCAGCGGTCCGGTGAGCGTCGCGCAACAGGGCACCTATCAGCCGGACACTACCCATCGCTGGATGGGCGGCGCGGCGATGGACCAACAGGGAAATATCGCGGTGGGCTATAGCGCTTCCAGCACGGCCATCAATCCGCAGATTCGCTACGCCGGCCGGCTGGCAGGCGATCCGCTAAACACGCTTCCGCAAGCTGAGGTTACTTTGTTTGCCGGAACCGGCAGCCAAACCGGCACCAGCGGACGCTGGGGTGATTACAGCGACATGACGATCGATCCGGTGGACGACTGTACCTTCTGGTACACCACTGAGTACTACGCCACCACCACCAGTTACGCGTGGCGTACTCGCATCGGCTCGTTCAAGTTCTCTGGTTGCGGTGGATCGCCAACGCCGACGCCAACACCTACTCCAACTCCGACGCCAACTCCAACGCCGCCACCAGGGCCGCCAAATGCACCGAGTAACTTGACGGCATCGGCCGTCTCGTCCAGCCAGATAAACCTGGCGTGGACGGACAACTCAGGAGACGAGAGTGGTTTCCTGATCGAGCGTTGCGCAGGAAATAACTGCACGAACTTTGCGCAGATTAATTCCGTGGGGGCCAACGTCACGAGCTATCCGGATACAGGGTTGGCTAGCAACACCTTCTACCGGTATCGGGTGCGCGCCTTCAATGGCTCGGGTAACTCGGCTTACTCAAACATCGCGAAGGCGAAGACGGCCCATTGACCGAAAACTGATTAACCCGCGGCAGAAGCCCGACCGTCAGGGAGGGTTTGGAAAGGCCTGGAAAAACCGGGCCCTTCCTGACGGTCGGGCTTCTGCCCCCACCTCCCGACAGCACACCTCCCTCCCAGGAGTTTGTATTAACCAGCCCTGCAGTCAGTAAAGGTTCGAAGTTCAAATAGCGCTTCTCTGGTTCCGTGTTCTTGCCGCAACAAAAGCAGGGCTCGGCTACCTAGAGATCTCATCCCCGGTTCAGCCGGATTCTGTTCTTAACTAGACTGGGAGGTCTAAGCAATGAAGATGCGGACACGATCGATTGTTTTAATTGGAGCAGTTTTTCTGCTCATCACCACCGTAATCGTGCTGCCCCGAATTATTGAGGCCAAGCGTCTCAAAGGTTTGACTGCAGACAAAAGCCTGGCTGCAGCGCCCGGGCTCACTCTTAATTCCAGCCAGGCTCAAAAGAGCAACGTCATCGTAGGCGCCTCGACTCGCAACGATACTTCGCCGCCATTGCGCGACATGAAACAAGCAAAGATGGGCGGAAGGGCCGAGCACGAAGCTAACGAAAACCCGAAGCTGCCCAACAATCACATAGACTCGGCTGATCCGGTCGTTCAGAGCAGTAGTGCGCTGATGGCATTTGCCGGACTCAATGTGCCTAGCCCGGTTCTTAACTTTAACGGCATCGGTTATCCCGGCGTCAGTTGCAACTGCGCGCCGCCCGACACCAATGGCGAAGTGGGCGCCACGCAGTATGTCCAGATGGTCAATGAAGGCTATCAGGTTTTTGACAAGACTACTGGCGCGTCGGTGTTAGGTCCTTCAGGAATCACTACGCTTTGGAGCGGCTTCGGCGGCGTTTGCCAAAACAATGGCAGCGGCGATCCGGTCGTGATGTATGACCAAATCGCGAACCGCTGGGTGATTACTCAGTTTGCCGGCGTCAGTGTTCCCACAGACGAGTGCATTGCAGTTTCGACGAGCAGCGACGCCACCGGCAGTTATAACCGCTATGCGTTTCATCTCGGTTCCAACTTCTTCGACTATCCGCACTTGAGTGTGTGGCCCGATGCTTACTACATGAGCATGAACGTCTTTAACTCCGCCGGCACTTTGTTTCTTGGTCCGCAACCGTTTGCCTTCGATCGCGCGAAGATGCTGGCCGGACTCCCGGCAACCTTCATCACCACCGGAACCAGCGGCTCCAGCGAGGACAGTTACCTGCCCGCTGATCTCGATGGCTCCGTTTTGCCGCCGGCCGGCGCGCCCGCAACGTTCGTCGGGTTTCCCGGCACTGGCGCTTATCGCCTGTTTCACTTCCATGTCGACTTCACCACGCCGGCGAATTCGAGCTTTACTCTTTTCTCCAGTCCCGCAGCCGCCGGCTTTTCGTCGCTGTGCGCCACCACGCGCAGCTGCGTGCCCCAGCTCGGTACAACCAACCGGCTCGACGGTATTGGCGATCGTTTGATGTTCCGTCTGGCCTATCGCAACTTCGGCGACCACGAAGCGGTGGTTGGAAACTACTCGGTGAGTTCCGGCGGCGTGGCTGGGATACGTTGGTTCGAATTGCGCAACGTCACCAATGGCCCAGTGACGAAGTTTCAGGAAAGCACTTACCAACCGGATTCGACCTGGCGCTGGATGGGCAGCGCAGCAATGGACCAACAGGGAAATCTCGCCGTCGGCTTTAGCGCATCGAGCGGATCGATCAACCCGCAAATTCGCTACGCCGGACGGCTTTTTACCGATCCGCTTAACTTGCTGACGCAGGGTGAAACAACACTTTTCGCCGGCGCGGGCAGCCAGACCGGTACACTTAATCGTTGGGGAGATTACAGCGATCTAACTATTGACCCGGTCGATGACTGTACTTTCTGGTACACGCAGGAGTACATCCCTTCGAACGGCAGCAACAATTGGCGCACGCGCATTGGCGCTTTCAAGTTCCCGGGCTGCGGTGGGTCACCAACACCCACCCCAACGCCGACGCCGACGGTGACGCCAACTCCAACGCCGACTCCAACACCGCCGCCGCCTTCGCAGTTGTTGTTGAATCCGGGTTTCGAATCCGGCAACGTCAACTGGGTAGCAACCGCCGGCGTTATTACCAATTCAACCGGACGCACGCCCCGCACGGGTTCGTGGTATGCATGGCTTGACGGTTACGGCACAACGCATACCGATACGCTCTATCAGCAGGTCACGATTCCGGCGAGTGCCACTTCCGCCACGCTCAACTTCTATCTGAAGATTGATACGGCGGAGACGACCACCACCATCGCCTACGACACTTTGAAGGTGCAGATTCGCAATTCGAGCAACACCGTCCTGGCGACGCTCGCAACCTACTCGAATCTCAACAAAGGCACCGTGTATTTGCTGAAGTCGTTTGACGTTACTGCCTACAAGGGGCAGACGATTCGGGTCTATTTCCTCGGCGTTGAAGACAGTTCGCTGCAGACGTCGTTCTTGATAGACGACACGGCGCTGAACGTGCAGTAACGGCTAAACCAAACCGGTGCGGCTCGCGCTGAAGACGTGATGCCGTGCTGAGAATCACCGAGGCCGCTCGATCCCGCATCGAGCGGCCTTGTTCTTTTGCGCTCCTATTTGCGTTTTTAGGAGCGGCAGCCGCTTGATCTCGCTGGCATGCGCCTTTAGGATTAAGACCTACGGATAATGTGGAAGCTTTGCACGCAGTACCGCGCGAGTTGGTGTTATCCAAGGCTCCGTAGGAGCCAAATGTTTATAGCCCAGCGACCCCATTGTCTTCTTGCGCTCCGTAGGAGCGCGACAATATTCCACACGTCCAGAGCGGTGGTATGAGAGCACGGTGCTATAAACATTTCGCCTCTACGAGGCGAGGAACTGCGGTAGTCGATAAAGATCGGCCCGGTCGCTACGGCTCCCGGTTCTGAATTTGTCGACCCAATACGATTGCGAGGTTATTCAAGTTTTGTGGAAACGATTCATGCACGGCCGCGAGCGCGCGCATCACGAGCGGGACAACAACCGCCTGGTGCGGCCGCTCGATTGGGGCCTGTCCTACGTCAGTGATCATGTGAACGGCGACGACCCGCGCCATGTGCTGCGCAAATACAGTCAGGCAGCAATGGCGAGCAGCGACGAGTTCTACGCGCTCCCGCCAATCCACGATTTCCAGTTGCGGGGCGATCAGCTCACCTGGACCAGCGCCATCGAAACGCCGTCGCCGGAAAACAATCTGGCGCGCGCGCGTTTTTTCCCGGTTGACAAAAAGAAAGCGCGGCAGCCACGCACGGCCGTCGTGGTGTTGCCGCAATGGAATGCGCAGCCTGACAGCCACGTCGAAGCTTGCCGCATCTTCAACTTCATCGGCATGTCCGCGCTGCGTTTGACCCTGCCTTATCACGAGCAGCGGCGGCCGCCAGAGCTCGAGCGCGCCGACCACTTGGTCAGCACCAACATCGGTCGCACCATCCAATCGATGCGCCAGGCGGTGCTCGACACGCGCGCGGCGGTTCGTTGGCTGAAAGAGCAGGGATACGAACGGATTGGAATTCTCGGAACCAGTGTCGGCTCGTGCATTGCGTTTCTGGCTTTCGCGCACGAGCCAAACATTGATGCCGGAACGTTCAATCACGTTTCCGGTTACGTCGCTGACGTCGCCTGGCGTGGACTTTCGACGCGTCACCTGCGTGAGGGCTTTGGCAATGGCTTGACGTTGGATGAACTGCGCGAGTTTTGGTCACCGATTAGTCCCGTGCCCTTCATCAATCGTCTCCCGCAACTGGGCGCGCGTCCGCTCCGCTTCATCGCGGCGCGTTACGATCTCACCTTTCCGCTTGACCTGACGAGGCAAACAATCGCTGAAGCCCGTCGCCACGATTTGCCGCTTGATGTCGTCTGGCTGCCGTGCGGACATTACACGATGGCGTCCATGCCCTGGAAAGCGATCGACGCCTGGAAGATCGCGACGTTCATGCGGAAGCACTTGCGCTGAGCCTGAGTTTAATTAGCCGCGGATTTGCGCGGATAAACACGGATATGAAAAAGACCGATCAACCGGACTGGTTAATCCTCAATCTTCTTCTTTATCTGGATCCGCGTTCATCCGCGTAAATCCGCGGCAAATTTGTCTTACATGTCCCCCAACTCTCTCAACAATCTTCTCGATCAACTCGACCAAGTGAAAAGCCGCTTCGGCGCGCGCGAACATCGCCTCATCGAACGCCTGCTCACGCTTCTCTCGCGAAGAAAGATCGCCGACGTCGAAACGCTAATTCACTTCCACGAGATTCTGCTGTTTCTCATCGCTTACCCGCAAAGCGCGCGCATCAGGCAACTGGCCGAGTCGCAGCTGCGCAGTTTTGCAGATCGAGTTGAAGCCTTGCGCGATGCAGAAGTTGACCTGTCTGCATTGGATAATCCGGAAGTTTCTGGCATCGCCGGCACCGCGATTAGCGACACCCTCACTTACTACATTGTTCGCTGGCTACTGCGCTCCCATGCGGCGCAGGTCGCATTCGATTGGGATTGGTTTGACGACACCAACCGGCTTTCCGAAACCTGGCCTCGATTCATGCCCCTCCTCGATGAAGATGCGTTCGTCGAGGCGAACGTCCCTTACCGCGAATGGCTGCGGGCCGCTAAAGGTCGCGCTAAAGAGTTGACCTGGCTGATGCAGCGCTTTGCGTCGCTCAACAAGTCTGAACGCGAGACTGCGGAACTTTACGACTCGCAGAATCTGTTCGTGAGTTGGACGCCGAGTTATCGCTTCACTCGCACCGGCATGCGATTGCCCGTTAACCCGAAGCAGATTTTTTATCATCGTCGCCCACTCATTCAGAGACGCGACATCTCGCTGCGAGACGAACTGGAAAAACCCGCCACTCCACCCGTGCTAAAACATCTTTCCACGAGGCGCGGCGAAAAGATACTCAACCTGGCGCGCGAAGCTTCAACCCTTCGCTATCGTGAGTTGTACGGATTCACGCACGGCGATCCGCGCCGGGTCTTGCACGCAAACATCGGCCGCGGCGTCGACATCTTTGTCCTCGGCGTGCCGCCGGAAAAGCGTTTGCCGTTGCGCGCCTATCATGCGGCCATGATTTTTAAGAACGGCGTTCCGGTCTCTTACTTCGAAGGCCTGTCGTTATTCGAGCGCATGGAGGGCGGCTTCAATCTTTACTACACCTTTCGTGAAGGCGAAACGGCGTGGCTCTATGCGCGCACGCTGCACATTTTTCATCACCTGTGCGGCGTGACCGTCTTCACGCTCGACCCTTATCAGATTGGTTACGAGAATGAGGAGGGCATCGAGTCGGGCGCGTTCTGGTTCTATCGCAAGCTCGGGTTTCGCCCTACCGATCCGGAACTTATGAAACTTGTCTTGAACGAGGAAAAGAAAATCACCGCTCGCCCCGGCTATCGCACTTCACTGAAAACTCTGCGCCAGCTGGCGGAGAGCCCGATGATCTTTGAACTCGAACAGAGCAACGCCGGCGACTGGGGCAAGTTTCAACTGCGCAACCTCGGACTCTCCGTTCAGAGACGAATGGCCGCGAAATATGGTGGCGACGCGGAAAGGTTTCGCGCCGGCACGGTGAAGGAGTTAGAGCGCGCCCTCGGCATTCGCGTCGCTGCTTGGCCTGAAGCCGCGCAGACGGCTTTGCGCGATTACGCCGCCGCGTTGTCGTTAGTTGAAGATTTGGATCGCTGGAGTGAGGTGGAGAAGCAAGCGTTGGTGAAAATAATTCGCGCCAAAGCCGGAGCGGATGAGGCTGGTTACCTGAACCAGATGCAGAGACATCTGCGCTTGCGCCGCGCCTTGGTCAAACTCGGCTCGCATTAAAGTTTCTGTAAACAACGCGGCTTCGCCGCCGCACAGTGCGGAAAGGCTATGCCTTTCCGTTCCTTTCCTTTTTGATCTTGAGGCTGCGCCTCAAACATTGGAGGCGTAGCCTCCTCGTATATTTTTAGCGTCGACGGTAAGGCAGAGCCTTACCGCACTGTGCGGCGGCGAAGCCGCAACCGGCCAGGCTTCATCCATCGCCTACTTGATCACAGTTCCGTAACCGGTTCTCCAGAATCTTGTCGGCAGTCAGATTTTCCAACTTCTTAAAATACTCCGCCTCTCGATCCAACGCGTTTTCCGGCACCAGCCCCACGATCTCGGTGCTAAAGATCTCCACACCCAGCCGCGCCGCTTCGTCACGCACCGCTTCGTAAGCTTGCGTCATTCCGGTCGCTTCGTAGTTCACCAAATTCATCGACACCTGGACCAGCCCCCGACTGGACAACTCAAACCCGAGCGCCTTCACGAAGGGCAAACCACCGTGCCGCGCTCGCACCACCCGCGCAATCGCTCGCGCCACAAGGACATCGCGCGTGTTGAGGTTCACATTAAACGCAATCAGAAACGGCCGCGCGCCCACCGCGATCGCGCCAGCGCTTTCGTGGACCGTCAACGGGCCAACGTCCGGTGCGCGCGCCGGCTCAACTGCGATTTGTTCACGCAACAACTCGAGCGCGCCGCGTCGCACGTCTTCAAGATTCACACGATCGGTTTTTAGCGCCGCCCGTTCATAAAAGAAGACCGGGATACCAAGCTCGCCGGCGATGCGTCTGCCGGCTTGATGAGCAAACTCAACACAATCATCCATCGTCACGCCGCGTATTGGAACGAAAGGCAACACGTCGGTGGCGCCGAGCCGAGGATGCACACCGCGATGCAGTCGCATGTCGATCAGTTGAGTTGCCAGGCCCACTACCGTAACCGCAGCATCGACGATCTTCTCCGGGGCGGCCACAAAAGTAATCACCGACCGGTTGTGATCCGGATCGAGGTGCGTGTCGAGCACACAAGCGGTTTCGACAGACTCGATCGCCCGCGCCAGCCGCTCAACCGTTTCCGTATTGCGGCCCTCGCTGAAGTTTGGTACACACTCCACCAGAGCATTGCCGATTGCGGATTGCCGATTGCTGATTGCCATTCCTTTGGGCTTTGACCTTTGTACTTGGTACTTCGATCTTCGATCTTTTTGTTCAGTGCTCGGCGATGATAAAGTCCAGCCGAAGTTCGAAGCACAAAGTACCAAGTACAAAGCACCAAGTACAGATTCCCAATGAAGGACCACTTCATCGAACAACACAAAACGGCCTGGGAGCGCCTTGAGGATCTGCTCAAGCTGCTCGACCACAGTTCGCTGCGCCGTTTGCATCGCGAAGAAGTGCGCGAGCTGGGCCGCATCTATCGTCGCACGTCTTCCGATCTGGCAATCGCTCGGGCGGAGTCGCGCGATCCGCGGCTCATAAACTATCTCAACAGCCTGGTGATTCGCGCACACGGCCGCATTTACCAGGCCGACGCCCAGGGCGGTTCGCGCATCAGCTCGTTTTTTGCACGCGAGCTGCCGCAAACGTTTCGCCGCACCTGGCGCTACACCGCCCTCGCCTTCAGCGTATTTGCGTTGTTCTCGGTGATTGGATTCATGGGAACTAAATACGATCCGGAATTCTCCGAGCTCGTCGGCGTCCCGCCCTCGTTTCGCGAAGCTTACATTGAGACGAAAACACATTGGTGGGAAGATCTGAACGCAGCGAACCAGGTGGGCGCCAGCGCAATTTTCACGCACAACATTCAGGTGACGATCTACACCTTTGCATTCGGCGCGCTCTTCGGCGTCGGCACCTTGTTTTACCTGGCCTACAACGGCGCCGACATCGCTGCGGTGCTGGCGTTAACCTATCGCGCAGGATTTGGGAACGACTTACTGACCTTCATGGTGGGGCACGGCGTGATTGAGTTGTCGTGCATTTTCATCGCCGGCGGCGCCGGACTGTTGATTGGCAGCGCGCTCCTGATGCCTGGCGATCTTTCGCGCGCTGACGCGTTGAAGAGCCGGGGCAAAGACGCGGTGCGATTGATGATGGGCGTCGCGGTGTTGCTGGTGGTGGCGGGAATTATCGAAGGCTTTATTTCGCCCGCGCCGATCAATCCGAAAATCAAGTTCAGCATCGCCGCGCTGACCGGGTTTGCGCTTTATTCTTACTTGCTGCTAGCAGGACGCGGGAACTCAAGGGGGAAGAGGGTAAAAGGGGAATAGGGTAAATTACACCGGACGAGCCGACGAATGCTTGATTGCCTGAATGTGATTGAACATGTAAGCGCTGAGTTTAGTTACTTCAGCTTTCATTGATTCATACAGCGCAGCTTCCAAATATCCTACTTCAAACGCCACTCGCAGCAGACTTCTCACCTCTCCAGCGGATCCTTTGGCGATGTTCAGAAAAAGCAGATACTCTTTTCGAGATGATCGTTCAAAACCCTCGGCAATATTTGTGGGAATCGAAACAGAAGCTCTGCGGATTTGATCACGCAATCCAAAGTCTCGGCTAAACGTCCCGGTTGCAGTTACGATATACACGCGTTTGACAAGGTCGATACCCATTTGCCAAACCTGTAGATCCTCAAAACTTCGAACCGGCCTTCTCTTTTCGACTGCAGGCATTGCTTTAGTGTACTGTTCAGCTAGTTTCTTCTTCGGCTTCCTCCTTAACTTAAAAACTCAGTAGTTGTCCAACCACCGAACAAACCGTCACTTTATTTCCGATACAAGGAATTTTTCTAAGTTCCCCTCTTACCCCTTTCCCCTCTTCCCCATTTCAAAGCAGCCCGCGCTCCTTCACTTGAAGATATTTTTCCAGTATCGCCGGAGCCAAAGCCGCCGCAGTTACGTCGAGCGCCAACCCGCCCTGCGATTCCACCAGACGCAAAGCAGTCTCGCGCAGATACATAATCTCCTCAGCGACAGATTGCGTGAAAAGATCGCGCGAGTTTACCGGCGCGTTGCTGACCACCGCGCGCAGATCGCGATCGGCAATCGTCACCACTAAAGGAAGATGTCGCGGACGCAGCAGCCTGAGCGACGTCAACAACTCCTTCGAACCTTCCTCGTCAACCAAATCCGTCACCAGAATCACGAGCGAACGCCGCTTGCTGTTCGCCGCAATAAACTCAAACGCGCGCGAATACGAAGGCTCGATCATTTCCGGCTCGACTGAATAAAGCGCCTCGAGCGCGGCGTCGATGTGTTCATGGCCGCGGCCCGGCGGCAGATAGGTCTTGATCTTTCGTCCGAACACCAGCAGCCCGGCATTATCGCCGGCCCGCGCCGCCGCCGACATCAGCGCCAGGGCCGCATGCACCGCCGAGTCGAGTTTGGTTTCCTGCTCGATGCGCGCGGTCATCAGGCGCCCGCCGTCAATTGCAATCAGGATCGTCTGGTCGCGTTCGACTTGATACTGCCTCGTCGTCAACTTTCCGCGCCGCGCCGTCGCCGACCAGGAGATGTGCCTGAGCTCATCGCCGCGCACGTAGTCGCGCAAGGATTCAAACTCGCGGCCCTCGCCACGCCATGACGTCTTGCGATGCGAAGCGACCAGCGAACGCGCGCCCAACGCCTTGAGCTCGGCTTCGCGCGCGCGACGCATGTTTGGATAAACCTTGACAGCCGTCGCCTCGCCCACCTGCGTTTCGCACCAAACCAAATTGAGCCGCGAAAGAAAACGCACGGCAGTCCGTCCAAATTCGAAGCGCCCGCGCCGCGGCGGCGTGAGCCCGTAAACCAAAGCAGCCGACGTCTGGCCCTCGATGCGCAAATGCGCCTCGCGCAAACCTGACAGTTTCATTTGTGGCGGATATTCGTCTTTGATGATTAACGAAACTGCGTGAGGCTGTGCGTTTTGGACGTTAACGTGAACTTCCGTCTCGGCTCCCACGGCGAACCGCCCGTTGAATTCCCTCGTCAGCCGAACGCCTTTGGGAAGCCCACTGCGACGCGCATCGATGACAGCCAGCGCCAACAAAGCGATGTCGTAAGCAAGCGCGGCCCAACGCAGCCACGGCCGCCCCCATGAAAGCGAAAGCAGAATCAGGCCGAGCGCCATCAGGAGATAGAAAAGTTTGGTGAAAACGAAGCGCATGGTTTAGCAGAGAAAGAGGCCGCGGATTTGCGCGGATAAACACGGATCAGAAAAACCAACTCGATTCAGATTGGAAACCCACTTATCGGTCAACCTACCTGTTTCACAATTTCTGATCCGCGTTCATCCGCGAGAATCCGCGGCCCATTTCGCTGAAGAATTCAGGAGTCAGAATTCAGAAGTCAGAAGATAGCGTCTTTGTAGTGTTCGAAGTGCTGCAATTTGAATTCGGAATCTGCCTTCTGACTCCTGACTTCTGAATTCTGAATTCTGTTCTACCGCGGTACTTCCGCGCTCTTAAGTATGTCAGTGATAACCACGTCGGGCGTGGCGCCGTCGAGTTCCGCTTCCGCGCGCAACGTCAGCCGGTGCCGGAGCACCGGACGCGCAACGTCTCGCACGTCGTCGGGCGTTGAAAATTCACGACCGCGAATTGCAGACAAGGCCTTGGCGCAAAGCAACAGCGCCACCGAAGCACGCGGGCTGGCGCCGTAATGAATGAACGGATGCGCGCGGGTGCGACGCACCAGATCAACTGCGTAGCGCTGCACGCCCGCTTCCATGCGCGCGTTGCTGACTTCGTGACGACAACGAGAAATCGCGTCGGCCTCCGGCAAAGGATCGATGGCGACGTCGCCCAGCCGGCGCGAATTGAAACCCGCATCCCAGTTAGCCACCACTTGTCGCTCGTGTTCTTCACCGGGATAACCAAGCAAAATTTTGAGCATGAATCGATCGAGCTGGGCCTCCGGCAGCGGATACGTGCCTTCATACTCAATCGGATTCTCCGTGGCCAGGACGGTAAAAATCGGCGACAGCGTGTGGCGCTCGCCGTCGATCGTTACCTGTCGCTCTTCCATCGCTTCGAGAAGCGCGGCTTGCGTTTTTGGCGGGGTGCGATTTATTTCGTCGGCCAGCAGGATGTCAGTGAAGATTGGCCCTTCGCGTAAATTGAAGGTTGAGGTCGCGACATTGAAAACGTTCGTACCGGTAATGTCAGACGGCATTAGATCGGGGGTGAACTGAATACGTCCGAACTGAGCGCCAATAATGCGCGCGAGCGTTTTGACGGTAAGCGTCTTCGCAGTGCCGGGTACGCCTTCGATAAGCGCGTGGCCCTCGGCGAGCAAGGCGATGAGAATTTGTTCAATCGGCTCGTCCTGGCCCACTACAATTTTAGCGAGCTCGCGCCGGATGTGTTCGACAGTTTGGGAGACGTAATCAATCATTGTTTTCTGAGATTTCAGATGTCAGATTTGAGATTTCAGATGCGAATCCTCGTTCTTGAACCTGGAACTTGAAACTTGGAACTTGAAACTTTCTTTTAAATCTTCTGCGCCGATTGCTTCACCTCGCGCGAGCGCATCCGCAGTCCCAGCGTGGTCTCAATTTCTCGCAGCCGCTTCACCAGCTGAATCGTTTGTCGTTCGCTAATGACGCCGCCGTTGATCGCTTCTTCGGATTGTCGCATCAATGTCTCGAGTTTGTGCGCGCTGACCGCGGAGCGAGTGGCAATTCGTTCCGCGATCACTTTGCGCGGACTGTTGTAGTCGACGCCCGCGTAGCGCGCAAGCACTCTGCGTGTGCGCGAATAAATATTTTCGATCGCCAGATCGTAAGCCCGCGCTCGCTGCTGCAGCTCAGCCATCGAAGCGACGAACTCCAGACTCGAGCGGCGATCCACTTGCGGCAAGGGCAAGGGACGCGCGAACCGGCGTCCACGCGTCCAGATCACGAGCAGGATCAGGAGGACGATTTGACCGCAGATGGCGAGCACCGGCGTGCCGGCGAAGTAACCGACAAAGGCGTTATGCGTTGTGCCGTGGCCCTGATGAAATTCATCAAACGCAATCAGCCCGGCAGGCGCCGCCAGCACATTCAACGCGAGCTGCAAATTGTCTTTCAAACTAATGCCGCCATTCGCCACGATGTAAGGATCGCTCAGCAGAACGATTCGACCCAGGCCGTGCGGGTAGTCGATCAGCAGTGGCGCCCTTGACGATGAAAGGTGAACGACCGGCGCCGGCGAGCCGGTTGCCGGTTGGCCTGCGGGGGGCGGTGGCGCGGCTTCGCCTGACCCAAACTCAGGATCGGCTGATTCTTTTTGGGCCTGCTTCTTTTCTTCCTTCGTAAGCGGAAAAATCTTGATTGCGGCAACGTAGCGAGATGGCATTACTGCTTCGATGTCGCGCGTCAGCAACGTCGGTTGCGCGGGCGCAACTGGTTTCACACCTTCAGTCATCTGCTCGAGATTCGTTGCGTCGATAGCCACAGGGAAATCGAGCAACTCAGTGGTCACTTTCCATTCTCCGGACCGCGGCAACAAATAGTCTTCCGTGCGCCGATCGATAATCACCAGGCGCCCGCCTCGTGCTACCCAAAGCAGCAACGTGCCGGCTTCTTCTTGGTCGATGGAAAGACGAGTTCGGCCGACGATCACGAAAGTCTGTATCTTCTGCCCGTTCGTGCCTAACAATTGCGAAAACGGTTCGCGCCAGCGCATCACCTGGTAGCCGCCTTCGTTGAGGAAATCGTGAAGCGCTCGCGTGCCGGTAGCGCCGGCATTGTAAGTGGAGCGGTTGGGATTCAACTCAGAATCCTGCTTCTCGCTCTCGCTGACATAAGCGACGGAATTGATCAGTATCAGAACACCGATGGCTACGACGATGCTGATGATTATTCCGAGTCGTTGACGCATGTTTGATATTACGAGCTTTGAACTTTGTGCTTTGTGCTTGGGACTTTGGCTTTGGTCTTTGGTCTTAGGACTTAGGACTTAGTCTTAGAACTTTGTACTTTGTACTTGGGTTTTTGGTTTTTCGTTTTTGGTTTCAGAACTTCTGCCATACACAACCAAGACCAAAGTCCTAAGACCAAAGTACAAAGCTCAAAGTTCAAAGTTCAAACCTCACCTCGCCAGCGCCTGATCATACGCAGCGCGAAATGCCTGCCAATCCCTCTCGTCCGCCTGGGCCAGGCCGTACCAGTGCAGCTCAAAACTGTCGGTCAGTTGTTTGACGTTTCCGTAGAGCGGCTCGAGCTCGCGCATGGCCCGCAGGTAGTCGCGGTTGGTTTTGTGTTGGGCCAGACTAATGATTTTCCGTTCTCCCAACTCAACCAGCAACGCGATGTAAGCTCGCCGGATGGCTGCACGCAGCTCGCCGCGTCGCGCTAACGCCTCCGCCTCCGACAGCAAATCGCGCGCTGACTGATCCGGCTCCAACGTTTCTCCCAACACAATCCGCGCTTTCTCTTTAACTTTCTTTTTTGGCCGCCGGTAACTGAGCGCTCGCGGCAAAAACATTTTCAGCACAAACACGAGAACGCCGACCGCCAGGAGGATCACCACCCATTGCGCAATGCGCGTGAGAATGCCGACGCTGCCTGGCGCCATCGGTTTCGGCCGTGGCAGCCAGTTTCGCAGCCATCTTAAAAATCTATCGCGAAGACGATTAAAAGCGGTCTGTTGTTGCACCTGGTGGGTATATTCCGGCCGCTTCAAGATTTCTGCGAGTCGTGCGTTGTTGTCCGTCTTGCTCGTGCTGGGGCCGGCGGGCGGCCGTTCGAGTTCCTCGAGTCGCTCATCAATCGCGGCCAGTCGTTCAGTAATTCTCAGCAGGATGTTGTACTGTTCGCTGCTCGTGTGAGCGTTATACCGGTCAAATTCATGGTCCAGCCAGGAGTTATCAATCTTCACTACCGCGCCGCGCTCTTCCACTGTTTCGGTCGCCGGCAACAAGGTCCGCACCTGGCGAATAGTTTCACGCGTACGTTCGTAATAGGCGGTCGTCGTTTCCGTTTCGTCCGACTGCGCAAGGGTGTTGAGGGCGGTCACAGCCTGCTTGATGCGTCTGTGGTAATCGTGGAGAGAAGTCGCGTGCGCGCCGACAGCGGCAGACAACAGCAAACTGATTGCGAAGAGCAGGCGAAGTTGCAGAGTTGATTTGCGCTCAACTGCTTTGCACAAAAACTGCTCAACATCAGAACCGGGAGCGGTAGCGACCGGCCAAAGACTCTTCATGCGTTTTGCACACTTTTCGTTTTTCAAATTGAGTATTTGGCCGGTCGCTACCGCTCCCGGTTCGGATGTGACGACTCCCGCGCGTTTATTTACTTTTTGTGCAAAGTCGCGCTCAACCATGCAGTTCGTTCTCATCGCAGCCTGAGCACGCTGCCGCTTAGGGGTTGCAACGGCAGCCGATTTGGCGCCACCGAAATGGCCGGCGCAAAGGGCGAGGTCACGTTCACGTCCGGCATCGCTATCAGCTTTTGCGACGCCATGAGCTCGATGTCGTAGCCTTCGTGCCTGACGCGCTCGTCAACATACAACAGCGACATGCCCAGCATCCAAACCGGCGCCAGCAAAATAGCGCTCAGCGGTTCCAACACGCCGTAGCCGATGGCGTACCAGAACGGCCACTGCGTCGCGTTCCAGGGCGACGGATCGATGCCGTTGAGATAGCCGTACCAGCCGAGCGGAATCACCAGAATCATCAAAGCCGAGTAGGTGGCGAAGGTGATGAAGAACGTCATCGCCATCAGCCGCCGCACGTTTCCGCGCGCGAGGGAAAAACTGCGGCTCAACGAATCAAAAACACCCTTGCCTTCAACCAGCAAAACCTGGGGAACGTAAGCCACTTTACCGACCATGAAAAAAAACAGCCAGAGAAACACCGCGCTCAAAAAGATCGTGCCCAGGACGGCGACGAGTACCGAGAACCACACCGACGCGACCTGTCCCAAAACAACCATCGCTCCCACCAGGAAGATCTCAACGTACAGACCAAAAAGCCCGATCATGCTGGAAACGATCAGCCAGAACATCATCGCGATGGCGGCGCCAAGCAAACTCCAGAATCGCGATCTGATCGCGGCGTAGGTGGTGCGCACGAGCACCGGTTCGTTCCAGAGCAGATGCATCACCAGGTTGCGCGAGGCGCCCCCCATTACGATCAAACTAAACAGATGCCCGGCCACGATAATAACGAAAGCACCGATCAGCAGGAGCACATAAAAAGCCAAATCGCCCGTGGTGGTCGTGCCAGTGATGTTCCGCATTCCGATGGTCCACATCACCGAACCGATGGCGCTGACGATTACCGGCGGCGCCGCGATGCGCATCAAGGTGAACAAGTGACGGCGATAAAGGCGCACGGCGCGATCGATAAGATCGCCCGCTCCCAGCGGCACCAGATGAAGGTCGTTAGCGTTGGAGGCCATCAGTATTCTTGTCAGTACCGCCTGCGGTAGCGGGCGGGCGAAAACTTGGAAACGTTTAGAAAGCGGCCTTGTTAGCCTTTCGCGACCGGGCAACCGCCGAGACGCCAAGAAGGCCAATGAACTTAAGACGCCTAAAAATGTTAACAGAACGCACCAAACAAAAGGCCGAACTGCGATCTGTCGAATATTCTCTTGGCGCTCTTGGCGTCTTGGCGGTTTAGGCCAAGTGCCCTTTCTAAACAGTTCGCTGAAGAAAAATCTTAACACGCACGACTGCACGCGCGGTGCGGTTTTATCTTGCCTATTTGCGTAGACCCGCCTTGGCAGTTAATAATTCCCCCCGGTCACCCCATTCACGATCAGGTTTCGGAATACTCCCATGAAATACCAACCGAGACGACCCCACGTTTACCTCTTTCTCGCCGGCGCGTTATTCGTCCTGCTCACCGGTTGTTCGAACAAAGCAGCTCAGGGCGGTTTTGAACGGCCACCCGCGCCCGTGTCTGTGACTGCCGCAATCGCCGAGGACGTGCCGACCTATCTCGATGCCATCGGCAAAACGGTGGCGCGCGAAGTAGTTTCCATCCAGCCTCAGGTGTCGGGGCGCATCACTGGGATTCATTTCACTGACGGCGCGAACGTAAAGAAGGGACAATTGCTCTTCACGATCGATACGCGTCCGTTCGAGGCGAGTCTGCGCCAGGCCCAGGCTAACGTAGCCAAAGATAACGCCCTTAAGAAACAGGCCGAGGCGAACCTCGCCAAAGAGATATCCCAGGCGAAGTGGGGCGAGGTGCAGGTCAAACGCTATCGCACTCTCGTCGAACAGGGGATCGTGGCGCGCGAGCAGTATGAAGAGTTGCGCGCCAATCTCGATTCGCTCAATGCGAACGTCGGTTCCGCGCGCGCTGCCGTTAACAGCGCGGCGGAAACTATTAAAGTGGATACTGCGGCGGTTGAGAGTGCCAAAGTTCAGCTCAGCTATTGCTCCATCCGCTCGCCGATCGATGGGCGTGCTGGTCAGCGTCTCGCCGATGTGGGGAACGTGGTGAACCCGGGCGGTTCTTCGAGCAACAACGGTTCGAGCAGTGAAGTTGCGAGCAATGCCTTGCTCGTGATTGAGCGGCTTGATCCCATCTATGCTGACTTCACCATTTCTCAAAACGATCTCGCCCAAGTGCAGCAGCAGATGCAGGCTGGAAGACTTAGAACCGAGGTAAGACTGCCCGACACGACCGATGGGCCAGTCATCGGCCAACTAACTTTTCTAAATAACGCGGTTCAGAATACTACCGGCACGGTCGGCCTCCGCGCCACAATTCCCAACCCCGCTCATACTTTCTGGCCGGGCCGGTTCGTCAACATTCGCCTCGTGCTTAACACAATTCATCAGGCCGTACTGGTGCCTTCGTCGGCGCCGCAGATGTCGGCGAAGGGCTCGTTCGTTTACGTGGTCAAGCAGGACTCGACCGCTGAACAGCGGCCAGTGTCATTGGGACAACGGCAGGGCGAACTAATAGTCGTTGAGAGCGGAGTCCAGCCTGGTGAGACTGTGATCACTACCGGGCAGTTGGGTGTGACGCCGGGCGGGAAAGTGCGCGTCGAACAACCAGCGAGTCCTTCGGCCGCCGGCAACGGTGCGAAGTAATTGGCCGCGGATTCACGCGGATTCCGCGAATCTGAAAAACTGACAATCTCCTGTGATCTGATCCGTGTTTATCCGCGCAAATCCGCGGCTAGAACCAGTCATGAACCTTTCGGAACCATTCATTCGCCGGCCCGTCATGACGGCAGTGCTGACCCTCTCAGTCATTCTGTTTGGGCTGCTCAGCTACTTTCAGTTGCCGGTGAATGATCTCCCCGCGGTGGATTATCCCGTAATCCAGGTGCAGGTCGGTTATCCCGGCGCCAGTCCGGACACGATTGCCAACAACATCGCCACGCCGCTCGAGCGTCAGTTCATGCAGATCAACGGCCTCGAGGTTGTTACTTCTTCGAGCACTCAGGGCGTCGCTACCTTCACGCTTCAGTTCGCCCTCGAAAAAAACATCGACGCCGCCGCGACCGACGTGCAGACGGCTATCTCACAAGCTATCGGCAGCCTGCCCGCCGACCTGCCGTCACCGCCGACTTATTCGAAGAGCAATCCCAACGATCAGCCGATCATGTATATCGCGATGACCAGCGATTCGGTCACGCCGGGACAACTTTACGACTACGCGAGCACGCAGGTGGGCCAGCGCATCAGCATCCTTCCCGGCGTTTCGCGCGTTAACGTTTACGGCACCAAGTCGGCGATTCGCATCAAGGCGGATCCGGCGGCGATGTGGGCGCGTGGCATTTCGATTGACGATCTCAGCGCCGCCATCAAGAGCGGCACCAGCTATACCGGCGCGGGCCAGCTCGACAGCAGCACCGGCACCTCCATCCTGCGGCCGCAAGGTCAACTCGAAAGCGCCGAACAATACAGCAACCTGGTGGTTGGCGGCACCGGCAATGCTCCGGTTTACCTGCGCGACGTCGCGGCCGTCAAAGATTCGGTACAGGACGAACGCGTCAACATGCGTTTCTGGGTGCGGGGTTATGAAGTTCCCTCGGCTACGGTAATTGTGGCGGTTAGCCGTCGCGCCGGTGCGAACGCGGTCGAGGTCGCGAAAAGCATTCGGCAAGTGTTGCCGCAAATTAGCGCGCAACTGCCGGGCTCGATTCGGGTCACGCCAATCTACGACCGCTCGCTGAGCATTGTGCATTCGGTGATCGACGTGGAAACAACCCTCGTCATCGCGTTCGTTCTGGTCGTAATCGTAATCTTTGTCTTTCTCGGCCGCGCCACCGACACGCTTATTCCCACTGTTGCCCTGCCGTTGTCTTTGCTGATCACCTTCATGGCAATGAACGCGTTGGGCTACAGCCTCGACAACCTGTCGTTGATGGCGTTGACTCTGGCGATCGGATTTCTTGTAGACGACGCGATCGTGTTTCTGGAAAACACGGTGCGGCGCATGGAGCGTGGCGAGGAACCGTTCGCCGCCGCCATCAACAGCGCTAAAGAGATCAGCTTCACGATCATGTCGATGACGATCTCGCTGGCTGCGGTTTTCATTCCGCTCGTTTTTATGACGGGACTGGTGGGACGCATCTTCCGCGAATTTGCCATCACGATCGTAATCGCAATTTTCGCCTCCGGATTAGTTTCACTGACCTTAACACCGCTGATGTGCGCGCGGCTGCTGAAGGGCCGTGGCGCCGGCATGAAGAAAACCTGGATGGAGCGCGTTATCGGCGGCGTAGAACATCGCGTGCTGGCGTTCTACGGTGGATCGCTTTGGTGGTTTCTCAGGCACCGTTGGGTGTCTCCGGTGATTTGGCTGGTTTGTCTTGTCGGCACCATTGGGCTCTTCATTCTGATCCCCAAGGCGTTTTTGCCGCCCGGCGACAGTAGCGTGATCTTCGGCGCCTTTATCGCGCGCGAAGGTTCCTCTCCGGCGCAGATGCGTGAGTTGCAAAATCGCGTGGATGAAACTCTTCACCAGGATCCGAATGTCATCACCGATTTCACCATGACCGGGGCGACCGGATTCCTGGCTGCGAACCAGGGGATCACTTTTACGTTCATAAAACCTCCCGAACAGAGAAAGCCAATTCAGGAAGTCACAGCGGAGATGATGGGCAAACTCAACTCCATTCCCGGAGTGTTTACCTTCCTGCGCCCCTTTCCGGTTTTGGAAATCAGCACGGGTGTGACCAGTCAGCAACAAGGCCAGTATGCCTACGCAGTGTCCGGCGCAAATCCCGAACAGGTTTACGACGTGAGTGAGAAGTTGCTGGGCAAGTTGATGCAATACCCGGGCTTTCTCACAGTCTCGTCCGACTTTTATCACAACACGCCCAACGTCAATATCGATTTGCGTCGCGACCAGGCCAAGACGTTTGGAGTGTCGGAGACGAGAATTCTGACGCTCTTGCGCACCGCGTATTCGCAAAACTATCTCTACCTGATCAAAAAACCCGAGGACCAGTATCAGGTAATTCTCGAGATGCAGGACGCGGCGCGCGCTAATCCTGAAGACCTGGGCAAACTTTACATAAGATCCGACGATGGCCAGCGACTGGTGCCGCTCAACGAGCTGGTTAGCTGGAGAACGACCCTCGGCCCGCAGAGCGTGCATCACCTGAACCAGTTTACGAGCGTCACCTTGTTCTTCAACCTGAAACCCGGCGTGGCCCTGGGCGATGCGACGAATTACATCAATAAAGCAGCCGCCGAGATTGTGCCGCCGGGTGTGCGCGGCGAGCTGCAGGGTGAGGCACAAACTTTTGCGAACACCGTCAGCAGTCTCACCATCCTGATGGGCCTGGCAGTGTTCGTGATGTACGTGATCCTCGCGATTCTCTATGAAAGCTACGTGCACCCGCTCACGGTGTTGTCGACGTTGCCCACGGCGCTGGTGGGCGGCTTGTTGACCCTGCTGGTGTTTGGTCAGGAAGCTTCGCTCTACGCCTTCGTGGGGATGTTCATGCTGATGGGCATTGTGAAGAAGAACGGCATCATGATCGTGGACTTCGCGCGCCAACGCGTGGACGCGGGCGAGGCGGCAGAGCAGGCGATTCACGACGCCAGCATGGACCGCTTCCGCCCGATTCTCATGACTACCCTAGCCGCAGTCTTCGGCGCTTTGCCGATCGCCCTCGGCTTCGGCGCCGACGGCGCTTCCCGCCGCCCGCTCGGACTGGTTGTGGTCGGCGGCCTGGTGATCTCGCAATTCATCACTCTCTACATCACCCCGGTGATTTATCTTTACCTCGAACGCTTCCAGGAGGACGTCCTCGACCGCACCTCTTTCTTCGGCTCGCGCAAATCACGGACACCGAAGATTAACGAGACTCAACCCGAGACCGAACAAGTCCCATCCGATTTGGCCACCGAAAACTAATCACTATTTCCTTTTTGCTTCAGGTTTCGACTGCCGATTCAAACAATCCGATCGAAGCCTCTGGCTCTTCACATTCACGCCAACGCTGGGAGCGCAGACATCCTGTCTGCAATGAGCGCGAAGCGCGAACAACCCTTCTCAGGGAAAACGTGCTGGGTCTTCACCCTCATGCAAACGCTGGGAGCGCAGACATCCTGTCTGCAATGAACCCGAAGCGCGAACAACCGTCCTCTCAAGATAATGTGCGAGGATAACGCGGATTCGTTTTTGAGTATGAGTTCTGGTGAACCAGGCGTGACGCGTTTGAGCGACGCGTTCGTGATTTGAGCGACGCGTTTGGGAACCGTATCTGCTTTTCGTTACAATCGCGCGCTGTTAACACCAACACGCGAGTGCCCCTGTAGCTCAACGGTTAGAGCAGCAGACTCATAATCTGTTGGTTCGGGGTTCGAATCCCTGCGGGGGCACCAATCTTAGAAGGCAGTAGCACAAGGCTCATTAGCTACTGTTTTGAATTACTGTTACCGAGAAGAATTCAAGCGGCACTCTTGAATTGGAGCTTCGCTTGCACTCCTAGAGAGCCCAATACACGCAGCATGAGGTTCGTTGAAATGTCGTGAGTGTTGCGGTTCAGAATGGCGGTGACGCAAGTGCGCGAAGTGTGAGCGAGCCGCGCCAAGTCTGGTGTCTCAATCCCGTCTTAGCGACGACTCGATGATTTTGTTGTTCAGGTCGCTCCGAAATTCGATCTCCATTCCGTCGGCGGGTGCCACGCGCCCGCAGCTTCGCGAGTACTCTGGCGTTGCGGGCAACAACTCGTCTAACTTTCTTCATCGAGCATCTCCTTAGGCGAGTTAGCGAGAACAGAACGCGTCAATCCGTCGTGCCAAGCTCTCAGTCTCAAACGTCTGACATTCCCAAACGATCAAAACATCCCAGCCGCGGGCTTTTAGAAGTTTTTTCTTCTGCGCGTCGCGCTTGATATTCTCGGCAAATTTCTGCGCCCAATAGTCGCGACGGGTTTTTGGCGATGTAGTGCGAACACAACCCGTATGCCGGTGCCAGAAGCAGCCGTGAACGAAAATGGCCTTACGCAGGGACGGAAACACCAAGTCAGGCGTACCCGGTAAGTCCCGTCTATGCAGTCTAAACCTATAGCCTAGACGGTGCGCTATTCTACGAACGACCATTTCGGGTTTAGAATGCTTATCCTTAACTCGAGCCATCAGGGCGGAGCGCTTCGGATCTATCGGTTCTCCGGCAAGCAATCTACATGCGACTGAGCGCGAAGCTTTACTCGTGTTTCTCAAGCATCACAACTTTTATCCTAAATGTTGAAGAAAGAGAAATTCGTTGTTGACGCCGCTCTCCTACGTGAGCTGGGAGAAAGACTGATCGGTCAACCGGCGATCGCGCTGGGCGAATTGATCAAGAACGCGTACGACGCGGATGCCTCAACATGCCGTATTGAATTCCAGGATGATGAAATTATTGTTTCCGATAATGGAGGCGGAATCTCTCAGGGCGATTTTCTCAATTACTGGATGCGGATCGGAACAACACATAAAGTCGATGAAGCAACTTCGAAGTACCTAGGTAGACCCCTGACTGGTTCCAAAGGAATCGGCAGACTTGCCGCGCAATTCTTAGCTGAAGAAATGATTCTGGAGAGCACGTCGGTTGATAACACAAACCGTTGTCTGTACTCGATCGTTGATTGGAGAAATGCTGTTCCTGGAGCGACTCTGAGCACCGTAAACGTTGAGTGGGAGATGCGAAATGATCCACCGATGTATCCAGAGGAGAGTGAGTCTGGCACTCGAATTACATTGAAAACCCTGAAATACAAGTGGGGAGCCGAGTCATTACGCGAGCTAGGTGCGGAAGTCTGGATGCTTCGGTCTCCATTCAAACGCTCTGAAAGGCAGATCGAGGCGCGGAGAACAAAGAGTATAAAAGAGCGAACGCCCGAGAATTTTTTTATTGATATCGAGTCCAGTCAGATAGCAAACGCGAGAGAAGTGTTCGACGAAACGCTCGACAAGGTGTTCTCGAATTGGCAGGCACGGATTCTTGGAAAGCTTGAGCAAGGACGTTCAAGCCGTTCGGCTTCCTTATCGGTGGAATTTAAAGCCGGTTATCCAGAAGGCTCTGATCAACGTAGGACGTTTCGAGGCACAACGCGCCTGCCAATCAAGGAACGGCCTAACGAACCAACCGAGCCGTTGGTCGACAAAGTGACCTTCGAAATACTGATCTTCAAAGCGGCCGGTAAGCAACCTTCAGGTGTCGCGGTTGGTGAATTGCGCAAGTATTTGGATCAATTCGGAAATGTGTCAGTTTACGACGCTGGCTTTAGGCTTCCTTATTACGGCTCTCGAGACACCGCAGGTCAGGACTGGCTTAGCATTTCAGTAGATCAAGCCCGCCGGATTAGTGTCTCCGATCTGCTTCCCGAACGGCTCCGAATACAGAATAAGTACATGTTGGACCTACCGGCACTGGGAAGGATATTTGGTGCGGTGGAAATCAATACCAACCATGAACGTGAAATGGCGAACAAGGTCGACAGTCCACCAAATACTTGGCTGCAGATTCAATCGGGTCGCGACAGACTGACTGATAATTCAGCTTTCCAACAGCTTCATGATCTTGTTCGCTACTCGCTTGATTTTTACGCCAATCGGCATCGAGTGTTGGCGGTCGATGCTGCGGAAAAGAGACAGGCTAAAGAGCCTGCATCAAAGAAATATGATCGAGCCATCAAAATTCTAGAGACCGCCAAAGGTGATATCCCGAGGCCTGTTTTCTTGGAAGTCCGAAGAGAAGTGTCAGACGCCCTAAAGGCCAGTCGGGCGGAAGAAAAAGTTGTCGATAGTCGGGCGACCTTGCTCGCGCCGCTCGCCTCAGCGGGAATGGTCGCCTTAGCTCTGAATCATGAGTTGTCTCGCGAAATCGGCTTTCTCGATAGTATTGGCAAGAAGATACGCCGGATTGCTGCTAAACACGCGATTCCAGATCTAGCTGATATGGCCGTTGAATTTGAGGAAGCTAAGGAGCGAATGGAATCGATCAGAGAGTTGTTCGCTCCGCTGATCTCCGACGAAGACAAAGCGGCCACTGATCGGCTTAAGGTAAGAGCGATAGTGGACCAAACTCTCCGTGGCATGCAGATGCTATTGCCAGGAGTGATGTTCGACAAATCTCAAATTCCCAACGACCTCAGATTTCCGGTGGCGTCCCTTGCCGAGTGGAACGCGATTCTTCAAAACGTTCTTGCGAATGCTTGGAATGCTTTGCTTGATAGCAACGTCGCGCAGATTGCATTCAGAGGGGGACGAGACAAAGGCGGTCGCGAATGGTTACATGTGAGCGATTCCGGGCAAGGTCTCAATGTCCCTCTCGGCGAGTCCGATAAACTATTTGAACCCTTCGAGAGACGGATCAAAATCAGCAGGGACAAGCGTTCGATCGCCATCGGCGGCCAAGGTCTCGGCTTGGCAATCGTAAGAATGATAGCGCGAAAGCGAGGAGCCAGTGTCTCTTTCGTGAAACCCGAAGAGGGCTTTTCAACGACTTTCGAGATAGCGTGGAGGGGAGCGAAAAAATGAGAATCCTCGTTTGTGATGACGATCAACGACTGTGCGACGAGATAGTTCATAACATTGAGGAATCGCGTGGAGAAAAGCCGAAGGAGCTTGTTGGTCCTAAACTGACGAAAGTACTCACGGACTTTTTCAAGAGCATCAAAAGATGCCTGAACGTTAACGCTCCAGAAAACTGCCAGGAACTGCCTGCGAGTCCGTTTGATGAGTCGATTGTAGTTCTCGACAACAATCTAACGCTTCTTGAAGTAGAAGGGGCACCTCTTACGGCGGAATCTATTGCGGGCTACATTAGGGCGTTCACTCGTGCCGATTACATAGTCTCGCTAAATCTAAACTCCGATGTTGATTTTGATCTGAGATATCTTGTTGGTGACTATTCTACTCGCGCCGATTTAGCCTTGAATACGTCGCATTTGGGAAATCGGGCGCTTTGGACCGGTAATCCGGCAGATGCTAAAGACGGCTTTCTTCCGTGGTATTGGCCCAGACTTAACGACGCTGCTGATCGAAGACGTGAACAGATCGCGTTCATTCGAGAGAACATAAGTGAACCTGTGCTGGCGACACTAGGCTTTGACAAGACTCGTACAAGTTATCTTACCCCGCACGCCTTGGGTGGTCTGTCACCTAATGCCGAACTCGAAGGTGTTCAGAGCGACGGCGAACAGAATGATGGTGTACTCCGGAAAAAATAACCTTTACGGACGTTTTCATAACCCGCGACAGATCACTGCCCGTTCGAACAGAGCGGGAACGATTGTCAAAGGCTGTTAATAATCCAGTCGTGAAGGAAATTATGTCGCGAACGGTGGCTGCTGACATTGATTTTTGGTTTCGTAGGGACATCGTCGGGCCGCAAGAGCCACTTGTCGACCTGCCTCACTTGGTATCGCGTCTTCCCTTTCTGCTTGGGAAACAGGCAAAGCGTGTTGATGACTGGAATAGGTCGTTAGGCACTAAGGAGCCACCCTTTGGAATCGAACGGAAACTCTATGAGACACACTTAGCGCGAGCTCAATATCAACACGACCTTTGGGTTCCTAACGTTTGCTTCTGGTGGCATGAACTTAAGAATGACGAGAAGTTGGACGAGTTGTTTTTCTTGGCGGAAGAAGGAGATTGGGCGAACGTCGCGTTCTGCGAAGATCGATCGTTATTTTTTGACCGCGGCGCTAATAATGAATGGCCGCTCGAATTTCCCGCTGAATTCGAAGGAGCTTGGAGCCGACGGTATGTCGCACACATCGGTGGCTATCAATACACACCTCGAAGTCGATTAGCCATTTGATCGGGGATTCTCTCATGTCCTCATTAAACCTATTTGATTTGATCGAGCTTTACTCACGAAGAGGAGTTGATGACTGGGCAAAGGCCCCGCCAAATCTTCAGAGTCGTGCCGGGACCTGCTTCATGGCCACTCAAATTGCGACAAGTCATCAAGATGCCGCCGACACTCTTAACACAATTTACAATGGCACCAATGCTAATAAGCTTAGTTTCATTCCAATGCCGAAGCCCGGAAAAAGTCAAAAGATCGATCGCTGCTTCTTTCTTCCAATTCGCCAAAAAACCACAAGCGGAGAGAAAATGTATTTTGAATTAGTGCTTCTGGTCTCGGGAACAGACTGCTTGGCATTTCGTTTTGAACCTGCTGATCGCCCGACGTGGCGACATGGGTACGGTCATATTCAAATGAATAAGAAGATGTTGAAGAAGACAATCAACATTGGTGGAATACCGCCCTTTATCCCGGATAGTTACCCCGCATTCCCGATCTCAACCTCAAGTCCATTACGAATGTTTTTTGCAATGGGCACCGCAATACATGGCTATGCGGATCGTGGTTTTGCTCATCTGCTGGTTGATATCTTTCAGACGGCGGGTCGCACCTCAGACTCGAAGCCGTACTTAGCTGAACTCGCGTTGTTCTTGGGTGGAACTATCCGATATAGAGTTGATCCCGGCTGGAAAGGCCTGAGAGTTTTGATGGCTGAATTCCGTCAATGGGGGAGCCGAACCATCAGTAGGAAGCGCCGATAACAGCGAACGTACTCACCTTTCACCTTCGGCGCGATCCCTTTAAGCGCCGCCGCGAGACTGCCATTACGCAACTGTTCATATACGCCTTCCACGTCATCGTCTGGTGCAAAAATGGCGTAGACGCCATGAGAAGGAATCGCACCGGATCGATCAATCGTCACGCGCGGAACCTTCGCCAACTCAGGAATGAGAAGTTTCGGACGTTTCCAGTCAGCGGCGCATACGCGATCTATGGTGCGGAACCAGACTGCTCCATCTCGCACAATCGACCTCTTCTTTAACTCTTTTCTGAAACGTTTGAGCCGGGCCAAGAGCAAGGGGAATTTCTTTGGATCGATCAGCCTTCCGTCCTCCCCGTACATCGCGACAACACGACGGCCGCTTCGTGTGACAGATCCTTCTTTGATGTCTGACCCATCGATCCAAGGCCTAAGCAACTCTGGCTCTACGTCGTCTTCGTCGGGATCAAGAACGAATGCCGCCGTATGGCCCAACGCTGGTCCAACCTTCACAACGCATCCGAGTTCTGTGAGGGTCTTTTTTCGGTGTTGCTCCTTCAAGCGTAATTCTGTTTTCTTTTCTCGTCTCTTGACTGCGATGAGGATAGTTGGATAAGAATCCACATCGCCGACAAACGCCTCAGAAGCTGATAGTGTTGTCTCCGATTGAATGTTCAAGGCTGGCAGCCATTTTTGGCGGAAGCCCTCAGCAAAGCCCATGAAGCGCCAACGGTCCGAGCACAGGAAACCAAACCGTCCTCCTGGCTCTAGTGCTTCAAGCGTTCGATCCAGAAACGGTAGAAACAGATCTCCTACTGTAACGGCGGAGGGAATCATTGCTTCATATTTCTCTTTGAGCTTTGGTGGAATCTTTGACCATCGAACGTACGGGGGATTTCCTGCCGCGTGGGTGAAACGTTTTGAAGGAAGATCCGCAAGCAAGAAGTCACCAGTGATGATCCAATCGCGCGCGCAGGCTAGCGCAGTTTGGTGATGCACACCCGCATCGCGCAATACTTTAACCACTCGCTCTCGAGCCCGCCCCGCTTCTCGCGGGTGAAGTTCATAAGCCATTATGCGACAAAGTAACGACTTAGCGGTTAGTTTGATGCGGCGACGTTTTAGCGAGGCAACAAGTCGCCGCGCCGCTTCAACGATGAAGGCTCCATCGCCAGCCGCCGGCTCAAGCAAATAAGCTCGTGAAAGATCGACGTTCTCACGCCAACCGATCGCATCCAGGATTCGACAAACAACCTCAGCCTTGGTGTAAACTCCACACCGGCGGTGGAGTTCTTTTACGTCCGCTGAGACCCTTTGTCGTTGAGCTTTTCGCGCGCGCGTCGATGCTGCGGATGTCGCTTCAGGCATTCGGCAGCCTCTTATTGGTTTTGGAGCTTACGGGTCAGTTGCGCAAAGGAAGCCGCGCGGCCCCATAATATCATGGCAGTTACAGGACTGTTCGCCGGGATCGGAGGATTTGAACTGGCTTTGGCTCAGGTTCGCCTTGAGGCGGAGTTGATGGTCGAGTTGGACTCTGCGGCGAATACAGTTCTCGCGGCGCAGTTTCCTAATGTTGAACTGCGATCCGACGTTCTCGACATACTCGATCTGCCCGAAAATACCTCAATTCTGACAGCAGGATTCCCGTGCCAGAACCTAAGCATGGCGGGGGACAAGTCGGGCATTGGAGGCGCGAAATCAGGTGTCGTTCGAAAGATGTTCGAGTTGATTGGTCGTTCAACAGTTCGTCTCGTCCTCATCGAAAATGTGTACTTCATGCTTCAACTAGACAGCGGTAAAGGAATGCAATGGTTGGTCGATGAATTCGAACAACTCAACTATCGCTGGGCGTACAGAGTTCTTGATACAAATGGATTCGGTTTGCCACAACGACGTCGACGCGTTTATTTTGTCGCAAGTCGTGACGTTGATCCTCGGACCATCCTCTTTGCCGACGAAACGGATACTCCGACCTTAACAAAACCTGACTTGACAGTTCCTTTGGGCTTCTATTGGACTGAAGGTCGCTCTGGAGTGGGATTCACTATCGATGGAATTCCACCATTGAAAGTGGGCTCAAATTTGGGTATTCCGTCGGCACCTGCTGTTTTGTTTCCTGATGGCGAAGTTTTGATGCCGAGCCTTGGCGCGTGCGAGAAACTCCAGGGCTTTCCTGCTGGATGGACAGATTCGGCTCGCAATTGTGAGAAGAAAGACCCGCGTTGGAGACTTGTGGGCAATGCTGTGTCAGTTCCTGTCGCGCAATGGGTGGCCGAGCGGATCAGCACACCTGGCGAAGTCCGGGAGTATGAACTAATAGATGTGGACAAATGGCAGAGATGGCCGGATGCCGCTTGGAATGTTGATGGGAAGCGTGTGGGCGTTATCGCTAGTGACAAACCAGTACAAATTGCTACTCCTTCAATTTCAGATTTCCGCGATGAGACATGGACGCGATTGTCGGATCGAGCATTAAACGGATTCATTAGCCGCGCGATTGAAGGTAATCTCAAAATGCCTGATGGTTTCATCCAGGCATTAACAGACGCGATCCGGAAACTGCCTCAAGTCACCGTCGCCTGATCGCTTCGGCATCTAAACGACCATCAAAAATCGACTCCCAAGTTGGCGCGAATATGGCGCGAGGGCGTGCTGACACGTAACGATCCCTAACTTATTTTGACGGCTGTGTCACTTCGCCTCGCCTTGTTGATGCCCCTCAAACCGTCTCATAATCTGTTGGTTCGGGGTTCGAATCCCTGCGGGGGCACCAA
>Ga0070670_100000527_pt1 | contig 30691 bp, 34 predicted proteins | sample KBSS63metaG_FD_64665 | JGI IMG/M metagenome (GOLD analysis project Ga0070670, IMG submission 64665) | Switchgrass rhizosphere microbial communities from Kellogg Biological Station, Michigan, USA - KBS S6-3 metaG | ecosystem: Host-associated > Plants > Roots > Rhizosphere > Soil ... | reverse complement strand
AGCTTCAGCTCGTTCTACGCCAGCGCGTTCAAGGAAGTGATCGTCTTCACGCTCATCATCCCGGTCCTGCTGTGGCGTTCCTTCCAGCACGGCCACGACGACGAGGAAGAGTGACGTGCTGTTTCGTCGCGCCGCCCTCCTTGCCTTCGCGATCGTCCTCGCGGTCCTGCCGCTCGCGCCGGTGCCCGAGTTCTGGATCACACAGGCCAACTACATCGGCCTCTACACGCTGGTCGTCATCGGCCTGGTGCTGCTCACCGGCATCGCCGGGCTGACGTCGTTCGGCCAGGCCGCGTTCGTCGGCCTCGGTGCCTACACCGCCGCGTACCTGACGCTGAAGTTCGGCGTCTCGCCCTGGCTGACGGTCTGGATCGGCCTGGTCGTCACCGCTGTCTCGGCGCTCGTGCTCGCCTGGGTGACGCTGCGCATGTCCGGCCACTACCTGCCGCTGGCGACGATCGCCTGGGGCCTGTCGCTGTTCTATCTTCTCGGCAACCTCGACTTCCTCGGCAAGTACGACGGCCTGCTCGGCATTCCCGCGCTCTCGTTCTTCGGCATCTCGCTCAACACCGGCCGGACCTTCTTCTATCTGCTCTGGGTGATCGTCGTCCTGGCCGCGATCGCCGTCACCCACCTGCTCGACTCGCGCGCCGGCCGGGCGCTGCGCGCGGTCAAGGGCGGAACGACGATGGCCGAGGCGATGGGAATCGACACCTTCCGTGTCAAGGTCACCGCGTTCGTCCTGGCCGCGCTGCTGGCGAGCGTATCGGGGTGGTTGTTCGCGCACTTCCAGCGCACCGTCAACCCCTCGCCGTTCGGCCTCAACATGGGCATCGAGTACCTGTTCATGGCGGTGCTCGGTGGCGTCGGCTATGTCTGGGGCGCACTGGTCGGCGCCGGCGTGGTCCAGATCCTGAAGGACCAGCTCCAGGTGTGGCTGCCCAAGCTGATGGGAACCAGCGGCAACTACGAGATCATCGTCTTCGGCGTCCTGCTGGTGCTGATGCTGCAGTACGCGCGCGACGGCATCTGGGCCTTCGTCGACGCGGCGCTGCCGCGCGTACGCAGGAAGGTCGACTGGGCCGGTGCACCGGCGCTGCCGGCGCGGGCCAAGCCGCCGCACGGCGAGACCGTGCTCGACGTTCGGGCGGTGCGCAAGGAATTCGGCGGCTTGGTCGCCGTCAACGACGTCAGCTTCCAGGTCAAGGCGGGCGAGATCCTCGGCCTCATCGGCCCCAACGGAGCCGGCAAGTCGACCACCTTCAACCTCGTCACCGGCGTCTTGCCGGCGACTCGCGGCGAGGTGATGCTGCTCGGTCGGCGCATCGATTCGCTCAGGTCGCGCGAGATCGCCCGGCTCGGCGTCTCGCGCACCTTCCAGCACGTCAAGATGATCGCCGCGATGACCGTGCTCGAGAACGTCGCCCTCGGTGCCCACCTGCGCGGTCGCCACGGCGTTCCCGCGGCGATGCTGCGCCTCGACCGCGCCGAGGAGCGCGGCCTGATGAAGGAGGCCGAGCGCCAGTTGCAGCGCATCGGCATGGGCGAGCTGATGCACGAGCAGGCCGGCAACCTTGCCCTCGGCCAGCAACGGCTGATGGAGATCGCGCGCGCGCTCGCCGCCGATCCGACCCTGCTGCTGCTCGACGAGCCGGCGGCGGGGCTGCGGCTGAAGGAGAAGGAAGGCCTGGCGACGGTGCTGCGCCAGCTGCGCGGCGAGGGCCTGTCGATCCTGCTGGTCGAGCACGACATGGACCTCGTCATGGGCCTGGTCGATCGCGTCGTCGTCATGGAGTTCGGCACCAAGCTGATCGAAGGCACGCCGGAAGAGGTGCAGGCTTCTCCCGCGGTGCGCGCGGCCTACCTCGGAACGGAGCATTGAGTACGTGAGACCCCCACGCTTGCGGCTGCGCCGCTGCACTGCCTCCCGAGGGCGCGCGCGCCCCCTCGGGGCGGCCCATCGGAGACGCGATGGCTGAGCTGCTGCTCAACGTCAGGGATCTCCACGCCGGCTACGGTCGCGCCGAGGTCCTGCACGGTCTGACGATCACCGCCAGGGCCGGCAAGGTGATCACCGTCATCGGCCCCAACGGCGCGGGCAAGTCGACCTTGCTCAACGCCCTGATGGGCGTGCTGCAGGCGCGCGGACAGGTCGACTACGACGGCTCGTCGGTCGCTCTGCTCTCGCTCGAGGAGCGGGTCATGCTCGGCATGGCGCTGGTGCCCGAGACGCGCGCCCTGTTCGCGACCATGTCGGTCGAGGACAACCTGGTGCTCGGCGCCTATCGCCAGGTGCGCCTCGGCAACAAGGATGGTGCCAAGGCCCTCGACGAGGTCTTCGTGCTGTTTCCGCGCCTGAAGGAGCGCCGCGCCCAGCTCGCCGGAACTCTGTCGGGGGGCGAGCGGCAGATGCTCGCGGTCGGCCGGGCGCTGATGGGCAAGCCGCGGCTCCTGATGCTTGACGAGCCGAGCCTCGGCCTGGCACCGCTCGTGGTCCGCGACATCTTCGCCACCATCGCCGCCTTGCGCGCCACTGGCGTGACGATCCTGCTGGTCGAGCAGAACGCGCGCGCCGCGCTCGAGGTCGCCGACTACGGCTACGTCCTCGAGATGGGCGAGATCGCGCTCGAGGGCCCGGCCGCGGATCTCGCCAAGGATCCGCGCGTCATCGAAACCTACCTCGGCGCCGCGCGGAAGAAGGCCGGCGCGTGAAGGGCGAAGGCGGCGTGCGGCGGCCGCCGCGCCGCGCGGTCGCGCCGGCGCCTGCTACGCCGTCCGCCGAAGCGGCACCGGCGCGCGCCAAGCCGCCGCCGCGCGAGCTGGACGACACCTCGCTGCAGCATCTGGTCGGCTACGCCGCGTCGCGCGCGGCGATCGAGTTGCGCAAGGTGTTCACGGCCCACATGGCGCCGTTCGACCTGCGCGTCGCCGAATTCACGATCCTGATGCTGGTCGCCTCCAACGGCGACGTGAATCAGAAGCAGCTCGGCCGCGCCCTCGACATCTCGCCGCCGAACATGGCGGTGACGCTCGATCGCATGGTCGAGTCAGGCTGGGTCGAGCGCGTTCGCAGCACTCACGACCGCCGCGCCCAGCACATCCATCTCACCGCCAGGGGACGGGCGCTCGCCGAGCAGGCGCGCCGCATCTCGACGACGATGGAGGCGCATTCGCTCACAGCGCTGTCGCCTGCCGAGCGCGCGCTCCTGATCGAGCTGCTCAGGAAGATCGCCGCGCGCGGCGCGGCGCGCAAGCCCTGACGGCGAGCCGCGCCGCGGCTCGGCGGCTCAGTGCCCGCCCCAGACCTCGTCGGCGACCTCGACCACCAGGCGCAGCTTGGCGCGCTGCGCCTCGACCGCGATCGCGTTGCCGTGGACAGTGCTCGAGAAGCCGCACTGCGGCGAGATGCAGAGCTGCTCGAGCGGCACGTACTTCGCCGCCTCGTCGATGCGGCGCTTGAGGTCGTCCTTCGATTCGAGCTGGCCGAGCTTGGTGGTGACCAGGCCGAGGACGACTGTCTTGCCCTTGGGCAGGAAGCGCAGCGGCTTGAAGTCGCCCGAGCGCGCGTCGTCGTACTCGAGGAAGTAGGCGTCGACGTCCATCTCGGAGAGCAGCGCCTGGGCGACGGGCTCGTAGCCGCCCTGCGCCGCCCAGGTGCTCTTGAAGTTGCCGCGGCAGAGGTGCACGGCGAGCGTCATGCCTTCCGGCTTCTGGGCGACGACGCGGTTGATGAACGAGGCATAGCGGTGCGGCAGCTCGTCGGGATCGTCGCCGCGCGATCGCGCCGCCTCGCGCATCTTGTCGTCGCAGAGGTAGGCGAGGTTGGTGTCGTCCATCTGGACGTAGGTGCATCCGGCGGCGGCCAGCGAGCGCAGCTCGTCGCCATACGCGTTGGCGACGTCCTGGTAGAACGGCTCGAGGTCGGGATAGTGCTCGCGGCTGATGCCGGCGCGACCGCCGCGAAAGTGCAGCATCGTCGGCGACGGGATCGTCACCTTGCCGGTGTGCCCGGGCGAGAGCTGATCCTTCAGGTACTCGAAGTCGGCGCGCTGGATGTCCTTGACGTGGCGCACCTTGTCGACCACGCGCATCACCGGCGGCGCCAGCTCCTCGCTGCCGTCGGGCTTCTTGATCAGCACCGGGATGTCGGTCTTGACGCCGCCGAGCTGGGCCAGGAAGTCGATGTGGAAGTAGGTGCGCCGGAACTCGCCGTCGGTGACGCTTCTGAGGCCGATGTCTTCCTGGAACTCGACGATCTCGGCGATCGCGTCGTCCTCGACGACGCGCAGCTGCTCGGCAGGAATCTCGTGCTTGGCGAAGTGCTCGCGCGCCTCGAGCAGGCGGCGCGGACGAAGGAAGCTGCCGACGTGGTCGGCGCGGAAGGGTGCTTGGTTGCGAGAGCTCATGACGGTGGGCGTTGAAGCTGGGCGAGAACCATGATATGCCGGCTCGCGGGCCGATCGCGGCGCGCCCTTTGCGCCGGCAGGCGACGGCACGCCGCGCCGATGTACGCGAATCTCCCGATGCGATGGCGGCGCGCCGCCATCAACAATCTGCCACCTTCCGACGGACGCTCCCATGCAACGACGCCACGCCTTTCATGCCCTGTTCGCTTCGGCCCTGCTGGCGGCGCTGCCCGCGGGCACCGCGCTTGCTGCCGATGCCGCCCCGTTCAAGATCGGCTTCATCCTGCCCATGACCGGCCAGTCGGCATCGACCGGCAAGCAGATCGAGGCCGCGGCCAAGCTCTATCTGGCGCAGAACGGCTCGACCTACGGCGGGCGCAAGGTCGAGCTGATCATCAAGGACGACGCCGGTGTCGCGGACACGACGCGCCGGGTCGCCCAGGAGCTGATCGTCAACGACAAGGTCGACGTCCTCGCCGGCTTCGGCCTGACCCCGCTCGCGCTGGCCACCGCGCCGATCGCGACCCAGAGCAAGACGCCGATGGTCGTCACCGCGGCGGCGACCTCGATGATCCCCTCGACGTCGCCCTACATCATCCGCACCAGCTTCGCGCTGCCGCAGGCGACCGTGCCGATGGCCGACTGGGCGGCGAAGAACGGCATCAAGAAGGTCGTCACCTTCGTCGCCGACTACGGCCCGGGCCTCGACGCCGAGAAGTTCTTCAAGAGCCAGTTTCAGCTCAACGGCGGCCAGATCGTCGGCGAGATCCGCTCGCCCCTGCGCAGCCCCGACTTCGCGCCGTTCCTGCAGAAGGTCGCCGACCTCAAGCCCGATGCGGTGTTCGTGTTCCTGCCGTCCGGGCAGGGCGCGGCGTTCATGAAGCAGTTCGGCGAGCGCGGCCTCGACAAGTCGGGCATCAAGCTGATCGCCACCGGCGACGTCACCGACGACGACCAGCTCAACGACATCGGCGACGTCGCGCTCGGTGTCGTCAACTCGCACCACTACTCGGCGGCGCACCCCTCGGCGATGAACAAGAAGTTCGTCGCCGCGTTCGAGGCGGCGAACAAGTTCCGGCCCAACTTCATGGCCGTGGCCGGCTACGACGGCATGCGCGTCATCACCAAGGCGCTCGAGGCGACCAAGGGCCAGGGCGGCGGCGACGCGCTGCTTGCGGCGATGAAGGGCCAGGTGTTCGAGAGCCCGCGCGGCCCGGTGATGATCGACGCGCAGACGCGCGACATCGTCCAGGACATCTACATCCGGAAGGTCGAGCGCCAGAACGGCCAGCTCTACAACGTCGAGTTCGACGTCCAGAAGGCGGTCAAAGACCCGGGAAAGGCGAAGTAGGCAACACCCGGTGATCGCCGGCCGACGGCCGGCAATGGGCGGGATATCGGCTGGCGGCACAATCGCCGCTATGCCAAACATCGCCAGCATTCTCAAGAGCGAGATTTCGCGCGTCGCCCGCAAGGAAGTTCGTGCCGAAGTCTCGGGCCTTAAAAAGGGCGTGAGCGGTCATCGCTCGGAAATCGCCGCGCTCAAGCGCCGCCTGCTCGCCCTCGAGCAGCAGCTGCGCCAGCTTGGCAAGGCGAGAGCGAGCTCCGCGCCCGCCACTGCCGGCGACGACGCAGGCGCCCCTGACGCCCGTCGCTTCAGCGCCAAGGGCTTTGCGTCGCAAAGGCGCCGCCTCGGCCTGTCGGCGCCCGATTTCGGCCTGCTCCTCGGCGTCTCGGCGCAATCGATCTACAACTGGGAGGAAGGCAAGGTGCGACCGCGCGGCGCGCACCTGCCGGCGATCGCGGCGCTCCGCAACTTGGGAAAGCGGCAGGCGACGGCGCATCTGGAAGCGCTGAAGACCCAAAGCTGATCCAAGCGTCGCCTCGTCGGCGCGCACGCCGGCTCAGATTGCGTGGCGCAGGACGACGACGGCGTACACCAGGAACGCGACCCAGGCGATCGTGAAGAGCACGGTGCGCGCCTTGAACAAGCCGAAGCCGCTGATGTGGACCAGCGCGTGGGCGAGGCGGGCATAGAAGTAGATCGCCGCGCACGCCGCGGTCACGCCGGTCGAGATCGGCGTCATCTGGGCGATCAGCACGACGGCCGCGAACGGCGCGAAGTTCTCGACCGCGTTCTGATGCGCGCGGTTGGCGCGATTGACCCACGACGGCAGCGGCGAGGTCGGCGCATCGCGGTAGGCCTCGGGCGTCAGCACGCCGCGCGTCGTCACGTAACCGATCACGACCGGAATCCAGAGCACACCGGTCAGGATCGCGGTTAGCAGCAGATAGAACAGTTCGCTCTTCATGACCTTGCTCCTGGCTCGACGGGGTACGAATCGAGTGCGGCGGTCGGCGATGCGAGCTCGAACGCGCCCTCCTGGGCAATGTAGGCGACGTAGCGGAAATCGCGGATCGTGACGACGCGGCCGTCGCGCCAGCCGAGCTCGATGAAGTAGCGCGGCCGCGACGCCGTTGGTTCGCTGAATACGGCCAGGACTTCGCGGCCGTCGAACCGGCTCGGAACGATGTGCCAGTCGCGGCTCTTCTGGTAGTTGTCGAGATAGTTGCCGACGTCGCGCCGGCCGGCGGCCTTGCGCCGCGACACGAGGTCGAGCCGCACGTCGTCGGCGAGCAGCGAACGGATGCCGTCCCAGTCGTGGGCGTTGAAGAGGCCGGCATAGCGCTTGAGGGCCGGCGACGGTGCCGATGGGCGCGCGGCAGGCAGCGCCGCCGCCTGGGCGTGCTGGAGCGCGGCGCGGCCACGATGCAGGGCCGCCTTCACCGCCGGAACGCTCAGGCTCAGCTCGGTCGCGATCTCGTCGATCGAGTGCTCCAGCACGTCCTTCAGGATGACGCATCCGCGCTGCGCCGGCGCCAGGGAGAGGAACGACGAGACCGCGGCGCGCACTGCCTGCTGCTGCGCGACGAAGTGATCGGGCTCGAACGCGGCGGTGTCGGCGATGTCGAGGGCGGCGTCGAGCGGCTCGCTCGCGCGCCGCGCCTCGTGGCGCCAGTGGTCGATCGCGCGGTGGTGAGCGATGCGAAACAGCCAGGGCCGCAGCAGGGGCAGCTCCTTCAGCTGCGGCAGCTCGAAGCACGCCCGCGCCAGCGTCTCCTGAACCACGTCCTCGCCGTCGGCGATCGAGCCTGTCATTCGCGCGCAGTAGCGCAGCAACTCGGGCCGGATATGGTCGACCAGGTCGAGGAACTGGCGCCGCGCCTCCTCCAGAGTGCCGATGATCTCGCTCGCCGCGACGTCGCGTGCCGCATGCGTCTCAGCGGTCGAAGAAGCCATAGGACCCGATCTCGTTGAGCTCGACCCGGACCGGGGCGGTGGCGCAGCGGTCCCTCACGCCGGCGGTGAACGCCTGGAACGCAGGCAACGCCGTCAGCGCATTGGCGCCAGCCGCCTCCTCGTGGGAGACGATGTGGACGAAGCTGACCCCATCGCCGAGCCGGAAAGTGGCATAGCGTAGCCCCGTCGGCCGGGTTTCGCGCAGCGCGTCGTAGACGGCGCGCGCCAGACGCTCGTTCTCGGCCACGCGGTCGGGCTTGAGCGTGTAACTCACCATGTGCTTCACGGTCCGGTCCTTTCATGCTCGGACGTCGCCCGGCGGTCGCGGCATGCGACGCCACGGACGAGGCCTCCGATGTCATGACGTCCGGAAGCGGCCAAAGGATGCGGTCGGCGGCGCAAACGAAGGCGGCCGCTGTCCGCGGCCGCTGCAGGGAAGGAGGGCTGCCGGGCGCCTGGCGCGGCGACCGCCGTGACTCAGGAGTTCGCGGCCTTGAAGTAGCGCGCTTCGAGCGCCTTGGCGCTCGTCAGGTGCAGGCGCGCGAGCACCCGCTCCCACAGGGTCAAGGGCTGGATACGGCCGCTCGGCAGCACCAGCACCGCGCCGAGGATCGGCTCGTCCTCGATCCGCGATTCCTGGTAGGTCCGCTCTTCCCGGTATGCACTCATCGCCGTCTCCTGATCCGCGCTCTCGAGGAGCTTCGGACCAATGTAACAGGATGTGTGGCAAGCGCCAGCGCGTTCCGATGAACGGCAGCGCCTGTCTTTCCGTGCGTGCTGGATGGTCGCCAGGAACTCGAGCAGTTGCTGTTGCGCGTCGGCGTCCAGGCGAGCGAAGCGCTCGCGCGCCACCCGGGCCTCGCCGGCGTGACCCAGGATCGCCTCGGCGACGATGGCGGCACGGCCGTCGTGCAGGAATCGGCTGCGCGCCCGCAGGCCCCATAGCGGCGCGGTCTTGATCTCGCGCCGCCGCGCGTCGCCCTGCTCGATGCCGTCGCCGAGCGAGCCCATGTCGTGCAGCAGCAGGTCGATAGAGCGGCACGGTCTTGTGGGCGAGGGCCTCGATCGCGTGATCGCCGCTGATCATCACCGGCCGGTGGCAGGCGTCGCAGTTGATCTGTGCGAACAGCCTCTGCCCGGCAAGCGCCGACGCCGACTGGCGCAGCGCCGGCGGCGGCGCCAGCAGGCGCATGAAGTCGGTCGAGGGGTCGATGTCGCTGCGCCCGGTGGCGGGGTCGGGCGGGTCCTCGAGGCCGGTCGTCGTGACGAAGCGCGCCAGCAGCGCCTGGTTGGCGTTGGGTGCGTTCTCGTGCGGGAAGAAGCGGTCGGTGACGCCCATCTCGTTGCGATACGCGTCGCCGGCGAGGCCAAGCAGGCTGGCGTGCTGCGCCTTCCAGCCGAAGCGGCCGATGCGACGCTGGCCGCTGACGACGTCGTCGACGACCGCGGCGCGGCCGCTGATCCCGTCGGGCTGCGTCCGCGCCGCATTGAGGAGGATCTCGGCATCGGCGATCGCTTCGATCAGGCCGGCGCCGAAGAGCGGCGCGGTCAGCCGCTGGGCGACGACATTGGCCTCGTCCGGGACCCGTTCCAGCGCCGCCGGGTCGATGGCGAACTGCTGCAGCAGCGAGCCGCCCAACTCGGCGAGGGGATCGAATCGACCCTGCTCGCTCCTGCCGAACCGGGTGACGGTGGTCGCACTGGCGCCGCCGCTGACTGGCGCCGAGTGACAAGCGGCGCAGGAGTCGTTGTTGAAGATCGGGCCGAGCCCGCCGGCCGCCGTCTCGATGCTTTCGAACTCCTCGCGTCCCTCGCTGAAGGCGGCTTGCTGAGCCGCCGTCAGCCCGACCAGCGGCTGCCCCAGCGCCGGCAAGTCGCCTTCGGGACGAGGCAAGGGCGGCACATGGCGCAGCTTGTGTCGGTGGCCGGTCGGCTCCGTGCTTCGCTGGTGAGGGTGGTGGCGAGCAAGGCGAGGGCGGCCGGCGCCGCGGCATGTCGTGGGTTCATGGCGAACTCCTGAAGCGGGGTCGCACCGTAGTGACCGATCGGCTTCAAGAGGTATCGCCACGCAAGAGTTGTCGCGTGACGCTTCTCGATGGCGCCAAGCGCCATACGTTTTCGAACAAAACCGCGGTCAGGAGAAGGCAGGGGAGCGCTGGCGCGGCGGCGCAAGGCCGGGCGGCGGAACGAAGCGATCGCCGGCGGCCAGCCCGGTGGCGACGCCGAGCCGCGCCGCGAGATGGGCCGCGTCGTACGGGGCGTGCACCTTGACGTCGTTGTCGAAGTAGCAATAGACGTCGCGCCGCTGCCGGGGCGGTGCCGCCACCGGCGACGCCAGGCGCGCGTCGCCGACCTGGGTGCCGCGGCGCCAGGCGTCGATGCGGGCGGCCCAGCGGTCGAGCGCCGCGTCGCTGTAGCCGCTCGCATACAGCTCCTCGTCGCCGTGCAGCCGGACGTAGACGAAGTCGGCGCTCAGGTCCTCGAGCAGTGGCCAACGCCCCGCCGTGTCGGCGACGACCAAGGCGATGCGGTGGCGCCGCAGCAAGGCGATGAAGGCGGGATCGACGAAGCTCGGATGGCGGATCTCGACCGCATGGCGCAGCGGCCGGCGGCGATCGATCGCCAGCCAGGCGCGGCCGTCGAGGCGTTCGTCGTGCTCACGCGCAAGCGCCAGCGCCGCTTCGGTGTCGCGCGGCAACAGCGCGAAGAACGCCGCGAAGCGCTCGGCATCGAAGCCGAGCTGCGGCGGGAACTGCCACAGGATCGGCCCGAGCTTGGCGCCGAGGCGGAGCACTCCCGACGCGAAGAAGTTGGCCAGCGGCGCGCGCACGTTGCTCAACTTCAGCATGTGGGTGATGTAGCGCGAGCCCTTGAGCGCGAACACGAAGTCGGGTGGCGTCTCGTCGTGCCACTGGCCGTACGACTCGGGCCGCTGCAGCGAATAGAACGAGCCGTTGATCTCGATCGACGGCAGCATCCGCGACGCGAAGGCCAGCTCCTGGCGCTGCGCCAGTCGGGGTGGATAGAAGACGCCGCGCCAGGGCTCGTAGCGCCAGCCGGAGATGCCGATGCGAACGGTGCCGAGGTCGCTGGCCATGCTGCGAGCCGGCAAACGAAGCGCCCGTCATGTCTCGGCCGCCGCCTCGGCCGTTGGTGGCGTCGGTACGGGAATCGCCGTCGTGATCCCCGCGCTGCCCTCAGGCGTCGACCTGATCCCCGGCGGCGCCGCCCGCGCCGAGGTAATCCTTGATCCGGTCGATACGCGGACCGACGACCTGGATCGCCTTCAGCAAGGCCTCGTCGGTGGTGCCGAGCGCCGCGGTCCAGCGGGCGATGGCCGCAGCGTCGCTGACGTCGACGCGTGCCTGCGAGGCAGGGTCTTCGGCGGCCTCGGTTTCGTTGCTCATCGCTCGCTCCTCGGCCCCCGGGCGCATGGACAGGACGACGAGGTTAGCGCTTCGCCGGCCGATCCGCCGCCGCGGCCGCGACGCGCGCGTGGCAGCCCTCGAGGTGGTCGTTGACGAGTCCCATGGCCTGCATGAAGGCATAGACGGTGGTCGGGCCGACGAAGCTCCAGCCGCGCTGCTTCAGGTCTTTCGACATCGCCGTCGCCTCGGCCGACGGACCGATCTTCAGGAGCGCCGCGAGTGTCAGCCGCTTCGGCCGCGAGCGCAGCGCCGGCTCGAAGCGCCAGGCATAGGCGGCGAGCGATCCGCACTCGTCGCGCAGCGCCAGCACGCGCCTGGCGTTGTTGATCGTCGACTCGATCTTGCCTCGATGGCGGACGATGCCGGCATCGCCGAGCAGCCGCGTCACGTCGCGCGCACCAAAGCGGGCGACTCGCTCGGCGTCGAAGTTCGCGAACGCGCTGCGAAAGGCCTCGCGCTTATTGAGGATCGTCAGCCAGCTGAGGCCGGCCTGGAAGCCTTCGAGGCACAGCTTCTCGAACAGGCGCCGGTCGTCCGTGACCGGGAAGCCCCATTCGTGGTCGTGATAGCTCTGATAGAGCGCGCTGCTGCGGCACCAGGCGCAGCGCGCCTCGCCGTCGTCGCCCAGGAACAGGCCGGGGCGGGTGCTCATCGCGATCCCGGCGATGCCACCGAAGGTTTCGGAATTCGGGTAATGACCCGGCTTATCGAGCGATCGGTGGCGTGGGTCGGCTGCTTCAATCCTGAAAACAACTCCGTCCTATGCGCGTCCTCGGGCTCCCGCTACATTCTGGCCCGTCCCGGCCGACCGGGTGGCTGCTGCAGTCGATTCGTCATGCCCGTCATCGCCGTCGTCAATCGCAAAGGGGGAAGCGGCAAGAGCACGCTCGCCACCCATCTTGCCGCGTACTTCGCGAACGCGGGAGTGGCGGTGATGCTCGGCGATGTCGACCGGCAGCAATCGACCCAGTCGTGGCTGCGCTCGCGCGGTCTCCACTCCTTGCCGCGCAGCGCGCCGATCGTCGGCTGGGCGGTCGACCCCAAACGCGTGCTGCGACCGCCGGCGGGAGTTCGTCACGTCGTTCTCGACACGCCGGGAGGGCTGCGCGGCTTCGACCTGGCTCGCGTCGCCGCCTTCGCCGACGTGATCCTGATGCCGGTCTGCAACTCGATCTTCGACCGCGAGTCGGCCGCCGACTGCTACGCCGAGCTGATGGCGCTGCCGCGCGTGGCCGGCGGCCGCTGCAAGGTCGCGGCGATCGGCATGCGCCTTGACGCCCGCACGCGCTCGGCCGAAGTGCTCGAGGCCTGGGCGCGCGGCCTGAAGCTGCCGTTCGTCGGTGTCTTGCGCGAGGCCCAGGTCTATGTCCGTAGCGTCGAAAGCGGCCTGACCGTGTTCGACCTGCCCGCCGCCCAGGCCGAAGCCGACCTCGCGCAATGGAAGCCGATCGCCGCCTGGCTCGAGCCGGTGCTGAGGATCGTTCGCCAGCCGCAGCTGCGCACCAACGCCAGCGTGCAGCGACCGCCTGCCGCGGGCGAGCCGCGACTCGAACCCGTGGTCGCGCCCGCGATGCCGGCGCGCGCCATCGAGCCTGCGACGGAAGTCGTCGCGACACTTGCTGCCGCCGCGCCCCGGCCGCGTCGCGGTGCGGTCGTGCTGCTGACGGCGCTTCTCGGCTGGCTGACGGCGCCGCTCTTCCTGCATCGCAACTCCTGAGCCGTGCCTCAAGCGGGCCTGCGGCGTTCATCGTCGCCCCGTCGCCACCGGGATTGCCAGGGCTGGCCCGGCGCCGGCGATAACGCAGAATCCCGCGACGGCCGCGACTGGCCGGCTCGCCCCACCATGCTGACCCTGCTCTTCGACGGCGTCGCCTACGGGATGCTGATGTTCATCCTGGCCGTCGGCCTGGCGGTGACGCTCGGGCTGATGAACTTCATCAACCTCGCCCATGGCGCGTTCGCGATGGCCGGCGGCTACATCACCGTCCTGCTGATGAACCGGGCCGGCGTTCCATTTCTGGTCTGCCTGCCGCTCGCCTTTCTCGGCACTGCCCTGCTCGGCGCCGTGCTCGAGCGAACCCTGTACCGGCCGATGTACGCGCGCTCGCACCTCGACCAGGTGATGTTCTCGATCGGCCTGGTCTTGATGGCCGTGACCGCGGTCGACTACGTCGTCGGCTCGATGCAGCAGAACATCCACCTGCCCGACTGGCTCCAGGGACGCCTGCCCTTCGCGGCGGTCGGCATCGGCAAGTACCGGCTCTTCATCATCGTCACCTGTGCCGTCCTGACGATCGCGCTGCAATGGGTGCTGTCGCGCACGCGCTTCGGCAGCCGCCTGCGCGCCGCGGTCGACGATCCGCGCGTCGCGGGCGGCCTCGGCCTCGACGTCAACCGCATCTTCCTTCTGACCTTCGCCGTCGGCTCCGGTCTCGCCGGCCTCGGCGGCGCCCTCGGCGCCGAGGTGCTCGGGCTCGATCCGACGTTCCCGCTCAAGTTCATGATCTATTTCCTGATCGTCGTCGCGGTCGGGGGAACAACGACGATCACCGGCCCGCTGCTCGCCGCGCTGCTGCTCGGCATCGCCGACGTCGCGGGCAAGTACTACGTTCCCAAGCTCGGCGCCTTCATCGTCTACAGCCTGATGATCGCGCTCCTGCTCTGGCGGCCGCAGGGCCTGTTCGCGCGGATGGGGGCGCGATGAGCATCGCGCCCGCGGCGCTCTCGCCCGCGGCACGCTCGCTCGCCGGCTACGCGCGCTGGCGCTGGTGGGAGCTGGCCCTGTTCGCGGCGCTGCCGCTGTCGTGGCTGCTCTTGCCGGGCCATGCCCTGCTGCTCAAGGACATCGCCATCCTGGCCCTGTTCGCGGTCTCGCTCGACCTGATCCTCGGCTACGCCGGCATCGTCTCGCTCGGCCACGCCGCGTTCTTCGGCTTCGGCGCGTACGCGGCGGCGCTGTTCGCCAAGGAGGTCCTGCCCGACCCGATCGTCGGCCTGGTCGTCGCCGTCGCCGCGAGCTCGCTGCTCGGCCTGGCGACGAGCGTGCTGATCCTGCGCGGCACCGACCTGACGCGGCTGATGGTGACGCTCGGCGTCGCCTCGATCCTGTACGAGCTCGCCAACAAGCTCGACTGGCTCACAGGCGGCGCCGACGGTTTGACGGGCGTCGTCATCGGCCCGATCACGGTTCCCTTCAGCGCGCTGGCCGGCTTCGAGTTCGACCTCAACGGTCGCGTCGCCTATGCCTATACGCTGGTCGTCCTGATCGTCGTCCTGCTGATCGCGCGCCGGCTCGTCTACTCGCCCTTCGGCGCCTCGCTGCAGGCGCTGCGCGACAACCGCCTGCGCGCCGCGAGCATCGGCCTGTCGGTGCCGCTGCGCCTGATCGCGGTCTACACGATCGCCGGCGGCGTCGCCGGGGCCGCCGGCGCGCTGCTGGCGCAGACCAGCGGCTTCGCCTCGCTCGACCTGTTCGACTTCCACCGCAGCGCCGAGGTGATGCTGGTGCTCGTCATCGGCGGTACCGGCTATCTCTACGGCGGCATCTTCGGCGCGATCGCGTTCAAGCTGCTGCACGACCTCATTTCCGCCTGGACGCCGCAGTACTGGAACTTCTGGATCGGCCTGTTCCTGGTGGTGCTGGTGCTGGTCGGCCGCGAGCGCTTCATCCGTCCGTGGACCTGGTTCGGCAAGGGCGCGCGGCCATGACGACGGTGCTGGCGACGCGCTCGCTGGTCAAGCGCTTCGGCGGCCTGGCCGCGACCAACGACGTCACGCTCGACGTCCAGCGCGGTGCCCGCCACGCCCTGATCGGCCCGAACGGCGCCGGCAAGACGACCCTGATCAACCTGCTCACCGGCGTGCTCGAGCCGACCTCGGGGACGATTTCGCTCGACGGCGCCGACATCACGAAACTCGCCTCGCACCTGCGCGTTCGCCGCGGCGTCGTTCGCACGTTCCAGATCAACCAGCTCTTCAACACGCTGACGCCGCTGTCGTCGCTCGCGCTCGCGGTCTCGGTGCATCGCAAGACGAGCACCCGCTGGTGGCGATCGCTGGGCAGCGACGCCGGCGTTGCCGCCGAATGCGAGCAGCTGCTCGGCCGCTTTCGCCTCGGCGACGTGATGGACCAGCCGGTGCACTCGCTCGCCTACGGCAAGCGGCGCCTGCTCGAGATCGCGCTGGCGCTGGCGTGCCAGCCGCGCGTGCTGCTGCTCGACGAGCCGGTCGCCGGCGTTCCGGAGGGGGAGCGGCAGGAAATCTTCGAGACCATCAACGCGCTGCCGGCCGACGTCTCGATCCTCTTGATCGAGCACGACATGGATCTGGTCTTCAACTTCGCCCGGACCGTCACGGTGCTCGTCAACGGCGCCGTCTTCGCGGAGGGCGACGTCCAGAGCGTGTCGCAGGACCCGCGCGTCAAGGCGGTCTATCTCGGCGAGGACGACGTGACATGAGAAGCCCGCGCGCTCCGCGCTGCGGCATTCGCCATCGGAACGGGCGAGCAGCTCATGGCTGAGCTGCTGCGCGTCACGGGCCTGAGCTCGGGCTACGGCGAGGCGGTCGTCGTCCAGGGCGTCGACTTTGCGCTCGAGGCCGGCCAGTCGCTCGCCCTTCTGGGCAGGAACGGCACCGGCAAGACGACGCTGCTCAATACGCTGATCGGCACGACGCGTCGCCATGGCGGAACGATCGCGCTCGCCGGCCGCGACATCACCGCGCTGCCGCCGCATGCGCGCGCCGCCGCCGGCATCGGCTGGGTGCCGCAGGAGAGGAACATCTTCAAGTCGCTCAGCGTCGACGAGAACCTGACCGCGGTCGCGCGGCCGGGCCCGTGGACGCCTGAGCGCGTCTACGCGATGTTTCCGCGGCTCGAGGAGCGCAGGGCCAACATGGGCAACCAGCTCTCGGGCGGCGAGCAGCAGATGCTCGCAGTGGCGCGGGCGCTGGTGCTCAACCCCAAGCTGCTGCTGCTCGACGAGCCGCTCGAAGGTCTCGCGCCGATCATCGTCCAGGAGCTGCTGCGCTCGATCGAGCGCCTGGTACGCGACGAGGGACTGTCGGCGATCATCGTCGAGCAGAACCCGAAGCAGATCCTGCCGATCACGCATCAGGCCTTGGTGCTCGACCGCGGCCAGATCGTCCATTCGGCGGCGAGCGCCGATCTGCTCGCCGACCGCGAGATGCTCGATCGCTGGCTGGCGGTGGCGCGCGCCTGACGCCTGCGCCGCGCCGAGGTCACGAGCGGATGTAGGCCCAGCCCTGCTGCTGCTTCCTCATCACCTCGACCACGCCCGACGGCACGTAGCCGATCTCGCCGAGCATGTCGCTCGGGGCGAGCTTCATGGCGTTCATCGTGTTCTGGCAGGCGTTGACCTTGACGCCGCTTTTCACCGCCTCGGCGATGCGCTGCCGGACGGCCGAATCTCCCTTCAGCATGAGGATGGCAGGGCCGTAGGCGACGAGCTCGATCTCGACCGCCTCGCTGCCGACGCCCTCGCGCAGATTGGTCATGTTGTTGAGAATCATGTTCCAGCGCGCCGGATCGTTGTCGGTGACCTGAAAGATCGCCCGATTGGGTGCCGACTGCGCCGTCTGCGCGCTCGAGTGCACGGGCACCAGCGCGACCAGGGTCGCGGCCGCCGCCGCCGACACGAAAGAGCGTCTTTGCATCGCCATCGCTGTTCCTTTGCTCGCCCGCTCAGAGCGGCAGGCCGACGTAATTCTCCGCCAGCGCCGCCGACGCCGCTCGGGAGTGGACGAGGTAGTCGAGCTCGGCCGCCTGCATCTTCTGGCCGAACGCGCCGGTTTCCGGAAATTTGTGCATCAGCGACGTGAACCACCATGAAAAGCGCTCGGCGCGCCAGACGCGGCGCAGGCATCGTGCCGAATACGCATCGATCCCGGCATCGCTCCTGTCGGCGTAGTGCTCGGCAAGCGCGCGCGAAAGCAGGCCGACGTCGCCGGCGGCGAGGTTCAGGCCCTTGGCCCCCGTCGGCGGCACGATGTGCGCGGCATCGCCGGCGAGGAACAGGCGGCCGAAGCGCATCGGCTCGGCGACGAAGCTGCGCAGCGGCGCGATGCTCTTCTCGATCGACGGCCCGGTGACGAGATCGGCCGCCGCCTTCGGGTCGAGCCGGGCGCGCAGCTCGGCCCAGAACGCGTCGTCGCTCCAGCTCTCGACCTTGTCGTCGAGCGCGCACTGCACGTAGTAGCGGCTGCGCGTCGCCGAGCGCATGCTGCACAGGGCGAAGCCGCGCTCGTGGTTCGAGTAAATCAGCTCGTGCGAGACCGGCGGCGTCTCCGAGAGGACGCCGAGCCAGCCGAACGGATAGACGCGCTCGTACGTGCGCAGCGCCTCGGCCGGGATGCTCTGCCGGCTGACGCCGTGGTAGCCGTCGCAGCCGGCAATGAAGTCGCATTCGATCTCGGTCGGCTTGCCGTCGTGGCTGAAGCGAACGCTCGGCCGGTCGCCGTCGATGCCGTGCAGGCTCACGCCCTCGGCCTCGTAAATCGTGACCAGCCCCTGCGCCGCGCGCAACTGCATCAGGTCGCGCGTGACCTCGGTCTGGCCGTAGACCATCACCTGCTTGCCGCCGGTGAGGCCGGCCAGGTCGATGCGATGGCGCGTGCCGCCGAAGCAGAGCTCGATGCCGCCATGCGGCAGGCCTTCGGCGTGCATGCGCGCGCCGGCGCCGGCGGCGTCGAGCAGGTCGGCGGTCACCTGCTCAAGCACGCCGGCACGGATCCGGCCGAGCACGTAGTCGCCCGAGCGCTGCTCGACGACGACGCTCTCGATGCCGGCCTGGGCGAGCAGCGCCGCGAGCAGCAGCCCGGCCGGCCCGGCGCCGACGATGGCGACCTGGGTTCTCATGGCGGATGTCCTTGCGTCGCGATGCCGGAGCTTAGCGTCCGGCGTCACGCCGGCAGCGGCGCGGCGCAGTTGGCGCAGAACTTCGCGCCCGGCGGCGCCTCGCTGCCGCAAGCCGAGCAGAAGCGCTTGCGTGGCAGCGCCGGGTGGGCGCCGGCAGGTGCGGCCGCGCCACTGGAGCCGACCGACGCGTGCGCCGCCGCGGTCTGCAGGTCACGCTGCAGCTGCGCCGCCGACGATGCGTGCGGCGCGCCCATATCCATCGCCCGCTCGCCGGCGTTGAGCGCGGCGATCCGCTTTTCGTCCTCGCCGCTGAACGGCGCGACCAGCACGCTCTGGCTGCGCGCGAACTGCATCAGTTGCGCCGCCAGCGCCTTCGCCTCCCGCTCAGTCGAGAACATCGCCGTCACCTGACGCGCGTCGTCCTTGCCGAACACGACCGACTCGATCCGCGCGCGCCAGACGCGCAGCGTCATTGCCTCGGTGCGGACGACGTTGTTCTCGGTGTTCATCCGGCTGCTGAAGTTGTTGCCGGTGCCGATGCGCGAGGTCTGCCAGCTGCCGACCATCTCGACCCAGGTCAGGATCGACTCGAAGTTGAAGCGGCCCCAGAGACGCGCCGACGCCTGGAAGCAGAACGCCGCGACCAGGGCCAGGATCGCCGACGTGCCGACCAGAGAAAAGCGGTTCTGCTGCCACGGCGCGGTGACGTCGAAGTTGCGCACGAAGACCAGCGTCATGCCGATCGCGGCGAGCACCAGCACAGTCGCGTAGAGGTCGAGCAGGAGCAGGGCGCGATGGCGCGGCGCGGCCAGCGCCGCGCTCACCGTCGGCGCCTTGGTGCCCGAGATCGGCAGCGGCTGGCTCTCCTCGAACAGCTCGCCGGCGAAGTTGCCGGCGGGCGTCGCCGCGGTCGTCACCGGCTCGATGCGCGCGTAGCGGCGATTCGGGATGCGCTCGGTCCACGCCGACTGCTGGATCCGGTCGAGCTCGTCCATCAATGTCGACGGCGGCGCGTTCATCGACAGCCGCTCCTGCTCGACGCTGGCGCGCGTCTGCGGCGCCGCGTCGACCTGCGCCAGCACCGCGACCATCGCCAGCGCGCAGGCCACGAGCGCGGTGCCGAGCATGACGAAGGTCTGGGTGTCGAGCGAGAACGCGCCGAGCGGCGGCAGCCTGGCGGCAACGAGGCCGATCGCCACCGGCGCGAGGATCGCCGCGGCGACCAGGCCGACCAGCGAGAGCGTCGTCACCCGCGCCTTGTGCTGTGCCAGGATCGGCCGGACCAGAAACACCGCACCGAAGACGAAGTAGAGGATCGCGATCCAGGGCCGCGTCACGGCGTTGCCGAAGACCGACCACGAGAACACGAAGCTGACCAGGGTCGCCGTGATCGCGGCCAGGTTGAACATGTAGCGGCGCGCCAGCGCCTGGACTTCGCGCGGCGCCGTGATCAGGGTCGGTGCCCAGTGGTAGAGCAGGCCCTCGACCGCGCCCTGCGGCTCGGGATAGGTGATGCCGCCCTGGCGCAGGATCTCCTTGATTGCCTTGCTCGCCGGCGAGTCGCCGCTGACGCCGGACGGAAGTTCGGGAGCCAGCGACGCCGGTCGGCCGCGGCCGAAGAAGAAGCGCAGCCGGGTCGCCGCCGTCGCCGCGGCGACGAGCCCGGCGCCGACCAGCAGCAACCCGGCGAAGAGCGGCGCGCCGGCGAGGCGCAGCGCACTCGCCTCCATCGCCGTCTTCGCCCAGAGCAGGCTGACGACGCCGGCGCCGACGAGCAGCGTGGCGCAGAGCCAAAGCAGCCGGTTCTGCAGCTGGTACGGATTCGGCAGCTCGAGCAGCTTCGATTCCGATCCGTACTCGTACGACATGGCGCGACCTCGTCCGTGATGCCTCGGGGCCAGTTTAGGGGCAGCGCCACCGGCGCGGCGAAGGCGCTACGCTAGGGGCATGGCATCGAACCCCGCCTTCGACCCGCTCGCGGCGCCGGCGCTCGCGCCCTTCGCCGACCTCGAGGTCGAGGTCGGCGTGCCGATCGAGATCGGCAAGGTCGCCGCCGGCGTGCGCCGCGTCATTCCGATCGTCGGCGGCCGCTGCGTCGGCCGCGGCTTCACGGCGCGCGTGATTCCCGGCGGCGCGGACTTCCAGCTGATCACGAGCGCGACGATGGCGCGGCTCGAGGCGCGCTATGTCCTCGAGACCGACGCCGGCGAGCGCATCTACGTCCACAACGACGCCGTCCGGACCGCCGCGCCCGAGGTGATGGCACGGCTGGTGCGCGGCGATCCGGTCGACCCGGCGGAGGTCTACTTCCGCTGCCTGCCGCGCTTCGAGTGCGCCGCGCCGGCGCTCGCCTGGATCGGCGAGCGCGTCTTCGTCGGCGTCGGCGTGCGCCGGCCGGCGACGGTGGTGATGCGCTTCTTCGAAGTCTGCTGAGGCTCGCGCCGCAGCGCGACGAGCGATGCCCGAGGGTCCGTCGATCGTCATCCTCAAGGACGAAGCGCGCCGCCTGATCGGCCAGCGCATCGTCGCCGTCGAGGGCAACACCACGATCGCCAAGGAGCGGCTGGTCGGCGAGCCCATCGTCGCGCTGCGCAGCTGGGGCAAGCACTTCCTGATCGAGCTGGCGACGTTCTCGCTGCGGGTCCACTTCCTGATGTTCGGCAGCTACCGGATCGACGAGCGGAAGGACGTTGCGCCGCGCCTGGGGCTTCGCCTCGAGCACGGCGAGCTCAACCTCTACACCTGCTCGGTCCGCTTCATCGACGAGCCGCTCGACGAGATCTACGACTGGAGCTCGGACGTCATGTCGGACCGGTGGGACCCGGCCGCTGCCCGGCGCAAGCTGCGGGCGATGCCGGAGGCGCTGGTCTGCGACGCGCTGCTCGACCAGAACGTCTTCGCCGGGGTCGGCAACATCATCAAGAACGAGGTGCTGTTCCGGATCCGCCTGCATCCGCTGTCGCGGGTCGGCGCGTTGCCGCCACGAAAGCTCGCCCAGCTCGTCGTCGAGGCGCGCGGCTACAGCTTCGACTTCCTCGAATGGAAGCGGGCGTTCGTGCTCAGGAAGCACTGGCTCGCCCACACCAAGCGGACCTGCCCGCGCTGCGCGATTCCGTTCGTCAAGGCGCATCTCGGCCGGACCCAGCGGCGCAGCTTCTTCTGCGAGCGCTGCCAGCGGCGCTATCCGGCGTGACGACAGCCCGCGGCGGGGCCCGGCCGGGAGCCGGCGCGCGCGGCGGTCCGTGCAATCCGGCACGGATGGCGCGCCGCTCAAGCTCGACCGGGTACCGCCGATAACTTCGCTATCCGCGCATGCCGTTCGAGCGCGGCCAACAACCTCATGAAAACTGCCAGTCCCACCGATGTGATCGACGTCCAGGCGCTGCGCGTCGGCATGTTCGTCTATCTCGACGTCGGCTGGATGAAGCACCCGTTTCCGCTCAGCAGCTTTCGCATCACCAGCGCGGCGCAGGTGGCGACGATCCGCTCGCTCGGCCTGCGCACGGTGCGCTGGAGCCCGCAGCAGAGCGATCTCGCGCCGGCAGAAGCCGATGCTCGCGCATCGCTTGGCGGCTCGCTCGCGACGCTGCCGGTCGACGCCGCCAACGACTCCGACCTCGGCGAAATCGATGCCGCCGATACCGTGCCGTCGTATCCGGCGCCGGCCGACGAGGCGGAAGCGGCAGCGCTGCAGGCGGCAAGCCGCGCCCGCGCCGAGCGGCAGAGGAAGCTGATGCGCCAGCGCGATGCCCAGGCGCGCTGCGAGCGCCAGTACGCCGAGGCGGCGCGCGCCTGCCGCCACACCATCGATCTGGTTCCGGGCAAGCCGCACGAGGCGCGCGCCCAGGCCGAGTCGCTGGCGCGAGCGATCACCGACAAGATGGTCGGCGAACAGGATCTGTGCATCCGCATGCTGGCCGAGGGCGCCGGCGACAAGGCGTCGATGCACGCCATGAACGTCGGCATCATCTCCCTGCTGATGGGCCGCTGCTTCGGCTTCAGCGACGAGGACATGCAGGATCTCGGCGTCGGCGCGATGCTGCACGACGTCGGCAAGCTCGAGCTGCCGGTGCCGCTGCGCCATCGCGAGGACAACTTCTCGCCCAACGAGGCGCGCGTCTACGAGGAGCACGTCGAGATGGGCCTGGTGCAGGCGCGCCGCATGGGCCTGTCTGCCGGCGCGATGGCGGTGATCGCGCAGCACCACGAGCACGCCGACGGCAGTGGCTTTCCGGGCAAGCTCAACAGCGACCGGATGACGATGGCGGCGCGCATCGTCGCCCTCGTCAATCGCTACGACAACCTGTGCAATCCGCATCTGCTGGCGCGGGCGATGACGCCGCACGAATCGCTCTCGCTGCTGTTCGCGCAAGGGCGCAGCAAGTACGACACGTCGATCCTGGGTGCGTTCATCAAGATGATGGGTGTCTACCCGCCGGGCTCGACGGTGCAGCTCACCGACGACCGCTACGCGCTGGTCGTCGCCGTCAACTCGTCGCGTCCGCTCAAGCCGAACGTGCTCGTCCACGACGCGGCGACACCGCGCGCGGAAGCGCTGGTGCTCGACCTCGAGACCGCGCCGGGACTCGGCATCCGCAGGAGCGTGCGCCACGGCCAGCTGTCGCCGACGGCACTCGCCTACCTCGCGCCGAACGCGCGCGTCAGCTACTTCTTCGAGCCGTCGCTGCCGGCGGACCACGAGGAGTGAACAACCCCCTCCCGGTCGATCCGTTCAGCGTCGCCGAGGCGGCACGGCGAACCTGGCCGGTGCTGATCGAGGCAATGCTCGAGGCGGTCTGCCTGGTCGAGCCCGAGGGGCTGCGCATCGTTGCCGCCAATGGCGCCGCCGGGCGTCTGCTCGGCCTGCATCCGTCGGAGCTGATCGGTCGCGACATGCTGGCGACGGCGCCGACGCCCGAGGATGAGAGCTTCTGGCAGCGCGTCGCCGACCAGGGCGGCTGCGCCAGCATCCTCTCCGATTCGTACGTGACGCATTCGCGCGGCCGGGCGGTTCCGGTCGTGCGCCGCGTCAGCAAGATCGAGCCGGCGCCGGGCAACGCGCTGTACGTCGTCGCGCTGGTCGACCGCAGCGAGCAGTTGCGGGTCGAGGAAGCGGCGGCGGTCAGCACCGCCGAGTTGGCGGCGACGCTCGAGTCGGTCGCCGACGGCGTCCTGGTGATCGACCTCGCCGGCCACATCAGCAATTTCAACCGGCGCTTTGCGGCGATGTGGGAGCTGCCCGAGGAGATGGTGCTGGTGCACGCCGACGACGAGATATTCGACTGGATGCGCCAGCGCGTCGCCGACTCCGGGGTGTACATGCGCCGCCTGGCCGAGATCGACGCCGAGACGATGCTGCGCGCCACCGACACGCTGAGCCTGCGCTCGGGCGCCGTGCTCGAGCGCGTCACCCTGCCGCAGCTGAGCCGCGGCCGGCCGATCGGGCGCGTGTTCTCGTACCGGGTGGTCGCCGCCGGCGCTTCCTGACCGACGGCACGGCGCCGGGCGCGCCGGTTGCCCGCGCCAAGTTGCCTGCCGCCGAGGCAGCGTCGCCGGACTCGCTAAAGTCCGGCGTACGACGTCAACTTCGGAAACGCCGCCATGTCCGCGATCGCCGGTGCCCTCGAGCAGCGCCTCGGGTCATTGAGTCTTCCCCTCGCCGTCATCCTTCCCGGAGGCCGTCGCATCGGTCGCAAGGACGCCGCCGTGACGCTGCGCCTGAACGACCTGTCGCCGCTCGGCCATCTGGTCACGGGCGAGGTCGGCAAGGTCGGCCAGGATTACGTCGAGGGCAAGCTCGATCTCGACGGCGGCATGCGCGAGCTGATGGCAGCGGCGGCCGAGCTGATGCCGGGCGATCCGACCCAGCCGACGAGCGTGCCGCCGGCGCCGCTCGGCTGGGTGCGCCAGGCCAAGCTGATGGCGCGATCGCGCCTGCGTCACCGGCCCGAGGCCGACGCCGAGCAGATCCAGTTCCACTACGACGTCTCCGACGACTTCTACGCCCTCTGGCTCGATTCGAAGCGGGTCTACTCGTGCGCCTATTTCCGCGACGCCGCGATGTCGCTGGCCGAGGCGCAGGAGGCCAAGCTCGAGCACATCTGCACCAAGCTCATGCTGAAGCAGGGCGACCGCTTCCTCGACATCGGCGCCGGCTGGGGCGGCCTCCTGATGTTCGCGGCCGAGCACTATGGCGTCCGCGCCCAAGGCATCACCCTGAGCAAGAACCAGCATGCGCACGTCAACAAGCTGATCGCCGAGCGCGGCCTGGCCGGGCGGGTGCGGATGGACCTGCTCGACTACCGCCATCTCGACGAGAGCGAGCCGTACGACAAGATCGCGTCGATCGGCATGTTCGAGCACGTCGGCCGGGCCCAGCTCCAAGCGTACTTCGCCAAGATCCGGCGCCTGCTCAAGCCCGGCGGCCTGCTTCTGAACCACGGCATCACCGCCGGCGGCACGCGCAATCACCAGCTCGGCTCCGGCCTCGGCGACTTCATCGAGAGGTACATCTTTCCGGGCGGCGAGCTCGCGCACGTGGCGCACGTGCTGGCGCAGACCAGCGACGCCGGCCTCGAGCCGGTCGACGTGGAAAGCCTCCGGCCGCATTACGCGAAGACGCTCTGGGCCTGGAGCGATTCGCTCGAGGCTCAGCTCGCGACGGCGCGAACGCTCACCACCGATACCGTGCTGCGCGCCTATCGCCTCTACCTGGCGGGCAGCGCGATGTGCTTCGAGCGCGCCTGGCTCTCGCTCTACCAGATGCTGTGCACGCGACGAACCGGCGACCCCGCGGACGGGCCGATGCGCGGCGCACAATCCGACTATCCGTTCAACCGCGGCTACATGTACCCGCAGCGCTGAAAGCCGCCTTCACGATGTACCGCTTCAAGTCGAAAGCCGACGGCGACTTGCTGATGATGGCGCCGGTCGGCGACCAGATCCTGCGCATCATCGGCCGCGAGCCGGCACCTCAAGGGATCATCGAGCTGGCCGCGATTCCGGCCGCGATCACCGCCCTCGAGCAGGCGATCGCCATCGCCGACGCCGAGCGCCAGCGCGCGCGGGCTGGCGGAATCGACGACGACGAGGCGGCCGGTGGCGCGGCTGCGGTCGGACTCGGCCAGCGTGCCTGGCCGCTGCTCGAGATGATGCGGCGCTCGTTGGCCGAGCGCGCCGACATCGTCTGGGGCGTCTAGCCCCGGCAAGACCCGCCGGCCGCGTCGGCCGGCCTGCAACGAGGAGGAGCACGTCTTGAAACTCTGGAGCGACAGCTGGCCCAACGGCGAGGCGATCCCCCCGCGCCACGCCTGTGGCCGGCTCGACGGCGCGAGCGGCGTGGCGTTCGCCGACAACGTCAGCCCGCACCTGGCCTGGAGCGACCTGCCTCCGGCGACCCGCTCGCTGGTCCTGATCTGCCACGACTTCGACGTGCCGAGCCGCGGCGACGACGTCAACCAGGCCGGGCGCGAAATTCCGGCCGACCTGCCCCGGATCGACTTCTTCCACTGGCTCCTGGCCGACATTCCGATGACCGCCGCGGCGATCGTCGAGGGCGCGTTCAGCCACCGCTTCACGCCGCGCGGCAAGCCGGGCCCGGCGGTATCGGTGCCCGGTTTCGACGGCGCGCGCCATGGCGTCAACGACTACACCGGCTGGTTCGCCGGCGATCCCGAGCTGGCCGGCGACTACTTCGGCTACGACGGGCCGTTCCCGCCCTGGAACGACTCGCTCATCCACCACTACGTGTTCACGCTCTACGCGCTCGACGTCGCGCGCGCGCCGGTCGAAGGCCGCTTCGGCGGCGCCGAGCTGCGCCGGGCGATCGACGGTCACGTCGTCGCCGAAGCCCTGCACTCGGGAACCTACACGCTCAATCGCCGGTTGCTCGGCTCGTGAGCCGCGCAACCGGGATACCGGGTGACGCGACGCGGATCGTCGCGGTGCGCCACGGCGAGACGGTCTGGAACGCCGAGATGCGGATGCAGGGCCAGCTCGACACGGCGCTCAGCGGGCGCGGCCGCTGGCAGGCCAGCCGGGCCGCCGAGGCGCTGGTCGGCGAGGGCATCGAGGCGATCGTCGCCAGCGACCTGGCACGCGCCTACGACACGGCCGCGGCGATCGCCGCCGCGCTAGGGTTGGCCATCACGACCGACGCCGGCCTGCGCGAGCGCTGCTTCGGCATCTTCGAAGGCCACACCTATGCCGAGATCGACGCGCGCTGGCCCGAGCAGGCCGCGCGCTGGCGCCGGCACGAGCCGGCATTCGGTCCTGAAGGCGGCGAGACCCTGATCGACTTCAGCGCCCGCGCCGTCGCGGCGGCGACACGTATTGCCGCCGCGGCGGGCGGCCGGACGACGCTGCTCGTCACCCATGGTGGCGTGCTCGACTGCCTGTACCGTGCTGCGTCGGGATTGACCCTTGCTGCGCCGCGCTCGTGGGAGCTCGGCAACGCCGCGATCAACCGCCTGCTCTTCACCGGGGAGCACTTCACGCTGGTCGGCTGGAGCGACACCTCCCACCTCGACGGCGCGACGCTCGACGATGCCGGCGAGGGCGATTGCGCGACCGTGCCGCGAGGCGTGGCGTGAGGCCGCTGCCGTGTCCGGGCGAGGGCGTCGCTGCGATCGATACGCCGGCGCTGGTGATCGACCTCGACGCGATGGAGCGAAACCTGGCGGCGATGGCGGCGTTCGCGCGCGACCACAGCGTTCGCCTCAGGCCGCACGCCAAGATGCACAAGTGCGCGGCGATCGCTCGGCTGCAGATCGCGGCCGGAGCGGTCGGCGTGTGCGTCCAGAAGACGAGCGAGGCCGAGGCGCTTGCCGACGCCGGCATCGCCGACATCTATATCTCGAACGAGGTCGTCGATCCGGCCAAGCTAGCGAGCGTGGCGGCGCTGGCGCGGCGCGTCCGACTGGCGATCGCGGTCGACTCGGTCGTCGGGGTCGAGCGGCTGGCGGCGGCGGCCGCGGCAGCGGGCAGCCGGATCGAGGTCCTGGTCGAAATCGACGTCGGCCACGGCCGGTGCGGCGCGCCGGCCGCCTCCGCCGGCCAGCTGGCGCAGCGCGTGGTCTCTCACGCGCCGCCCGAAGGCGGCCTCGTCTTCGCCGGTCTGCAGGCCTATCACGGTGCGGCCCAGCATCTGCGCGCCGCGGTCGAGCGCGAGGCGGCGGCGCATCACGCCGCGGCGCTCGCGCGCGCGGCGCAAGCAAGCATCGGCGCGCTCGGCATCGCCTGCCCGCTTGTCACCGGTGCAGGCACGGGAACGTTCGCGTACGACACTGCAAGCGGCATCTGGGGCGAGCTGCAGGCCGGCAGCTACCTGTTCATGGACCGCGACTACGCCGACAACGAGCCGACCCCGGGCACGCCCCGCTTCGAGCACGCGCTCTTCATCAAGAGCCAGGTCATGAGCCGCGGCGCCGCGCACGCCGTGGTCGACGCCGGCCACAAGTCGCACGCCATCGATTCCGGTCTGCCGCGGGTCTGGCAACGCGAGCTCGACTACGGCAATGGCGGCGACGAGCATGGCATCGTCAGGGTGCGCGTCGGCTCCGGGGCGGCCGAGTTGCCCGAGCTCGGCGCAACGGTCTGGCTCGTGCCCGGCCACTGCGACCCGACGGTCAATCTCCATGACCGCTATGTCGCGGTTCGTGGCGGCCTCGCCGGCGGCCGCGTCGCGGCGGTGTGGCCGATCGAGGCGCGCGGCTGCGTCAGCTGATCAGATCGCGCCGACGAAGACGAAGGCGAAAAGCGCCGCGCTACAAGCGCAAAAGGCGATGCTCGCGACACCGGTGACGATGTCGTCGAACGAGCGGATCCTGCCGAAGGCGGCGGCGATCTCGGCGAAGTGGTTAATCACGGCGATCTCCTTGCGGGTGCGGCGCGACCGATTCGCGACGGCACGCAAGCAGTGTCGGCAGCCGACATCGGCGCAGCGAGTGCGGATCCGGCTTCGCGACAGTGACCCATGCCACTCGATCGGCTGCGCCGGCGACCGACGCCGCCCATAATTCGCCATGGATTCCCGCCGCGCGCGTATCTGGGAGCGGGCGCCGTGAACACCGACGACCGCCTGCCGACCTCGCTGCTCGAGGCCGTGGCTGCGCACGGCAGCAACCGCACGTTTCGCGCCAACACGATCCTGATCAATGAAGGCGATCCCGGGGCCTCGCTCTACATCGTCCTCGAAGGGCGCCTGCGCGCCTACGCAAGCTCGGCCGACGGGCGCGACGTCGTCCTCTCCGAGCATGGGCCGGGCGAATACGTGGGCGAGCTTTCGCTCGACGGCAGCGCGCGTTCGGCCTCGGTCAAGACGGTCGAGGCGACGATCTGCTGCGTCGTCCAGGGGCCGCAGCTGCAGAGCTTTCTCGCCGCCCATCCCGAGTTCGCCCTGCACCTGTCGCAGAAGCTGACGCGCATGGTCCGGCGCCTGACCGAGCAGGTGAAGAGCCTCGCCCTGCAGGACGTCTACGGGCGCATGGTGCGGCTGCTGATGGAGCTTTCGGAGCCCGTCGGCGAGGAACGGATCGTGCGCGAGAAGCTGACCCAGCAGGACATCGCCGACCGCGTCGGCTCGTCGCGCGAAATGGTCAATCGGGTGATGAAGGATCTGACCACCGGCGGCTACGTCGCCGTTCGCGACGGCAGGTACGCGGTCGTGCGCAAGCTCCCGGCCGCGCGCTAGGCGCCGTCCTAGAGCAGCTCTTCGGCAACGAAGAGCGAGGCCAGGCGCTGCTTCACGCCCGCGCCCGAGTGCGGCCGCGGCTCGTCGCGAACGACGGCATCGGCGGCGACGTCCACCCATTCGACGCGCGCCCCGCCGTGGCTCAGCCGCAAGGCGTAGCTCGATGATCGGCGGCCGCGCTCGAAGAACGCGGTGACCTCGCCCGCCAGCACCGGATCGTCGATGACGATCGCCGCCTCGGTGTTGGCGCGCGCCGAGCGGCGATCCATGTTCATCGAGCCGATCGAGACCCAGCGGTCGTCGACGACGATCAGCTTGGCGTGGAGCCGGCCGAGCGATGCGCCGTGACGCTCGTCGGCGCTTGCGGCGACAGCGTCCGGCATCGGCATCAGCTCGTGCAGGGAGACACCGAGCCTGAGCAGGTCGAGGCGGTAGCGCGCGTAGCCGAAGTGGACCAGCGGCTCGTCGGTGGTGGCGAGCGAGTTGGTCATGACCGTGAAGCGCACGTCGCGGGCCCGCGCCGCGCGCAGCGTCGCCAGGCCGTCGGCGCCGGGAACGAAGTACGGCGTCGCGACCAGGACGCTCGCGTCTGCCGACGCCACGAGCTCGAGGTGGCCCCGCATCACGGCACTGTCGGCGCGGTCGGGGTCGTTGTCGGCGATCGCCGCGGGAGCGTCGGCCAGCAGGCGGGCCCGCGCGAAGCGCTGTTCCACAACGCCGCGATCGAGCTCGGCGGCGATCGTCCCGCCACTGTCCGCGTCGTCGTCGCGCCGCGACGGCTCCGCCAGCGGGCCAATTGATGCCATGCCCCCGGCATCACCCTGACTCGGCAACGACCGAACCAGGCTTTGCATCGGATACGCATGCGGCGAATTCCAGAACCGGTCGAACAGCGCCGACAGCTCGGTCACGACCGGCCCCGTCGACAGCAGGTCCATGTCGATGAAGTGGGCGGCCCGGCCGCGGCCGAAGTATTCGTCGCCGATGTTGCGACCGCCGGTCACTGCAAAGCTGCCGTCGGCGATGAAGAGCTTGTTGTGCATCCGGTGGTTGATGCGGGGCAGGTCGTGCAGCGACAGGGTCAGCCGCCGGGCGAAGCTGTCGCCGCGAGCCGGCAGGGGATTGAACGAGCGCACTTCGACCCCGGGCCGACCCGCCAGGGCGCCGAAGAGTCGGTCGGAGCCGGTGGCGGAGAGATCGTCGACCAGGACGCGAACCCGGACGCCGCGCGCTGCCGCCGCCGCAAGCTCGTCGAGGAACCGGCGCCCGGTGCCGTCGGCCGCGATCAGGTAGTACTGGACGTCGATCGACTTCTCGGCGCGCCGGATCAGCGCCAGGCGGAGGGCGAGCGCCTCCTCGCCGTCGGGAAGGAGGCGAAAGCCCGACAGCCTCGGATCGCCGACCGGTGTCGAGGCCGCCGCGACCTGCGCCAGTCGGGTGTCGCTGGTGTCGGCCCGTACCTGCGAAATCGGGCGGTCGACTTGGCCGGGCAGTGCGGCGCAACCGGCGAGCGAGAGCGCGGCGACGAGCGTCAGCCAGCCAAGGACGCCGGTGCGTTCCGTGCGGCGCGAGGCGATCGTCTGCACGGCGACCGGCGTGCTCGTTGGCCAAGCGGGGCGCCGCTCAGGCCGCACTGGCGAGCACGACGAAGAAGAGCGACGCCGTCGCCAGCGACAGCGTCAGGCTGACCAGCAGGGTGGCGGCATCTTCGAACAAGGGCTTCATGACAGGCTCCGGAAGAAACGGACCGACGCGAACCATTCACGTCTGACCGGCCGTGAGTCTCGCCAATCAGTCCCCCCGCTTCGAGTGAGAAACGCGCCACCAACGAGTGATGTTTTCACTCCACCCGGACGGGGGACGACGCGAGCGATCAGGGCAAATGCTCTGAGGACTAACCCGGGTTACGGTCGCCCGGAAGGTCGAGAAGCCAGTGCTCTTGCCTAGACTGCGCGTCCTGCTTGCTGAAGGCGGTTCAGCCGGATGAACACC
>Ga0070670_100000526_pt1 | contig 30727 bp, 28 predicted proteins | sample KBSS63metaG_FD_64665 | JGI IMG/M metagenome (GOLD analysis project Ga0070670, IMG submission 64665) | Switchgrass rhizosphere microbial communities from Kellogg Biological Station, Michigan, USA - KBS S6-3 metaG | ecosystem: Host-associated > Plants > Roots > Rhizosphere > Soil ... | reverse complement strand
GACAAGTCTATTTCGCATCGGTATGCGCTGTTCGCCGCGCTTGCCGAGGGGACATCCACGCTCAAGGGGTACTCCACCGGGGCTGATTGCGCGTCAACGCTGAGCTGCCTTCGTGCGCTCGGCGTCGCCGTGGACATCATCGGACGGGATGCCACCGGCCTGCAGGTCCGCATCGTCGGACGCGGACTGCGGGGGTTTCAAAAGCCGAACGCTGCCCTCGACGCCGGCAATTCCGGAAGCACGATGCGGATGCTTGCCGGAGTGTTGGCAGCGCAGCCGTTCGTCACACAAATCGGCGGCGACGAATCATTGAGCCGCCGTCCGATGCGCCGCATCATCGTCCCGCTCGAGCGGATGGGTGCCCGCATTGCGTCGAACGACGGGCGGCCGCCTCTGACAATCGAGGGCGCTGCGCCTCTCCGTCCGATCGCGTTTCAGACCGATGTGCCAAGCGCGCAGGTCAAGAGCTCGGTGCTCCTGGCCGGACTGCATGCGGACGGCGAAACCCGCGTCACCGAAACGGTGCAGACGCGCGACCACACCGAGCAAGGGCTGAAGTTGTTCGGCGTCGATGTGCACCGCGCCGGGCTGACCGTCTCGATTCAAGGAGGACAGCACCCTCATGCCGCCGATCTGAACGTGCCGGGTGATATTTCGTCCGCGGCGTTCTGGATGGTGGCTGCGTCGGCGCTTCCTGCCTCCGAAGTGACTGTCAGCGACGTCGGACTGAATCCGACGCGGACGGCGATCATCAATGTGCTGCGGCGAATGGGCGCGGACATCGTTGTCGAGAGCGCGACTACCGATGCTGAGCCGATGGGCCGCATCGTCGTCCGACATGGCGACTTGAAGGCGGTCGAGATTGCACCGGAGGAGGTGCCCGGGTTAATCGACGAGTTACCTGTGCTCGCGGCACTTGCCACCCATGGCGGCGCTCTCCGTGTGACCGGAGCCGGTGAACTGCGCTACAAAGAGAGCGACCGGATCAGCGAGCTTGCGGACGGACTCCGCCGGATGGGCGCACGCATCGAGGAACTCTCCGACGGCTTTCACGTGCACGGTGACCGCCGGCTGCGTGGCGGCGAAGTCGATGCACGAAACGATCATCGGCTCGCCATGGCGTTCGCCATCGCAGCGCTTGGCGCCACCGGCCCCACCACCATTCATGATGCCGGCGCCGCGGCGGTGTCGTATCCCGAGTTCTTCACCGTGCTGGAATCGCTGCGCGCGTGAACGCGGACAAGATCTATCTTGTCGGATTCATGGGTGCGGGAAAAACCACTGTGGCGCGGGCCCTCGGCCGCCGTCTCGGCTGGCGCGTTGAGGACATCGACGAACGCATCGAAGCACGCGAGCGGCGTTCCGTGGCCGCCATCTTCTCGCAGAGCGGTGAGTCGTACTTCCGGCAGCAGGAGCGTCAGGTGCTGAGCGACCTTCTGCCGCAACGGCAGATCGTCGTCGCCACCGGTGGCGGCACGTTCGCCGAGCCTGACAACCGCGCGCTGATGCTGGCAGACGGCGCGGTGGTGTGGCTCGATGTGCCGCTCACGCGCGTCTTCGAGCGCGTTCCGGCTGACGGGCGGCGTCCGCTCGCCGCCGATCGCGCGCAGATGGAGCAGCTGTACGCGCGGCGCCGGCTGGCGTACGCAGAAGCGCACGTTCGTATCGACGGAACTGAGCCGGTTCCGGATGTCGTAGTCCGGCTCCTCGAGTGGATCGGGTACTGATGACCTACCTGATCCTCAGCGACATCCACGCGAACCTCGAAGCGCTCGACGCCGTGCTGGCCGCGGCAGGGCCCACCGAGCACGCGCTCGTGCTCGGCGACCTCGTGGGCTACGGAGCCAACCCGAACGAGGTGGTCCATCGCCTTCGGGCGCTGCCGTCGGTAACCTTCATCCGCGGCAATCACGACAAGGCCGCCACCCGACTGGCCAGTGTCGAGCACTTCAATCATCTGGCCCGGTTCGCGATCCAGTGGACGACGGAACAGCTGACGCCGGAGAACCTGCAGTGGCTGACCGAGCTGCCGGCGGGACCGCTCGCGATCGATGAGGTCGTTGAGATCTGCCACGGGGCACCGTTCGACGAAGACGCGTACATCTTTGACGACCTCGACGTCCGGCGGGCGATGGCGGCGGCAAGTCGTCCGCTCTGTCTCTTCGGCCACACGCATGTGCCCGCCGCGTTCAGGCTGGCCGACACCCTGCTCCCGCTCGGTCCGCTCCGTGACCGCTTCCAGCTTCCACTCGAGACGACGGCGCGATATCTGGTGAACTGCGGCGCCGTCGGTCAGCCGCGAGACGGCGACCCACGAGCGGCGTTTGCGCACCTCGACACCGCGCAGCGCACGCTGACGTTCAACCGTGTGCCGTATGACGTCGCCACGGCGCAAGCAAAGATCATCGGGGCAGGTCTGCCCGAGGTCCTTGCCCATCGACTGGCGATCGGACGCTAAAGAGCAGGCCTCAGGAACAGGCCCAAGGCCTAAGGGCTGGTCCAGGAATAAGTGAAGAGACGTCAGGACTTGGGTTTCTGGCCTTCGCGTCGGCGTATCTGCGCGGCGTACGCGTCGGCGGCGGCGCGCGAGCCGAGGATCCAGCCGATCACCACCCCGATCAGCAGCACAGACGGGATGTATATGAAGTGCGCCGCTGTCGGCATCAGGACCGGCCTGTGCGCTTCACATCCGCCTCGAGGCGCGCGACCTCGTGCTGCACGGTGTTGAGTCGGCGCGCGACCGACACCATGTACAGGAACACGACGACGATCACGAACGAGTACGCGCCAACCACAAGGCGCGCCGCGGGAATCTGCTCGGCCGGCGGGAGCTGACTGGCCGGTACGTACTCGTCAAACTTCTTGGGCTGCTCCTGCGGCGGTTGCTGCGCCGCAACGGCAGGCAGCACGCCCCAGCACAACAACGCAACCAGCAACAGCGCAGCGCGGCGACGGATAGCAGTCAGCACGTTATTCATCCAGAGAAAGATAGACAGCATCGAGGCGTGCGCGCTGTTCCTCGAGCCGCACCCGCATTGTGAACAGCAGGATGAACAGCATCAGGAACGACGCGACGCAGAACCAGAGCGGTCCGCCCATCGAAACCGGCAGCGTCGGCACGACGCTCGTCGCCGGGTGAATGGTGCGCCAGTAGTTCACCGAGACGTAGATGAACGGCACATTCGCCATCCCGAACAAGGCCAGGCCGGCCGCCAGCTTTTCGGATCCGGGACCACCGTAGCGGCGCAGAATCAGGTAGGCCACTGCGATCATCCAGCTGACCAGACTTGCGGTGACACGCACGTCCCACACCCACCAGGTGCCCCAGGCCTTGCGCGCCCACAATGGACCGGTGACCAGCGTCAGCAGGCCGAAGAGCACCGTCAGTTCCGCCGCCGCGAACGCCGTGCGATCGTGTCTGGCTGCACCGTTTATCAGGTAGCGCAGACTCGCGATCCCGCACAGGATGCCGCCAAGCAGGAACATCCACGCCGAGGGCATATGGTAGAAGAAAATCTTGAACACCAGCCCCATCGTTGATTCGAACGGCGCATTCGCGATCACGATCGGGGTCGCCGCGAACATGAGCGCACAGACGATGGCAGCGGGTTGGAACCACTTTGGCATCTAGCGAATCCTAATCCGTCATCACGGGTTCGAACGTCCACAGCGCGAGCGTGACGAACACGACATCGAACGTCGCCAACAGCGCGAGCCAGAACCAGGCGACCTGGGTGTCCACCTCGGGCTGCAGCAGCACCGCAGTGCCGCGTACTGCGGCAATCATGACCGGAACAATTACCGGATACAACAGCACCGGCAGGAGTACGTCCCGGCTGCGGGCGCGTATCAGCATCGCGGCGAACAACGTTCCCACTGCGGCAAAGCCAACTGTGCCCGCGATGAGAATCGCCGCCAGCCAGGCAGGATGTTCCAGCAGCGCATTCGCGTTGAAAAGCAGCGCCACGAGCGGCACGAGGATCACTTCGACACCGGCGAGCAGCGCGACGATGCCAAGCAGTTTTCCCAGATAGACAGCCGGCCGTGCCGTTGGCGCCATCAGGAGCGCCCGCAACGTTTCTGACTGCCGCTCGCGCTCGAATGTCCGTCCCAGCGCGAGCGTGCCCGCAAACGCGATGGCAATCCACAAGAGACCCGCCGCGCCGTCTTCCGGAGCGCGGCCGTCGCGCACGAGCGCGAACGCGAAAATCAGGACGCATGAGACCGCAAAGAAGAGCGTGGTGTACGCAACTTCTCCGCTGCGGACCTCGACGGTGAGGTCCTTGCGGAGAATCAACCACATCGCCCGCGCAAACATCCTCAGCGGTGCCCCATCACGTCGCGGTAGGCGGAACGCAACCCCTCAGGGCGGGTCATCGTCGAGGCAATGCGGCCCTCGCGCAGAAAGACCGCTTCGTCGATCAGCCCTTCTGCGAGTTCAAGATCGTGGGTGGCGAGGATAACGATGGTGCCGACGTCACGCAACTCACGAAGGCGTCCGACGAGAGACGCCGTCGATGCATCGTCCAGGCCCGTAAACGGCTCGTCGAGAAGCGCCAGACGCGGTCCGTGAATGAGTGCGCGTTCGAGCGCCACCCGCTGCCGCATGCCGCGCGAAAAGCTGCTCACCGGGTCGTCAGCGCGATCGGCGAGTCCCGCGCGCGTCAAGGCGCGCGTCGCCACGCCAGAGGCATCGGGCCGTTGATACAGGGCTGCGAAGAACGTCAGGTTCTCGTGTGCGGTCAGTTCGGGATAGAGGAACAGGTCGTGCCCGAGAACCCCGATCCGGCCACGAAGCGCGGCACCGTGGGCACGCGGATCGAGTGTTCCGAACCGGATGGCGCCGGCGGTGGGACGCAGGAGCGTGGCCAGCATGGCCAGCATGGTGGACTTGCCGGCGCCGTTGGGACCGAGCAGGCCGAGAATCGTGCCCTGGCGAGCGGTGAAACTGACGCGGGAGACAGCACGGCGACGGCCGAAGTGGCGCGATACGTCGTCAACGGCAACGTGATCGAAATCGTCGGCAGCCGCGGCTGACGTCACGCGGCGATGCCCTCGCCGCCTCCCCGCGGGCCCACCGTCGCGTCCAGTTCGGAATAGATCTGCTCGAGCTCGTTCAGGATTCGAAGTCGGCGGCGTTCGGACTTTTCAGGAAGCGCCGAGCCCTCGCGTCGTCTCGCCTCGAGCTGGGCCAGTTCCGCCAGGAGCGTATCGCGGCGGCTCATGAGCGTCTTGCGGTCCACCACCGCAGATTTCGTTGGCTTCATCGCCAGCCAGACACCGATGCCGACGACGAGGACTGAGAGTGCCAGAGCCGTGTACTGAGCCGTCCGGCTGTGAACTGGCAGATTCGCCAGCGTGAACGTCAGCGGTGTTCCGGGCTGCAGGGCCCCACCCTGACCGAGCAGATAGACGCCGTTTTCAGTCGGCAACTCAGTCACGCTCGAGAACTGTGGCGACGACATCGCCAGGTTGCCAACCTTCTCCACGCCCACGACCGTGCGCTGCAGCGACACAGGGAACGATTGCGTGACAGTGTGACTCGTGTTGGTAAACCGGAGGCTGAACTCCACTTGAACGGATGTCGTTCCGGGCGCGAATGGCCCGTGAACGGTGAGGTGAGTGCCGTCCACCTCCGCGGTCGGTGACGACCCTTCGCGGATTCTCGCAGCGGCCGCCTCTGGCGGCAGTTCGATCTTCAACGGGCCGCCGATATCGACTCGCGTCCGCGCCGTGTTTTCGATCTCCAGCAGGTAGAACGCGAACAACGTGTCGTTGTTGAACTCCATGACGATGCGCGTGTCACCGCCGAGGCTGACGACACCCTTCGTGGCCGGCGCCGCGAGGGCCGCGGCCTCTTCCTGCTTCTTCCGCTCCGCCGCCTTCGCCAGGCCCGCCACGAGGATTACCCGCAGACCGCCAGACGTCGGCACCGCGAACGGCTGCGACTGCATGACCTCGCCGTCGACCGTGGCTTCGGCGCGCGCCTCTCCAGACGGCAATCCCGTGAACTCCGCACGGCCCTCCTGGTCGGTGGTCGCGGTTTTCGTCGTCTTGCCGACTGTCACGCGGACCTGCTGACCGGGGGCGTTGTTCCCGATCGCCTCGCGTACAACGCGGACAGTCACGGTACCGTCTTTCAACTCGGGTGCCGGGAGGGCGCGACCATGAATCTGGGACGGGTCGGGCATCTGCTGGGCAGACGGAGATACTCCGAGGCCCAACACCCACATCCCGAGTCCCAACGCCAGGACGCCAAACCGCGAGCGACTCATGCCGTGGTCTCCAGGCGTGCGCCGCAGTTCTTGCAGAATCTCGCGTCCACGTCGACGACTGCCGAACATGTCGCACACGAGCGCGTCACCTGCGCTTTTGAGGGAGCTGGCGGCACTCCTGCTTTCGCGAGTCTCTGTTCGATGTCCTTTTCGATCTGGTCGCGATAGATCGAGCCGGCATCCAGCTGCCGCATCAATCTCGCGGCACGGCTGCGCAATCGCGCCGACATCTCGGCGAAGTCCTTCTCCGACACTTTGCCCATGCCACGATCGAACTCGAGCTCCTTGATCGAGCGCAGCACCAGCGTTTTTTCACGCTCCAGTGCGACGCGCGTGCGATCCCCAAGCATCTCGGGCACGTCCCGGCGCTCGGCTCCCACGAGCGGCAGTACCGTCCGCAGCGCAGAGATGCCGATGTATGCCGCGGCGAATACCGCGCAACTCAACAGGATGATCGCAGCCGGAGACTGGCCGCGTGAGAGAAAGACGACGACGGTCGCACCGATGAGACCTGCGAGCGTGAAGAGCTGCCAGGTCTGGAGCGACTCGTGCCGCTCAGTCGAGGTCTCGGAGCTCATCGTCCAGGCGGGCGTCCAGCGCAGGATCCGTGACGGTACTGGCGCCGCCGGTTGCGATCGAAGGACGATGCGACCAGCGCCGCGCGTTCACGACGATCACGACGAGGCCAGCGCCGGCCAGCAGATACGGCAGGAGCCACGCCAGCCGGTTGAAGCCGGTGTCCTCGGGAACATCGCGCACAAACTGTCCGTAATCGCGCACGAAAGTCGCGAGGATCGTGTCGTGGTCCTTGCCTTCAGCGACGAGTTGCCTGATGCGTGCTGTCTGCGCGCTGTGTCCATGACAGGCCGGGCGCATCTGACAATTGGCCAGCGTGGCGCGGACGCAACCCGATGATCCGCACATGCAGATGATCTCGCCTTCGAGTCGCCGCTGCAGCGAGCTCTTGCTCACCAGCCCGCCGTCGCCTGATGGCTGCGCAACCGGCCCGTCCTGAGCCTGTATCGCCGCCGGAAAGACGAGAGCGAGAAGAAGCAGCCACATACCGGTCACGCGTGTGGCGTTTGCCGGTATCCGTGCGACCGCAAACGAAAACGCGGTTTCGGGCATGAGCGCGATCAGCGTGCCAATCGCAAGCACGCCGAAGCCGATCCACAGCCAGTTGATGAGCGGGGTCACGGTGATCTCGAGGGTCGCGGACTGCTCGGCCACCTGGAAGGCAGGCATCACGATATACAGGTCGCCCTTGATTGATCGCCGAATCGCCACTTCCGTCGTCGCTTCGTCCTCGCGCCCACGGAAGAACCATCGGGCGGGATAGAGCTTTGCGACCTCCTTGCCGTTACGCAGCGCCGTGACGTGGCCCGTCACTGCCTGCTTGCGAGCATCCTCGGTGACGCGCAATGCATCCAGTCGGACGGTGTAGTCGCCAACAGTCACCTGCTTACCCGGCTTGAGGAGCGCCGTCTCCTGCTGCTTGAAGTTCTCTCCAGCAAACCCGAGGAAGATCAGGACCACGGCGACATGGACCAGGTAGCCGCCGTAGCGGCGTTTGTTTCGCCCAACGAGCCCGATCAGCGCGGTAAACAGATCGGTACCGCTCGTCTGCTGCCGTACGCGGGCGCCTCGCCAGAACTCCTGGACGATCGTGCCTACGACGAGGCCGCCAAACGTGAAGCAGAGCCCGGAGCTCCAGATACGGACCCCGGAGGCGAGCACGATCCCGCCGACAACCAATCCGGAGATCAGCGGGAAGAGGAACTGATCGCGGAGGTTGATCAGCGCCGACTTACGCCACGCGAGAAGCGGGCCGACGCCGGTGAGCACGAGCATCGCGAGGCCGATCGGGATCATCCACTGGTTGAAGAACGTGGCGCCCACGGTGATCCGGCCTTTGGCTCCGTAAATTGCCTCGCTGAGCGTCGGGAACATCGTCGCGAAGAGAACGAAGAACGCCGAGAACAGCAGGATCCAGTTATTGAAAAGGAACGCCGCCTCGCGCGAGACCCACGAATCGAGCTCATTGCGCGCGCGCAGCAGCGGCAATCGATAAATGACCGCGCCGAAGCTCACGGCCAGGGTGAGCACCATGAACCCGGTGAACAGACGGGCGAGTTCCGGGTCTTCCCCGAACGCATGCACGGACTGCACGACGCCGGACCGCGTCATGAACGTGCCGAAGATCGTCAGGAAGAAGGTGACGATCACGAGCGAGACGTTCCAGACGCGCAACATGCCGCGCCGTTCCTGCACCATGACCGAGTGCAGGAACGCCGTCGCGGTAAACCACGGCAGCAGACCGGCGTTCTCAACCGGGTCCCACTTCCAGAAGCCGCCCCAGCCAAGCTCCTCGTACGCCCAGAGCATGCCGAGGCACAGGCCGAGCGACAGGAACAGCCACGCGATCATCGTCCAGCGACGCACTGCACGCAGCCACGAGTCGTCCAGATGGCCGGTAAACAACGCCGCCATGCCGAAGGCGTACGGAATGGTGCAGCCGACGAAGCCGAGATACATGGTCGGCGGATGAATGACCATGTAGAAGTTCTGCAGCAGCGGGCTGAGCCCTTTGCCATCCGTCGGGTTTTCCGTGATGAACGTCTCGAACGGGTTGTTATGGACGACCATCAGGAAGAGGAAAAAGACCTCCACCACCGAGATGACCGCCACGACGTACGGAATGAGCTCGCGATGGCGCTCGCGGTTCACGTACACGGCGACGCAGCCGAAGATCGACAGCAGCGTCACCCAGAACATGATGGACCCGTCCAGGCCGCCCCAGTAGGCCGTCAGCTTGAACGCCAGCGATTGCGCCGTGTCCGAGTAGCGCTGAACGTACTTAATCGCGTAATTGCCAGTGACGAACGCGTGGACGATCACCGACGTGGCCGCCAGCATGATGGCCATCGTCAGGTAGAACGCGCCGGTGCCGCTGTCGATCAGGCGCTGTGAGCGCCGGCGGGCACCGGCTACTGAAATCGCAGCCGCATAGGTGCCTGACAGGAACGCGGCGAGCAGCAGATAGTAGCCAAGGGACGCCATTTAGCTTGACGACGTCGTCGTAGCTGGCCCGGCGGGCGGCGCCTCCTCGTACTTGGACGGGCACTTCGCAGTCATATCGGTCGCCGAGAATTCGTGCCCGTTGAAACGCCCCGTCAGCACGACCTCCGCACCGTCCTTGAAGTTGTCCGGCGCGGCTCCCGTGTAGTACGCGCGGATGACTTTGCCGTTGCGCTGAAGATCGAAACGCCAGTCGAGCGTGTCCGGCTTCCGGCCGATTGAGCCCGCCACCACGTTGCCGTGCACCTGCAGCGTCTTGCCTTCCCATACCTGCGGCGCCGCGGCGACCTCATCCACGTACTTGTAGTACTGAAGGTTGTCCTGAAGCGTGGTGAACAGCAACGCGGCAAACGCCAGCGCCAGGACCGCGGCGGTCACTCCGATTTTGATCGCTTTGTGACTCATAGATAAGGACTTCCCGGAAAACGTACTGGCTCAGGATACACCCAATCCAAACTCTCCGTTGTACCCGCCCGACGGGGCGCGTCGGCACCGAACATCACTGTTCTATAGACGCTCTACCCCGGCCTACGGCCCACACGCCTCGGTCACTCAGAACGTCAGCAGTTTTGTGGTGAGCATCTGATACGCCAGAGCCACTGGCAGCCCAACCACGTTGGAATAGGAGCCCTCGATGCGGAGCACAAAGCGGGACGCGAGCCCCTGCACTGCATACGCGCCGGCCTTATCCATGGGCTCGCCGGTTGCCACATACCAATGGATGTCCGCGTCCGAGAGTGGCAAAAACTCCACCGTTGTTGTGTCGATACGCGTGTCGACGATCCCACCGGGGTGAAAGACGGAAACGGCAGTCAGCACGTCATGCTTTCGACCAATCAGCATTCGCAGCATCCGAACGGCATCCGCGTCGTCGAGCGGCTTTCCCAGAATGTGCCCGTCGACAACGACCGCGGTGTCCGCAGCAAGGACCGTGCGACTGCTGTCGCGCTCGTACACCAGGCGTCCCTTGGCTTCGGCGAGGCGGGACACGTACTCGGCCGGTGATTCACCGGCGCCGACTGTTTCGTCGACGTCTGCCGGCTGAATCTCGAAATCAATGCCGGCCGCGCTCAGGAGCTCCGCGCGACGTGGCGATGCAGATGCCAAGATGATCCGGTCGATGGGCTGCGACATCGCCGATGATTCTATTCGCCACCCGCGACTCTGTGCGCCGGGTCCCCGCCAGGGCGCAGCCATCCGGCGGACCTGGCACTCCGGGTTAGGATCGCGGTGTGATCCCGGTTCAGACGATCGTTCCGCGCATGCTCGCGCAGATCATCCGCAACGCGCCGCTGAATTCAGAGAAGGTCGAGTTCGCCTGGCGTGCTGCGGTAGGCGCGGCAATCGCGGGCGCAACGGACGTGGTGCTTGATCAGGGCACGCTGCGGGTGCGAGCGAGGGACCGCGCGTGGCAGCGCGAGCTGCAACGCGCGGCTGCCACGATCCGAACACGGCTCGACGATCTGCTTGGTGCAGGCGTCGTACGAACGCTCGAAGTTACCTCTGCGGCGGCGCCGACTGCGGAACGTCGACATCGGCCGGCGGTACCTCCACCCGCGAAGGGGACTGGGGCACCGGCGCGGGTTCCGAAAAGGCAGCGGTCGGCAGGTGGATTAGATAGCGGCCGGAAGCGTCGTTGATCGCGATGCGCAGAAACTCACCGCCCCGCAGTTTCTGAACGACCGCCTTGCCCAGTCGCGACCCAGCTGTTCCTGACGTTCCGAGTGGACGTTCGCCTGCCGGGAGCACTTCGGCAACTTCCTTCGCCACCATTTGTCCGTTTTGGTGCAGCTCGACAACGCGCTGTGCGCTTGAGGGCGCACCGGCACCGAGATCTGGTCGATCATCGAGAATCCACACTTCGTAGGTCCCTGGGGCGAGCAGCTTTCCGTCAGCTTTGACCGGTTCACTGATGGTCACCGTAGCGACCGCATGCGACTTGCCCGGTGTTTCGTGGTGCGCCGCAACGGGAGCTGTAAGGGCCAGTGCGGCCAGCGTGCTCAGCAGCAATCGGGTCATGCTCTCTCCTCCGTCTAGAACGACAAGGAAGAGGCAAGACACGTGCCCTCGCTGACGTCAGGGGCAGAAACGGCTAACTGTGCGGGTTACGATCGCAGTATGCAGGACGCTGTCATTGTCTCGGCCGTGCGGACGCCCACCGGCAGATTTCTTGGCTCGCTGAAAGACCTCACAGCTCCCGAACTCGGCGCTCTGGTCGTCCGCGAAGCGACGCGACGCGCAGGCATCGATCCGGCGAGCGTCGACGAATGCATCATGGGCAACGTCGTCTCGGCTGGCGTCGGTCAGGCCCCGGCGAGGCAGGCGGCGCTCCGAGGCGGGCTTGCCGACCATGTTGCCGCGCTCACGATCAACAAGGTGTGTGGTTCCGGTCTGAAGGCGGTGATGCTCGCGCAGCAGGCGATCGCGACTGGCGACATCGAAATCGCCGTAGCCGGCGGAATGGAATCGATGAGCAACGCCCCTTACCTGCTGCCGGGTGCTCGCGAGGGGCTTCGCATGGGCAACTCGCAGATCGTCGATTCGATGGTGCACGACGGCCTGTGGTGCTCGTTCGAGCAGTGCCACATGGGGAACGCCGGAGAGTTGATCGCCACCGAGTACGGCATCGGCCGAAGCGAGCAGGATGAGTACGCGTTCAACAGCCATCGCAAGGCCGGCGACGCGGAGGCGTCAGGCCGATTCAAGGCGGAAATCGTGCCCGTGACGATCCCGCAGAGGAAGGGCGAACCGCTCGTCGTGGCGCGCGACGAGACGATCCGCGCCGACACCTCCGTCGCGGCGCTCGGCGCCTTGAAGCCTGCGTTCAAGAAGGACGGCACCGTCACCGCTGGCAACGCTCCGCCCGTCAATGATGGAGCCGCTGCGCTGGTTGTGATGTCCGCGGCTCGCGCGGAGCAACTTGGATTGAAGCCGATGGCGCGAATCATCGGACAGGCGACAAGCGGTCTTGCGCCAAAGTATCTCCTGATGACGCCGGTGGAAGCCGTTCGGAAGCTCGCCGCCAAAGTGGGCTGGACGCTTGACGATGTTGACCTGTTGGAGATCAACGAAGCCTTCTCCGTGCAATTGATCGCCGTGCTTCAGCAGCTCGGTATCGATCCGGCCAGAGTGAACGTGAACGGGGGCGCGGTGGCGCTCGGTCATCCGATTGGCGCAAGTGGAGCACGAATCCTGACGACCCTGCTCTATGCGCTCGAGCAGCGTGGGTTGAAGCGCGGGATCGCCAGCCTCTGCCTCGGCGGCGGAAACGGCGTCGCGCTTGCGATCGAGCGCGCATAAACTGCGAATCCGGCTGGGCTGGGACTGCGCAGAAAGTGCGATCTCCGGGCCTCACAGGCGAAAGTCACCTGTCTCTCTAAGTCATTGACCCAATTACTCAGACGCGACTCGGTCTTTACAGATTTTCGCTTGACTTTCGCGCGGCACGCTCCTAGGATCTACCCCGGCTGTGACCTCCTCTGTCACCACCCCACTCCACAATCAATTCCTCACAGCCTGTCCCGCCACAGCGCCCCACAATGTCCGGCGCGAACGCGGATCTTAAGGAGCCTGCATGCCGCCTTTCGACGACCAGAAGGAACGCAACAAAGCCATCGACATCGCTGTCGGCCAGATTGAGAAGCAGTTCGGCAAGGGCTCGATCATGCGGCTCGGCCAGCGCAACTCAGTCGGACCGATCCCCTCAATCTCGACCGGCTCGATTAGCATCGACTACGCCCTCGGTATAGGGGGCCTCCCGCGCGGCCGCGTCACCGAGATCTTCGGTCCGGAATCGTCAGGCAAGACGACGCTGGCGCTGCAGGTCATCGCAGAAGCTCAGAAGGCTGGCGGAATGGCGGCGTTTGTTGATGCCGAGCACGCGCTGGACGCCCAGTACGCGCAGAAGCTCGGCGTAGACCTCGAAAACCTGCTCGTGTCGCAACCCGATAACGGTGAGCAGGCGCTCGAGATCGTCGAAGTGCTGATCCGTTCCAACAGTGTGGATGTCGTCGTCGTCGACTCGGTGGCGGCTCTCGTCCCGAAAGCGGAGATCGAAGGCGAGATGGGTGAAGCGCAGATGGGCCTGCAGGCCCGGCTGATGTCTCAGGCCCTTCGAAAGCTCACCGGCGTGGTGTCCAAGTCGAACACCACGCTGGTCTTCATCAACCAGTTGCGCGAGAAGATCGGCGTCATGTTCGGCAATCCCGAAACCACCACGGGTGGCCGGGCATTGAAATTCTACGCCTCGGTTCGTATCGACATTCGCCGCATTGCCAGCATCAAGGATGGCGACCAGTTCATTGGCGGACGCACCCGCGTCAAGGTCGTGAAGAACAAAGTGGCCCCGCCGTTCCGCGAAGCGGAATTCGACATCATGTATGGCGAAGGGATCTCACGGGAGGGCGATCTGCTCGACCTCGCGGTCGAGAAACGAATCGTCGAAAAGAGCGGCGCCTGGTTTGCCTACGGGGGCGAGCGCCTTGGCCAGGGTCGCGAGAATGCGAAGCAGTTCCTGAGGGAAAACGTGGACGTTCGCCGGGCTATCGACGAGCGCGTCCGCAAGGAACTCGGTCTGACGCGCGAAGCCGACATCGTCGCTATCGCCTAGGTTCTAACGTCTGCTCTTCCCGCAGGTAGCGGCTTTCCGCTACCTGCCACCTGTCCTCAGAGATCTGCCAGATCTCGTCAGACGGATACCGGTAACGGCGCTCGGTCGACACGGAGGATCCCCGGCCTCGTCGCGGTGCATCCGGTTTCTTCTTGTTGCCTTTCACGAGGTGGAGATGCGCCATGCACGAGAAGGAGGCAAGGCAGACGCCAACTGCTGAGCGACGAATTATTTCGAAAAAATCCAATCAGTGGTTACGGCTGAGCCGCGTTTCCGAACAGTCGGGGTGAAATCTATACATACCCCCTTTGATATACTCAAACGTCTTTTCGGCCTCCTTTTCCAGTTTACCGGGGCCAGGTAGCTCAGTTGGTAGAGCACCGCACTGAAAATGCGGGTGTCGCTGGTTCGATTCCGGCCCTGGCCACCAGCCTTCGCCCTGGCGAAGGCCGTGCTGTCGCGCCGCAGCGGCGAAGCCGCGAAGCGGACCGCCGGGCGCTCTGTCGTGGGCCGCGTTTTCCAGGAGTTTTTACGTGCTTCGAGTAATTCCCCTCGCCCTGATTCTCGCCATTGCCGCATGCAAAGGACCCGCGAAAGACGCGGCCGCCCCGGCCCCGGCGCCGACGAACGCGACAGCTACGAACCAGCCGGGTGCAGCCGTGCCGATCAAGCCGGTTCCCGCGAAGCTGCCGGACGTCATCGCCCGTGTGAACGGCGAAACCGTGACCCGCAAGGAAGTCGAAGACTACGTGCGCAATCTGGAAGGCCAGGCCGGCGGCCCGATACCCGCTGAGCAGCGCGACCGCATTTACCGCGACATCATCGACCGGGTCGTCGGCTACAAGCTGCTCGTACAGGAAGCCAAGGCTCGGAAAGTCGCCGTTTCAGACGCCGACGTGAACGCCAGGATCGACGAGGTGAAGAAGCAGTTCCCGTCCGAAGACCTGTTCATGCAGACGCTCATCGACCGCAAGTTGACGCTGGAGCAGATGAAAGCCGACGCGCGCAGGGACCTCGCGATTGCCCGGTTAATCGACACCGAGATTGCCGGCAAGGTTGCGCTGAAGCCGTCGCAGGTCGAGGACTTCTACAACGGCAACCCCGATCAGTTCAAACAACCGGAACGTGTTCGTGCCAGCCACATTCTGATCACGGTTCCGGAAGGTGCGGACGCCGCCACGAAAGCGCAGGCGAAGGCGAAGGCGCAACAAATCCTGAAGGACGTCAAGTCAGGGAAGGATTTTGCCGCGCTCGCCAAGCAGCACTCGCAGGACCCGGGTAGCGCGCAGAATGGAGGCGACCTGGGATTCTTTCAACAGGGGCAGATGGTCGGGCCGTTCAACGACGCGGCGTTCAGCCTCAAGCCGGGCGCTACGAGCGGTTTGATCGAAACGCAGTTCGGCTATCACATCATCCGCGTCGCCGAGAAACAGCCCGAGCGAACCGTGCCGCTCGACGAAGTGCGCCCGAAGATCGAGCAGTACCTGCAGGAGCGCAATAAAGAGAGCGAGACCGTCGCATTCGTGAAATCGCTGCGAGCGAAGGGGAAAGTGGAAATCCTCGTCTGAGTCGTGCCCGACAGCATTCGTCTGGACATCTGGCTCGACGTCTCCTGTCTGTACAAGACACGTTCGGAAGCCAAGCGCGCGTGTGAAGGGGGCAAGGTAGACGTCAACGGCGATCACGCCAAGCCCAATCGAGCTATCCGTGAAGGCGACCGCATCCGCATCAGCCGCGGCTTCGGACGGTTTCAGGAAGTCATCGTCCGCATCATCCTCGAGCAACACGTCAAGAAGGCCGAGGCGCGCGCGCTCTTTGACGACGTCACACCGAAGCCCTCACCAGAAGAAATCGAAATGAGGCGTTCAGAACGCGCCTATCGCGCAGCAGCGACCGCTGCTGGAACGCCCGATCGCAGGCGGCGGCGCGAACTGCGCCGCCTGAAAGAGGGCGACTGAGCCGGTCCGCCGAAAGGCCGACACTACGCATAAGATCAGGTCGCGTGCCTCGGAACCAGGAAGTCATCCGCCAGTGGCGCCTCCTCCATGCCCTCGAGTCGTCGCGCCATGGTGCGACCATCGATGGCCTGGCATCCGAGCTCGAGGTCACCACGAGGACCATCCGCCGCGACCTCGAGGCGCTGCAGGAAGCGGGCTTCGCGCTCTACGACGAGCGTGACGACCAGGGCCGCGTCCGCTGGCGGATCGACGGTCAGGCGCTTCACGGGCTCGAGGCGGGATTCACGCTGCCCGAGGTGTGTGCCTTGTACCTGAGTCGCAACCTGCTCGAAGCGGTCGCCGGCACACCCTTCCAGCGTGACCTCACCAATGCCTTCGCACGGCTCGAGAAGATGCTCTCACCGCGCATGCGCCAGTTTCTCGATCGGCTGCCGTCGGTGCTTGCGGCCAAACCCGGGCCACGTGCGCGCGGCGCCTCATCGTCCCCTGCCGCTGTGGCCAGGCTGCTCGAAGCCACGCTGCATTTCCGCGTGACGACGATGACCTACCATTCGGTGTCGAGCAAACGCATCAAGGAATATCTGATTCACCCGTATCGGCTCGCCTTTGCGCAGGGCGGAATGTATCTGCTCGCATACGTCCCTGAATACAAGTCGGTCCGCACGTTCGCGATTGATCGGATCACTTCCGTGACACTCGAAAAGCAGACGTTTACTCCACGGCAGGAAATAGGCGACGACGTGTTCGCGAACTCGCTGGGCGTCAACACCGGCCCTGCCCAGCGTGTCGAAATCGAGTTCGCGCCCGACGTGGCGCCATACGTGCGGGCGCGCGTGTGGCATGCGTCGCAGGACGTGCGCGAGAACGGCGATGGCGGCGTCCGCGTGACGATGGACGTCTGCCACGACTGGGCCCTGCGAAGCTGGATCCTCAGTTGGGGACCGTTTGCGCGCGTGCTCTCCCCTGCTCCGCTCGCCAGGACGATCCGCGCGGAGCTCGAGGCCGCGGGCACACAGTACAAGTCATCATGACCAGACGCGCCGTTCGGTTCAGCATTGTCGTTGCGGTGCTCGTGGTGTTTCTGGCCACACCGTCCATCGTCCGCTTCTACACCGATTGGCTGTGGTTTGGCGAACTCGGTTATCAGTTCGTCATGGCGACGATGCTGCAAAGCCAGGGAACGCTGTTCACGATCGTCTTCGTCGGCATGGTGCTGTGGCTCACGCTCAACCTGCGTGTGGCCGTGGCATCGCTGACCGACTCGCGTCCGATGTACACGACGCCCGAGGGATTTCACATCTCGCTGCCCGGGCGGCGTCAGTTCGGAACGATCGCCAATGCCGCCGCAACGCTCGTCGCGCTGCTCGCGGGCCTCTACGCGGCCGGCGAATGGAACGTGTGGATGGCCTGGCGCCACAGCGTGCCGTTCGGACAGGTCGACCCGCTGCTCGGACGTGACGTCGCGTTCTACCTGTTCACGCTGCCGTTTCTCGAGTTCGTCCGCTCGCTGCTGCAGCTGGCGATTGTGACCGCCGCGGTGGCCTGCGGCGCGCTGTATTTCCTCTCCGGAAGCCTCGTGTCGGCGTTTCCGGCAAGTGTCACGCTCAGCACGACGGCTCGCCGTCACCTCGCCCTGCTTGGCGCCGCGTTCCTGCTGGTGCTGGCATTTGGTGCCTGGCTTCAACATGCCGAGTACCTGATCCCGGACGTCGGCTCTCCCGGGGCGATGTACACCGACGTGCACGCCAGGATGCCGGCTGCGCTCCTGCTGATGGGGGTGTCCGTCGTCGGTGCGGGCCTGGCGCTGCTGCAGGCGTTCACCCCGAGGCGCTGGCCCGTTCCGGTGGCGATCGCGCTCTATCTCGTCGTCTCTGTTGGTGGCGGCATCTACAGTTCTCTCCTTCAGCGGACCGTCGTCAAGCCGAACGAACAGGTGCGCGAGATCCCGTATATCCAGAACAACATCGAGGCGACACGCAAGGCGTTCGGCCTGGACTCCGTCGAGGAGCGGCAGATTTCCGGCGAGGCCAGGCTGACCCGCGCCGAGATCGATCGGAACACCGCCACGCTGCAGAACGTCCGCCTCTGGGATCATCAGCCGCTGCTCGACACCTTTTCCCAGCTGCAGGAGATCCGGACGTATTACGACTTCACCGCCATCGACAACGACCGCTACACCATCAACGGCGTCTCGCGGCAGGTGATGCTGTCCGGGCGCGAGCTCAATTCGTCCGCGCTGCCCAATCGCACGTGGATGAACGAGCACCTCACGTTCACCCACGGCTACGGCCTGACGCTGGGGCCCGTGAACCAGGTCACCTCGCAAGGGCTGCCGGTGCTGTTCATTCGCGATCTGCCTCCGGTGGCCAGCGCCGGCCTGCAGGTGACGGAGCCGAGCATTTATTTCGGCGAGCTGTCGAACGATTACGTCATCGTTCGAACGAACATCTCGGAGTTCCATTACCCGAAAGAGGGCGTCGAAGAGACCACGCGGTACACGGGCAGCGGCGGCGTGCCCGTCGGATCGCTGTTCAGAAAGCTCCTGTTCGCGCTCCGGTTCGCGTCCTACGACATCCTCCTGAGCGACGCGATCACGCCCGAAAGCCGCATCCTGTTCAACCGTCGGATCCGCGACCGCGTCGGCACGCTGGCGGGTGACTTCCTCGACTTCGACAAGGACCCATACCTGGTGCTCGCCGACGGCCGCCTCTATTGGTTCTTCGACGCTTACACGTCCAGCAGCCGGTACCCGTACTCGACGCGATTGATGAACGGGACCAACTACATCCGGAATTCGGTGAAGTTCGTGATCGATGCCTACGACGGCGCGACGACCGCATACCTGGCAGACGACAAGGACCCGATTGCCGCGACCTACGCCCGGATCTTCCCGGGCCTCTTCAAGCCACTCGCACAAATGCCCGAGGCGCTGCGGAAGCACGTGCGATATCCGGAGGACATCTTCGCCATCCAGTCACAGGTCTACGCTACCTACCACATGACGCAGGCAGCGGCGTTCTACAAGCGCGAAGACCAGTGGGAAATTCCCATCATCGAAGAAACCGTTGAAGGCGGCGGCACGAGCATGCAGCCGTACTACACGATCATGCGGTTGCCCGGCGAGGCGGAGGCCGAGTTCATCCAGATGCTTCCGTTCACGCCGCGCCGGAAGGATAACCTGGCGGCATGGCTGGTGGCGCGCAGCGACGGTGAGCACTACGGACACCTGCAGGTGTTCGAGTTCCCGAAACAAAGCCAGGTGTTCGGGCCGAAGCAGATCGTCGGCCGCATCAACCAGGATCAGACCATCTCACCGCAAGTCACGCTCTGGAATCAGCAGGGCTCGCAGGTGATCTGGGGAACGATGATGGTGATCCCGATCGAGGAATCGCTGATTTACGTCCGGCCGCTTTACCTGCGTGCGCAGGGCGGACGCATTCCCGAACTGACTCGCGTCATCGTTGCTTACGAAGACCGCATCGTGATGGAACCGACGCTCGAAGCGTCGCTCGCACGGCTGTTTGGCAGTCAGGCCCCCGCGGCATCAGGCGCTGTGGACACCGCTCGCGGCGTCACGCCGCCAATTGGAGTTCCCGGAGCGCAGTCCGCGGCTGCAACCGATCTCCGGGATTTGACGTCCGAGGCGCGTGCACATTACGACCGCGCGATCGCCGCACAGCGCGCCGGCGACTGGGCGAGGTACGGTGAGGAGATCAAGGCTTTGGGTGAGGTGCTGCAGCGGATGAATCGGTAAGCAGCCACGCCCGCAGGACTTCCGCCACCGTCCACGCCTGCGCAATGCAACCGCGAGGCGTGTACGGCTGTTCGGCATCGAAGATCTCACTCAACGTGCCGATGCCCGCTTCATTGAGGTGCGCATCGAAGCCATCCAGGCATTGGCGGGCGCCCGCCTTGTCGTCGGGAAACACTTTCAGCCACGCGTCGACGAACGGACCTGCCAGCCAGCCCCAGACCGTGCCCTGGTGGTACGCCGCGTCGCGCGCGCGCAGATCACCGTAGTACTGCGCCTTGTAATCGCGATGTCCGGGTGAGAGCGACCGAAGGCCGACCGGCGTGAGCAGCCGATCGCGAACGACGCCAAAGACCGGCCGCCACTGATCCACGTTGAGCACCGGATGATCCAGCGAGATCGCGAGGATCTGATTCGGACGGCAGGCGGAATCGTCGCCGCTCTCGCCATCGATCACGTCGTAGAGGTAGCCGCCCTCCGGATACCAGAACCGCTGGTTAAAGGACGTCCGCGCACGCTCGGCGTATTCATGTGTTTCGAGCGCCATCGAGTCGCCTTCGTCGCGGAGCCATTCAGTGACGAGCCGCAGCGCGTTGTACCAGAGTGCGTTGATTTCAACAGCCTTGCCCCGGCGAGGCGTCACAACCCAGTCATCGACCTTCGCGTCCATCCAGGTCAGCTGGTAACCTCCGGCTCCCTGGCGCAGCAGACCGTCCGCGGGATCGACGCCGATCCCGAAGTGTGTCCCGGCAACGTGATGCTGAATGATCGACTTGAGCTTCGGCAGCAACTGCCGCAGCGTCGAGCGATCGCCGGTGGCGAGCAGGTAGCGATGAATGGCGTGAAAGAACCAGAGCGTCGCATCAGCGGTGTGGTACAGACCCTCTTTGGTTCCTTCCGGAAACATGTTCGGAATGAGGCCGTCACGGACGTAATGCCCGAACGTCCGCAGGATGTACCCTGCTTCCCGCTGTCGGCCCGTACAGAGCGTCAGTCCTTCGAGACTGATCATCGTGTCGCGACCCCAGTCCGTGAACCAGTGGTAGCCGGCAACCACCGTGCGGACCTCGTCGCCCATCGCGCGGGCGCGCGCCGCTTCCTCCACGCGTCCGGCGGGGGTGATGATGAACTGGTCTGCGGCGAGCACGAGCTCCGCAGCCATGCCCTTCACCGGAACCGTCCGCGCGGCCTCAACGAGTCTCGCGCGTCGCCGATGCTCAGCGTGCAGAAGTTCCGACGGCGACAACGCGCCGATCGTCTCCCACGACTCCGTTGAGGCGATCAACGTGCCCGGCGTGTCAGGGGTCAGCATCAGCCGGAAGTACCCCGGACTCCAGAGGTCGCCGCAGCATTCGTAGCCACGGTGCTGCTCCAGCTCGTACACCAGCGACGAGAAGAACTCGGGAATGACGGTAAACGCTTTCTCCTTTCCATGGAGAAACAGCCGGAGGGGTGGAAGATCCCCGCCTGGCAGCACCTCGAACTGATCGCCAAGCGCGTGCACACCATATGGCGCGGTGACCGGGTGGTTGACGGGCGCCTCGTGCAGCCGGAACGCGATCATCGGCCGCAGTTCCAATCGCACTGGCTCTGACGACAACAAGGTGTACGACACGTGTGTGGTGTTCTGCAGGTGCGGCATCACCACGCGCTTTTCGAAACGTACGCCTTCGACGTCGTACTCCCAGACCGGAAGGCCCGCCTCCAGCCGGAACGCCACCAGGTAGGAGGAGCTGTCGAGGCCTGTGCCGCCGCTTGTCGGGATGAGCTGAGCCAGCGTGACGACGCGGCCGTCGCGGAAGCGCAGCTGCTCCCAGATCTCATTGAGCATCACCGTGCGGCCGAACGGGGTTGGTAGCGCGGCCACGAGCAGGCTGTGGTACCGGCGGGTGATGGCTCCTGAGACCGTGCCCGTGGCATAGCCGCCAAGGCCGTTGGTGACCAGCCACTCCTTGAACGCCAGCGACTGACGACCTTCCGGAGTGGATTCCCAGCGGATCTGTCGTACGAGGTCTGCGTCCGTTCGGTCGATGACAGTCATCGTGTCGGCTCCAACACGAGAGCAGAATGCGCCGGTACGTTCCACCCATGCGTTCCGATGACCTCTGGCGTCCCCGGCCCGCCATAGTCGGGGTTCTGGCTCGACCATCGCACCCGCCAGGTGAAGCCGTCGGGCGGCGCCATCAGAGGTTCTGCGAATGATGCGGCCGTGAGCTCGGAACCGAAATTGACCAGAAGCAGCCGCTCGCCTTCCGGCTCGGGAGTCGCGTACTGCAGCACGAACGCCTCCGGCGCGAGCACTGCGCCGTCGACACGCCCGGGTTGTTGCTCGACGAAGGCACGATCAGTACGCCGCATCACCAGCAGATCTTCATAGAGGCGCCGATGCTGAACGTGTGTGTCGTACTCGGTCCAGTCGAGGATCGTCGACTCGAAGGTATGCGGATCGTGGGGCGGCGGCAGCCGATGCTGCATTTCCTCCGACGCCAGGCTCGGAAACTGCGACAGAAACTCGGCGCGTCCCTTCTGGACCGCCGCCGCGAGTTCGGGCCGATGGTCGGCGAAATAGCGGAATGGCGCTGACGCTCCGAACTCCTGTCCCTGAAACAGCATCGGCGTCCCGGGCATCAGGATGAACAGCGCCGACATCGCCCGGTACCGCCCGGGCGTCGTCGTCTGGTGCATCCGCGATCCGCCGCCGCAGTTCGCGAGCTGGTCGTGATTCTCGATGAAATTGACAAACGCCCACGGCTCGACGCCGTTCGTTCGAGTCCCACGAGCCTGCTTCTGCCACGCGTATCGCTGGCCCTGGAACAGGTACCCGTGCTTCGCCGCTGACACGAACTCCTGTGCGGTCCCGCGATGGTCACTGAAATAGGCTTCCCGCTCGCCGGTCAGCGCCACGCGGGCACTGTGGTGAAAGTCGTCATTCCAGAGCGCGTCGAGACCATATCCGCCTTCCTCGAGCGAGCGAATCAATCTGACCTCCTGGCGTTCGTTCTCGGCGACGAGAATGATCTGCCGAGTTCCGGCCGCGGCGCGGGCGCGGCGGCCAATCACTGCCAGCATGTGATCGTCAGAGGCGTCGTGAATCGACTGCGTGGCGTCGAGACGCAGGCCGTCGAGGTGATACTCGTCAATCCAGTACGCCGCATTCGCGCTGAAGAACTCGCGTACCGGACCCGAGTTGCGCCCGTCGAAGTTCAATCCTTCACCCCACTCGGTGGACTGTCCGAAATAGTCTGGCGAGTACTTCGCGAACACGCATCCGTCAGGACCCAGGTGGTTGTAGACCACGTCGAGGATCACGGCGAGGCCGAGACCGTGCGCGGCGTCGACGAAAGCGCGAAAGTCGTCCGGCCTGCCGTACAACCGCGTCGGCGCATACGGAAACACACCGTCGTATCCCCATCCGAACTGTCCGGGAAACTCGGACACGGGCATCAGTTCGAGCACGGTGATACCAGTTCGCGCGACAAGTGGCAGCTTCGACGCGGCGCTCTTCCAGGTGCCCTCGGGCGTAAAGGTCCCGACGTGCATCTCGTAGATCACCTGACCGCGCATCGACAGCCCTGATGACGGCGGGCTCGACCAGGTGTACCGGCCGGGGTCAACGACCTCTGAAGCCCCGAACGGACCTTCCGGCTGCCACCGGGAGGCCGGATCCGGAAGTAACTGGTCGTCTACGCGGTACCAGTACCGCGTTCCGGGGCCGGCATCGGGAACGAACGCCGCGCAATAGCCATCCGCGGTACGCTCGAGGTCCACATCGTGCCTTTGTTCATTCCGCTCGGTTACCAGCGAGATGTGCTGGGGCGCCGGAGCCCACACTCGGAAATGCACCCCACCCTGCGGCTGAGCTTCCGCACCGACAGGGAGGCGTCGTATGGCTGAACTCATCAGTGGCTGTTTGGACGCGACTGTGTGGCTGAGCATGGGTGCGGTCGATAGATGGAACCACGCGCTGCAGAGATGATGCCGGGAGTTGTATGCGACTGAAGCTCACCATCGAATACGCCGGCACGCGCTACAGCGGCTGGCAGATTCAGAAGAATGCGCGCACCGTGCAGGGAGAAATCGAGCGCGCCATTCTGGAGGCCAGCAGCGTTGACGACTTCGAGCTGTATGGATCCGGTCGGACCGATGCCGGAGTTCACGCGCTGGCGCAGGTAGCCCACCTCGACATCCAATCGACGCTGCCGGCCGACACACTCCGCCGGCGAATCAACGATGCCCTGCCTACCGACATCGTCATCCTGCGTGCGGACCGCGTCCCACATCGCTTTCACGCGCGCCGCGATGCGCTGGCGCGCAGTTATCTCTATCAGGTGTCGCGTCGCCGCACGGCGTTTGCCAAGCCGTTCGTGTGGTGGGTCAAAGAGGACGTTTCGGTAGAGGCAATGCGTGCGGCAGCCCGGTCATTCGTCGGCTTCCATGACTTCCGGGCCTTTTCCGATGACGACCCAACTGAGAAGTCCACCGAGGTACTGGTGGACGCCTTCGACATTCATGAAGACGAGGATCTCGTCGTGTTTCACATCGAAGGCTCGCACTTCATCTGGAAGATGGTACGGCGCATCGTCGGCGCGCTGGTCGAGGTGGGACGCGGTCGCGTCGCGCCGGAGAAGGTCGCAGCCCTGTTTGACGCGCGCAGCAGTGACATTGCAAAGCTGACCGCGCCGGCGTCGGGTCTGTTCCTGGAGCGCGTGTACTACCCCGGCGATCGGCGAGATCAGCCTGTGCGATCGCTGATCACCCTCCGACGCGGCTGAGACTCACTACTGAGGTTTGAAGGGGGCGAAGCGGCCGGGAGCAATCTGCAGATAGATGCGAGTCTGTTCGCGCCCTTTCTCCGCGTACACCGGAAAGGCTCTGTACTCTCCAACTTCGATCAAACCCTCGCGCAACGGCCCGGATGATCCGGCCATGACCCACTTCGCTCCCCTGTATTGGATAGAAATGCTGTCGTAGGAGAATGGCTTGCCTCTCGCTCGACGCGGTGCAGCAATCGATTCCTCACCGACGATCTCGGGCACCGTACTCCCCGTCGTCGGGACCGCGCTGACTTCGGGCGGGGACTCATTGAGCGTGTCCGTCGTCAGAGGAATAGGATCGCGAGCGGTGCGCCCGGGAAACGATGGTGTACGGCTTCCAGTCGTCCCGGCCAGATCTCCGCCGCGGATGCGCTCGTAGGGCTGCATCCGGCCACGGCCGATCGGCACCAGCACCATGCTGTACGGCTCGATGGTGCTGTCGACGTAGAGCGGCACACCCTTGAAGTTACCCGTCCGGACCATCACGTCGCCGTTGAAGAACACAACGGGACCTGTCTGGTAGTAGAAGTCACCCCAGAAAACGACCGGCTCACCAGTCCGGAACCACACATCGTCTTCGGCGGTCACGATCGGCGGATCAGTCGGGCTGTTCCCTTGCACCGCAACCGGCGCAGTCGGTAGGTTGCTCACTTGCGCCGCGAGGGGCGCAGAGACGAGAAGCACAGACGCAACAACCGACCACCTCATCGCATCCTCCTGGGTACTCATTAAGGAAGCAAGCGAGGTCCATGCCGGCGACCGGCTCAGCCTGGGTCGTGCAGCGTGTCCCGGAATAGTTGTATCAGCCGCTGCCAGTGTCGCTCCGAAGAATCGCGGTCGTACACGAGATGCCCGGTTACGGCAAAGCCGTGCTTGGCGCCCTTATAGGTCTCGATCGTGTAGTTCACACCGCCATCGGCCAGCGCTCTATCGAGCCGTTGCTGCTGATCTGGTGAGAAGCTGGCGTCGATCTCCGCGACTCCCACGTAGACGCGGCCTCGCATCCGGTCAGCGAGCCGGTGCGCGCTGTCGGGCTTATCGGTCGCCAGGGAGCCGCCGTGAAACGATGCCGCCGCTGCCACCCGATCCGGGAATGTTCCAGCTGCGGTGAGCGCGAAGCCGCCGCCCATGCAGTAGCCCACGACCCCCAACGGGCCGGATCGTGCGAGCGGCTGGATGTCGATCATCGCGAGGACGGCAGCCGTATCACGCATTACCTTCGTGTTGTTGATCGACTGGATCATTCCCTTGAACCGATCGCGCTCAGGCCCCTCGGACACCACCTGTTTCGGGTCGAACGGGGCAAACGCGCCGGAACGGTAGTAAAGATTAGGGACCACGACGAAGTAGCCGTTTGACGCGAGACGCTGCGCCATCTCGTCAAGTTGTGGACGGATGCCGAAGGCGTCCATATAGAGGATGACGGGTGGCCATGGTCCCTCGCCCGCCGCCGCTCCGCGGCTTTGGCCGGGCAGGCCCTCTGGAGTGAACCCGTAGCAGTCCATCCGGCCGTCGGCGGTTTCAACGTCGATGCGGGTCACGGAAATGCAATACGTCTCTACCCACGCCATCGTTTATCCTCAGTACATCCATGGCTCAACCCAGCTCCACTGACGAGCGGACGCTCGAACGCGAGACGCTTGCCCGGGAAGTCGATCGGCGCCGGACGTTTGCGATCATTTCCCATCCCGATGCCGGAAAAACCACGCTGACCGAGAAACTGCTGCTCTATGCCGGCGCCATCGAGCTGGCCGGCGCCGTTCGCGGTCGCAAGACGGGCCGGCACGCAACCTCCGACTGGATGGAAATCGAACAGCAGCGCGGCATCTCCATCAGTGCGGCCGCCCTCGAGTTCGAGCTGAAAGGTCACCACGTCACCCTGCTCGACACACCGGGCCACCAGGACTTCAGCGAAGACACCTATCGCACGCTGCTTGCCGTCGACAGCGTGGTCATGGTGCTCGACGCGGCCAAGGGTATCGAGGCGCAGACGCTGAAGCTGTTCGACGTGTGCCGCACGCGTCGCCTGCCCGTCCTGACATTCATCAACAAGCTGGATCAGCCGTCGAAAGACCCCTTCGAGCTGATGGACGAGATCGAGCGGGTGCTCGGTGTCGCCGCAGCGCCGATGAACTGGCCGCTCGGCGACGGCGTCGATTTCCGCGGCGTCTATGACCTCGAGACACACGCGTTGATCCTGTACGAACGGCAAAAGGGGGGCACGCGCAACGAGCCGGTCGCCGTCACCGATCCGGCCGATCCACGAGTCGGTGAGATGGTTGGCGAACGTCGTCAGCGTGAGCTGATTGAAGCCGTCGAGATCATCTCTGGCGCCGGGACGCGCTATGACGAGACGGCGTATCGCGCCGAGCGCCAGACGCCGGTCTTCTTCGGCAGCGCACTGAACGACTTCGGCGTCGAGCCATTTCTCAATGCGCTGCTGTCGCTGGCGCCGAGCCCCGCGCCCCGCCTGAGCGAGACGGCGGATCTCGTCGAGCCGACCGACCCCGATCTCTCCGGGTTCGTCTTCAAGATCCAGGCGAACATGAACCCGCGACACCGCGACCGCGTGGCGTTCTTCCGCATCTGTTCCGGCCGGCTTACGAAAGACATGGCGGTCGCCCACGAGCGACTCGGCAGCACACTGCGCCTCTCACGCGTCTATCGCTTTTTCGGGCGGGACCGTGAAACCGTGCCCGAGGCGTACGCCGGCGACGTCGTCGGCCTCGTCAATCCCGGGCAGCTCGCGATCGGCGACACACTCTACGCGGGCAGGCCCGTTCGCTTTCCACCGATTCCGCAGTTCCCCGCCGAACGATTCGCGGCGCTGCGCCCGGGCGACGTGCGGCACAAACGTTTCGATGAAGCCGTGAATCAGCTGGCGGAAGAAGGGCTGCTGCAGGTCTTCATGCCGAGGTCAGGCTTCCGGCACCCCATTGTCGGCGTCGTCGGCGCGCTGCAGTTCGACGTCATTGCCGCACGCCTGCAATCCGAGTACGGGATTCAGTGCACCGTAGACACGCTGCCCTACACTGCGGCCCGGTGGCCCGTGCAGGCAAATGGAGAGCCCGCCACGAATCTGGCGTTGCCGCTGTCAGGGGTACAGGAGGTGAAGGACCGACGCGAACGCGATGTCGTGCTATTCGCGTCGGACTGGGAGCTGCGCTACTGCGCGGATCGGAACCCGGGAGTCGAGTTCCGGTCGTCAATGTAACCACGAAGGCACGAAGAGATCGAAGGTCACGAAGGACAACTTCAGGCGTCTTCTTCGTGCTCTTCGATCCCCTTCGTGGTCTTCGTGTCTTACTGCGGCGCCGGGTTGTTCGCGTTCGCGGCGTTCCCGTCGCGATTCGCGGCGCCGCCGAAGATCCGCCGGCCGTCGTCAGTCGTGATGGTGGCCTGACCGACGTTGGTCGACTCCGGGTTCTTCGCTTTCAGACCGGTCACGCTCACGTGCTCGCCGATCTTCAGCGTGTCCTTGCGCCAGCCCTGGCGAAAGAGCGAGTTCGGAGGACCGCCTTCGACCTTGTAGACGATCGTCTTGCCGCCCTCTTTCGTCTCGACGTGCGTGTAGATGTGTGGATTGGCCCAGTCCACTTTCTTGATCACGCCGCTGAACTTGATCGGCTTGTTCAAGTCGAATTCCGCTGAGACCGAGTGGTGCGCCGCGACGGGCACCGCGACGGCCAGCGCGACAAGTAGGGCCCAAACCGTCCGTTTCATCATGTCCTCCAGTCCGGTTCCAGCCGGACACTTACGCATATATAAGGTCAGTCAACGTTCTCGGGCCGCTTCCACGGCGTAATGGCTCCGGTGAAAAGATTCTCGAGGTTGTTCTCTTCGCAGGAGTATTCCATGAGCACGTCCGGCGCCTGTTTGATCCGCCATGTCCGGACGTTCATCCAGTCACGGGTGTACGCCTTCGGGTCGTGGACGGTCACCGTGTGCTCCATCGTATTCGAGTCGAGACGACGGAACGTGTTCGTCATCTTCAACTGTTTGCTGTGCGGATGCCCGGACGTATCGAGCTTCGTGTAGCCGTTGAAGTTCGACGTCTCGATAATCAGGGTATCGCCGTCCCAGCGGCCTTTTGAATAGCCGTTCCAGGCCTCCGGAATATCAGCCGGCCACTTGAAATCGTCGCGCAGCGGAACCCAGTGGTGCCAGGTGTTCTGCTCGAACAGGAACGCGAGCGCGTCCACCGTGTGAATGATCTGAACGCCATGCGGCGAGTTGATGTTGCGCGACATGCCGAACGGGAGGCAGCTCCCCGCGTAATCGCCGTTCTTGACCGGGTCGTATTCCTTCCATTCCTTCAAGCCCCAGTCGGTGTACGGCAAATCGTATTCGCGCGGCCCGTTACCGCCAGACGCGCGTGGCCTCGCGTCGGGCAACGGCTCTCCCTTGCGCGCAAACATCAGCGCTTCGCGCGTCATGGGATCGACGGCCCCACGGCCCATGTCGGGCGTGTACGGGTTGTTCCAGAGCCCGCTCAAATCCGGTTTTCCATTCGCCAGGCGTGGTACCGGCCCGGCTGGCACTTGCGGCGCTCCACGGCCAGCTCCACGACCACCGCCACGTGCCGGCGCCTGCTGCCCACCCTGCGCCGCAGGTGCGGCACCTTCTCCGCGCTGCGCCCCATCTCCTCGCTGCGCTATCGCAGCCGGCGCCCAGACAGCCGTCGCAAACACACCGAGCGCGACGATCACCGACTTCACGCGCATACCCATTCAGCTTTCCTCCGGCTGCGCCATTTTAGGGCAATTCCGCCTGCAAAGTTACAAAGTACACAAAGAACTACGTATACGAAGATTTTCGTATTGACAACTACGAAGACCGTCGTAGACAATCCCTCCCGATGACGCTTCGCCGAAAGCCAACGGACGCTGAACTGGCCATTCTGCGCGTGCTCTGGTTGCGCGGACCGAGCACCGTCCGCGATGTAGCCATCGAAATGGGGCGCGAAGGCTCGTACACCACTGTCCTCAAGCTGCTCCAGATCATGGCGGACAAAGGTCTGGTGCGCCGGAACGAGGCTTCTCGCAGCCACGTCTACGAAGCCGCAGCGTCTGAAGACGACACGCAGCGTCAACTTGTCGGGGACCTCCTCGACCGCGCCTTCGATGGTGCGGCCGGGAAGCTGGTGCTGCGCGCGCTCGAAGACGGCAAGGTCACCCCCGACGAACTTGCCGAAATCCGCCGGATCCTGAACAAGCGGAGTTCGCAATGACCAGCTGGATCGACGTCGTCGGGTGGACGCTCCTGCATTTCGTCTGGCAGGGAGCGCTGATTGCGGTGTTCGCCGCCCTCCTGCTGCGCCTCCTCAAGTCGTCGAGGCCGCAGCTCCGCTACGCGGTTGCATGTGGCGCGCTTTCCACGATGCTGGCCTCACCGCTCGCCACCGCTCTTGTCTTGAAGAACGGACCTGGAACAGCGTTCACAAACAGGGTTCACGTCCTGCGCTCCTCCGGGGGAACCGTGGTCGGAGTCGCAATCGTTCCGCCGTGGTCGCCACGGGGTCCCGTCACGAGCGGCGCCGTGCCGGCTCAAACGGAAGTGCGGCTGCCCTTCCAGCTCGATACAAACACGCTGTTCTCCACCATCGTGGCGCTCTGGCTGGGCGGAGTGCTGATTCTCCTGACGCGTCTGGCCGCAGGCTGCTGGCGTATTCGCACGCTTCAGCTCGTTGCGCGTCGGGAGCCGATGTCGCCGTGGCAGACGCTGGCGGAGGATGTCGCGCACCGTCTCCGCCTTCGCCGCTCGTTCCGTGTCGTCGATTCCGTTCGCGTCGCGACACCCACCGTCGTTGGGTGGCTGCGGCCGATTGTGCTGCTGCCGGTCGCGGCGATGGCAGGTCTCTCACTGCGGCAGGTCGAAGCAATCCTTGCGCACGAGCTGACGCACATCCAGCGTCACGACTTTGCGGTCAATCTTCTCCAGACGTTCGCAGAGACAGTCCTCTTCTATCACCCGGCGGTGTGGTGGATATCCTCCCGCATCCGCGCCGAGCGCGAACACTGTTGTGACGACGTCGCGGTGTCGATGTGTGGAGACGCGACGGAGTACGCATCAGCGTTGACGGAGCTCGCGTCGTGGAGCCTTGCGCATCCACCGCTCGCCATGGCCGCCACGCGTGGTCCGCTTCTCAATCGCGTTCGACGGCTGCTGCACATTCCGGAATCACACCGGCGAATGAGCCGGACGACGTTGGCCGTGGCCGTGGTCGTCACAACCGTGGTGGG
>Ga0070670_100000525_pt1 | contig 30765 bp, 32 predicted proteins | sample KBSS63metaG_FD_64665 | JGI IMG/M metagenome (GOLD analysis project Ga0070670, IMG submission 64665) | Switchgrass rhizosphere microbial communities from Kellogg Biological Station, Michigan, USA - KBS S6-3 metaG | ecosystem: Host-associated > Plants > Roots > Rhizosphere > Soil ... | reverse complement strand
CATTCGCCGCTACCTCGAGCATCACAACACCGATCCCAAACCGTTCGTGTGGTCCAAGTCCGCAGACGACATACTCGCAAGCATCGAGAGGTTCTGTCTGCGAACTTCTAACTCACGACAGGGTCACACCTTGACGTCGGCACCGCCGTGGCAGCCGACCCGCACCGAACGCTGCAACGGACTGCCGCATCGACAACGTTCGCGGCAGCCGGGCTCGGCGATGTCCAGTCATCCGAACCGCAATGCGAATCGCCGGGCTCAGGCCTCACCGATGGCTCGTGAAAGGAATCGGGTCGCTTCTGCCTGAGCGCGCTCGTTCCGGCCGAGATCGAAGTGGCCCGCCCAAGCAACCTCCAGATACTCTCCGAGGGGGATCGCCTCGGCCAGCGACGCTCCCCGCCCGAGCACAAGATCGCGTTCTCCGCTGACCACCAGCACAGGAGCGGCAATCGCTTGCAGTTCTTGACGGGTTGCGGCCGGATAGTTCGCCTGCGCCGCAGCATATGACGCCAGCCGATCCCCACCGACCTTCACGGCAAACGTCCAGTACGCCGCCACGTGATCCGGCAGGTCAGCGGGAAATTCAGGACGCGCCAGGGCTTCGGCCAGCCTGGGGAAAACATCGGCACTGGTAACGGCGGCATCCCCATCAACCCGTCACCGGTAGCCATCAGGACACTGGGTCCGATTCGGTGGGGCAACTGGTGGAGCAGGCGCAATGCAACCATGGTTCCCATGGAGTAGCCAAACAACGAGGCGCGTTCAATTCCAACGTGATCGAGGAGAGCCACCACGTCGCCAGCGAGATTGTCAGTTCCATAAGCCGAGACGTCCCTCGGCTGTCGCTTCCACCGTGTCCTCGAAAGTCCATGCCAATGACTTGGCAGCCGGCGGCCGTGATCTCTGAATCCAACCTGACGGGCCGAAATTGCCTGCGAAGCTCACCGTGATTCCATGCAGCATCACGACCGGCCGGCCGGTACCGTGCACCTCGAAGGCGATTCGATGGCCAGGGCGGGAGAAGGACTGCATCGGGGACCTCGGTACGGTTGTTCGGGGTCAATTGCCGCTAGAGAAACTTTCGAACCGCATCGTCAAGAACTCGATTGAACGCGGGCGGGTCTTCCAGCATCAGAAAGTGGCCCACGCCGGGCATCAGCGTGACGTCCATGCCGCGCCGCTGCGCCGCTTCCAGATTGGTTGTTTGCCAGTACGGCGAATTGATCAACGCGATCGGGATGCGAAGCTCGTCGAGCCCTTGGCGAAGGTTGGCCCCGTTGCCCATCGACGATTCGAGCGCTTCAGTACCGATGACGCTCGGAAACTCGGCTACAGCTGAAGTGATCTCTGCCGCCAGCGCTGCCTCGAAAGTCGGCGGAAACATCTTGCGGACGAAGCCACGGGCCGCCTTCGGAAAATCAGCGCGGAAGGGCGCGATGAACGCAGCGACATCGTCGGATGAGCGCTCCTGGTCCACGTTCCACAGGGTGTCCACGCCGACCAGGCCGATAACCCGAGATCCGAGGCGACGCGCCGCTTCGACGATGACGCCGCCGCTCATCGAGTGTCCAATCAAGACGACCCGATCGAGTCGGAGTTGCTTCACGACCGCCACCACGTCCTCGGCGAAGGCCGAGATCGTGAAACGCTGTCGATCACGCCCGGACTCGCCATGCCCCGCGAGGTCGACGCAAACCACGGTGAACCGGTCCGCAAGATGATCAACCTGGTGTCGCCAGTAGCGACGATCGCAACACCAGCCGTGCACCAGGACCAGCGTCTCCGACCCAGCCCCCTGCACGTCATAGTGGATCAACACGCCATTTGAGGAGAGGGCGGCACCGCTTTGGCCTTGCATGCGAGTCCTCTGCAGGTCAGCGGGTCGTCACAGGGCGCGGAAACCCACGCTCGTCGACGGTGTGACCCGCAAGTCGGCGACGCTGATGGCAACCGATTGAAATGTCAAGGACGTCCGGCGGTGCACGCTGGTCAGCACTCGACGCGCATGCTCCGACAGCTACCTCGGCGCCGCATACGCTTCGAGCAACAGGTTGCGTTCCGGCATGTCCGCAGGATCAGGCGCCCCAGCGAGATGTTGGCCTGCAGCCGTCCCGGTGTCTGCGGCGGCGGCAACGCGTGGAAACGCGACAGCTGGGTCACGCGTTCCTGGAAGATCGGCGCCGGCGCCGGCCCCGGCGGGCGGTCCCAGACGTAGGTGATGGTCTGCAGCATGTGGTTGGCGTCGAAGTCGTACAGCGTCGCCTTCAAGCGCGGGTCGTCGCAGGCGCTGCCGCGCAGGTCGAGGCGCAGGTTGCTCGAATTCGGCACCTTGCCTTCGATGGCCGCCTCCCTGAAGCGCGCGTTCGACATGGCCCTGACCTGATTTGTGCCGACCGTGCCGAGCTTGTCGACCAGCGTGTTGCGGCAGACCTCTGGTGAAGGATGCGCAAGTGTCGACCTCGGCTGCGCCGGCGCGAGGGCGGCCACTTGCGGCATCGCGTCTGCTGCCGGCGGCACCGATGACCTTGTGGCCGCCGTGCGCGCGTTACCCGGTGCAGTCACCGCATTCGCTGCGGCATCGGCGGCAGGCGCACCGACCCGCACCAGCACGCAGCCGCCGATCGTCGACACGATGCGATCCGAGCGCACGATTTCGAAGAGCATCGGGTTCGCGCGGCTATCGGCGGGTATCGCGGCAATGACTTGCTTTTTTCGACTGCGGTAGGCGACGGGTCCACTGGCAATGCCGGCGGCCCCGCCGCCCGAGAATGTTGTGGGCGTGAAGGTCATGCCGCGCCCGAATGACATGTCGCAGGCCAACTGTCCGGATTCCATGCTCTTCATGAATCCCATCATCTCGCCGAGCCCAGGGGTAGCGCCCTTCCCGGTCAGGCCAAACTCAAGGACCCGGTCTTGCTGGCCACCGCCTTCCAGGCGCCAGTTGCCCAGCAGCACGTTGCGTTCGACCGGCAGCGGCGGCTCGCGCAGCATCGTCTGTCCGAGCGCCCTGAGATCGGTACCGCCGGCTTCAGAGCCCGCGCCGTAGCCGCCCGAGGATGAGGGCGCATAGCCGCCGCCAGTCGATGAGCTCGACTGCGAACGCCGCTGCTCTTCCGCCTGCCGTTCGCGGTCTGCCATCTGTCGCTGCTGCTCGAAGCCCTGCGCCCGTGCAGCCGCATCGTTGCGCTCGACGCCATCCCGGCGCAATCGTTCCGCATCCAGCTGCGCCGTCTGGGCCAGCGCGGATGCCCCGCAGAGGGTGAGTAAGGAAAGCGGTACCAACACGCTCAGTCTGACGTGCGCATTCATGTCGTGCCCTCCAAACGAGAAACGCCGTTCATCGGTTCAGTCACAAGGTTGGCGTCCGTCCGTTACCAGCGCGTTATCAGCCAATCACCAAGGGCGTGGGCGCCACGGCATCGGCACAATCGGCGAGCTGGCACGTGCTCGTCGCCTGCGGCCGCGGTCTCCATCACAACCCCATATGCGTCGACCTCCATGACCGCTCTCCACGTCGACTCTGGGTCTTCAAGCCGCCCTGCGGCCGCCAGCGAAGGACGTCTGACCTCGGCGAGCCCCGCCGCACCGCTGCTCCGCGTGACCGGGCTGACCAAGCAGTTCGGCGACCACGCCGTGCTGCGCGGCATCGACCTCGACGTGATGCCGGGCGACCGCATCGCGATCCTCGGCGCCTCCGGTTCGGGCAAGAGCACCTTGCTGCGCTGCCTCAACTTCATGGAGCGGCCGAGCGCCGGCAGCGTCGAGCTCGGCGGCCAGGCGATCGGCCGCGCCGCGCCGGGCAAAGGGGATGCCGGCCGGCGCGTCTACGACGAAGCCGAGCTGACGCGCGTGCGCCAGCGCGTCGGCATGGTGTTCCAGCAGTTCAACCTGTTCCCGCACATGACCGCGCTCGGCAACGTGATGGAGGGCCTGCGCACGGTGCGCGGCCAGAGCGAGCCCGAGGCGAAGCGGCGTGCCGAGGCCGAGCTCGCGCGCGTCGGTCTCGCCGACAAGGCGCCCGCCTATCCGGCGCGCCTGTCGGGCGGCCAGAAGCAGCGCGTCGCGATCGCCCGCGCGCTCGCAATGGACCCGGAGGTGCTGCTGTTTGATGAGCCGACCTCGGCCCTCGACCCGGAGCTGGTCGGCGAGGTGCTGCGCGTGATCCGCTCGCTCGCCGAGGAAGGCCGCACCCTGCTGCTGGTGACGCACGAGCTCGGCTTCGCGTACCACGTCGCGAACCGCGTGCTCTTCATCGCCGACGGCGTGATCCATGAGCAGGGAACGCCGGACCAGGTGCTGAAGCAGCCGACGCAGCCGCGCACGCAGGCCTTTCTCGAACGCCATCGCGAGTTCGATTTTTGAGCTCGGCGCGCCCTTCCATTCACTATCCGATCTGTTGAAGCGAGACCGCATGACCGCTGCCCGCACCACCAACCCGCTCACGACCGGCGAGAGCGCGCAGGGCTATGTCACCGATCCGCGCAACGACGGCGTACTCGTCTACGTCAACGGCGCCTTCGTGCCGCGCCACGAGGCCAGCGTCTCGGTGTTCGACAGCGGCTTCGTGCTCGGCGACGGCATCTGGGAAGGCCTGCGCCTCATGCAAGGCCGCCTCATCAGCCTCGACGCGCACCTCGACCGCCTGTGGGAAGGCGCGACCTCGATCGCGCTAGACATCGGCATGAGCCGCGCCGAGCTGACGCAGGCGCTGCACGACACGCTGGCGAAGAACGGCATGACCGACGGCGCGCACATCCGCCTGATGGTGACGCGCGGCCTGAAGCGCACGCCGAACCAGGACCCGCGCTTCGTGATCGGCAAGGCGACCGTCGTGATCGTCGCGGAGTACAAGGCGCCGAAGCCGGAGTCGAAGGCAAAGGGGCTCGCGCTCTTCACATCGACGTTCCGCACCAGCACGCCCGACGTGTTTGACCTGCGCCTCAACTCGCACAGCCGGCTGAATTTGATCCAGGCACTGATCCAGGCGATCCATGCCGGCGCCGACGAAGCGCTGATGCTCGACCCGCGCGGCTTCGTCGCGAGCTGCAACTCGACCAACTTCTTCGTCGTGCGCAAGGGCGAGCTGTGGACCTCGACCGGCGCCTATTCGTTCAAGGGCATCACGCAGCGCAACGTGATCGATGCGTGGACCGCCGCCGGCCATGTCGCCCGCGAATGCGATTTCACGCTGGCGCAGGTCTACGCGGCCGACGAGGCGTTCGTGACCGGCACGCTCGGCGGCGTGACGCCGGTGACGCGCGTCGACGGCCGCGTGATCGGGGACGGCAGCCCCGGCCCGCAGACGCGGCGGGCCTCCGAGCTGTACCTGCAGCTCGTGACCGGCGCGGCGTGCGAGCCATGACGGCGTGCGCCGTGAACGATCCCTCGGGTTCGCGCGGAGAGCCGGAACGAGCCACGCCGCTTCCCGGAAAATGCGGATCGGAAGGAACCTTGCGATGACCGCCAAGCACGAACTTCGCCCGTCGATCGGCCCGGCCCGTCTGGCCGGCGCGCTGCGCTACTCGATCGCCGGTTTTCGCCACGCGACGCGCCATGAAGCGGCGTTCCAGCAGGAGGTGCTGCTGTTCCTGCTGCTGCTCCCCGCGGCGGTGCTGCTGCCGGTGCCCACGCTCGACCGGCTCGTGATCGTGCTGTCGATGCTGCTGGTGATCGTCGTCGAGCTGCTCAACTCGGCGATCGAGGCGACCGTCGATCGCATCTCCGCCGAGCGGCATCCGCTCGCCGGCCAGGCCAAGGACATGGGCAGCGCGGCTGTGTTCACCGCGCTCGTGATGTCGGCGCTGTGCTGGGCCGTGATCGCCGGGCCGGTGGTCGCGTCATGGCTTGCCCGAGCGGTCGGCTCCGGCTGACGACGCGCAGCGCGACGACCGCATCCACATACCCATAACGACCGGAGACAAACGAAATGCCGCACTTCCCGATTCGTCCGCAGGCTCTGCTTCGCGTCTGCATCGGCCTGGCGATCGCCACGGCCGGCGTGCTCGTGCACGCGCAGGACTACCCGACCAAGCCGATCACCATCGTCGTGCCGTTCCCGCCCGGCGGCACGACCGACCTGGTGACGCGGACCCTGGCCGAGTCGCTGTCCAAGAGCATGGGCCAGCCGGTCCTGGTCGAGAACCGGCCCGGCGCCGGCACCACGGTCGGCGCCGACTTCGTCGCGAAGTCGCGGCCCGACGGCTACACGCTGCTGATGGGCGCGGTGCACCACACGATCGCGCCGAGCGTCTACAAGAAGCTGTCGTACGACCTGCAGAAGGACCTGGTGCCGGTCACGACGGTCGCGTCGGTGCCGAACATCGTCGCGGTCAACCCGGCGGTCACGCCGGTCAAGACCATCGCCGAGCTGATCGCCTTGGCCAAATCATCGGCGAAGACGCCGCTCAGCTACGGCTCGAACGGCAACGGCACCGCGCAGCACCTGATCGGCACGCTGTTCCAGCAGCAGACCGGGACGACCTTGCTGCACGTGCCGTACAAGGGCAGCGCGCCGCTCGTCGCCGACCTGCTTGGCGGGCAGGTCAACATGTCGTTTGACAGCATCACGGCGCAATGGTCGTTCCTGAAGAACGGCAAGCTGCTGCCCCTCGCGGTGACCGCGCACACGCGCTCGGTCTTTCTGCCCGACGTGCCGACGCTCGAGGAAGCCGGCCTGAAGGGCTTCGACATCCAGACCTGGTACGGCGTGCTGGCGCCGACCGGAACGCCGAAGCCGGTGATCGACCGGTTGAACAGCGAGATGCTGAAGATCATCAAGTCGCCGGCGTTCGCCGCCGCGATGGCGAACGGCGGCTGCGAGCCGCTCGGCAGCTCGCCGACCGAAATGGCCGCGCTGATTGCGAGCGAGACCACCAAGTTCGCGAAGATCGTCAAGGACGGCAACCTGCAAATCGAGTAGCGCATCGGCGAGCGCCGATCGCGCATCGCGCTTCTCACGTCCCGCATCGCGAAGACCTGGATCGAGCCGTCATGCCTTCCTCCCGCGACGCCGCCCGCGCGTTCATGCCCTACCCGGACGCAGCCGTGCCGCATGCCGAAGTCGGCCCGCTCGCCGGCCTGACGTTCGCCGTGAAGGACCTGTTCGATGTCGTCGGGTATCCGACCAGCGGCGGCCAGCCGTTCCTGCTCGCGATGTCCGGCATCAAGATGACGACCGCGCCGACCGTGCAATGCCTGCTCGATGCCGGCGCGCGCTTCGTCGGCAAGACGATCACCGACGAGCTGGCGTTCTCGATGAACGGGCAGAACGCGCACTTCGGATCACCGGTCAACGGCGCGGCGCCGGATCGCATCACCGGCGGGTCGTCGTCGGGGTCGGCGGCGGCGGTGTCGCACGGCCTCTGCGACTTCGCGCTCGGCAGCGACACTGGCGGCTCGGTGCGTGCGCCGGCCAACCACTGCGGCCTCGTGGGTCTGCGACCGACCCATGGCCGGATCAGCTTGAAGGGTGTGCTCGACCTCGCGCCGAGCTTCGACACGTGCGGCTGGTTCGCGCGCGATGTGCCGACCTTCGCGCGCGTCGCCGACGTGCTGCTTGGCGCCGACCCGGCGCCGCTGCCGGTCGACCGCCTGCGCCTGCTGGCGCCGACCGACGTGTGGGCCTTGCTGTCGCCCGAGGTCCTCGAGGCGCAGCGCGCACCACGCTCGCAGGTCGAGGCCTTGCTTGGCCGTGCAGCGCCGCTGCAGGTGGTGCTCGACGACTTCGAATCGATGTACTGGAGCTTCCGGTACCTGCAGGGCCGCGAGGCGTGGCGCACCGACGGCGCGCTCATCGAGCGCTTCGCGCCGCCGCTCGGTCCCGGCGTGACCCAACGCTTCGCGTGGGCGCGCGAGGTCACCGATGCGCAGGTCGAGGAAGGCACTGCATTCCATGCGCGCTTTCGCATCCATCTGGCCAAGTTGCTCGGCGACGACGGCGTGCTGCTGATGCCGACGATGCCCGACGTCGCCCCGCTCGTCACGGCCGATGAAGCCGGGCTCGAGGACTACCGCAACCAGGCGACCCGGATGCTTTGCATCGCCGGCCTCGCAGGTTTTCCGCAACTGTCGCTGCCGCTCGGCAGTCGCCTTGGCGCGCCGCTCGGGCTCTCGCTGCTCGGCCCGGCGGGCAGCGACCGCAGCCTCGTACGGCTGGCCGAACGCATCGTCGGCTGAAGCACGCATTGATGGCGGCAACGACGCGCGCGATGCGCGTCGTCTTGACAGGGCCGCAATCGCTTCCTATTTTAGAAGCGGAGCCGCTGTGTGCGGACCGCTGTGGACCGTGATGCACGAGCATCCGGCCGCGAACGGTCGCGCGCGTGGTCCGCGACAACAAACAACGAAGGAGACATCGTGGAAGGAAAAACCGTCGCCCTCGCGGGCGCGCTCGTCGTTGCCGTCGCGGGCCTCGGTCTCGCCGTCAACAGCACCCAGGCCGACTCCCGGATGGAGTCGAAGGTTCCCAGCTTCACCGTTGATGCCTCGTGGCCGCAGATGCCATTGCCGAGCGCGGGCGACTGGGGCACGCCGCTCGTCGTCAGCACCTCGACCGGCAAGCCGAAGCCCTGGTCGACCGGCGAAGTCGCCGGGACCTGCGTCGACTCGCGCGACCACGTCTTCATCGTCACCCGCGGCAATCTCGTCAACTCGCCGGAGACGCTCGACTCGGTGCCGGCGCCGCCGGTCATCGAGTTCAATCGCGACGGCAAGGTCGTCAACGCATGGGGCGACCGAAACGTGCTGCCGAACGGCATCCACGGCTGCTTCATCGACTACCAGGACAACATCTGGATCGCCGGCAACGGCGATGGCATCGTTCAGAAGTACACCCGCGACGGCAGCCGGCTGCTGCTGCAGATCGGCACACGCGGTGTCTGCGACAACCCACCAGGCAATGCGTGCGGCAACTCGGGCGCGAATCCGGCGGCCAACCAGAGCAAGACGCTGCTGAATCAGCCCGCCAACGTGTGGATCGATCCGGATCCCGATCCGGTGAACAGCAAGCGCGGCAGCATCTACATCGCCGATGGCTACGGCAACCACCGCGTCGTCGTGTTCCAGGACAACGGCAACGGCACCGCAACGTGGCAGCGTCAATTCGGCGGCGTCGCCGGCACGGTCAACTTCCCGATGACCGACTCGCCCGGCCTGTTTGCCTCGGGCGATGGCGGCCACCCGCATTGCGTGATCGGCGGCAACGACAAGATGCTCTATGTCTGCGACCGCGCCAACGACCGCATCCAGGTCTTCACGAAGACCGGTGCGCTGCAGCGGATCATCCCGGTCGTTCCGGGCACCGGCGTGACGCTCGGCATCGGCGGCGCGCCGGGGCTCGGCACCGCAGGATCGGCATGGGACGTCGCGTTCTCGGACGATGCGAAGCAGTCGATTATGTTCGAGGCCGACGGCGGCAATGAGATCGTCCACATCATGGACCGCGTGATGGGCACGATCCTCTCCGGCTTCGGTACGCCGGGTCTGCAGGCCGGCCAGTTCACGTTCCTCCACACCGTCTCGAAGGACTCGAAGGGCAACCTCTACACCGGCGAGACGATCAACGGCCGCCGCATCCAGAAGTTCGTGCCGACGAAGTGCAAGGACAACAAGGGCAAGGGCAAGGACAAGGACTGCGATTGATGCGGACGCCCGCCGGAGGTGCGGGCCCCCTTCGGCCGCACCTGCCTGCCGCGCGACGCCGCGCGCCGGTGCGCGCGTCGGCGTGGCGCTGGTTGCTCGGCTGGCTGCTTGCCGCGCTCACGTTGTGCTGCGCACTAGGCGCGCTGGCTCACGAGTTCAAGCTCGACGCGGTCGTCAACGCGTTCGTCAAGACCGAGCCGAGGCAGGTCGAGCTGATCGTCCGCGCCCCGCTCTACCTATTCAAGTCGGTCCGCTTTCCGGTGGCCGGCGTCGAGATCGACGTCGACAACTCGGCCTCGGCCGTCGAGCGTGCGCTCGGCGCACTGCAGAGAGACATCGTGCTGTCCGAGAACGGTCGGCCGATGGTCTCGACCCGCGCGGCGGGGCGCCTCTCGCTGCCGTCCGATCGCTCGTTCGAGAACTACGAGCAGGCGGCTCGCCACGTCGGCACGCCGATCGAACCCGGCACTCACATCGTCATCGACCAAGGCTACGTCGATGCGCGCATCGTCTACCCGACGTCCAGCGCGAATCCTGAGATCTCGATCAAGACCACCGCCGCGCCGGAACTCGGCGATGTGCTGAAGGTCGCCCTGCGCTATCTGCCGGCCGATGGTGAAAGCCGGGCGATGGTCGTCACGCGGAGCGCCGGCGACGTCGCCCTCAACCCGGGCTGGATGCGCGCGGCAGCGGGCTTCACGCGACTCGGCATCACGCACATCCTGACCGGCTACGACCACCTGCTGTTCCTGCTCTGTCTGCTGGTGCCGCTGCGCGGTTGGCGCCAGATTCTGTCGGTCGTCACCGTCTTCACGATCGCCCACTCGTTCACCCTGCTCGGCTCGGCCTTCGACCTCGCGCCGTCGGGCGTGTGGTTTCCGCCGTTCGTCGAGACCGCGATCGCCGCATCGATCGTCTACATGGCGCTAGAGAACATCGTCGGCGTCGACCTCGATCGGCGGCTGCTGATCACCGGCCTGTTCGGCCTCGTGCACGGCTTCGGCTTCTCGTACGGAATGAGCGAGAACTTCCAGTTCGCGGGCACGCACCTGCTGGTGTCGCTGCTGGCCTTCAACGTCGGCATCGAGCTCGGCCAGATCCTTGCGCTGGCGGTGCTGCTGCCGGTGCTGGCGCTGTTGCGGCGAACGTGGCTGCAGGGACGAATCGGCCTGATCGTCGTCTCGGTGCTGGTCGCGCACACCGGCTGGCACTGGATGACCGAGCGCGCCGAGGCGGTTTGGCGTGCGCCGTGGCCGAGCCCGAACGGCACCGACATCGCAGTCGTTGTACTCTGGCTCGGCTTCATCCTCGTTGCCGCGGGCGGGCTCAGCGTCCTCTCGAAGCGGTTGCGCGTCGCCGGCGATGCGAAGGTCGCGCCGCCGGCGCGTGCGCTCGTCGATTGAGTCGAAAGACAACGGCGCGCGGCACCTTCAATCGACCGTCATCTCCTCGACGACCCGCCGCACCTCGCTCGGCAGGAACGGCTTCTCGATCACCGGCCGGCCGGTCTCCTTGACGAAGTCGCGCAGGTTCGCCGTCAAGGTGTCGCCGGTGACGAAGACGACGCGTTCGGCCCGGTCGGGCCAGCGCAGCTCAATCTCGCGGTAGAGCGCGCGGCCGTCGAGATCGGGCATGCGCATGTCGGTGAAGATCACCTCGTAGGGCCCGGCTGCCAGGCGCTGCAGGGCTTCGCGGCCCGAGCCGACGGCGACAACGCGATGCCGCGCGCCGGTCAGGATCTCGGTCAGCATGTCGCGGATCTCGGGCTCGTCGTCGACCACCAGCACGCTGCGCCGGTCGCCGCTCGATCGGGCAGCGGGCACGGCATCGGCACTGAAGTCGCCGACCGCGCCGACCGGCAGCGCGATCGTGAACACCGCACCCCCTTCCGTCGGGCACTCGACGGTCAAGGTGCCGCCGTGTGCCTCAACAATGCCGAGGCTGACCGCCAGACCGACCCCGGTGCCGACGCCGGTCGGCTTGGTCGTGAAGTACGGTTCGAAGACGCGGACACGCAGGTCGGGCGGGATGCCGGGGCCGTTGTCGGCGACCGTGACGATCAGCCGATCGGTGCCGGCATCGAAGCGGCTGGTCACGTGCAGGCGGCGCGGCGGCGGCCGGTCCTGCAGCGATTGCTGCGCATTGATGATCAGGTTCAGCAGCACCTGGTGCAGCTGGTCGGCGTCGGCGCGCAGGCGCGGCAGATCGGGCGAGAGCTCGAGCTGGACCTCGATGTTGCTGTTGCGCACCGCGTAGCCGGCGAGGTCGAACGCGGCGAACACGACATCGTTGATCGCGACCGGCCCGCGCTGCGGCGGCTGCTGGCGCGCCATCGCGAGAAACGTGCGGACGATGCGCGCGCAGCGCTCGGCCGCGGTGCGGATCTTCAGCGCCGCATGGTGGGTCGCCGCGTTGCCCTGCTCCTCGAGCAGCACCGCGCGCGCAACGACGACCGACAGCGGATTGTTCAGCTCGTGTGCAACCCCGGCCAGCAGCGAGCCGAGCGCAGCCAGCTTCTCGCGCTGGTAGAGCGACTCGCGCTGGCGCGCGAGCTCGGCCGACGAGCGCTTCTTCTCGGTGATGTCGCGCGTGATCGTCAGCACGTGGGGCCGACCCTGGTACTGCATCGGCACGCCGTGCAGCTCAAGCTCGATCGCGCTGCCGTCGCGACGCCGCGCCGGCGCCTCGGCGTGCAGCGACTCGCCGGCCAGCACCGTGCTCAAGAATTCGGGCGGGTACGACGGCCCCGTCCACGCGCCCCGGCGGGGCGCGTCCGGCTCGGCGTCGTCGTGGCCATACATGCGGCGCAGCGCCGGGTTCGTGTCGACCAGCTCGCCGGCCGCGTTCCAGAGCGCTAGGCCGTCGATCGACGCGTTGAACATCGAGCGGTACTGCTCCTCGCTGGCGGCGAGCGCGTCTTCGGCGAGCTTGCGATCGGTGACGTCGCGCGCGAGCGAGAGGATGCGGTCGCGGCCGCCGATCGTCACGCGCTTGCCGAACACTTCGTGCCAGCGCAGGGTGCCGTCTTTCAGGCGGCTGTGCCATTCGATGTGGAGCTGCTCGCCGGCCACCGCGCGCGCGAAAATCTTCAGCACACCTTCGCGCGTGTACGGCGGCACGCCGGAGCCGAGTGCGCCGAGGTCGAGCCGCTGGAACTCGTCGCGCGTGTAGCCGAAGGTGCTGCACGCCTTCGGGTTGACGTCGACGATCGCGCCGGTCTCGATGTCGTGGATGAAGATGACGTCCTCGGCCGCGTCGAAGATCGCGCGGTAGCTCGCCTCCGAGATGCGCAGCGCCTCCTCGGTGCGGCGCCGCTCGGCGATGTCGTCGCGCAGCCGCGTCTGCGTTTCGGAGACGACCAGTGCCATGTGGTCGAACGCGCGGCCGAGCCGGCCGAGCTCATCGGGTCCGCGCAGGCGGCTGCGCACCGCCAGGTTGCCGGCCGCGAATTCCTCGGCCGCTCTGACCAGGCGCGCGGTGCGCCGTGTCAACAGGAAGTGGAAGACCAGCCACATCGCCGCGGCCAGCGCCGTGACCCAGCCGGCCCACAGCAGCGACTGCTGGATGACCTGCGTGCGCGCCTCGGCCTTGTAGCGCTGCAGGTCGTAAGCCAGGAACAGGCTGCCGGTGCGGAACGGGCGCAGCTCGTCCTGCCGGCCGCCGAGCAGGATGCCGGCATAGCCGAGCAGCGACTGACCGTCCGTGCCGAGCGAGATGCCGCCGCGCCGCTCGCGGATCGCGCCGCCGGCATGGCTCAGGTCGAACTGCGGCAGGACCTCGGCGATCGGCTGCTTCAGCCAGGCCCGCCGGGTCGCGGTGATGACGCGGTCCTGGTCGTCCGTCAGCGCGGCGACGATCACGTCGTGGTTGTGCGCGAGGACCTCGATCTCGTGCTGCGCGGCCGCGAGGTCGCCTTTCAGCAGCAGGTACTCGAGCGTGCTCTGCAGACGCGACAGCTCCTGCGTCAGGCGCTTCCTGCTGTCCTCCTCGGCCACGCGCTCGGCCTGGGGCACGTGGTAGAGCAGGTTGACCGTGCTGAGGATCGCTGCGAAGAGCAGCAGGATCAGCGGGACGGTGAGCTTCAGCGACGCCGGGATCGGGGCGTTCGGCCTCATCGCTGCAGGCCTGCCAGCGGGCCGGGCGCGAGCACGCGCTCGATATCGACCTTGCTGCGCAGCAGCTTGGCCTCGAGCATCAGGGTCATCAACTGCCGACCGGTCACCGCGAGCTCGGGCTTGTCGCCGCCGAGCATCTTCAGGTTCTCGGCGCGCGACGGCACATGCAGCCCGCGTAACGCCTCGAGAAACTGCTCGCCGCTGGTCTGCTGGCGGATGCCCATGCGGCGCGCCGCGTCCTTCGGATCGCCCTGCAGGTAATCGACCGCCGCGAACCAGCCGTTGAGCAGCGCCTGGATCGCCTCCGGGCGCTTGTCGAGAACGCTCTCGCGCACGGCGACCAGGTCAACGATCTCGCCCGGGATCTGGGTGCTGTCGAAGAGGATCGTCGCGCCGGCCTTCAGGAACTGCGTGCGATACGGGTCGAAGGTCACGGCCCCGTCGACCCGGCCCTTCTCGAAGGCGTTGGGCTGCTCGTTCGATTCGAGATGGACCACCTTGACGTCGCCCGGCTGCATCCCGCTCTTCGCGAGCGCGCGGCTCAGCACGAAGGCGCCGAGCGCGCCGCTTTCGACCGCGACCGACTTGCCCGCGAGATCGCGCATCGAGCGCATGCCGGGCCGGCCGACGACGACGTCGGCGCCGTGGGAGACGTCGACGACGAGAACGACGCGCGGCTGCAGGCCGTCGACCGCAAGGCCGAACAGCTCGTCCAGGCTGATCACCATGCCGTCGATCGCCTGGTTGCGAAACGCGCGCAGCACCTCGCTCGCTGACGGGTACTCGACCAGCTGCACGGCCGCCGGATCGAGCTTGCCGAGCTCGCGTGCGAGGTAGAGCGGCTCGCTGCCGATCCAGACGTTGGTGCCGATGCGCAACGGATTGTCGGGCTCCCGCATGCAGCCGCCGAGCGCGAGCGCGAACACCGCGAGGACCAGCAGCCAGCCGTTGCGCAGGCGCGCGCTCATGGGCGCACCCACCGCGGGGCGGGAGCGCTCACGCGCCCCCCGGGACGAAGATGTAGCCCTCATTGCGCACCGTGCGGATGAAGCGCGGATGCTCGGGATCGGGCTCGATCTTCTTGCGCAGCCGCATCACCCGCAGGTCGACGCTGCGGTCGAATGGGTCCCAGTCGCGCTGCTGCGTCAGGTTCAAGATGCGCTCGCGTGAGAGCGGCCGGTTCGGGTGCTCGGCGAGCGCCTTCAGCAGGTCGAACTCGAGCGACGACATCGGCACGTCGGCACCGCTTTCGTCGACCAGCCGGTGCGCCTCGACGTCGAGCACGCAGCGGCCCATGCGGACGCGCTGGGCGCCGATCTCGGCGCGCCGCGTCGACGAGGTCCGGCGCAACACGCTGCGGACCCGCGCGACCAGCTCGCGCGGATCGAACGGCTTCGAGACGTAGTCGTCGGAGCCCATCTCGAGGCCGACGATGCGGTCGACCACGGTCGCGGCCGACGTCAGCATGATGATCGCGATGCGCGGGTAGCGCTCGCGCAGGTGACGGGCCAGGCTCAGGCCGTCTTCGCCGGGCATGTGAATGTCGACGAGCGCCAGGTCGATCGGCTGCTGGGCCGCGAGCTCGCGCGCGCTCCGCGCCGACTCGGCGGCGACGACGCCATAACCGTGGCTCAACAGGTACTCTTCGAGCACCTCGCGCACGTCCGGCTCGTCGTCGACGACCAGCAGCGTGGCTTTCGGATGCGCGGTCCCGGATTCCATACTGATCGCCCTGCCCCCGCCGATCGGCAAATCATCGGCGTCGCAAGGATAAAGCGGGGCGCCGGCGATTCAAAGGCAGCGCCGGCCGGCTGATACACACGAAACAAAAGTCGTGGCCGCTGCCCGCCGCTGAAACAAGACAGTGCCCCGCCTGACATGCGGCGGGTACACCCGCTTCCTACAGTTCCGGTACGCGTTGCCGAGGTGGACGACCCGAGTGCAGCGCGGCACCGTCGCATCGACGGCGCGATCCAGGTGCTGTCGTCCGAGGGAATCGCCTTGTTTTCACCGACCCACTGTCCTGCCATGAGACCCGCCTTCCTGTCCTGCGCCGTCGCCGCTGCGGCCGCGGCCTGCGCCGCCGCCGTGATCACCGGTGGCGTGATCACCGCGCCGGTCGTCGCACCGGCCAGCCCTCGCGACCTGGTCGCCGTGCTCGCGCGCCCGGCCGCTGCCGACACCGCCACCAGGGCCGAGCGCCGCCGCGTGACGTCATGGTTTCGCTGACCGCCCCGATGGACCCGCTTTCGGACGTCCTCCAGTCGGCCCGCTTCCACGGCGCGCGCTTTCTCAACGCAGCCTGCAGCGCCCCGTGGTGCCTGGAGCGACGCAGCGGTTCGGCCGGCCCCGGCGAGCACGGGCTCGGTGCCGAGCACGTCGTGACGGTCTACGTCGTGACCGAAGGCCGCTGCCGAATCCGACTGGATGACGGCGGAGAGGTGATCGATGCAATCGCCGGCGACCTGTTGCTGCTCGCGCACGGCGACGCGCACCGGATCGGCAGCGACCTGCATGCTGCCGCGTTCGACGCGGACAGCCTGCACATCGACGCGGTCGACGGCGACGGCGCGGCCGAGCCGGTGCACCTGCGCCTCGGCGGCGGCGGCGACGCGACCCGGCTGGTCGTCGGCCACCTGACCTGCGACCGTGGGATGGCGCCGCTGCTCGAAGCACTGCCACGCCTCGTGCACGTGGCCGACGCCGTCGGCCCGGCCGCGCTGCTGCTGCGCGAGCTGCTGCGGCGCGGCGCGCGCGAATCGAGCGCGGCACGGCCGGGTGCCGATTCGACCCTGGCGCGCATTGCCGAGCTGGTCTTCATCGATGCGCTGCGCCGCTATGCCGAGCTGCTGCCGCCGGCCGGCAAGGGCTGGCTCGCCGCGCTGCGCGACCCGCGGATCGGGCGCGCGCTCGCGCTGCTGCATGCCGAACCGGCACAGGCCTGGACGCTCGAGGAGCTGGCGCACCGGGTCGCGCTGTCGCGCTCGGCGCTGGCCGACCGCTTCGCCGCGCTCGTCGGCGAGCCGCCGATGCAGTACCTGATGCACTGGCGCCTGGCGCTCGCCGCGCGCGCGTTGCGCTCGGGCGCCGAAGCAATCGTCCGCATCGCCGAGCGCGCCGGTTACGAATCGGACGCCGCGTTCAGCCGTGCCTTCAAGCGCGAGTTCGGGATGCCGCCTGCGGCCTGGCGGCGGCGCGCGCCGACGGCGGCATGAGTACCCGCATGCTCGTTCCTCGCGGCCCATAGCGCTGACAGGGGCACCGACAGAGCGCCTGTGATTCCGATCGTTCCGGGCCTATTCTTGATGCAGCGCAAGAAACCCACGCCACGGCAGACGATGATCGCCACGATGGCGTCCTTCCAAAGCATCGCGAACAAGATGAAGGCTTCGAAAAGGCAGCCCTGGGAGCAGGCACACGACGATGCCGCCGGCGGCGACCCGTTGACGCGTGAGCAATGGATCGATCGCTTCGCGCTCCGCCTCGCCATGCTGGACGAGATGCAGCATCCGCTCGACCTGCTGCTGCAGCTCGGTGACGAGCTGTGGCCGTCGTACGGCGGCGTCGAGCCGGAAGTGGTCGCCGACGCGGAGTACCGGGCCGGCTCGCGCCGCTAGCCGGCGCACCTTCGGCCGCACGCGAGCAGGGCTGCGCTACTGCGCCAGGAACCCGCCGTCGACCGGCAGCGTGTGGCCGGTGATCATCGCGGCGTGGTCGGACGCCAGAAAGACGATCGCATCGGCCACGTCGGCCGGCTCGGCGAGACGGCGCAGCGGTGTCATGTCGAGCACGCGGCCATCAGCACCGGGTCGTTGAAGAGGCCCACGGTCAGGTCGGTCCGCACCCACGTCGGTGCGACCGCGTTGACGCGGATGCCGTGGCTCGCCCACTCGACCGCGAGCGCGCGGGTGCGCCGCCCGAAGCGCGCGACGACGCCGGCCATCGCGCGCTCGACCGCAGCCTCGTCGGTGACGTCGAGCGGCTCGGCGAGGTGGTCGATGCCGCGCTCGGCGAGCTGGCGTTCGGCGAGGGCCAGCGCGACGGCATCGCGATCGAACAGGACCGGCAACACGTCGTCGGCAACGAGCGCATCGACGGTCGCCCGGCCGATGCCCTTGGCGGCGCCCGTGACGACGGCAACCCGCGGCGCCGAAGGCGACCCGCTCGGCGGTCATGCCGGGAGACCTCGGCTCAAGGCACCGCGACCGTCACGCGCAGAAAGGTGGCGTCGACCGTCGTGCGGTCGTCCCGACCGCTCTTGTTGTGGCTCTTGAACAGCGCTTCGAGCTCGGCCTGCAGCGCGTCGGCGCGGCCGTTCTTCGTGGCGGCGTCGAACGCGTTCATCGTCGGCCCGTAGTAGTCGCGGAACTCGGCGACGAACGCGGCCGGCGGACCGTCGAAGTCGAACGTGAAGGTGTCCTTCGCGCAGGTGATCGCGTCCTTCGGCACGCCAGCGGCGGTGAAGCGCTCGACCACATGGCTCTCGACGCCCCAGGTCATCGGGCTGACGAAGCCCTCGGGCGGCGGGGGCGAATAGGCCGAGCTGATCTTCAGGATCTGCGCGACGAGGGTCGGGTCGTTCGGGATCCAGTTGCCCATCACGATGCGGCCGCCCGGCTTGGTGACGCGGACCATCTCCTTCGCAACGTCGAACGGCTTCGGCGCGAACATCGCACCGAAGATGCTGACGACCAGATCGAAGGTCTTGTCCTGCAGGTTGCTCAGGCCGGTCGCGTCGCCTTCCTCGAAACGGATGTTCTTGAGGCCCGCCTCGTGCACGCGCCGATTGCCGGCCGCGACGAGGTTGCTCGCGATGTCGACGCCGAGCACGTCGGCGCCGGCCTGAGCCTCCGGAATTGCGGTCGTGCCGTCGCCGCAGCCGAGGTCGAGGACCTTCATGCCGGGCTTCGCACTGATCGACGCGACCAGCGCTTCGCCGCTGCGCCGCATCGTGCGCGCAAGGCGCGTGAAGTCGCCTTTTTCCCAGAGAGCCTTGTTCGGATTCATCGGAGCTCCTTGTGCCATTCGTCGAGGGCGGCCACGCTATCAAAGATCGCCCGTCACAACAAGGCGCGGCGCGGGGGCAGCACGGCCCCGCGGCGATACTAGGCCGGTGATCCTGACCTGGATGCTCGCCTACGTCGTGACCGGCGCCTTCGTCGGTTTCCTCGCCGGGCTCCTCGGCATCGGCGGCGGCATGACCCTGGTGCCGGTCCTCGCGGCGATGTTCGCCGCGCAGCAGTTCGCCCCCGACCACACCGTTCACCTCGCCCTCGGCACCGGCATGGCCTCGGTCGTGTTCACCTCGAGTGCCAGCGTGCGCACGCACCATCGGCTCGGCGGCGTCGACTGGTCGCTGGTGCGCCGCCTCGGGCCGGCCATGGTGATCGGCACCCTGCTGGCGACGGCGCTCTCGGGCTGGGTGCCGCAGCGGGCACTCGCCCTGTCGTTTGCGGTGATCGTGTTCGCCGGCGCCACGCAGATCCTGCTCGGCAAGAAGCCCTCCGCCGCACGCACGCTGCCCGGCACGCCGGCCTTGGTCGCGATCGGTCTGCTGATCGGCGTGGTCTGCGGCCTGGTCTCGGCGGGCGGTGCGTTCATGACCGTGCCGTTCATGCTGTTCTGCGGTGTGACGATGACCACCGCGATCGGCACCGGTGCCGCGCTCGGCGTGCCGGTGGCGGTGGTCGGCACGCTCGGCTTCATGTTCGCCGGTCGGCAGGTCGCCGATCTGCCCGCGGTCTCGCTCGGCTTCGTCTACGGCCCTGCGTTGCTGGGCATCGTCGCGGGCAGCATCCTGACCGCGCCGATGGGGGCGCGCGCGGCGCACCGCCTGCCGGTCGCGACCTTGCGCCGCATCTTCGCCGGCCTGCTGTACATCCTGGCCGCGAAAATGGCGTGGACGTATTTCTGAGCAAGCCCATCGCATGAGTCATTTCCAACCCGTCGCGCTCGGCCACGCGAGCCGCCTCGTCAACCACGGCCCGACCGTGCTGATCACGAGCCGCAGCGCCGACGGCACGCGCCGCAACGTGATGGCGGCGGCGTGGTCGATGCCGGTCGAGTTCACGCCGCCGCGCATCGCCCTCGTGATCGACAAGCGCACCTACACGCGCGAGCTGGTCGCCGAGAGTGGCGTGTTCGGCATCTGCATTCCCGGTGTAGCGCTCTGCGACATCACCTACGCAGTCGGCAGCGAGAGCGGCCGCGAGGTCGACAAGTTCGCGCGCCACGGGATCGAGTGGCAGCCGGACGCGACGCTCGGCGTGCCGCTGATCGAGGCCGGCTGCGCGGCGTGGCTCGCGTGCCGCCTCATCCCCGAGCCGCATGCGCAGGACGCCTACGACACCTGCTTCGGCGAAGTGCTGTCTGCGTCGGCCGATGCACGCGTGTTCGCGCAGGGCCGCTGGTCGTTTCGCGACGACAACACCGCGCTGCAGACGATCCACCACCTCGGCGCGGGCAACTTCGCGCATGCGGGCCGCACGCTGCAGGCGAAGGCCTCGACGTGAAGCCGCGCAAGGCCGCGCCGTCACCGTCCGCCGGCGAGGCCCGTGCGCTGATCGACGCGAAGATCGCGTCGCTCGGCGACTGGCGCGGCGCGATGCTGGCGCGCATCCGAGCCGTGATCACCGCGGCCGACCCCGCGGTGATCGAGGAATGGAAGTGGTCCACGCCGGTCTGGTCGTGCGACGGGCTCATCTGCACCGGCGAGGTCTACAAGAAGGCGGTGAAGATGACCTTCGCGAAAGGCGCCGCGCTGGCCGATCCGGCCGGCCTCTTCAACTCGAGTCTCGACGGCAACGTGCGGCGCGCGATCGACGTGCACGAAGGCGACACGCTGGACGAAACGGCACTGAAGGCACTCATCCGCGCCGCCGTGGCGCTGAACCGGTCTTCGCGCAACTAGGTGCGGCCGGTGCGCGATCGGCCGCGCTAGTCGATCGTCACCTTCCCGTCCTTCACCAGCTTCGCGAACTTCTCGGTCTCGGCGCGGATCTGCGCCGCCATCTCGGCTGCGCTGTTGCCGACCGGCTCGGCGCCGATCTCGTCCATGCGCTTCTTGAACTCGGGCGACTGGATGACCTTCACCATCTCGCTGTTGAGGCGCGCGACGATGTCCTTCGGCGTCGCCGCCGGCGCGAGGATGCCGAACCAGGTGCCGATGTTGAAGCCCTTCAGACCCGCCTCGTCGAGGGTCGGCACGTCGGGCAGTGCCGACGAGCGCTTCGCGGTCGTCACCGCGAGCGGCCGCAGCTTGCCGCCCTTGATGTGCTGCAGCACCGGCGTCACGGTGTCGAACGACATCGTGATCTGCCCGCCGAGCAGGTCGGTCGCGAGCGGTCCGCTGCCCTTGTAGGGGATGTGGACGATCTCGGTCGCGGTGAGGTTCTGAAACTGCGTGCCGATCAGGTGCTGCGCGGTGCCGTTGCCGTTCGACCCGTAGGTCAGCTTGCCCGTTTGCGCCTTGGCCAGCGCGACCAACTCGGCGACGTTCTTCACCGGCGTCGAGGCATTCACGACCAGCACGTTCGGCACCAGCGCGACCGTCGTGATCGGCGCGAAGTCCTTCTGGAAGTCGTACGGCAGCTTCTTGTAGACGCTGGTCGCGATCGTGTGGTGGACCGCGCCGACCAGCAGGGTGTAGCCGTCGGCCTTCGACTTGGCGACGTAGTCGGCGCCGAGGGTCGCGCCGGCGCCCGGCTTGCTCTCGACGATGATCGGCTGACCGAGCGCTTGCGAGAGCTTCTCGCCGAGCGCGCGCGCCAGCACGTCGGTCGTGCCACCCGGCGGAAACGGCACGATCAGGGTGATCGGCTTGGTCGGCCAGGTCTGCGCGAGAGCGCTGCCGCCCGACAGGGCGAGCGTCAGCGCGACGGCATGGACCAGGCGGCGGCGTGAGAGGGTTCGAGCGTTCTTCATCGATGTCTCCAAGGGCGCGAAAGCGCAGGACGAGCGGTTCCCCGCAGCGCCTCGCGGCTGCTGGTGAGAGGCGGTACGAGACCGCCTCCGGGGATCGAGGGGGTTGCCGGCTCGCTAGGCGGGCCCGCGGCCGGAAGGCGTCAGGCGGCCTTCCGCTGCGCGCTGGCGGCGACCAGATCGCAGACCGCCTTGGTGACCTGAGCCGTCGTGGCCTTGCCGCCGAGATCGCCGGTGTGCAGGGCCGGGTTCGCGGTGACCTGCTCGATCGCGCGCATCACGCTCTTAGCGGCCTCAGCTTCGCCGAGGTGCTCGAGCATCATCACGACCGACCAGAAGGTGCCGACCGGATTGGCGAGGCCCTTGCCCATGATGTCGAACGCCGAGCCGTGGATCGGTTCGAACATCGACGGGTAGCGCCGCTCCGGATCGATGTTGCCGGTCGGCGCGATGCCGAGGCTGCCCGCCAGTGCAGCCGCGAGATCGCTCAGGATGTCGGCGTGCAGGTTGGTCGCGACGATGGTGTCGAGCGAGGCCGGCCGGTTGATCATCCGCGCGGTCGAGGCGTCGACCAGCTCCTTGTCCCAGGTGACGTCCGGGAACTCCTTTGAAATCTGCAGGGCGATCTCGTCCCACATCACCATCGCATGGCGCTGCGCGTTGCTCTTGGTGATGACGGTCAGCAGCTTGCGCGGTCTCGACTGCGCCAGCTTGAAGGCGAACCGCATGATCCGTTCGACGCCGGCGCGGGTCATGATCGAGACGTCGGTCGCCGCTTCGATCGGGTGGCCCTGGTGGACGCGGCCGCCGACGCCGGAGTATTCGCCCTCGGAGTTCTCGCGCACGATGACCCAGTTCAGGTCGTCCGGGCCGCAGCGCTTCAGCGGGCCGTCAATGCCGGGCAGAATGCGGGTCGGCCGCACGTTCGCGTACTGATCGAAGCCCTGGCAGATTTTCAGGCGCAGGCCCCACAAGGTGATGTGATCGGGGATGTGCGCGTCGCCGGCCGAGCCGAACAGGATCGCGTCCTTGTCCCTGATCGCGTCGAGCCCGTCGTCCGGCATCATCACGCCGTGCTCGCGGAAGTAGTCGCCGCCCCAGTCGAAGTTCTCGAACTCGAAGCGGAAGGACCGTGACGATCCGGCCAGGGCTTCCATCACCTGGCGGCCGGCGGGCACCACTTCCTTGCCGATGCCGTCTCCGGGAATCGTGGCGATGCGATAGGTCTTCATGAGGGCTGTCTCCATGTGGGTTGCGTCTGGGATGCACGTACTTTACGAATTGGACGCTGGCTGCGAACGCGGCTAAAGTGAATTCATTCTTAACCTGAACTCAACAATCAACGACGCATGAGCGGTGGCATCCACCCAGTCGATCTGGGCTTCTTCTCCGTCCTGGCCAGTGCCGGCAGTTTGAGCGCCGCGGCACGCGAGCTCGGCATCACCACGCCCGCGGTGAGCAAGCACCTCGCACTGATGGAGTCGCGGGTCGGCGTGTCGCTGGTCAACCGGACCACGCGGCGCATGAGCCTCACGCCCGAGGGCGAGGTCTACCTCGAGCACGCGCGCCGGATCCTCGGCGAGATCGACGACATGGAGGAACTGCTCGGCGTCTCGAAGGAGATGCCGAAGGGCCTGCTGCGGGTCAACGCGACGCTCGGCTTCGGGCGCAGCCACGTGGCGCCGCTGATTTCGCGCTTCGTCCGCAAGCACGCGCAGGTCGAGGTGCAGCTGCAGCTCTCGGTCAACCCGCCGCCGCTGACCGACGACTCGTTCGACGTCTGTATCCGCTTCGGCGCGCCGCCCGACGCGCGCATCATCGCCCGCCACATCGCGCCGAATCGCAGGCTGTTGTGCGCGTCGCCGGCCTACCTCGCGAAGCATGGCATCCCGAAGGTGCCGAACGACCTGACGAAGCACAACTGCATCGGCATCCGGCAAGGCGAAGAAGCCTATGGCGTCTGGCGCCTGGCCAGCGGCCGCGGTCGAAGCGCCAATACCGAGTCGGTCAAGACGCGCGGTAACCTGACCACCAACGACGGCGAGATCGCGGTCAACTGGGCCCTCGACGGCCACGGCATCCTGATGCGGGCCGAATGGGACATCGAGCGCTTCCTGCGCAACGGCCGGCTGGTCCAGGTGCTGCCGCAGTTCTTCACGCCGGATGCCGACATCTATGCGGTGTACCCGCAGCGCCACCAGCTCGCGGCGCGGGTCCGGGCCTTCGTCGATTTCGTCGCGCTGACCTTCGCGCCACGGTCGGCCGCAGGCAAGGGGTAGGCGGCGGGGTGTTGCGACGAGGTCAGAGTCGCTTGACTTGAATGATCCGATGCGAGATGGGCAGCGTCCTGAAGCCGTTGATATGGCCCGAGGATTGCGCCGCCCCCTCCGGTACCACCGCCTCTGGTCGGCTCATCGCCGCCATGCGACGATCCGTCCATGACCTCGACCTCGACCCCCGTCGCGGCGAAAAAGCCGAAGCCCGCCCCGACGGTCAAGCCCTCCCTCCTCGGCCAGCTCGTCGATGCGCTCGCGTCGAAAAGCATTCGCGTCGTCGACCTGACGCAGACGCTGACCCCCGAGTTCCCGCAGATCGCGCTGCCGCCCGAAATGGGCCAGTGCTGGCCGTTCCGGATCGAGGAGGTGTCGGCCTACGACGCGCGCGGCCCGGGCTGGTACTGGAACAACTTCTCGTGCGGCGAGCACACCGGCACCCACTTCGACGCGCCGATCCACTGGATCTCGGGGCGCGACCTGCCGAACAACAGCGTCGACACGATCCCGACGCAGCACTTCGTCGCACCGGCCTGCGTGATCGACTGCTCCGCGCAGGCGACCGCCGACCCGGACTACCTGTTGACGGTCGAGGACATCGAGCGCTTCGAGGCGGCGCACGGTCGCATCCCCGAAGGCGCGTGGCTGCTGATGCGCACCGACTGGTCGAAGCGGCGCGACCCCGAGGCGTACCAGAACTTCGACGAGGAAGGCCAGCACACCCCAGGGCCGAGCGCCGAGGCAGTGCGCTTCCTGGTCGATCAGCGCAACGTACTCGGCTTCGGCTCCGAGGCGATCGGCACCGATGCCGGCCAGGGCTTCCACCTGCGCCCGCCCTACCCGTGCCACTACTACATGCACGGCGCAGGCCGCTACGGCCTGCAGTGCCTCGCCAACCTCGACCAGTTGCCGCCGACCGGCGCGGTGCTGCTGTGCCCGCCGCTGAAGATCGAGAAGGGCAGCGGCAGCCCGCTGCGCGTGCTGGCGCTGGTGGAGGGGGTCAAGTGAGCTCGAGCGCCGGGCCGCCCCAAGCCGGGCGGCACCCCCGCGGCGGGTCGATCGATGGTCTCGTCGATCGGGGGGCTCCATGATCGCGGTGGTCACCGGCGGCAGCGCCGGCATCGGCCTGGCCATCTGCCATCGCCTGCTCGAGGACGGCTACGAGGTGATCTCGCTGGCGCGCCGGAAGAGCCCGCTCGACCACCCGAAGCTGCACAGCCTCGAGGTCGACCTGATGGATCGGGCCGCGACGACTGCCGCAGCGCACGACATCGCGCGCCGCTTCGAAGTGACCACGCTGATTCACAACGCCGGCGTGATCCGGCCGGCGCTGGTCGCCGATGCGAAGCTCGAGGACCTCGACGCACTGGTCGAGCTGCACCTCGGCTGCGCGATCCAGCTGCTGCAGGCCTGCCTGCCGTCGATGCGGGTGCAGCACTTCGGCCGCGTCGTGCTGCTGTCGTCACGCGCGGCCGTCGGCCTGGCGACCCGCACCAGCTACTCGGCGACCAAGGCCGGCATGCTCGGCATGGCGCGCACCTGGGCGCTCGAGCTGGCGCCCGACGGCATCACCGTCAACGTGGTCGCGCCCGGACCGGTGCGCACCGACATGTTTCACGAGGTCGTCGCCGCCGGCAGCGACAAGGAGCGCGCGCTCGCCGCCGCGGTGCCGGTCCGCCGCCTCGGCGAGGCCGCCGACGTGGCGCGCGCGGTGCGCTTCTTCGTCGATGCGGCCAACGGCTTCGTCACCGGACAGGTGCTTTATGTCTGCGGTGGCACCAGTGTCGGCAGCCTGACGCTCTGACGCGGTGCGGCGGTTGCGCCGTCTTGCGGGCATGGGGTCGAGCGGCTAATATGCTTTAGCCCTAAACAATTCACGACCTTGCTAACGGAGGTGAATACCCATGGCGACGACGACGTGGTTCCGGCCCCTCGCCTGTGCGGCGCTCGCTGCGGGCCTGGCCTTCGGCAGCGCGACCGGCGCATGGGCCGCCGACCTGAAGGTCGGCTTCATCACCTCGCTGTCGGGACCGGTGTCGTCGCTCGGCATCCCCTACGCCAAGGGCATCCAGGCGGCGCTCCTCTACAAGGCCGAGGTCGCCGGCCACAAGATCACGATGGTCCAGTTCGACGACGCGTCCGACCCGTCGACCGCCGCACGCAACGCCCGCAAGCTGATCGACGAGGACAAGGTCGACGTGATCATCGGCACCGCCGGCTCGCCGGGTGCACTGGCGATCGCCGCGGTCGCGCGCGAGACGAAGACGCCGCTGATTTCGATCGCCAACGCGAACCTGCCCGGCGAGGACGGCGCCTGGATGGTCACGATCCCGCAGCCGGCACCGCTGATGATCGCCGCGGTCGTCGAGCACATGAAGAAGAACGGCATCAAGACGGTCGGCTACATCGGCTTCTCCGACGCCTGGGGCGACTTGGTCTATGACTCGCTGATGAAGGCCGCCGAGCCGGCCGGCATCAAGGTGCTGACGAACGAACGCTATGCGCGCTCCGACCAGTCGGTCACCGGCCAGGCGCTGAAGGTCGTTGCGGCGCGGCCCGACGCCGTGATCACCGGCGGCTCCGGCACACCGGGCGCGCTGCCCTATCTCGCGCTCGCCGAGCGCGGCTACAAGGGCCCGATCTTCGGCACCCATGCGCTGATCAATCCGGACTTCGTGCGCGTCGGCGGGCCGGCGGTCGACGGCCTGCTGGCGCCGACCGGGCCGGTGATCGTCGCCGAGCAACTGCCGGCGTCGAACCCGATCCGCGTGGTTTCGATGGCGTTTCGCGAGGCCTACCAGAAGGTCAACGGCGCACCGCCGACCGACGCGTTCTCGGCCTACGCGTTCGACGCCTGGCTGATCTTCGTTGACGCCGCACAGCGCGCGATGGCCGCGAAGAACGAGCCCGGCACGCCGCAGTTCCGGGTCGCGCTGCGCGATGCGATCGTCACGACGAAGGAGCTGGTCGGCACGCACGGCGTCTACAACTTCAAGCCCGACAGCCGCTACGGCTCGGACGAGCGCGCACGAGTCGTCGTCAAGCTCGAGAAGGGCCAGTGGAAGCTGGTGCAGTGACCGGGCTGGCCGCGCCGGCGTTGCGCGGCGGGGCCGGCCTGCGCAGCGCGGTCCGCGCGCTCGTCGAGGAGGACCGGGTCCACCGCGACCTCTACCTCAGCGACGAGCTGTTCGAGCTCGAGCAGCAGCATTTCTTCGCGACCACCTGGAGCTACCTCGGCCACGCGAGTCAAGTGCCGGAAGCCGGCGACTACCTGACGGTCGAGATCGGCGGCCGCCCGCTGGTGATGGTGCGCCAGTCCGATGGCGCGATCCGCGTGCTGTTCAACCGCTGCGCGCACAAGGGCACGCGGCTCGTCAGCGAGGCGCATGGGAACGTCGGCCGCCACTTCCGCTGCCCGTACCACGCGTGGACCTATCGGCTCGACGGCACGCCGATGGGCGTGCCGCTGAAGGCCGGCTACGAGGGCACCCGGCTCGACGCCTGCGAATCGGGCCGCGGCATGACCGCGCTCTCGAATGTCGCCGTGTACCGCGACTTCGTGTTCGTCAAGCTGTCGGACGACGGTCCCGGGTTCGACGACTACTTCGGCGACGTGCTGCGCGCGCTCGACAACATGGTCGACCGCTCGCCCGAAGGGCGTCTGCGCATCGACGGCGGGTGCCTGCGCAACGTGATCCGCTGCAACTGGAAGATCTACCTCGAGAACATCAACGACACGGTGCATCCGATGTCGACGCACCAGTCGGCGGTCGACGCGGCGCACTGCCTCTGGAAGGACCAGCCGGCCGACGCCCCCAAGCCGATGGCGATGGAGCAGATCTTGCCGTTCGGCGCCGGCTACGACTTCTTCGACCGCATGGGCGGGCGCGCCTACCCGAACGGCCACAGCGTGCTCGGCATCCACTTCAGCATCCACTCGGGCTACGCGCAGCTGCCCGATTACGAGGCGGCCCTGCGCGACGTGCACGGCGCCGAGCGCACCGCCGAGATCCTGCAGCGCTCGCCGCAAAACGCCGTGCTATACCCGAGCCTCGCGGTCAAAGGCTCGCCGCAATCGATCCGCGTGATCCGCCCGCTCGCCGCCGACCGCACCTTGGTCGAGGCGTGGAGTTTTCGGGTGGCCGGCGCGCCCGACGTGCTGTTCGAGCGCACGCAGACCTACAACCGGCTCGTGTTCTCGCCGATGTCGGTGGTCGCACACGACGACGTGCACCTGTTCGAGAGCATCCAGCGCGGGCTGCACGCCGACGGCAACCCGTGGGTCAGCCTGCACCGCAACTTCGACCGCAAGGAGCTCGAGGGCGGCACGATCGAGACCAAAGGGACCAGCGAGCTGCTGATGCGAAATCAATATCGCGCCTGGGCGAAGTCGATGCTCCAAGGGATGGAGGCGCGATGAACCCGGTCGTTGCCGCACCGTCGGTCGCGACAGCTCGGCAACCCGCATCGGTTGATGCGGCGCTCGAACGCGAGCTCGCCGACTTCGTTGCGATGGAAGCGGCGCTGCTCGATGCCGGCCGCTACGACGAATGGCTCGCGCTGTTCGCCGACGATGGCCGCTACTGGGTGCCGCTGCAGGGTGCCGCTCAGGTCGACCCGATCAGTCACAACTCACTCGCCTACGAGGACCGCCTGCTGCTGACCTTGCGCGTCGAGCGCCTGAAGAATCCGCGCGCGCATTCGCAACAGCCGCGCAGCCGCTGCCAGCATGTGCTGCAGCGCTCGATCGCGGTGGAGTCCACCGACGCCGCAGCCGACGGGTACGAATTGCGGACTCCGTTCCTGTACGTCGAGTCGCGGGACCACGAGCCGGTGATGTTGACGGGCTCCTATCGGCACGTGCTGGTTGCAGTCGACGGAGCCTGGAAGATTCGACTGAAGCGCGTCGACCTGCTCGATGCAGACCGGTCGCTGCCGGCGATCCAGCTGTTCATCTGAGATGAGGGTGATGGTGCGGTCGGATCGAATTCGTCGTGGAGTGACCGCTGGTGCAGAGCTTTCAGTCGAGCCGGCTGCGGACGTTGAGCGCGCGCAGAGGTACAGGTGGCCTGCAGGCTCCGCTTCACTGCGGCGGTCGCCGCGATGCGGCGACTCCCCTGCGCTGCTCGACCCGCGGTCGCATCGCGAAACTCGCTTCGTTCGCTGCGCTCACTGCGCTCAAACAATCGCGATGAGTCAGATGACAAAGCGCGCGCGAGCGCGCGCCGACCACGGGTCTGCGCTGCTCGGCGTCGCAGCAGGCGCTGCGCCTGCCACCCACCCGCACCTCTGCGTGAACCGCAGGGGACTCTTGTCGGGGCGCACACGTGGTTCTTCGCAAAGTCTTGGGCGGGTGGCCGGGCGTGCGCCTCTGCGGCGCCGAGGGGCGCAGGGGCTCGGGGGTTGCGCATCGCCGCAAGGCGAGGCGTCGAGCGAAGCCTGCCTGAGCACCGAGCACAGGCAGCCTGCGCAGCAGGATGCCGCCCGTGCGAGGGCGAGTTCTGCGCTCGCCCCCGAGCACCGAGCACCGCAGGGGAGTCGGCGCGGAGCGCCGACCGCCGCAGCGAAGCACGACCGGCCACCCGCCCACGGCTTTGCGACACTCGACCGTTCAAGTGAGGCCGACCACGGAATTGCGCACTTGATCGATCAGTTGAAGCGCTGTCCCAAAGCGCCTGGCCGCTTTGCGCACCAGCACGCGGGAAGGCGCGAGCCATGACTCAGCCGCTGCACGAACGCCTCCGCTTCGACACCGACAGCGGCGCCGTGTTCGACGCTGACAGACGGTATGTGCTGCTGCGGACCGACGTCCTGATGGGTGCGTTCGACGAACTTTCGGAGCCGGCGAAAAGCGATGCCTTGCGCGCTTTCGGTCGCTCCGTCGCCCGCCACGGCGCCGACAGTGTGCGCGCCTACATCGCAGCAGCCGGTACCAACGCATTGATGCAGACGATGCAAGACTCGGCCGCGTCGCTCGGCTGGGGTCGTTGGCACTTCGAACAGGCGGCTGACGGACGCGAGACCGCGATGGCCTCGCTTCGCCTCACGGTCGAGAACAGCCCATTCGCCGCGGCCGCTGCACCAGCCGGCGGCCCGGTCTGTCACGCGATCGCCGGCATGTTGGAAGCGGTGGCGTCGGCGCTCTGGCAGCGCCCGGCGGTCGCCCACGAGACCCGTTGTGGCGCCGAGCATGGCGACAGCACCTGCCACTTCATCGCGATGCCGTCGAGCGTCGCCATGCCGCCTTCATCGTTTCCTTCCAAGTCCCCCTGAATCCGGCCGAACCATCGGCTTTCTCATCACCAGGAGATTCGTGACATGAAGACCTTCATTCGATGCGCAACGGCAGTTGCCTTGACGGCAGCTTTCAGCGTGAGCGCGTGGGCCGCCGACCTGAAGGTCGGGCTCAGCGTGGCGCTGTCCGGCCCGAACTCGTCGCTCGGAATTCCGTATTCGAAGGGCATGCAGGCCGCGCTGGCCTACAAGGGCGATATCGGCGGTCGCAAGATCCAGCTCGTCGTGCTCGACGACGGCTCCGATCCGAGCGCCGCCGGCCGCAACGCGCGCAAGCTGATCCAGGAAGAGAAGTGCGACGTGATCATGGGCACGTCGGGGGTGCCGTCGGCACTCGCGATGGCGCAGGTCGCGAAGGAGACGAGCACGCCGATGATCGGGCTGACGCCGATCTCGCTCGACGCGGCGTCGAACCCGTGGATCTTCACGGTCGCGCAGCCGACCCAGCTGATGGTCGATGCGGTGGTCGACCGGATGAAGCAGAACGGCGTCAAGACGGTCGGCTACATCGGCTTCTCCGATGC
>Ga0070670_100000520_pt1 | contig 30844 bp, 22 predicted proteins | sample KBSS63metaG_FD_64665 | JGI IMG/M metagenome (GOLD analysis project Ga0070670, IMG submission 64665) | Switchgrass rhizosphere microbial communities from Kellogg Biological Station, Michigan, USA - KBS S6-3 metaG | ecosystem: Host-associated > Plants > Roots > Rhizosphere > Soil ... | reverse complement strand
GTCGCCGCGCGGCTCGTTCGGCTTGGCCTCGAGCGCGAAGCGCAGGTCGTAGCGCTGGTCGCGGGCGTACTCGCACAGGAAGTCGAGGGCATCGCGGAACCGCTTGATGGCCTCGATTGGGTCCTTGCCGGCATCGGCTTCGGCGCCTTCCCGGCCGCCCCAGAACACGTAGGTGCGGGCGCCGAGCTCTACTCCAAGGTCCATCGCCCGCATCGTCTTCTGCACCGCGTAACGGCGCACGCGCGCGTCGTGCGACGTGAACGCGCCGTCCTTGAACACCGGCTCGGTGAAGAGGTTCGTGGTGGCCATCGGCACGGTGAGGCCGGTGGCGTCGAGCGCGGCGCGGAAGTCGCGCACGATGCGGTCCCGCTCGGCGGCGGTGGCGTCGATCGGCACCAGGTCGTTGTCGTGGAAGTTCACGCCCCAGGCGCCGATCGCGGCCAGCCGGTGCACCGCTCGCACCGGGTCGAGCGGCGACCGGACGAAGTCGCCGAACGGATCGCGGCCGCGGTTGCCGACGGTCCAGAGGCCGAACGTGAACTTGTCTGCCGGGGTGGGCGTGAACATGGGCTCCTAAAAGCGAACCGGCGTTACGCGGTTTGCCACACCAAATCATCCAGTGAAGTAGACGTACACGAACACGATGAGCACGAGGACGACGGCCGACGCCGCTGCTTCGCGCCAGTCCCAGCTACGGCGCGACTCTGCTTGCTGCTCGCGCGACACGGTGGCGTAGGTGAGGCCGGCGAGCTGCCGCTCGGGGGGTGGCGCGGTGGCCAGGCTGACACCGACCATGGTCGCCACCGAGACGAGAAAGATGAGCAGCCCCCAATACTGAAAGTAGATGTTGTTCACGACCCACAGCAGCGAGCCCGGGGGGTACCCGCCCGCATAGCCCGCGACGCCGAGCGTCACCGGCGTATCGACCGCGAGGCGCAAGAGACCGAGGGCGAAGCCGGCGACGAGCGCGGCCAGGCAGCCGGCCGCGTTGAGGCGGCGGAAGAACACGCCCAGGAAGAAGACCGCGGCGATGGGCGGTGCCAGATAGGCCTGGATCCCCTGCAGGTAGTCGTAGAGGCCGCGCGCGCCCTGGATGACCGGAATCCACAGGAGCGCGATCAGCACCATGGCCGTGGTGGCGGCGCGGCCCACCCAGACCAGCCGCGCCTGCGACGCCGTCGGGTGCAGCTTCTGGTAAAAGTCGAGCGTGAACAGCGTGGACGACGCGTTGAAGGCGCCCGCGAGCGAGCTCATGAGCGCGGCCAGCAGGCCGGCGACCACCACGCCCCGGAGTCCGGTCGGCATCACCGCCTGCACCATCAGCGGAAACGCCGCCTGTGTCTGGGCGGCCACCGGCGCCCCGTCGGGTCCGATCAACGGCGCCAGCAGCGGAATGCGTCCGCTGCGCGCGAGCGCTACGGCGATCATGCCCGGCACGATGAAGATGAAGAGCGGCAGCAGCTTCAGGTAGGCGGCGAAGATGGTACCCTGGCGCGCCTCGCGCTCGCCCTTGGCGCCGAGGGTGCGCTGCACGATGTACTGATCGGTGCACCAGTACCAGAGGCCGATGATCGGCGCGCAGAGGAGCATCCCCGGCCATGGATAACCCTGATTGAAGTACCACGCCATCCGCGCGGCTTCGTTCACCGGCGCCCAGGTGCCCTCGACGCCGGCCGGCACAATCGGCTTCCACAGGTTGAACATCTCCGGATCCAGCGCGCTCCGCAGCCCGCTCCAGCCGCCGACGGCCAAGAACCCGAACACGGTCAGCAGCAGCGAACCGATCACGAGCACCGCCGTCTGCACGGCCTCGGTGTAGGCCACGGCGCGCATGCCGCCGAGCACGGAGTAGATGCCGGTCAGCACGACCACCGCCACCGAGCCGATCCAGAAGCTGTTGAACGACATCATGCCGCCACCAGGCAGGAACACCTCGCCGTGCACGCCCGGCAGCAGGACGCCGAACACGACGCCGCCGGCGAAGATTCCGACCGCCATCTTGGTCAGCACGTAGGCCACGAGTGAAACGAGCGACAGCATCCAGCGCGCTCCCGGCGAGAAGCGGCGCTCGAGGAACTCGGGCATCGTGTAGACGCCGGAGCGCATGTATAAGGGCACCATTACCCAGCCGAGCACCAGCAGGCACCAGGCGTGCAGCTCGAAATGCGCCAGGGCCACGCCGCTGGTCGCTCCGGATCCGGCCAGGCCCACAAGGTGTTCGGAGCCGATGTTCGAGGCGAAGATCGACGCCCCCACCACCACCCAGCCGAGATGACGGCCGGCCAGGAAATAGTCGTCGACGGTGTCGCGGTTGCGAAGGATCGACCACCAGGTCAGCGCCAGCAGGAGCGCGAAGTACGCGCCCAGGGCGATCCAGTCGAGCGTCGTCACGGCGCGTGATTATAGGCGTCAGTTGCCAGGCGACCGGTAGTAGTCGAGCGTGTGTTCCGGCGGGCCGCACGAATCCGGCGCGATCGGCTGCCGCGAGAACGTCTGGAAATAGAGCACGCTCGCGTCCCGCCACCAGCGGGCCTCCTGCTCCTGGATACCGAGAAACCCGCGCGTCTCCTCGTAGCGCCCGGCATCGATCCGGCCGGCGAGCGACGCCCACGTGGCCCGCATGCTCCGCACGGCTTCGACGCCGCGGCAGTAGCGGGCCGTGAGCTCGTTCCACAGCGTGCGGCCGGACGCCATCAAGTGGTCCCACGCCACGTGATGGAACCAGAGCAGATAGTCGTCCGGCACGCGATCGAGCCGCCCGAACGTCTCGCGCCACGACGCCGCGTATTGCGCGACGGCGTTGCTGCCGCCGGCCGTGCGGTCGAACCCGATGCCGGCAGCGTCGGCACGATGAAAGTAGGTGGAGTTCTGGTCCGGGCGCCCCGCGTCGTTCACCCACGGCCCGGGGCCGTAGTGATGCCCGCGAGCCATCAGATGCGTCAAGCCAAGCGGCGTCATGTAATCCACCGCCGCCTGGCGCGACGTGAGCATCATCGCCTTGACCGGCTCCACGAAGGCTGCGTCGTTGGTGAAGGTCATGCGCAGCCACTCGTCCGCGAGCGCCGCCGAAGTGAGCCCCGGGTTCCACGCCAGCCGGCCGAAGGCGTGCCAGTTGGCGCAGGCGAAGACGGCGCCGCACCACGAGCGGCTGCTGCCGGTGTTGGCCACGCCGGCGGCCCCTTGCAGCACGGAGCGCACGGCGGGCCCGCTGCCGTTGACGTGCGTGTTGGCCGTCAGCACCTCTTCCCAGAGCGGCGCCAGGTAGACCAGGTGGGTCGCGAAGCCCAGATACTCCTTCGTGATCTGCAGCTCGATCGTCAGCGCAGTGCGCGGCATGGCGCCAAACAGCGGATTGAACGGCTCGCGCGGCTGAAAGTCGATGGGGCCGTTCTTGATCTGCAGCAGGACGTTGGTCCGGAACAGGCCGTCGAGCGGCGTGAACTCGGCGTAGGCCTGCTTGGCGCGGTCGTCGGCGTTCTCGGCGTAGACGAAGGCACGCCACATCACCAGGCCGCCGTGCGGCGCCAGGACGTCGGCCAGCAGGTTGGCGCCGTCGGCGTGCGTGCGCTTGTAGTCCTGCGGCCCCGGCTGCCCCTCCGAGTTGGCCTTCACCAGGAAGCCGCCGAAGTCCGGGATCGCGGCGTAGATCTCGTCCGCTTTCCGGGCCCACCACGCCCGCACGTCCGGCGCGAGCGGGTCGGCGGTCTTCAGTCCGCCGATCTCGATGGGCGCCGTGAAGCGGGCGCTGAGATACACGCGAATACCGTACGGCCGGAAGACGCCGGCGAGGGCCGCGGCCTTGGCGATGTACTCCGGCGTGAGACTGGCCGCTTTGGCGTTGACGTTGTTGAGGACCGTACCGTTGATGCCGAGCGACGCGTTGGCGCGCGCGTAGTCGGTATAGCGAGGCGCGGTAGCGTCCGGCAGCGCCGGCCAGTCCCAGAGCGACGCGCCGGCGTAGCCGCGCTCGATGGTGCCGTCGAGATTGTCCCAGTGATCGAGGATGCGGTGCCGCAGCCGCGGCGATTCGACGATGTCGAGCGCGTCGATCGGTTGATGTGTCTGGATCAAGCGCAAGAACGCGAAGGCACCGTAGAGCACGCCGATGTCGGTATTGGCCGCGATGACAATCGTAGGTGGTTGCGGGTCTTTAGACCCGCCTCTCGTCTCGATGACGTAGCCTTCTGCGCCCGCTCGCGAGAGTGGCTCCCGCAGACCAAGCCCCGCGATTGTCGGGGAGTTCGCCGGCGTGCCCGTGATCACGAGCGCGCCGCGCGCTCCATCGCGCACGACCGGGATTTCGGAGCCGAGGAGCCCTCTCAAGCCGCGCGCCAGTTCGTCGCGTGCCGCCCGGGCGGTGGATGAGTCCCCAGCGACGACGATGCCGGTGACCGCCGCGCGGTACTGCGCCAGCCGCGTGGCGTCCGACACCAGCACGTAGCGCAGCCACAGCTCGTAGCCGTCCTCGGCTCGCGCGGCCGCGGGCGCGGTCAGCAGGCCGAGCAGCACGAGCGCAAGACAGCGGGCGGCGGTGGGCATCGCGTCCGAATTCTATGGGATGGCGCGCCGGCGCGCGATGAGGGATCATCGCCACACCATGCGAGCGACCCAGGTGTTCGGCGTGTCCCTGTTCGTCCTGACCGCGACGGTCGCGGCCCAGGTGCCGGTCAACAACGAGCCGCATCACCGCACCGTGTTCGAGAACGCGGACTTCCGCATCCTCGACGTCCGAGTGGCGCCGGGGGAATCAACCGCCGATCACCGCCACGATCACGACATCGCGACGGTGTCGATGAACAGCGGCACGCCCACGCGAATCGTGGCGGGCGGTCAGACGCAGGACCGGCCGCCGCGGCCGCTCGCCGATGCCACCATCACCGAGTACACCGGCAAGCCGAGCAGCCATCAGCTGGACAACGTCGGCTCGACGCCCTATCAGCTCTTTGCCGTCGAGAACCTGCATGCCGCGACGGCATGGTCCACGGCGCCGCCGGTGACGGCGCTGGCCACCACGCTGGCGACCGACGGACGTGCGATGCGCATCTACGACGTCCGCCTGGCCACGCCCACGTCGCAGACCACGCACACGCACGCCGTGCCGACGGTGGCCGTGCTCATCAACGGCATCGTGATGTCCGAAGGGCCGGACGCGCAGGCCAAGGCGCTGGCGCCTGCCCCGGTGGGGCTGAAGCGTCTCGATGCGCCGGGCCAGTGGGTGCTGGTGCCGCGCGGCGAGACGCATACCGTCGTGCGACTGGGAAACGTCGACGCCCGGCTGCTGGAAATCGAAGTCCGGTGACGAGGCTGGCGCCGCTCGCCTGCCTGCTGGCGGCTCTCGCGGTCGTCCAGGTCGAGGGGTGGGGGCCGCAGGGGCATCGGGTGGTGGCGATCGTCGCCACCAACCACCTGACGCCGGCGGCCCGGCAGAACGTGCAGCTGCTCCTCGGTGACGAGTCGCTCGCCGACGTGGCCGTGTGGGCCGACGAGTACCTGCAAGGCAACAACCAGACGTCCTACTGGCACTACGTCAACATTCCGGCCGATGCTCGTGGCTACGACCGCGATCGCGACTGCCCGCGGCAGCCGGGGGTCTCCGCCGGTGGACGTGGTGACGCGTGGCGCGACTGCGTCGTCGATCGCATCCGCTACAACCAGGAGCGGGTCGCGAACCGCATGCTCGATCGCGCCGATCGCGCCGTGGCCTTGAAGTTCCTGGTTCACCTGATTGGAGACCTGCACCAGCCGTTTCACGCGCTCGGCGTCGAGCGCGGCGGCAACGGCATTCCCGTGTCCGCGTTCGGCTCGGCCAAGTGCGGCTACCCGGACGGAACCCGCTTCGACTGCAACCTGCACTCGCTGTGGGACAGCGAGCTCATCGCGCATCGAAAGCTGCGCGATCGCGCCTATGCCGCCGAGCTCGAGCGGCAGATCACCGCGCGACGGTGGAATGCGTCGGGATCGCCGGCGGACTGGGCAATGGAATCGCACGGGCTGGCGACGGCGGCACTGCTCCCGCCGCGCGGCGAGGCCGACGAGGCCTACTATCGGGCGCACATCGCGCAGATCGACGAACGGCTGGCGCTCGGCGGCCTGCGATTGGCGCGGACGCTGAACGAGGCGCTCCGATAAGGCGGGGTCCGAAGACCCGCAACCACGTTACTGAAACGTTCCTTCTTTCGGCCCGCGCGCCTGCTTGTCGATCTGCCGGATGGCGCCGATGTGATACGCGAGATGCGCGATGCTCGCGACCATGCCATTCAGCTCGGTCACGCTGACGTCGCGCGGCGTGTGCAGGACGTCGAGCCACCGGCGCGCCTCGCCCGCGAAGCCGTTCCGGATCTCGTCCCAGGCGCGCGCATCCACGTCGCGCGTCTTCCACGCCGCGTCCCACGTCGCGTCGGCGAAGGGATTGCCGCCTTCCGTCGCCCACCGGTTCATCAGCGACAGGCCATAGCGCAGGTGCTGCACGTGAGCGGCGACGCTCGCGCCGTCGTTGGTCGAGCGCGAGGCGTCGGCGGCCGAGAGCTTCTCCAGCGACTTCCGCAGCCCCACGTCGCCGGTGTTGAGAATGTAGCCGCCGTCGAAGGCTCCCGTGCCGTCGACCAGCTCGGCGAAGAGCCGGGCCAGCGTGGCGCTGCTCTCTGTGGTCTTCACGGCTAGCGCCGCGGCACGGGCAGATCGAGGTTGTCGAGCCCGTTGGGATAGTCGGGATCCATGGCGGCCAGATCGCTCCGGTAGCTCACCGTCTGCGCCGTGGGGAAGCTCGCCGGTACCTTCTGCGTCACCGCGCCGGTGGCCGCCCATTCGGTGCCGCGCTGCAGCGTCACCACGAAGTCCACCGAGCTCAGCGCCACGATGTCGTGCCCCATGGTGGTATGGAACACCCGCCCCTTGCCGTACTGCAAGGCCATCAGCTGCGGCTCATCCCGGCCGGTGCCCTTGTTGGCGGGATCCGAGAAGGCGGTGGCAAGCACGGTCATGTTCTTCCCGGGCCCACGCAGGCGCGCGTAGAGCTCGTCGCCCTGGTGCATCCACATCGGCGGCAGCCCGCGCATGATCGGGTGAGCTGCGTCGCGCACGGTGACCAGGAACGGCGTGCGCCGCCCGTGGCTGCCGGCCGAACCCGGTGACGAATCGGACGTCAGCTTGCCGTCGCGGTAGAACCAGAATGGCCCGGCGTCTTCGCGACGGTCGCGCCAGCCGCCCACGCCGGTCATCTCGTTGAAGGCGCTCCAGCCGGCAAAGGCATTGTCGGCCGCGTGCACCGACACCAGTCCGCCGCCGCCGGTCATGTAGGTCTCGAACGACGCCTTGAGGGCCGCGGGCCAGCGCTCCTGCGGCGCGTCGTAGTTCATCACCACGGCGCGGTAGTTGGCGAAGTGCGGGTCGAAGCCGGCCAGCTCGCCCGTCGTGACCGGAGCGGTGACGACGGTCACCGCGAAAAGCCCGGTTTCGTCGAGCATCGTCTTCAGCGCCGGCGTCACGCGCTGCCAGTCGTGATAGCGCCCGGCGCTTTCGCCGTCGAGCAGCATGACGGGAAGAGGTGCCGCTGCGCGCACCCCGGTGGTGACCGGCGCGAACATCCCCATGACCACCGATCCGGCCAGCACAAGCCACAGCCGCGTTCGCATCGAAGGCTCGCTCCTTCGTGGGGATGATAGCCGACCTCGCGAAGCGCAGCCCCTGGCTCGGTTATCGCCGGCGCTTCACCGCTGCCACTCCGGCGCGTAGCGGCGCCGTCGCAGCCGCCGTTCAACAGTCAGGCTGACCAGGAACAGTCCCATCACTTCGAGCAGGCCGATCCCGGCGTAAATCGCATAACGGGCGAACGCGCTCGGTTGCGGCCAGCACGTCAGTCCGGCGTCGAGGCAGGGCCGCATCAGGCGGTCCAGCTCGACGGACTCCCTCAAGATGAGCGCGAGTGCGGCGCCGAAGATCACGACGGTGCCCGCCAGATTGCCCAGAATCGGTTCCTTTCGGCGCCATCCGACGGCGGCCACGGCCGCAGCGACGGGCAGTGGCACGGTGCACATCAGTGCGATCCAGGGCCAGTTCAGTCGATCCACCATGTCGTTTGGGCTCAAACGGTCGAGCGTCCAGGCCGGGATCGCGCCCAGTATACTCAGCCGTCCATGACCAGTTGCGGCACGTCGGCCGGGGTAGGTGCACCTTGAAGCGGGCAGTCATTGCGGTGCTGATCGTGGCTGCTGTCGGCGCAGGCGCCTGGTTCTACTATGCGAGACGCGCTGGACCCGAGATCGGCGCGGTCACGTCGCCCGTCACGCGCGGAGACATCGTCGACGCGGTGAGCACGACCGGAACCCTGCAGGCTGTCACGACGGTCCAGATCGGCAGTCAGGTGTCGGGGAACATCTCGTACCTCGGCGCTGACTTCAACTCGATCGTGAGGCAGGGGCAAATCATCGCGAAGCTCGATCCATCCCTCCTCCAGGCACAGCTCGAGCAGGCCCGGGCCAACGTGCTCAGGTCACAAGCCGACGTCGCCCAGTCGGAGGCCAACCTCTCGCGCGCCCAGGTCGCGCTGCTCGACGCCCGGCAGAAGTACGCGCGAGCCCAGCAGCTCGACGCAAAGGGCCTCGAGCCGCAGGCCGATCTGGATGCGGCGAAGATCGCGGTGGACTCGGCGCAATCGTCTTTGCAGTCGGCGGAAGCCGCGCTGAATGCGTCAAAGGCGTCGGTCGGTCAATCACGAGCCACCCTCAACCAGGCGCAGGTCAACCTCGATCACACCATCATCACCTCGCCGGTCGATGGCATCGTGACTCAGCGAAGCGTGGACGTCGGGCAGACAGTGGCCGCGAGCATGCAGGCGCCGACGCTGTTCATCATCGCTGTCGACCTCACCAAGCTGCAGGTCAGCGCAAACATCGACGAGGCCGATATCGGTCGCATTCGTCCAGGGCAGCGCGCCACCTTCCGCGTCGATGCCTACCCCACGGAGGCCTTCGAAGGGACGGTCTCGCAGGTCCGATTGCAGCCCGTCGTCGTTCAAAACGTGACGACCTACGCCACGATCATCGACGCGCCCAATCCCGACCTCAAGCTCCGACCCGGCATGACGGCGACGCTGAGGGTCGAGGTATCGCATCGGACGGACGTTCTTCGTGTTCCGTCAGCGGCGCTCCGCTTCCGCCCGTCGGCCGACGTGTTCGCGGCGCTCCACCAGCCAGTGCCGCCCGAAGCGCTCGGCGGTGGTCGCGGCGGGCGCAGAGGCGGCCGCGACAGTGCACGAGGCGCCCCCGCTGGCGCTCAGCCTGGCCAGGCGCGCGGGAACACTGTGCCAGCCAGTCCGGCGAAACCTCCGGCTGGATCTGGCGACGGGAAGGCCGGCGGTGATCGCTTTGGGCGGCGGGGCGGCGGTTTTGGCGAGCGAGGTGGCGCACGCGACGGCAGGCGCGGCGGACGGGGACGGCAGGCCTCCCCCGCGGCGGTCCAGTCGACGGGCCGCGGGCAGGGCGCCGGCACCATCGACGCGCTCTTTGCGCCTTTGCCGCCGGTGGAGTCCAGAGGTCGCCTCTGGCTGTTCGTCGACAAGCAGCTCAAGCCGGTTGACGTGCGGCTTGGCGTCACCGACGGCACGTTCACCGAGCTCTTGGACGGGGCGCTGCCGCCCGACTCGGAAGTGGTCACCGGCATGACCGGTCTCGCAGTCAGAGCACAGGCCGTTCCGGCGGGTACGGCCAATCCGTTCCAGCCGCAGGGTGGGCGCGGTGGACGAGGTGGAGGCAGGGGCTTCTAGCAGAAGGATGTCCACCGTCATCTCGGTCAAGAGCCTCGTGAAGACCTACGTGGTCGGCGAGGTTGAAGTCCGGGCGCTTCGCGGCGTCAACCTGGAAGTGCAGGCGGGCGAATTCCTCGCCGTGACAGGGCCCTCGGGCTCGGGCAAATCGACATTCATGCACATCATCGGGTGCTTGGACCGGCCGACGTCGGGTCAGTATTTCCTGGACGGGGCAGATGTCTCGCGGATGTCGAAAAATGCGCTGGCCGAAGTCCGTAACAAGAAGATCGGCTTCGTGTTCCAGGGATTCAACCTGCTGTCCCGCACCACGGCACTCGACAACGTCGAGTTGCCGCTGCTCTACCGCGGCGGTTTGAAGACGGCGGAGCGCCACCGGCGTGCGCTCGCGGCGCTCGCGGCGGTCGGTCTGAAAGATCGAGCCGATCATCATCCCAATCAGTTGTCGGGCGGTCAGCAGCAGCGGGTGGCGATTGCCCGGGCGCTCATCAACGAGCCGTCGATTCTGCTGGCGGACGAACCGACCGGCAACCTTGACACCAAGACCAGCATTGAAGTGATGGGCATCTTCCAACAACTGAACCGGGAGCGGAATATCACGGTCGTACTCATCACGCACGAGCACGACATCGCCGAGTACGGGACGCGCACCGCGTCTTTCCGCGACGGCGTGGTCGTGACGGACCATCCCGTCGCGCGGCGGCGGCTCGCCCAGGACGAGTTGCTGGCCCTGCCCGCCGAATCGCTGACGTAAGGAGCGACATGTCGACCCTGATGATCTTTCGAATCGCCTTCAAAGCGCTTGGCCGGAACAAGATGCGCACGGCGTTGACGATGCTCGGCATGATCATCGGCGTGAGCGCCGTCATTACCATGGTGGCCCTCGGCGCCGGCGCGCAGCGCTCGATCGACGCGCAAATCCAGTCGGCAGGCACCAACATGATCATGGTGTCGGCCGGTGACTTCAGACAATTCGGCGTGCGCCAGGGCCAGGGCAATGCCAGCACGCTCGTGCCCGAGGACGCGCAGGCGATCGCGCAGGTGGACGGCGTGCGCTACGTGGCGGCCGCGTCGAACGCGCGCGGACAGATCGTCGCCGGTAACCAGAATTGGAATAGTCAAATCCAGGGCACCGACGTCGACTATCCGCTCATCCGCTCGTGGCAGACATCGCTGGGCGCCTTCTTCACGGCGCAGGACGTCGCCACGGCGGCAAAAGTGGCCGTGCTCGGCAGCACCGTTCGCGATCAGCTGTTCGGGCCCGGCTTCGACCCGGTCGGCGAGATTATTCGAGTGTCGTCGGGCGGCGCCGGCGCCAACGTCCAGAACCAGCCATTCACCGTCGTCGGCGTGATGGAGAGCAAAGGACAGTCGGGCACCGGGCAGGATCAAGACGACGTCGTCTACGTGCCATACACGACGGTGATGAAGAAACTGCGGGGCACGACCAGCCTGCAGCAGATCACCGTCTCGGCGACATCAGCAGCCGAGACGACTCAGGTCGCCAACGCCATCGCGGAGGTGCTGCGCGGGCGACACAAGATCCAGCCGGGTGACCAGGACGACTTCATGGTTCGCACGATGGACGAAATCGCCAGCGTCCGGAGGGAAACCACCCAGACCATGACCGCGCTTCTGGCGGGCATCGCCGGTGTGTCGCTCCTCGTCGGCGGCATCGGCATCATGAACATCATGCTGGTCTCGGTCACCGAACGCACTCGGGAGATCGGGTTGCGCATGGCCATCGGCGCCAAGAGCCGGGACGTGCTCCTGCAATTCCTCGTCGAAGCGCTCGTGCTCAGTGCGTTCGGGGGATCCATCGGCATTGCTCTCGGTTTTGGGCTGTCGCGGGGGCTGACGCTCTGGATGGCGTGGCCGACCGCGGTTCCGCTCAACTCGGTGGCCGTCGCATTCGGATTCGCGGCCGCGACCGGCGTGTTCTTCGGGTTCTATCCGGCGCGAAAGGCCGCGGCGCTCGATCCCATAGAAGCACTCCGATTCGAATGAGCTTCTATTCCTGATCCCACAGTAGCGAGCGTCGCCTGGCGGTGCCTAGGTACGAAATGCCTGGCGGCCGGCACCCTGGATTGGAATGCCCTGCGAGGCCAGCACCTCGTGCTGCAACGCGTACATGCAGCCGGCGGCTTCGTCGATGTGGCGGACGAACGCGAGCGAGCCCTGCAAGATCGGCTTCAGCCGCTCGCGATCCTGGATGCGCGCGGCCGGGTACTCGTGCTCCACCACCAGGTGCGTGTTCGACACGTCGAGCGGCAGCAGCTCGCGCGCCGCCAGCTGGTGATCCAGCCAGTCCACCGTGCGGTTCTGCAGGTACGCGAGCGGGTCGTGCCGCGCGGTGCCCGGCAGCTCGTGCTCGCACAGCACGGTCTGCTTCTTCCACGCGTTGACCTGGTCGGCGGCGCGCTTCGACGGCTGGCCGTGCACCCAGTCGCCGCGCTCCATCGTCTGGCCGCCGTAGCCCCACGCGGCGACGCCCTTCCCGTCGATGACCTGACCCTTGACGTGGAAGCCGCCGATCAGAAATCCGTAGCCCTCGTCTTTCAAATACTGAAAGATCGCGCGGGTATCCTGGCCCATCAGGATGGCGTGCGACGGGTCGTAGTGGATGCGGAACTGGCCGCCCACGCCGTGCCGCTCGCAGATGCGGTGGAGCGCGATCCACGCGCCGGGGGTGTAGGCGATGTTGTTGTGCCAGTTGTCGCCGGTGGTCCAGCCGGGCATCGGGCACTGCTCGACCCGGTAGGTGAGCCCGCGATCCTTCGCGGCCTTGAGCAGGGGGACGAAGTGCTCCTCGAAATCCACGAGGTTTTCGTCCATGCCGCGCTGCTGGTTGCGGCCGACGAATCCGCAAACCGCATCGACGCCGAGGAGCGCGGCCGCGTCGAACACGCGCAGCAGGAAGTCGTGCTTCTTCTGCCGCGTTGCCGGATCGTGGTGCAGCAGGTTGTCGAAGTAGGCGAGGTCCGACAAGCCGACGCCGACGTTGGCGACGGCGGCCTGCACGCGCGCGGCCCGGGTGCGATCGAACGGCTGCCGCAGGTCGAGCGTGTTGGCCACCGGATCGAGCATCGCCTCCGGCGGTACGTCGGCCTGCGACGGGTGCAGCGCCGCGGACAGCTGCATGTAGCTGGCGCCGATCTCGAGCGCGAACTGCAGCCAGTCTTCGATGGCGCGATCCGGGTCGGCGTCGCGCACGTCGCGCGGCGTCAGCTCCTGGAGCGCGGCGGTCAGCACGCCCACGCGCATGAACTTGGGCTGAAAGGGAGTCGGCTCACTCATACGCGGGTCCAGGCGCCGCCGTCGTCGGCGCTGGTGAGAATGGCCTCCACGATGCGGTTGGCGCGGAACCCGTCCTCGAACGTGGCGACCATCGGCGCCATCGGCGGGTATGGCGGCCCGGCGGAGATGGTCGCGTAGATCTCGCGCATCAGGTTGCAGAAGGCGTCGGCCCACGCTTCCTGGTGCCCGCCCGGCAGGTGGGCGTAGCCGCGCGTCTCGGCGTCGAGCAGCGACGGGTCCTTCTGCAGCACCTCGTTGGGCCCGTCGCGGCGCCCGATCCACAGCTCGTTCTGATGTTCCTGCCGCCAGCGCATCGACGCGGTGGCGCCGCACACTTCGAGCACGAGATCGTTCTTGTGGCCGCCGCAGACCTGACCCACCGAGAACACGCCGCGGGCGCCCCCTTCGAACCGCACGAGCACCGACGCCAGATCCTCGACGCGGATGTCCACCACGTCCACCTCGCCGCTGCCGCCGGCCTGGAAGGCTTCGCGGGATCCGTGCGGCTTCTTGCGCTGCTTGATCACGGTGGCGATGTCGCCGAGCACGTGCGTGATGTGCCGGCCGGTGACGTGCTGGGCCAGGTCGCACCAGTGGGAGCCGATGTCACCGAGCGCGGACGACGCGCCCCCCTTGTCCGGGTCGAGGCGCCAGGAGTAGTCGGTGTCCTTCAGCAGCCAGTCCTGCAGGTAGTAGCCGTGCACGAAGTGAGGGGCGCCGATGTCGCCGCGCGCGACGGCGTGGCGCGCCTGCTGCACGAGCGGGTTGCCGCGGTAGTTGAAGGTGACGGCGGCCACCACGCCCGCGCGGCGCGCTTCCTCGACCAGCTTCTTCGACTCGGCGGCGGTCATCGCCAGCGGCTTGTCCGAAACGACGTGCTTGCCCTTCGCGAGCGCGGCGGACGTGACGGCGTAGTGCAGGTGGTTCGGGGTGGCATTGTGCACGACCTCCACCTCGGGATCGTCGAGCAGCGCCTGGTAGCTGCCGTAGCCGCGCCGCGCGCCGAGGGTCTCCGCCTTGGCGCGGCCCGAGTCGCCGGTGCTGCCGGCCACCGCCACGATGTCCACGTAGCCGAGCCGCCGCACGGCGTCGATGTGGTGCGGGCCCACGAATCCCGCGCCGACGAGTCCCATTCCAATTCGCTTCAAAATCGGCCCCTACGCAACAAATTCCCGTCTGGCCCGCTTGCTCAGCGCAGGCGGGCCAAATGATACTCGTGCCCCTGATGCGTGTTCTTCAAATTACCGTCCTGGTTCTGGGATGCATGACCACCATGGCAGCTCAGGGACGCGGGCGGGGGGCCAGCCCGGCGTCGGTGCGGCCCACGCCCGCCGCCCCGCAGGGCTTTTCGCGCGAGCAGATCGACAGCGGGCGCACGCGCTTTGCGGCGCAGTGCGGCTTCTGTCATGGGCGGGACGCCGCGGGAGGCGAGGGCGGCACCGACCTGACCCGCTCGGTGCTGGTGGGCACCGACGTCGGCGGCGACAAGATCCGCCCGCTTCTGCGTAGCGGCCGTCCCGACAAGGGGATGCCGGCGTTCACGCTGGCCGACGCGGACGTCACGGCCATCGTCGCCTTCGTCCACGACCAGCGCGAGCAGGCCGCCAACGCCACGGGTAACCGCCGGACGGTGGATGCGACGGATCTGCAGACCGGCAACGCCGACGCGGGCCGGCGCTACTTCGACACGGCGTGCGCGCGGTGCCATTCCGCGACGGGGGACCTCAAGGGCGTGGCGGCGCGATACGAAGGGCTGCCGCTGCTGCAACGCATGCTCTATCCGGGATCGGGCGGGCGCGGCGCGGGTCCGGCGCCGAAGCCGCCGGCGGTGCGCGTCACGCAGCGCGATGGGCGGGTGGTCACCGGCACGCTGGCGTATCGCGACGAGTTCACCATTTCGATTACCGATTCCGACGGCTGGCGCCGTTCGTGGCCCGCGAACCAGGTGAGCTACACCGTCGACGATCGGCTGCAGGCGCACGTCGAGCAGCTGGGGAAGTACACCGATGGGGACATGCACGATGTGTTGGCATACCTGCAGACGCTTCGGTAGTCAGGGCGGTCTGAAGACCGCCCTCTACACAACCGCCCTCTACTACGTACTCCTCGCCAGTGCACCGGCAGCGGCGCAGAGCGTCGACCCGTCGGCGCTGCTGAAGCCGCCGGCCGACAGCTGGCTGACCTACCACGGCGATTACTCGGGCCGTCATCACAGCGCCCTGCGCGAGATTACGCCCGACAACGTGGGCCAGCTCGCGCTGGCGTGGGCGTTCCAGACCGGCCAGGCGCAGCAGATCAAGGCGACGCCGATCGTGGCGAGCGGCGTCATCTACCTCACAACTCCCGACAACCTCTGGGCCGTGGACGCCAGGAACGGCCGCCAGTTGTGGCGCTACGCCTATCCGATGAACGACGGCTTCCACATCGGGCACCGCGGCGCCGCGGTCTACAAGGACTCGGTGTTTCTCACCACGCCCGACGCCCACTTGATCGCGCTCGACGCGCGCGACGGCACGGTGAAATGGGACGTGGTGATTGGCGATGCCAAGAAGGGCTATTGGTCCACCAACGCGCCGCTCCTCATCCGCAACCATCTGGTGGTGGGCATGTCCGGCGACTTCGACAATCTGCCTGGCATCCTCCGCTCGTTCGACCCCGACACCGGCAAGCCGCAATGGACCTTCAACAGCACGGCGGCGCCCGGCACGCCCGGCTCGGTGAGCGGCGGCGCCACCGGCGGCCAGATGTGGATGACCGGCACCTACGATCCCGAACTCAACCTGCTGTTCGTCGGTACCGGCAACCCGACGCCGGTGCTCAACGGCGAAGTGCGGCCGGGCGACAACCGCTGGACGTGCTCGATCGTGGCGCTCAACCCCGACACGGGCGCGCTCGCGTGGGGATTTCAGGCGTCGCCGCACGACACCCACGACTGGGACGCCTCGGAAGTGCCGGTGCTCGTCGACGCCGAGTTCGGCGGCGCGCAACGGAAGCTCCTGCTGCAGGCGTCGCGCAACGGTTATTACTTCGTGCTCGATCGCACCACGGGGAAGAGCCTGCTGACGACGCCGTTTGCCGCCGCGAACTGGGCGAGCAGCGTCGACGAAGCCGGGCGTCCGCAGCCGAATCCCGCCAAGGAGCCGTCGCGCGACGGGCGTCTGGTGGCGCCCGACGAACAGGGAGGCACCAACTACCGCTCGCCCAGCTTCGATCCGGCCACCGGGCTGCTGCTCGTGAGCGCCCACGACGCCTACGGCATCTACTTCTTCAAGCCCGAGCACGGCAAGTACGGCTGGGCGGGTGCCGACTACGGCGTCTACGGGCGCGGCGAGCTCCGCGCGCTCGACTACCGCACCGGCCAGCCGCGGTGGACGCACGACCTGCACGGCGGCGCGGGCGCCGCGGGTGTGTTGACGACGGACAGCGGCGTCACGTTCACGGGCGACTCGGCCAACAGCGCCATCGCCCTGCGGACGAGCGACGGCTCGACGCTGTGGCACTCGGGAATCGGCCGGGTCGGCAACTCGCCGATCACCTACGAACTGGACGGACGGCAGTACCTGCTGGTGGGGGGCGGGAGCGCGCTCTTCGCGTTTGCGCTGCCGGCGCCGCGATGAGGCTGGAGCGAATGAATCGGAGAGAGGTCCTGAAGTACGGCGCGCAGCTGGCGGCAGTAGCCGCGGCAGCTCGCACCTTGCCCGTGAGCGCGCAGACGCCGGCCGGACCGGCCGGTGCTCCGGCCCGTGTCGCCCCGAAGGGCACCACGCTCCTGCTGCTCGGTACCCAAGGGGGTCCGGGCATCAACCTCGCTCGCGGCGAGGCCGGCAACGCCGTGATCGTGGACGGCCAGCCGTATGTCGTGGACTGCGGCTACGGGACGCTGCGCGCGCTCGTCCAGGCCGGCATCCGCCCCGCCGACGTGGCGAACATCTGGCTGACGCACCTGCACAACGATCACACCACCGACGTGGCCGCGATCCTCTCGCACCAGATGACGGGCGGACGCCCGCCATCCACCACCGTGTTCGGCCCCTTCGGCACCGCGGACCTGGTCAAGGGCGCCATCGCGTTCTTCAAGGGCGACGTCGAGATTCGCATCGTGGACGAAGGGCGCTCGGTGCGCCCCGACTCGCTCTTCAAAGGGCGCGATCTCGAGGCGTCGGCCTCGCCGATCGAGGTGTATCGCGACGAGCGGGTGACGGTGAAGGCGGTGGAGAACACCCACTACCCCGAGCGCGCCAAAGCGCGCATGCCCTACCGCTCGCTCGCCTATCGTTTCGACACCGCCACGCGATCGATTGTGTTCTCGGGCGACACGGCGCCGTCGGCCGGGCTCGTGGATCTGGCGCGCAACGCCGACCTGCTCGTGTGCGAGGCGATGGATGTGGCGCAGCATGCGCGGCTGGCGGAACAGGCGCGGCAGGCGATTGCCGCCGGCAACGAGAACAGCGTGGCGCGCCACGTGGCCGAGACGCACTCCACTACCGAGGACGTCGGGAAGATGGCCGCCGAGGCCAAGGTCAAGATGGTGGTCCTCAGCCATCTGCTCCCCGGCGGTAACAGCGATCTACCGGAAACCGCCTACATCGACGCCGTGCGCAAGCACTTCGACGGCCAGGTCATCGTCGGGCGCGACGGGCTGCGACTTTGAACCTGGAGGCAGAGCAGGCAGAGTTGGCGCAGTGTTCAACGCCGTGTTCCAACGCGGTCGTGAGCACCGCGCGCTAGACACAGTCTGGCTGGAATCTGACTTCGATTGCGCACGGCGTGTGCCGTCCTCACACGAAATCGTGGAGTGGTGTTCCGCTTCGGGCCACACCTCGACGACAGCCTCGTAACGGCGCCCGCACACTCGCCCAGATTTTGCGCACGCACCCGCCCGCGCCTGCACACGGCGTCGCGATTCCCGGACTTGGGCAAGCGCGATGCAGCTCTCCTCTCCATGGGAGTGGTGACGATGCGTGGACTTGTCCGGCTGCTGCGTCGAGCGGGCCTCGTGGCCCTGCTGGGGACTATCGTGCTGTGCCAGAGCGTGCTCGCGCACAACGATGGGCGCGGTCCAAACCCGATCGAGCGGCGGGCCGATGGCCGCCGCCTGATTCATCACTACGAGCTGGTGCGCGTGCAGAAGGTGTCGGCCGAGCTCAATGAGTACACCTATCGCGCCTGGCTGACGAACTTCGGCGCGCCGCTCGCCGGCGCCACGGCCACGGTGACGACTCTGGCGCACGGCACCACGGTGGTGGACGCCTCGCTCACCTTCGGGGCGGTCGGGACCGGCCGGACGGTGGCGAGCCTCGATACCTTCTCGGTCCGCCATCACCGCAAGCATCCCTTCGACCGGCTGTGGCCTGAACTGCGCTGGACGATCACGCCGATGAGCGGCGGCCGGCCGTCGAATCATCCCCCCGTCGCCTACGCCGGCACCGACCGGTCGGTGCAGCCCGGCGCGCGCGTGATGCTCGACGGCAGCAGCTCCAACGACCCGGATAACGATCCGCTCCACTTCAATTGGGCACTCACGGGGCCGATCGGCAGCAGCGCGAGCCTGTCGGCGCCGTCGAGCCCGACCACCTCGTTCATGCCCGATCGCCGCGGCACCTACGAGGCACGGCTGATCGTCGACGACGGCGCGCTGCCGAGCGCGCCCGATTCGGTGGTCATCACCGTGCTCAACTCGGCGCCGGTGGCCAACGCGGGCCCCGACCAGACGGCGCTCGTCACGCACGTCGTGACGCTCGACGGCAACGCCTCGAGCGATCCCGACGGCGATCCGGTGTCGTACCAGTGGGCGCTGACGTCGCGCCCCGCCGGGAGCGCGGCCGCGCTATCCGATCCGACGGCGGTTTCGCCGAGCTTCCTCGTGGATCGGCCCGGCAGTTACACCGCGCAGCTGATCGTCAGCGATGGATCGGCGTCGAGCGCGGCCGACTCGGTGACGGTGATCACCGTCAACACGGCGCCGGTGGCCAACGCCGGGCCCGACCAGACCGCGCCGGTCGGCGTCACGGTGACGCTCAACGGCAGCGGCTCGAGCGACGCCGACGGCGATGCGCTCGGTTACGCCTGGACGCTGCAGTCCGCGCCGGCCGGCAGCGCCGCGGCGCTGGCGGGGGCGGCGTCGGTAACGCCGTCGTTCGTCGTCGATCGCCCGGGCTCCTACGTGGTGCGCCTGGTCGTCAACGACGGCCAGGTTGCGAGCGTGGCCGACACGGTGACCATCAGCACCGTCAACTCTGCGCCGGTGGCCAACGCGGGCGCGGACCAGACGGCGCTGGTCACGCAGACGGTGACGTTGAACGGCGGCGCGTCGAGCGACGTGGACGGCGACGCCCTCACCTTCGCGTGGGCCTTCGTGGCGCGTCCCGCCGGGAGCGCCGCCGTGCTCACCGGCGCCGGCGGCGTGCAGCCGACGTTCGTCGTCGATCGGCCGGGCCTCTACCAGGTGCTGCTGATCGTGAACGACGGGGCGCTCAGCAGCGCGGCCGACGTGGTGGACGTGCAGACGGTCAACTCCGCGCCGGTCGCCAATGCCGGCGCCGATCAGTCGGCCTACGTCGGCCAGACGGTGACACTGGACGGCAGCGCGTCCACCGACGTGGACGGCAACGCGCTCGGGTACGTGTGGGCGCTGACGAGCCGTCCGGCCGGCAGCGCCGCGGCGGTGAGCGATCCCACCGCAGTGACACCGACCTTCGTGCTCGATCGCGCCGGCGTCTACGTGGCGCAGCTGATCGTCAACGACGGCACAGTGTCGAGCGCGGCCGACACGGTAACCGTGACGACGCTGAACTCGGCACCGGTGGCCAACGCCGGAGCCGACGTGTCGGTGATCGCGGGGCGCACGGTCACGCTGGCCGGCGACGCGTCGAGCGACGTGGACGGCGATCTGTTGACCTACTCGTGGGCGCTCACTCAGCGGCCGATCGGCAGCAGCGCCGTGCTGAGCGGCGCCTCGAACGTGTCGCCCTCGTTCCGGGCCGACCGGCCGGGCGTCTACATCGCGCAGCTGATCGTGAACGACGGCAGCGTCGACAGCGCCCCGGACACGGTGACGATCACCACCGGCAACACGGCACCGGTGGCCGACGCCGGCGTCGATCAGCCATCCCGGTTCGCGGGTGAGGTGGCGAACGTGGATGGAACGGCCTCGTCGGACGCCGACGGGCACCCCTTGACCTATCGCTGGTCGCTCCTGTCCGTGCCGTTCGGCAGTACTGCGTCGCTCAGCGATCCGGCGGCCGCGTCGCCGTGGTTCACGCTCGATCGCGCCGGGCAGTACGTGGCGCAGCTCATCGTCAACGACGGCTTCCAGGACAGCGTGCCCGATACCGTGGTCGTGACGGTGGTCAACCGCGCGCCGCTTGCCGATGCCGGGTCCGATCAGGCGGTCTTCACCGGATCGGTGGCGACGCTCACCGGGGCCGCGTCGGGAGATCCGGACGGTGACGTGCTCACCTATCAGTGGTCGTTCACGTCGGTGCCGGCGGGCAGCGGCGCCATTTTGTCCAGCAGTTCGTCGATGGCGCCGAGCTTCCGGCCCGACGTCGTCGGCGCCTACGCGCTGTCACTCACCGTCACCGACCCGTCGGGCGCGTCGAGCACCGATTCGGTGACGGTCAACGCCTTCACGCCGGCGACGGTGACGGTGGCGGCCACCGATGCCAGCGCCTCGGAGACCGGTCCCGACGCGGGGATGTTCACCTTCACGCGCACCGGCTCGACGGCGGCGGCGCTCGTGGTGCGCTACCGCCTGACCGGCACCGCGACGGGCGGCAGCGACTACGCGGCGCTCAGCGGATCGCTGACGATCCCCTCCGGCCAGGCGTCGGCCACCGTGACCGTGCGTCCGGTTGACGATCCGGATGCAGAGGGGGCCGAAACCGTCGACGTCACGGTGCAGCCTGATGGCGCCTACACGGTGGGCAACCCGGCGTCGGCCTCCGTGACGATTGCCGACAACGACCGGCCGGTGGTGACGATTGTGGCCACCGATGCGTCGGCGGCCGAGGCCGGGCCGGACACCGGCACCTTCACCATCACGCGCACCGGGCCGACGACGGCGGCGCTCCGCGTCACGTTCACGCCCACCGGCTCGGCGCAGGGTGGCGTGGACTACGTGGCGCTCGGGAGCCAGGTCTTCATCCCAATCGGGTCGTCGACCGTCACGCTGACGGTGACACCGATCGCCGACGGCCTGACCGAGAGCAACGAAACCGTGAACGTGTTCCTCACGGCCAACTCCGGCCTGACGGTCGGAACCCCCGGGTCGGCCACGGTGGTCATCGCCGCCAACTCAGACTAAGGCGGGGAGGGCTGGTGGGGCGGTAGGGAAGCAGGGCCGCGGGGTTTGCGGCCGGTCGCGCCTTCGGATACGCTCCGGGCGCGAACCATGCCGACACCCGCGGCTCGCGCGCTCGTCCTTGGTGGCTGCGCGTGGCTTCTGGCCGCGAGTGCGCCGCTCACTGGCGCGCGCGGCGGCGCGCAGGTGCGCGGGGTGGCCGCGTCGCCGGCGGTTCCCGCGGTTCGCGCCACCCTCGACCGCTACTGTCTCGGCTGCCACAACGATCGCCTCCGCACCGGCGGGCTGTCGCTCGCGAGCCTCGATCCCTCGGCGGTGGGCGATCACGCCGATCTGTGGGAACGCGCGGTGCGAAAGCTGCGCACGCGCGAGATGCCGCCCGCCGGCTTTCCGCGCCCGGACGACTCCACGTATCGCGCCACGGCCGAAGCGCTCGAGCGCGCGCTCGATGCCGAGGCCGAGCGGCGTCCGCAGCCGGGCCGCGTGGCGGTGCACCGCCTGAGTCGCACCGAGTACGCCAACGCGGTGCGCGACCTGCTCGGCATCGACGTGCCAGCGCCGGCGCTGCTGCCAGCGGACGAACCAGACCAGCAGACCTTCGACAACGTGGCCAGCGTGCTGTCGGTGTCGCCGGCGCTGCTCGAGAACTATCTGTCGGCGGCCTATCGCGTCAGCCGGCTCGCGGTGGCCGACCCCTCGGCGCCGGCGACGGAAGAGGCCTACATCGTTCCTCTGGCGCTCTCGCAGGACGAGCGCGTCAGCGACGACCTGCCGTTCGGTACGCAGGGCGGCATCGCTTTCCGGCACCAGTTCCCGGCCGCGGGCGACTACTCGATCACCGTCACACTGCGCCGGCAGCTCTATCGCTACATCATCGGGATGGGCGAGCCGCACCAGATCGATGTGCGGCTCGACGGCGTGCGGCTGCGGCGCTTCACGATCGGTGGCGCGGGGCGCGGGATGACCGCGCCCGAAAGCTTTGCCGGCAACACCCAGGGCGAGCCGCAGTGGGAGGTCTACATGCACACCGCCGACGAGGGTCTGCGGCTGCGCGTGCCGGTGTCCGCCGGGTCGCACGAGATCAGCGTGTCGTTCGTGCAGCGCTTCTGGGAACCCGAAGGCATCTTGCAGCCGCCCCAGCGCGGCTTCGCGCGCACGACCAACGAGCTCTATCACGGCCACCCCGCCGTCGACACCGTGGCGGTCTCGGGTCCGCTGGCGCTGGCAGGCGGGTCTAAAGACCCGCAACCACGTACCGCGAAGGCGCTCTTCATCTGCCGGCCGCCGCAGGCGGCTGAGCGCGACTGCGCGCGCCGCATTCTGGAACGGGTGGCCTCCGGCGCCTACCGGCGCCCCGTCACGGCGGCGGAACTCGACACGGTGCTGCGGTTCTACGATGCCGGGCGCGCCGACGGCGGGTTCGACACCGGCATCCAGCGCGGGCTCGAGCGGGTGCTCGCGGCGCCGTCGTTCCTGTTCCGGGTGGTCCGCGAGCCGGCGGGGACGGCCCCCGGCGCGGTGTTTCCGCTGAGCGATCTCGAGCTGGCCTCGCGCCTGTCGTTCTTCCTGTGGAGCAGCGTGCCCGACGACGCGCTGCGGCGCGATGCCAGCCGCGGACGGCTGCGCGAGCCCGGGGTGCTCCAGGCACACGTGCGCCGCATGCTCGCCGATCCGCGGTCGCGGGCGCTGGTGGACAGCTTCGCCCTGCAGTGGCTGAAGGTGGGGAAGGTGGCCGGCGTCGTTCCCGACGTGGACGCGTTTCCCGAGTTCGACGAGAACCTGCGCCGAGCGATGCTGGACGAGACACGGCTGTTCCTCGCCGACCAGCTCGCCTCCGACCGGCCCGTGCCCGAGCTCGTCACCGCGGACTACAGCTTTCTGAACGAGCGGCTCGCCAGGCACTACGGCGTGGCCGGCGTCTACGGCAGCCACTTCCGCCGCGTCAGCTTTGGCGGCACCGTCAACGACGGCGTCCGCGGCGGGCTGCTCGGGCAGGCGAGCGTGCTCACGGCCACGTCGTATCCGAACCGCACGTCGCCCGTGCTGCGCGGCCGGTGGCTGCTCGATACGGTGCTCGGGGCGCCGCCGCCTCCGCCGCCGCCCGACGTGCCCACCCTCGAACAGGCGTCGCCCGGCCGCGTGCTGAACCAGCGCGAGCAGATGGAAGCGCACCGCAAGAACCCCGCCTGCGCGACCTGTCACGTCCGCATGGATCCGCTCGGGTTCTCGCTGGAGCAGTTCGACGCGCTGGGGCAGTGGCGCGTGGCCACCGCCGCCGGCCCGATCGACGCCTCGGCGATGCTGCCGGACGGCTCGCGCTTCGACGGCGCACGCGGGCTGCGGGCATTCCTGGCCGGCCACCAGGACGAGTTCGTCCGCACGTTCACCGAAAAGCTGCTGGCCTATGCGCTCGGCCGGGGTCTGGAGCCGGCGGACATGCCGGCCGTGCGCCGCATCGTGCGCGATTCGGCCGGCCAGCATCATCAGTGGTCGTCGATCGTGAACGGCGTCGTCGCGAGCGTGCCGTTCCGCCTCGCGTCATCCGAAAGGGCAGGCTCATGATGGCGTCACGCAAGTCGATCCCCCGCCGGACGGTGTTGCGCGGACTCGGCGCCTCGCTGGCGCTGCCGCTGCTCGACGGCATGATCCCGGCGCTCACCGCGCAGGCCCGCAGCGCCGCCGCGCCGGTGCATCGCTTCGGCGTGGTCTACGTGCCGAACGGCATGGTGATGGAGAGCTACCTGCCGGCCACCCAGGGCGCCTCGTTCGAGTTGACGCCGACGCTGCAGGCGCTGGCGCCCTTCCGGCCGCAGACGACAGTCTTGAGCGGGCTCGACTGCATTCCGTCGCCGGGGCGTCCGGGCGGCGCGCACGCCAAGGCCTCCACGCGCTATCTCACCGACATCTCGCCGCCCACGAGCGAGACGTGGCTCGACGCCGGCATCTCGGTGGATCAGATCCTGGCCGACCAGCTCGGGGCGCAGACGCAGCTCGCCTCGCTCGAGCTCGCGATCGAGAACAGCGACACCGCCGGTGCCTGCGACGTGGGCTTCGCGTGCGCCTACACCAACACGATCTCGTGGCGGAGCGCCAACACGCCGCTGCCGATGCAGCACAACCCGCGCGCCGTGTTCGAGCGGTTGTTCGGTGACGCCGGCAGCACCGACGCCCGCGCGCGGCTGTCCCGCATCCGCCAGCAGCGGAGCGTGCTCGACTCGGTGCGGGAAGAGGTGGCGGGGCTGAACCGCGACCTCGGCCCGGGCGACCGCGGCAAGCTCACGGAATATCTCGAGTCCGTGCGCGACGTGGAGCGGCGCATCGAGCGCGCCGAAAGCCAGAGCGGCCGCGAGCTGCCGGTGCTGGACCGTCCCTCGGGCGCCCCCGCCAGCTACGAAGATCACGTCAAGCTGATGTTCGACCTCGAGGTGCTCGCCTACCAGCTCGATCTCACGCGCGTCATCACCATCATGCTCGGGCGCGAGTTCAGCGGCATGACCTACCCGCAGGTCGGCGTGCCCGACGCGCATCATCCGGTCACGCATCACGCGATGGAGCCGGAGAAGATTGCCAAGGTAGCGAAGATCAACGCCTACCACGTGCAGCTCTTCGCCTACCTGCTGGAGCGCCTGCGCGCCACACCCGACGGCGACGGCACGCTGCTCGACCACATCACGCTGATGTACGGCACCGGCCTCTCGGACTGCAACGCCCACTCGGTGACGAACGTGCCGGTGGTGCTCACTGGCGGCGGCGCCGGCTGGCTGAAGGGCGGCCGTCACATCCGCTACAACAACCTGCCGCTGGCCAACCTGCACCTGACGCTGCTCGATCGCTTCGGTGTGCATCGGGATCGCCTTGGCGACAGCACCGGCCGCGTGGACGACCGTCAGCTCGCCGGACTCTGAGATGAAGGTCCGCGCCGCATGTGCCGCGATCCTGGCGGCGGGCTGGATGACGGGCGGACCTGACTCGTCCGCCGAAGCCCAGAGGGCGAAGGTGGAACGTCCGCAGCTACGTACTGTGCTGGCGGCCGGCGGCGATACGCCGCTGGTGGACGCCGCGCGCGGCGGCGACGCCGACGCCGTGCGCGCATTGCTGGCGCGCCGCGCCGATGTGCGCCAGGCGTCGGGCGACGGCAGCACCGCCCTGCACTGGGCCGCCCACCGCGACAACCTGGCGATGGCCGATGCGCTGATTCGGGCGGGGGCGCGCGTCAACGCCACGACTGATGTCGGCGCCACCGCGTTGTATCTCGCCTGCACCAACCACAGCGCGCCGATGGTGTCGCGGCTGCTCGAGGCCGGCGCGGACGCGAACCTCGCCCTGCCGAGCGGCGAGACGCCGCTCATGAACTGTGCCCGCACCGGCGACGCCGCCGCGGTGCGCGCATTGCTGGCCCGCGGAGCCCGGGTGGAGGCGCGCGAGGCGGCGCACCAGCAGACGGCGCTGATGTGGGCCGCGGCCCAGCGGCATCCGGCGGTGGTCGCGGCGCTGCTCGCGGCCAAAGCGGATCTCCGCGCGAGGTCGACGGTCTACGAACAGGTCGTGACCAGCGAGGTGACGCAGCGCGCCGGACGCGAGGCGCTCAACTACAGCGTGCGTCGCGGCGGCAGCACGCCGCTGCTCTTCGCCGCGCGGGCGGGCGACGCCGAATCGGCGCGCCTCCTCCTCGGCGCGGGCGCCGACGCCAATGAGGCGCTGGCGGACGGCCTGCCGGCGCTGACGCTGGCGGCCTACAGCGGCCATGGCGACGTGGCTTCCGTGCTGCTCGAGAGTGGCGCCGATCCCAATGCCGCCGCCATCGGGTTCACTGCGCTGCACGCGGCGGTGCTGCGGTCGGACGTGGCGCTGGTGCGGGCGCTGCTCGCCCGCGGCGCCATGCCGGACGCGGCGATGACGAAGGGCACGCCGATGCGGCGCACCAGCCAGGACTACGACCTGCCGGCGGCGCTCATCCCCTCGACACCGTTCCTGCTGGCGGCGCGCTTCCTGGAGCCCGAGATCGTGCGCGCCCTCAAGGCGGGCGGCGCCAACCCGCGCGTGACGATGCGCGACGGCACCACCGCGATGATGCTGGCCGCGGGGGTCGGGGCATCGCCGACGCAGGATCGCCGGGGTGTCGCGCTCATCGACGGCGGCCGCGCGGCCAGCGAAGATCGGGTGCTGCAGACCGTGGAGGCACTGCTGGAGTCGGGTGCGGTGGCGGAGGCCTCGAATCAGAGCGGTGACACCGCGCTGCACGCCGCGGCCGCGGCCGGCCTCAACCGCGTCGTGTCACGGCTGGTGGTGGCCGGCGCCCAGGTGAACGTGAAGAACGGCCGGGGACAGTCGCCGCTCAGCCTGATCGCCAAGCGCGACGATCGCCGCGCCACCGCCGACCTGCTGCGATCGCTGGGCGCGTTGGAGTGATCGGTCGGTCCTGAAGACCGACCGCTACGTACGTAGAGGGCCGCCTTCCGTACGTAGAGGGCGGCCTTCAGGCCGCCCTGGAGCAGTCGCGCTACGCGCTCTGTGCCGAGGCCGGCAGGAAATCCGTGTAGCCCTTCGCGCCGGGCGTGTAGAACGTGGTGGCGTCGAACGGCGTCAGGTCGAGCCCCGACGCAAACCGTTCCGGCAGATCCGGGTTCGACGTGAAGAGCTTCCCGAACACGATGTAGTCGGCCAGCCCCGACGCCAGCGCCGCGTTGCCCGACGCGAGGTCGAAGGCGCCCCCGGCGGCGAACGGGCCCGCATAGAGCGGCCGCAGGATCTCGAAGATGTTGGGAATGGGCGGGGTGCGCAGCACGTGCAGGTAGGCGAGCCCCATGGGCGCAATCGCCTTCACGAGCGTCGTGTAGGTCTCGATCGGGTCGGCGTCGTGGATGTCGTTGAACGGCATCGCCGGGCTGATCTTGATGCCGACCTTCGCCGCGTCGCCGGCAGCCGCGGTCATCGCCTGCAGCGTCTCGACGACGAACCGGATGCGGTTCTGCACGCTGCCTCCGTAGCCGTCCGTGCGCGTGTTGGTATTGGTGGACAGGAACTGCATCGGCAGGTAGCCCGAGGCCGAGTGCAGCTCCACGCCGTCGCAGCCGGCGGCCAGGGCGTTGCGCGTCGCCTGCGCGAATCCCTCGATGATGCCGGGGATCTCGTTCGTCTCGATCGCGCGCGGCTGGTCGTAATCCTGGAGACCCTGCGCGTCGGTCCAGATCTGGCCGGCGGCCCGCACCCCGGACGGGGTGATGAGCGGTTCGCTGGTGTAGCGATTCGCCGCATGCCCGATGCGCCCCACGTGCATGAACTGCATGAAGATGCGGCCGCCCTTCGCATGCACGGCCGAGGTGATCTTCTTCCACGCCGCGATCTGTTCCGCGCTCTCGATGGCGGGAGTGCGGGCGTAGCCGAGGCCGACGGCGGTGGGCGCGACGCCCTCGGTGAGGATCAGCCCGGCCGAGGCGCGCTGCGCGTAGTAGTCGATGGCCAGCTCGGATGGCACGCCGCCGGCGTGCGCGCGGCTGCGCGTCATCGGCGCCATGAACAGGCGGTTCGGAAGTTCGAGGCCGCCAATGCGGCCAGGGCTCAGCAGGGTAACAGCGCTCATCCCGAAACTGTACCTCAAGAGTTCCTACCTACCGGGTCCAACTGGCCTACCTGACCCACCTGACCTAGAATTCACCCCATGGCCAACGTGTCATTGACCGTCAACGGCGCCCCGCACACGGTGGACGTCGATCCCGCGACGCCGCTCCTCTATGTGCTGCGTAACGACCTCAACCTGCAGGGCCCGCGCTTCGGCTGCGGTCTCGGCCAGTGCGGCGCCTGCACCGTGCTCATCAAGGGCGAAGCGGTGCGTTCGTGCATCCGGCCCGTCTCCACCGTAGCCGGGGCGAGCATCACCACGCTCGAAGGGCTGGCGCAGAACGGCACGCTGCACCCGGTGCAGCAGGCGTGGATCGAGGAGCAGGTCCCGGCGTGCGGCTACTGCCAGAACGGCCAGATCCTCACGGCCACGGCGCTGCTGAACAAGACGCCGAACCCCACCGACGCGCAGATCCGGCAGGGCATGGCGTCCACGCTCTGCCGCTGCATGACCTACTACCGCATCCAGGCCGCCATCAAGCGGGCCGCGAAAGCGATGGTGACGGCATGATCTCCGACACCTCGCGCCGCGAATTCATCAAGCTCTCGGGGATGCTCGTGGTGGGCATCGCGGCCACCGGCCGCGACGTGCTCGGGCAAGCCGCCGGGCCGTACCAGGACCCCGACTTCCATCAGCTCGACTCGTGGATCGTCATCCGTCAGGACAACACGGCCACCTTCTACGTGGGCAAGACCGATCTCGGCCAAGGCACCGGCACCGCGTTCCGCCAGATCATGTCGGACGAGCTCGACATGGCGTTCGACGCTACCAGCGTGGTGATGGGCACCACCAACCTCACCGTTGATCAGGGCGGGTCGGGCGGCTCCGATGCGCTGCAGACCGACGGGTGGCCGATGCGCCGCGTGGCAGCCGAAGCGCGCCGTGTGCTGCTCGACATGGCCTCGGCGAAGTTCGGGGTGCCGGCGGGGCAGCTCGCGGTGAGCGACGGTGTCGTCACCGTCAAGGCCGATCCGTCCAAAAAGGTGACCTACGGCGAGCTCGTCGGCGGCAAGCGCTTCAACGTCACGCTGACCGGCAACAACACCGACACCACCACGGGCCAGGCCAAGCTGAAGACCGTCCAGGAAATGAAGATGACGGGCCGGTCGCCGCGGCGCTACGACATCCCGCCGAAGGTGGACGGGTCGCTCAAGTGGGCCGTGGATGCCAAAGTGCCGGGCATGCTGCACGCGCGCAACGTGAAGCCGCCGACGGCCGGCGCGCAGCTCGTGAGCGTGGACGAAGCGTCGGTGGCGACCGTGCCCGGGCTCGTCAAGGTGGTGCGCAAGGGGAACTACCTGGCGGTGGTGTGCCAGCGCGAGGAGCAGGCCATCCAGGCCGCGCGGCAGTTGAAGGCCACGTGGCAGAAGCCGGCCACCGCGCCGTTCCCGGCGTCGGACGACCTCTTCACCTACATGCGCGCTGCCACGCCGACCTTCAGCGGCCCGCCGGCGGTGGCCGGCGATCCGGACGCGGCGATCAAGGCGGCCGCCAAGGTGGTCGAGGCCGACTACGACGTGCCGTTCCAGGGGCACACGGCGATCGGGCCGGCGCACGCCATGGCCGACCCGTCGAACGGGCAGATGACCATCTACTCGAACGACATGAAATCGTACGGGCTGCGTAACGGCGTCGCCACCTTCCTTCAGATCCCCCGGGATCAGGTGCGGGTGGTGTGGATGGAAGGCCCGCAGGCCTACGGCCGCACCGCGGCCGACGACGCCGGGTTCGAAGCCGCGTTCCTGGCCAAGGAACTGGGGCGCCCGGTGCGTGTGCAGTGGATGCGCAACGAGGAAACCTCCTGGGACACCAAGGGCCCGGCGTACGCGGTGACGATGCGCGGCGCGCTCGACGCCCAGGGCAACCTGACCGCGCTCGAGTGGAACGGCCGCGCCGCCGATCACAATCACATCGGCTACAACGAGCCCGACTCCGTGTTGATTGCCCAGCTGTCCGGCCAGCACCGGGCGCAGCCGGCGCGCGGCACGTCGTCGACGCCGTCGCACATGTACGTCATCCCCAATCAGCGGACGCTGACGCACGTCGTGGGGCTGCCGCTCCTGTGGGAGACGCCGATCCGGACCGGCAACCTGCGCGACCCCGACGGTCCGCAGGTGACGTTCGCGTCCGAATCGTTCATCGACGAGCTCGCGGCCGCGGCCAAGGCCGATCCCGTGGCGTTCCGCATGAAGCTGCTGCAGGCGAGCCCCGTCGACGACATGGGCTACAAGCGCGCCCGTTCGATTGCGGTGCTCAAGGCGGCGGCGGAGAAGTACCGGTGGGATTCGCGTCCGTCACCGAAGGCGATTGGCACCGGGGAGGTGCTGACCGGACGCGGCGTCGCCTACTCGTTCCGCAGCCAGACCGTAGTGGCGCAGATCGTGGACGTGGAAGTGAACCGGCGCACCGGCCGCGTGTGGGTGAAGCGCATCGTCTGCGCTCACGACTGCGGCCTGGTGATCAATCCCGAGGCGCTGACCCGTACGCTCGAAGGCGCGATGCTGCATTCGCTGAGCCGGGCGCTGCACGAGGAGGTGCGATTCGACACCGAAAAGGTGCTCAGCACCGACTGGGCGTCGCATCCGACACTGACGCACCAGGACGTGCCGGAGACGATCGACGTCATTCACGTGAACGGCGATCCGAACCCGAACCGTCCCGACCTGCCGCACTACGGCGCCGGCGAGACGGCGTGCAAGCCGCTGCTGGCCGCCGTGGCCAATGCGATCTTCGATGCCACGGGAGTCCGCCTCCGCCGGGTGCCGTTCAGGGCCCCGCGCGTATTGGAAGCGCTCAAGACGGCGAACGTGTAGGCGCTCGGAGGCAGAGTAAGCAGAGTAGGCGGAGTAGGCGGAGTAGGGAGAGC